>Ga0255347_1000753_pt1 | contig 56535 bp, 42 predicted proteins | sample wastewater_treat_2_FD_192479 | JGI IMG/M metagenome (GOLD analysis project Ga0255347, IMG submission 192479) | Wastewater microbial communities from Lulu Island WWTP, Vancouver, Canada - plant24 | ecosystem: Engineered > WWTP > Wastewater > Unclassified | place: Canada: Vancouver, British...
GGCAACGACAAGTTCCGGATACTGCAGCGCAAACTGAACCCTTTGGGCAAAACGCTGTTTTCTGTAATCATCGCACAGCACAGCCGCATTCTTGAGTGGCTGGGCGGTCAGGACTTTGTCGACCCCGCGCGCATCGCCTTTTACGGTCTTTCCTACGGCGGAAAATCCGCCATGCGGATTCCCGCCGCGCTTGGCGGATATTGCATGAGCATCTGTTCCGGTGACTTCAACGATTGGATCCGCAAGGTGATCAGCGATGATTTTGCGGGCAGCTATCTGTTCACCTGCGAGTGGGAGATCAGCGAGTGGAATCTTGGGCGCACCTTCAGTTATGCCGAGATGGCGGCGTTGATCGCGCCGCGGCCTTTCATGGTCGAGCGGGGCCGTGACGACGGGTGCGGCCTGGACGAATGGATCGCATGGGAATACGCGAAGGTCGATCGTCTCTACAGCAGGCTGGGGCTGGAAGACCGCGCCGCAATCGAATATTTCAACGGTCCGCACGCGATTAACGGTAAAGGGACGTATGAGTTTCTTTACAAGCATCTGGCGTGGCAGCCGGACTCGCCCGCGACGGAGTGAGAGGCAGTTTTCTGTATGGCGCGGCGGATTAAAATTGTTTTCCGCTAACTTTTTTGACCGGTGGCCTGATTAAAGGTATAATTTGCAGCAAAAAAGATTTCGAAGGTTTGCTGTATGCGTGATTTTATTAATGTGATGGTGTTGGCGGTGCTGCAGGGCGTGACCGAGTTCCTGCCGGTCAGCAGTTCCGGACATCTGGTGATCGTGCAGGATATGCTCGGATTTAAGTTGCCCGGCATCCGTCTGGAGGTGATGTTGCATTTGGGCACTATGCTCTCGATCATCGTCTATTACCGTAAAACGCTGTGGGATCTGGTGCGCGGGATTTTTTGCGGTGAGCGCGCGAGCTGGGTGACGACTGGACATGTGGCGCTTTCGGCGGTGCCGGCGGTTTTCTTCTATGTGCTGTTTCACGAAAAGGTTGACGCTTTCTATGAGGACACGCGGGCGGTGGGGGGGTTTCTGGTTTTCACCGGTATGGTTTTGTGCTCCTTGCGTTGGATGCGTTGCAGTGCGGGCGGCGTCACAACGCCGCGCGCTCTGCTGGTGGGGCTGGCGCAAGCGTTCGCGGTGTTGCCCGGCGTCAGCCGGTCAGGCATGACGATCGCGGCAGCGCGCATGGCCGGGGTGGAGCCGCGCAAGGCCGCCGAGTTCTCGTTTCTCATGTGCCTGCCGCTTTTAGTGGGTGCGGCTGCACTCGATGTCGTGCGGGATACGGTTGAAACGTCCGCCGAGCTTTCGTGGTGGCTGCTGCTGTGCGGCATGGTTGTGGCGGCGGTGATAGGCTATGTGGCTTTGGCGCTGCTGGTGAGGACGTTGCACGGCGGCAAATTCTGGATGTTCGGGGTTTACTGCCTTGTTGCGGGCACGCTGGTTTTAACGCTGGCCTGAAGGGCTCAATGGATGATCTTCCGCAGGAATGAATAAAAATCTTTCATAACAAAAAACGGAGTGACACATGAAAAAATCGATTGTTTTGACAGTTTAGGCATCCGTCTTGTCGTTGTCGACGGCAAGCTCTTAGCTTCCTTCTTCAACCACTCTCAGCCCGGCGCCGCCGCCGTAGCGTTTGCCGTCGCGGTCAAAGATGATCGTGAAAGACTTACCGTGGTAGTGGAGATGTTCGAGACGGAACCAGTCCCAAGTGTCCGGAATCATCGGCTTTACCTCGAACATGCCGTTAGCTTTGGGTTGCACGCCGATAAGCCCGGCGATCACCAAGTCGCAGAATGTCGAATGGTTGTAATCCTTGCCGCGTTCGCGGTATTTGAGCGGACGGATGCCTTCGCGATCCCAGGCGATCATCACCTTGCGCGCGATCCACTCGCCGGTGAACGGATCAAGATTTTCATCAATCCACGGCACTTCGCGTCCGTCGGGCAGAGTGAGCTTCTGCTGGGCGGCATACTGATGGAGAAGTTTCGCAAAGTCGGAAGCCCCGACCGGCATGGCTGCGGCACCAGCGCCCTGTAGCGACTGGTAAAGCGCGGTGAGCGCGAGGGAGGTCGCATACGGCCAACTCGGGCCGTTCCACAGGCACTCGTGCTTGGAGAGATCGATGCGAAGGTCGAACCCTGGGGTATTCCGTGCCGGGAACGTCAGCCCCACCGGGGCGGCGAACTTCGTCTCCTCGACAAGCGGCTTCCACGCCGCTTCGTATCCGGCGAGAGGCATCCGAAAGTAGAACGGCGCATACCCGTTGAGTTCGCAGACATCGTCATGCTCGCCCTCCACGGAAAGCACCGTGAAAAATCGCTTATCGCTGTTCCAGAGCTTTGTCTTGATGTTCTTTTCGAGTGCCGCTGCCTTTGCGGCGAAACGTGCGGCGAGTCCCGCATCTCCGGAACGTTCGGCGATTTCGGCGATCGCCGTCGCTTCGGCCCACATCGCTGCATTGACCAACGGACGCGCCCCGTCGTGGGAAAGCGCGAACTCGCTGCCTTCGCGATTGCCGGTAAAATCGAAAAGTCCGCGATCTGCGCGGAATCCCGTCTTAATCTTTCTCCCCCTGACACCCTTCGCTACATCGCGGAGACTCATGCCGCTCGTTGTCCACCCCTTCTCCCACGACTCATAGTTGCCGACAAACTTCTGCAGGAGATTCGTCGCGTAGCCGAAGTCGCCGGTGACTTTGGCGCGTTCGAGCGTGCCCCACGCCGGCCAAGACGCGTATGCCCGCGGACCGTTCACGGTGCCCTCGGTGAGCATGAAGCGGATATAGTCGTCGAGATACGACGCCTGCCGCAGCCAACGCCCCTCAAGCAGGTGGTGGCCGAACGGACACGAGATCGTGTTGTGCTTGCCCGCCCATGTCACCTCCGGCAGGAACTCCGTCACCACCCAGCCGGACGGCGTCTTGCGGAGGTGCTTGCGGTATGTCCACCAACGAAAGTAGTACGTGCGCTCTATCGTCTTGTCCGGACACTCGAACAGCGGTATGTTCTGCGCGAGAAATTCTGCGGCAGCGGAATTGGGAATCGTGTTGGTGTAAAGTTCCTCATCGGTCGTGTTGAATTCTGTGACATAGCTATTCAACAGCGTGACCAAACAGGTTGCAGATGCAGCAATAACATTCATTCCAGATCAATCCCCCCTCATCATATCATTTTTCATAACTTCTCTAATGCGGGAACAACCGGCCCCAAACAGCCTCCGCAGTTAACATCCATTGTGCGAAAGGGGGCTGGAAGAGTCAACTTCAAAGGAGGTAAGGGCGCGATTCAGTTTAGTTGGAACTGAATCGCACTTTTCAGCGATGTTTTATGGGTTTTAGAGTTGACAGTTTTCATCCTACCCGCATAATAAATTCCAATCAGGGGGAACTGGTGTGCCGCCGGTTTAACCTAACAGGGAAGGACATAGGAGAAACGATTCATGAAGAAGTTGTTGTTTGTCAGTTGCTTGGCAATATCGATGACGGTGTTTGCCGCACCGTTTAAAAATCCCGTCGTACCGGGGTTCTATTCTGATCCGAGTGTCTGTGTGGGCCCGGACGGCAAGTTTTGTCTGGCGACGAGTACGTTGCAGTTCTTCCCGATCATCCCGCTGTTCGAATCGGAAGATCTCGTCCATTGGACGCTGAAGGGGCATGCGGTGGAAAAAAGCGGTGTGACGCCGCTCGGTGGCGAACTGGAGTTTGCCGGTTATTTCGCGCCGACACTGCGTTATCACAACGGAAAATTCTATCTAGTCGCCAGCAACCACGCGAAAGACCTAAACGGCAAAGTGTTGGGGCCGATGATCATGACGGCACCACGATTGGAGGGCCCATGGACCGAGCCGCGCAAGCTTCCGGTCGGATCTTTTGGTGACCCGTCTCTCGATTTCATCGGCGATAAGTGCTATTTCACTGGGACGACCGGCAGGATGATCAGGCTCGCTGAATACGACCCCGAGCGTAACGTCTTGCTGGAGGAGCCGCGGGATGTCTGGTCCGGAACCGGCGGTACCTATCCCGAGGGGCCGCATGTGTTCAAACGCGGAGACTGGTATTACCTGATGATGGCAGAGGGCGGCACCGAATACGGACATGCGCAGACAATCGCACGGAGCCGTTCGGTGTACGGTCCCTACGAGGGGTGCCCTCACAACCCGATTGCAGGACATGCCCGACTAAAGGCGCAGGGCAGCCGGCTGCAGGCCGTCGGACACGGCGATTTCGTTTACGATAAAGACGGCAATGGGTTTTTCATTTGTCATGCGATTCGTCCGCAGTACGGCAAGAATCATATTGTCGGACGGGAAGTCATCGCGGCGCCGATGGAATGGACGGTAGACGGTTGGCCGTTGGTGAACGGCGGCAGGCCGATTCCCGATCAACCGTTCAATCTGGAAAACCTTCCAGCCGTCGACTGGACTTGGATCCGCAATCCCAAGATGGAAAACTACGATTTTGACGGCAAGAAGGGCGCGGTTGTACTTCGACCGAGCGAGGTGAAGCTTTCAGACAAGGAATCGCCGACCTTCGTCGGCACCCGGCAGACCGCGATCGACCAGAATTTTTCGGTCGCGCTTGAGTCAAAAGCAGTGGAAGGGGTTGAGGCCGGCATCGTCAGTTACATGGGGCGCACCCATCACATGGCGCTCGTCGTTGCGCGGCGTGGCGGCCGGGATGTCGCTTTCGTGCGCTATCAGTTGGGTTTGATGAGGTTTGAATCTGCCCCTGTCACGGTCGAAGCGTTTCCGGTTCGGTTGCGTATTGAGGCGCGAGCGAAGATAATCCGTTTTCTGGCCGACGGTAAGCTTGTCGGTGAAGGTGATCCGCGGCACATCGGCAGCGAGGTCAATTCCGACAGCCCCTACAACGGCATCATCTTCGGCATGTTCGCGGAAGGTCCAGCGACGGCTGAGCGCGTGAAGTTCACTTACGACCTGAAGACGATGCTTAAGGAGGGTTCACTATGAACATCAAAACCTTTTATGTCGATGGCGTGAAGATCGGCGGCAGGCGCAGCGCCATCGCTAATGCCGATGTTACGGTGACCGGAGCCGGCCAGATCAAGGTCGGTGAAGCGCGCGGCACTATCATCTCTCTAAGGTGAAAAAGAGGCGACCGTGAAAGGTAGGCTTCCTCTTAACATGACTGCGGGCCAGACCTGTTGGTTCACGTTGGATGCTGAATAAGGGGTTTGAAATGAGAAAGACGTTGATTTTGTGTGCGGCGGCTTTTGCCGCGATGACGGTTTGCGCAGAAACAGTTGTGATTGAAGCCGAGAGCTTTGCCGATCTCGGCGGTTGGGTGATTGACTCCCAACACATGGAGACTATGGGTTCGCCATATCTTTTGGCGCATGGTCTCGGCCAGCCGGTTGCCGATGCGAAAACGACGTTTACTGTTTCCGAAGCCGGTGAATACGATGTCTATGTCAAAACCCGCAATTGGACCGCCTATTGGAGTGAGGAAGCCGCAGGCAAGTTCAAGCTTGCGGTGAACGGCTTTGAACTCGCCGACACTTTCGGCATCGGTTCAGCAGACTGGCGGTGGGTCAAAGCCTCGGCCAAAACCCGTCTCAATGCCGGTGTTAACTCAGTCGTGATCAAAGACCTCACCGGTTTTGATGGTCGTGTTGACGCTGTCTGTTTCACAACCGATTCCCAGCCTCCTCAAAATTCTGATCCTCCCAGCCCCTCGCAAACTGTTTCAGTTGATCTGGTCGTTTGCGGCGGCGGTGTCGCCGGCATATGCACGGCGCTTTCAGCGGCGAGGAGCGGAGTTAAGGTGGCGCTTGTGCAGGATCGTCCTGTCCTCGGCGGCAACAACTCGAGCGAAGTGCGCGTGTGGCTCGGCGGACACATCGGTGTGGGCAAGTATCCGCGACTCGGTGATGTTGTTGCGGAGATTGGCCCGAAAGGTGGCGGCAATGCCCGCTCGGCCAGATTCTTCGAGGACGATAAGAAACTTGCGGTTGTCCGAGCAGAGAAGAATATCGAACTTCACCTCAACACCAAGGTTGTGGAAGTCGAAAAGAAAGAAGACAGGATCGCTGCGGTTATCGGTCAAGATGTACGGACCGGCAAGCGCATTCGTTTCAAAGCGCCGCTTTTTGTGGATGCGACCGGTGACGCCACCATCGGCTTTCTAGCGGGGGCTGATTTCCGGATGGGCCGCGAATCAAAGGCCGAGACGGGTGAACGCAACGCGCCGGAGAAAGCGGATTCGCTTACAATGGGCGCGAGTTGCCAGTGGCGCGCGGTTGAGAGCGGTACAGACAATGTCTTTCGTGACGAGAAGTGGATGGTGAAGCTCAATGAAAAGACCGCGACTGCCAAACTTCGCGGTGATTGGGATTGGGAGACGGGACTTGGCCGCGATCAGGTCGCCGAGGCCGAACGCATCCGCGACTATGGAATGCTGATGGCGTATTCCAACTGGGCGTTTGTCAAAAACTATAGCTCTCGGAAAAACGATTTCAGGACGAAGCGGCTCAAGTGGGTGGCCTATGTCGCAGGCAAGCGTGAAAGCCGCCGGTTGTTAGGGGACGTGATCCTTTCCGAAGAGGACATCATTGAGGCGAAAGCGTATCCGGACGGAACGTGCCTCTGCAGTTGGTCCATCGACCTCCATTATCCCAAGACCGAACAAGAAACCGGCTTCAAGGGCGAGAGCTTCCGTTCGCGTTGCGAACAGAGCAAGATCGTGATGTACCCGATTCCCTACCGGTGTTTCTATTCGCGCAACATTCCCAATCTGTTTATGGCGGGGCGCGATATTTCTGTCACCCACAATGCGCTCGGAACGGTGCGCGTGATGCGCACGACCGGTATGATGGGCGAGGTCGTCGGTATGGCTGCGGCAATTTGTAAGGCGCATGGATGTGAGCCGCGCGATGTTTACAATTCATTTTTCGGTGAACTTGAGGCAAGGATGACGAAGGGTGTTGGCGCGGGGCTTGCCAAGACGCGTCAGGTGTACAATCTGCATCCGACGTATGGACTCGACCCGAAAAATGCCGCAGAGATGGAGTACCACGGCAAGCTCAATTGGGCGGAGACATCTGCGTTATGGGATGAGCAGCCTAGCGTCGAATGGAGTTATCCGCCGCGAGCTTGGCCGCGTTGGGAATATGCCCGTGCAAAGGGTGAAAAGTCGGATGACTTAGACAAGATCGTGAAAAAAGGAGTGGTCGAGGGGTGGGATGTCTTTCTCGGAACAGAGACAACGCCGCCACACAGGATGTCTTATCCGGAGAAGGACCTAACCCCTTCGGAAGTTGGCGGTGCCTTTTATGCAGGCGGCATGACCTTCGGTTACATTCACTGTCTTGCGAAGGATCGTCCGGAGCTTCATTTCGGTGATACGCTGGCCACGGAGGAGAGCTGCCGGATGGTCGTCGCTGGAAGTCCGGACGAGTGGCGCAGCGAGAAAGCACTGGCATTCGCGTATTTCCGTTTAACGGGCGGCGAGATTAGGGACGCATGGGTCATTACGGACGAAGCGCGACCGCTCCCGAAGCGTTTTTTCAAAAGCGGGGAGTGGGGCGCGGATGTCCAGCGTTTCTACGCTGCGAAGACGTTGCGGCTCTGCACACGACGGTTCTTTGTCCGTTCGATCAAGGATGATCCTGTTCCCCATGCGGAAGACCTGCCATTGGCGTTTTTTGCGGATGCGGCGTTATACGGCAATGCCGAGGTCGCACGTTTTTCGCTTGATGCGCTTGATGACGCTTCGCCCTGGTGGGTGATTTCCAATTGGATTTATCGTCGGCTTTATGACGATATCGGCTATATCAAAGCGCGCTGGGGTATCATCCGCGAACGTGTCGAAACAATGTCAGAAGGACCTGCTTGGATTAGCCGCGCTGCGTATTTTAGCGCGGCGTTGTTGGCGGACGAACTTGGCGCAAAGAAAGATGCGTCCAAATGGCGGGCGAAAGCCAGGAAGATCGGTTTAACTGGTGACGGCGATATTTCATCTGTTGTCCCGGCATTCCTTATGCCGATGCTTTACGAGATTGAAAACTCTAATTCGTCAGTGTCTAAGTCGCCATAGGGACAGAAAAAAATTTGCCTTTTCGATCGGTTTTTTAGGGTTGACTTTTACCCCCCTCCGCATAATGTGTGCCGACCATGGGCGCCGGTGGGTTGCCGGTCTATCCGATGGGATGATAGTGAAACAGGGTTGATGTAATGTTAGGTGCGTGCGTTTTAATCGGCACGACGATGGTTGTCAGCGGAATGGCGCTTGTGCCATGTCCGGCCGATATAAAAGTCGGTCCCGGGACGTGTGAAATCTTCCGGGCGATTTTGAAGGCGTGTCCTGAATTGTCCTGTACGCCCACCGGTTCCGTAAGGAAAGTCGATAAGGATTGTCATGACTATCGACAGGAACCGCCCGGACTTCCTGATGAAATCCGCCCGTACGAATTCGTCTGGGCGAACCGTGCGTCCGACGAGTTCCCGCCGGTCGCGAGGCTCGAAAAGGCTGACGGGTGGAGGGTTGTCTGCTCAAATGCCGAGGCAAGGATCGAGACAGCCACCAATCGCGCGTTATTCGGGAGTTCGGTCTTGCGGCTTCATTACCGGGCGGTCGGCGAAAAACCGTTGATCCGCCTTTTGCCGGCGGAGCCGCTCGCGCTGCCGGACGCGTTCGACACGGTGACGCTCTGGGTTTACGGCAACAATATCCGTGGAAACCCTTTCCCCGGCGTGGCGATCACTGCGAATTTCACCGAGGCGGACGGGGCGTCTTATGTGCGCCCGCTCGGCGGTGTCGGCCACAAGGAATGGCATCTGATGACCGGGATCGGCGAAAGGCGTCCCTACGGTGCGAAGTTCACCGGTTTTACCGTCAAGGGTGGTGCGACGAACGCATGGCAGTCGATCGATCTGACGAGTCTGTGCGCGTATGTAGACCCGAAGCGTCCCGATACGACGCGTGTGACAGACCGTGCTTCGCTACCGTTCCCGACCCGGAAAGAGACGGTGATCCCGCCAACTGCGGAACTCCGGGAGAAGCTCGAGTTCCGGTTGCCGCATGATCCTCTTGATTGGAGTGATCTCGCGTTCCGTTATGGCGGTTCGGAGTGGATTCCGTTGGCGCATGGCGGCGGGCTTTTGCCGTACGAAAAAGCTGCAGGTGCGAATGTGACATTCCGTGAGGTCGGCAACTCGCTTGTCTGCGAGATAACCCATGACAAGCCCGGCATCCAAGAGGTACGTTTCGGTGTAGCGAAGTTCCCCGGAAAAGTGGAGTTGCTGTCTTTTCCGTACTACACTTACCGCTATTTCAACCAATGGGGCAATCCCGCTTTGCGGGATACCGAATGCGGAATGAACCCTTGCTTTTTCCGTCCAAAAATCGCAGCGGCGGAAATAGGCGGGAAGACGCTTTTTGTCGGCGCGACATTCGACTGGTATGTTTCTGCGGCATCCGGCCCCTACAACATTGCGCGCGGCGGGATCGGAGACAGTCAGCTCAGCAGCGCGCTCATCTATCTCCCGAAGTCAGACGGTACGCTCAACGCTTGTTGCGAGCGTTTCGTCTGGACGTTCGCCGAGGACATTGCGGATGTCTTTCCGGCGATTCCGAATCCGAAGTCGCCTTACATGAAGGAAGCGGGGGCTGGTTCGTGGGTGTCGTTCCACGCCCGGGATCGCGCGAAGGATGCCGAATATTGGCGGGCAGTCAAGAGGGCGGGGCTAAATCATGTCATCATTACCGACCATGAAAGCGGTTGGCGCGATGGTAACGAAAGCTTCACCTTCCGGACGAGGACGGCGCCCGGCAAGGGCGGGGACGAAGGCCAACGCGAATATGCGCGGATTCTCATCGACGAGCTGGGTTTCCGCTACGGCCCCTACAACAATTTCACGGACTATGCGCCGGTGAACGCGCATTGGTCCATCGATCACGCGGGACGCTTCGCCGATGGATCACTCATCCCCGCTTGGAACCGCTGCTATTCGCCGAATTCCACTTGGAGCGTGCGCATGTGTGAGATCCTCGCGCCCGAGATTCAGAAGAAATTCGGCTTCAACACGGCCTATTGCGATGTCCACACCTGCGTGACACCATGGGCGCGCGTCGATTACGATGTCCGTTCTCCGGGTGCGGGAACCTTTGCACAGGTTTTCTACGACTACGGCGAGATCTTGCTGATACAGAAAAAGACATGGCAGGGCCCCGTTTATTCCGAGGGTTGTGTGCATTGGCTCTATTCAGGGCTGGCGGACGGTTCATACGCGCAGGACGAGGAGTATGACTTCATGAAAGATCCGTGGTACGTCGACTTCGATCTGCGGCGTATGCACGACCTTTCTTGCAACTTCGGAATGGGTGCGCCTTACATGTTCTATCAAGGTGTGAATGACAGCATACGTAAGACCAACCCGCAGATGTGGATCGATCGTTTCACCGCAGCGACGCTTGCCTTCGGGCATCCCGGTTATTTTGTTTCAGGACGTGACCCTGCCGACCTTGAACTGGAAAAAGAGAGTTATTATCCCGTTCAGGCCATTGCCGCAAAGTACACGCAGGCGCAAGCGGTTGATATCCGCTATGCTGCGGCGGACGGGACGCTTCACCTCGCGTCTGAAGCGTTCGCAAACGGTGCGGCAAAACGGTCACAGGTCAAGGTGACGTATTCTGATGGCACTGTCGTTGCCGTGAACGGCAACTTGCAGGATGACTTTAAGGTCGAGGTCGGCGGCGTGGTGTACGATCTTCCGCCTAACGGGTGGCGCGCGGAGACAGCCGACCGGTCGATTGTGAGTTTTAACGGATTAGAAAACGGGAAACGTGTTAAATACGCGAAATCGCCCGAATATGAATGGAGGAAATGATAGTGACGAACAGGACTTTTATTCCATTGAGTTTCCGATGGCATTCGAGACGGCCACGACACCGCGCGCGAACGATTACGAGGTCGCCGTCGAACTCCGCCGGTGCGATGTCACGCTCACCGTCGCCTCCTACCAGGTCTTTTCACCGCTCTACGGCAGAGCCTCAGCAATCGACAAAGAGAACGTGAAGTGTCTCGTTCCCTGTGCCAAGGTGCCGAAACCGGGTTTTCAAAAAGTGCGTTTTGCGGTTCGTCCGATCAACTCCTTCGGAACAAAGGGCAAACCCATTTGCCTTGAACATAAGTAAAAGGTTGATGCTACGATTTACAATATGAGGTGGATTTAGTAGCATGTGGCTCGCAAAAAAGAGGAGGACTGACGACAACCGAGAGCGAGAGTCTGTCAGTTGTTTTCCTGTCTGTTGCGTTTGCGCTCAACACGGGTTATGTCATGATGAAAGGCATTGGAGGAAGAAAACTATGAGAAAAATTGCCGTCTCTTTGGTCTCTTTGGTTACAATCTGCGCGTCAGCGGAAACGGTCTACACGTATGAGGACGATGGCAAGACCGTTGTCGCGACGGTCCTCGGCGGAGAAACCAACGAGTTGTCAACAGCAGTGGTTGGAGCACTCAACGACAACACGTATACTAACTTTGTGAAGCGCGGCGACGGCATGCTGCTGGTGCTCGACACCGATGCGCCGAACACATACCTTGGTGAGATTCACATTGAGGAGGGTTATTATGTCTCGCGCCTTACCCAAGCGGCGAATCCCAAGGCTAATTACACGGTCGGTGCATTTGAAGGGGGGGCGGTCTATGTGAAAGACGGCGCGTCGTGGCGCATCTGGGCGAGCAGCGGCGTCTGTGACTCCTATGTCAACACGAAGAAGGTGTATTTCGAAGGACGTGGGCCGAACGACGATGCCGCGCTCTGCATTCACACCGCCTCCAATAATCAATTTGGCAAGACCTTCGGCGGCGAGATGATCATGACCGGCGATGCGCTTGTATGGAACAACATCCACGGTTTTGGGGGGATTCCCGGCAATGCCGCGAAGCTCAACATGCAGGGATATACGCTCACCTTCCGCAATCGTCTCGCTGGAGCCGGTTCGGGCGTCTATTGCTACTGCGGAAACGGTAGCGATGCAACTTACATTTCGCAACTCGGCGACATCGTCGCAGAGGAGGGCGGTGTCAACATATCGGGGTCGATGTACTGGCTTGCCTGTGCTGTTGACGCCCACACGTTCACCGTCACCAACAATGCGAACTTCACCATCAATGGTTGCTGGGGATACAACCAGTATAAGCTGCGGCTTTATCCCGGGGCGACCATTTATTGTAACGGCAACGCCTATGGCGACAGTAATAACCCCTACGGGTGCGTTTACAGTCAGTACGGCAATAAGCTGATCGGTTCGGTGGAACTTCTGGATCCGGTGCGAAACTCCTACTGCGCCAACTCCGGGAACTACATCAACGAGAACGGCGCGATGTCCGGCGGCGGAATCAGTGTTGACAACGGTATGCGGCTTTTCATCTCTAATCCGAACAACTCTTTCACCAACGGTGTAGTCGTAAACGGGACGAGTCGGTTGATCGTGACGGGCGCGAAGGCCGTGCCGTCAGCCGGAGCACCGCTCGTCCTCAACGACACGGCGTACGTGCATTTTCCGAGCACGTTACAATATGAGCTTCCCGAAGTCATCTGCGCTGGTCTTACCAACACGCTCTACGGCACCATGGGCTACACCTATCCGCTCGACACTGGAGATATCCCGAACGGATGCCAGTACTATACGAACCTCACTCTCAAAGGCGGCGTTGTGAACGCGACAACAAATGTTCTCGTCACAGCGCTAAAAGGCTTCGGCGAATTTGTCGGCGACATTCAAGAGCTGCAACTCCGTGATGGCTCGTGGGAGTTCAACGTCTCCGACGCGCTCGATGGCAAGAGCCTCAAGGTGAAGCGCTTCCGTGCAATGGGAGATGTGATCGACACAGAGTTCATCATCAATCTCGACCGGGTTCAGCGCGGCGCGGTGTCCTGCAAGATCGTGCAGACGACTGATTTCATCAGCGATGTCGGCTCCAAGTCCAAGATAACTCTCGGGGGCGAACAAGCTGACCATGGCACGTGGACGATCACCAAGGGGTCGGATAATCTCAGTTGGGTGCTTTCTTATATTCCGCCGGGGACTACGATTATTGTCAAATAAGTGATCCTAAAAGAACGGGCGCTTGTAAAGAGTACCTGTGCCTCGCACATCGTATGATGGGCCGCGCACTGATAGGGGGGCATGAGCAGATTTTGGGTCTTTTTCTTTTGTTGTACCGCATTGACGTTGTTTGCCGAGGAGACCGAGATTTTCCCTGCGGCACCATGGAACCGAGCCGTACAAAAAACCGTTGTCGCGACAACCGATGAGGCGTTTCCCCGCACGGTGCTTTTCGGCTGTCGTGAGCCGCTGCCATTCAAGCTGACCTTTGCCGGCACGGTCGACTCCCCGCAACCGCGCCAGAGGGCCAATGTCACGCTTTCGCTCAATTACACGGTCGGGTGCGGCACGGGCTGGGGCTACAAGGCTGCCCTTGATCTCTCGAAGACCGGCCGTCACGAAACGACGATGACGGTCTTCCCGGATCGCCCTGTCGACAACGCATACGTCTACTACTATTATCCGAAAAGCGGTGTGACAATAGAACCGCTGAAGTTCGAATTCTACGAACCCAGCGGAGATGCGATCTTGGACGGCATACCGGTGATGCGGCCAAAAATGTTTGAGACACCCGCGTTTCTGGTTCGCGATGCTGCCGCCATGGGCGGCTATTCCGTGATCGACACCGACCGTCCAGCGAAGGGCTTGAAGATGGAGGTGACCTGCGAACGACGCCACGGCGCACGGTTTTTAAAGGGACGCCTCTCGGACACGAGCGGTAAAGACCGCGCGGTCACGCTTCTTTTTGCGGTGCCTTTGCCGGAAGGTGCAATCGAATGGTGGGACGATGCGCGGCGGTCGCGTGTTGCCGAACCGCAGTTCCGTCACGAGTTTTCCTACACGCTCGGCGGCGAAGCAGGGAAGGGGCAGTTTTCGCGTTACCCGATCGGTGCCGTGACGGTCGGCGGTCGCGGTATTGCTATCGGTATCGATCCGCAGGTTCCCGCCTGTTATCGCATTGCACTCAACCCGAAGTTGCGTCTTCTATTCATCGCTTACGACCTTGGACTCGCGGTGCCAGAGCGCAATTACGCCGATGTTGCGCTCACGGTTTTTGGTTTCAAAGGTGACGAGGGGTTCCGTGGCGCGTTTGAGAAATACCGCAGTTTTTATCCCGAGTCGTTCGTCTCACGCGTAAAGAAGCACGGTGTCTGGACAGCGTTCCACTCGATACGCGAAATCGCGGACAAGCATCCGGAGGACTTCCACTTTCGTTTCAACGAATATATGTGGGATCCTGATTTCGACGACGCGCATGATATCCTCTCGTTGCGCTACATGGAACCCTGCACTTGGTGGATGAAGTTGACGGGGGCTGGCGGCAAACTGCCGACCTATGACGAGTGCATGGCGAAGGCGAAAGAGGAGCTTGCCAAGGGGCTTGCCGACGCGAAGGCTTGGGAAACGAGCGTTTTCAAGGATGAATTCGGGTATCCGGCGGGCATGATCCTCGACAAGCCGTGGTGCAAGGGTATTGCCTGGTCGATGAACGCCTCGCCGGGTGTCAAGGGCGAAATGACCGAATACAAGCTCAAGCAGAGTGAGAAGGATTTTGAGAAGAACTACGGTTCTAACGAATTCCCGAAAGGTCGCGACGGTGAATATATCGATTCGTCGGAACTCGCTTGCACGGTCGCGATGGATTTTGACCGCCAGCATTTCGCGGGCATGCGTTCGCCGCTTACGTTCTCGACCGACAAGTTCCTGCCGTGCGCTTTCAAGGGGCTTATCGTTTGGGATTATTCGCAGGACATTTCGCGCCGTCTGAGGGAGAGAAACCGCGTCCTTTTCGCGAATGCGACCCCGAACAAGTGGAGTTATCTGACCCCGCTTATGGATGCGGTCGGTATTGAGATCGGCTGGATGGATAGCGGGTCGTGGAAGCCGAGTCCCGAAGACGACCTCCTTTACTGGCGCACGCTGGCCGGTGACAAGCCCTATTGCTTCTTGATGACGAATAGCGACAACTTCACACGTGAGGCGACCGAGAAGTTCATGAAAATCTGCTTGGCTTACGGGCTTATTCCCGGTTTCCAGCCGAACTACTATTTCAAGTCGGATCGTGCCGATCGTGATCGCGAGCTTCACAAACGGTATCTGCCGTTCATCTGCAAGGTGTCCGAAGCGGGTTGGCGTCCCGTCAACCGTCTGGCTTCAACCCGGACACCGGGGATCCGTGTCGAACAATTCGGCGACAGGATGATTACCGTGTTTAACCATGGGGCAGGTTTGGCGCAGCCGGAGATTCGTCTGTTGCGGGACGACAACGACATCCGTGTGTCCGAGGCATTGAGCCGCCGTGAGTTAGAGGTCAGGGACGGCCTCATCACGTTCCCGCTCGGATCCGGCGAGGTCGCGCTGCTGGAGTTTGAGTAGCGGGCTTGAGGCTGTGGGTTATCCTTACCAACCCGGCCACAATTTATACTGCATGAGCGGCGCGAAACACACGGGCACGATTTTGAAGTGGCTCCGCGCACAGCGCGGAAGTCGGCTCGCGGGGACGCTCGCCCTCCAAAAGCTACTAAATCCTTGCCTATAACTTGGCCGCGCGATCATCGAGGTGATAGGGTTACTCCGGCGTCAGAAGCGGAATCGCCTGTTGCCGATTACGGCGGTAGACGTGGAAGTCGCTATCAAGTGACATGACTCGATGCTTCGGGAAAAGCTCCGACATTCTGACGAGGCAGGCATCCGCTAGCGACATGGGAATATCGGCATACTTCCAAAGGAGGTTACACACGGGCACGATTTCGTTGTTTAGGCAGAAGTCACACTTGATTCCGCCGGATCTCAGCATCCCTCCTATTTGCGAGACACCCCCGGATATTGCACGCAGAAGAAAGATGGCTTCAGAAAGCGCGGCCTCACAGGTGAGCAGTGGCCCCGACGCCTGCTTGAGCTGTTCCACTGTCCACGCATGATAGGTGTCGCGGGCATTGATGAGCGCCACGAGGGGGCCGGCATCAATGATGATCGGCGGCTTCATCTCCCATATCCTTCCATGTAACGAGTGTTAGACGACAGATCGCACGGCCCTTCTACTGTGCCGGAAAATTCCCTGACACAATCGTAGGCTGACGGTTCAGCAGCCTTTGACTGGTCTGCATCGATGTACTTTAGCACGGCTGTTCGGATTAGTTCCGAGCGCGACGTCTGGTGCTTTTCAGCGACGACGCTCAGCTTGCTCACAAGCGACTGAGGCATTTTAAGCGTGACAGTTATCATGGTCTCCTCCGGGTGGTATTACCCATTTGCAGAAATGGTAACACCTGATTGGCGCAAGGTCAAGGTGAACAGCAGAAATCAGACATACGGGTGTGTGGTTTTACTTCATTGCACCGCACCTAGGATTCAGGAGCCAGGGTTCTGGGTTCAGGCTTGTTTTGCAACGACTTACGTAGTAACGCCCTTCCTATTGTGGTGCCCTCAAAACTGGAGACACACAACTGCTTGTCATAATCGCCACAAAAGGTTGCCGCGCAACCCCTGACCCCTGAACCCTTTGACCTTTTGCGATTCAACTTTATTGAATCGCACCCGACATACGGCGCCAAGCGGTCGGTGTCATGCCGTAGGTCTTGCGGAACTGGGTGGCGAGATGCTGCGCGGAGGCGTAGCCGAGCGCTTTTGCGATCGACTTAATGGATTCGTCGCTTTTCTGGAGCCGTTGTTTCGCCTTTTCAAGCCGACATTTCGCGAGATAGGCGTAGGGCGGCAGGCCGATCACCTGACGGAACAAGAGCGTGAAGTGGCTTTCGGAAAGCCCGACATGCCGGGCGAGTTCGGCGATCTGGAAGCGATGCGTCGGACGTCGTGCGATCACTTTCGCGACATCGGAGATTTTCGAGAGGGCTTTCAGCGTCGGACGGTTCCCAGATGACTTGATCGTCATCAGGAGAATCCGCAGGATCAGCGTTCTAAGGACGAGCGTGCGGTACGCGCCGCGCGGCAATTCGGCGTATGCTTTAAAAATATCGCGGAACAACTGGCGCATGGCGCGGTCGACGGCGAAATCATGCGCCTCGATTGTTTTTAGACGTTTGACGAGTGCCGTTGTTTCTCGGGCGGAAAGCCCCAGCACGGTGCCTCCTTTGCGTGGGTAGCGGAAGAAGAGCCAGTACATCCTCATGCCCTTGTGGTTCGTCGTCAGGTGATGGCGGTCGCCCGGCTGCGTAAGAAAGACGTTGTTGGGCATGAGCGTGTAGGTCTTCCCCTCGCATTTAAACACGAGCGAGCCTCGTGAGCAGAAACAAAGTTCAATGCAGTCTTTGTGTTCATGTTCCGGCAGCGCCTGCCAGTTGGTCGTATAGACGCCGTGGGTGATGGTGGGAATGCCGGTGATGCCGTCCTTTTCCGGTGAGAGGATGAGCTGTTCGCTGGTGATGTCCGCCTGAGTGGATAAGACTCTTTTCTGCATGCGGGAAATATAGCATTTTGAAGCTGTGTCAGAAAGTGCAAAAACCGATTTAAGTTGAAATTTGTACACGTCGCGTTTCTTTTATGAACGATTTGTTATATAATGCTTGCGTTGTCGGCGGATCTTGAACCTTGTGAGACTGGACGGTGATGAATGGAGATTAAGAACAGGCTTTTTGACAATCTGCGCGCGGGAAAAACTTCCGTCGGTTGTGTGGTGACGATGAGCGATCTCGTCGTGAGCGAACTCGCGGGGGACTGCGGCATGGATTTCTGCTGGATCGACGCGGAACACGGCCCGCACACGATTCAGGATGTGCAGCGTCATCTGATCGCGCTCCGGGGGACGGGGTGCGCGGGGCTGGTGCGCGTTCGGGCGGACGAACCGATGCTCATCAAACCGTACCTCGATCTCGCGCCGGACGGTATCATCGTTCCGATGGTTAACACGCCCGAACTCGCGGAGACGGCCGTTGCGGCCTGCCGGTATCCGCCCACGGGTATCCGCGGCTGCGGTGTGCGGCGCGCGGTGCGGTATGGCGCGGAGGACTTTTTCGACTACCTCAAGTATTCCGGGCAGTGGCCGCTCGTCATCTGTCAGATCGAACATGTCGACGCCGTGAAGAACCTCGACAGGATCCTGGAGGTGCCGGGCGTGGATTCGTTCTGCATCGGCCCCTGCGACCTTTCGGGTTCGTTGGGCATTCTCAATCAGATGGACGATCCGGATCTCAACAGGATCATCGACGAGGTGGCCGCGAAAATCAAGAAGGCGGGCAAGTGGCTCGGCACGGCGGCGGGCGACTTCCCGCGGTGGAAGGCGCGCGGCGTCGATTGGTTTGCGGGCACGAGCGACTGGGGCGCGATGGCCTCAGGCATCCGTGCGTTCAAGGCAGACTGTGACAAAACAACTGCGGTGCAGGAACCGCGTCCAGAAGACAAGGAGTAGAAAATGTGTGTACAGAGTGTCATGAGAAGAATCTTCTCGCTGTTCGTGTTCCTTCTTATCGGCAACCTCTTTGCGGGGACGACTTGGACCGTTGACCAAACCTCCGGCGACGACACGGCGGCAACGGCTGATACCACGGCGCTGACGCCGTTCAAGACAATTCAGGCGGCGGTGAACGTCGCGCAGAACGGTGATGAAATCGTCGTGGGGCCCGGCATCTATGGGGCAGGAGAAGGTGCGCACGAATCGACGCTCGGCGCGGGCCTTGCGCGTGTCGTGGTGGACGGCAAGCAGAATCTGGTGATCCGCTCATCCGCCGGTCGTGAAATGACCGTCATCGTAGGTGCGCGCGCCGCAACGGATTCCGGTTGTGGCGACGGTGCCGTGCGCTGTCTTATCGCTAACAACGCTGTGGGCACAGTCTTTTCCGGCTTCACCCTGGCGGGGGGTGCCACCGCCGCTGTAAGTGATGATAATTCCGGAATGGGCAAGGCGGGCGCCCTGTACACGAACACGCGTCAGGTCTACCTCCATGACTGCATCGTCTCAAATTGCACGGCGCAGATCGGCGCGGGCGCACTCGTCGGGGGTACGGCGCTGCGTTGCCTTTTCACGGAGAATATCACTGCGACCGTTTCGAGTATCTACGGCGCCGTCGCCCGCGGGGCGACGCTTGTCAACTGCGTACTGACGCGCAACGGTGGCGCGGGGCGTGGAAACTGCACCACGGTTACATATTCGACGGCGGTGAACGTCACCTTCGCCGATAACCACGACACGTGGGCCATGTATGGCCCCGATGATCTCGGCGTCTGCGCGGCGGACGCCTGCAACTGCGTGATGGTCTATGCCGGCAGCAGTCGCGAGACGAATAACGTCACGGCGGTCAATACCATTTGTGGCCTCGTGGCACCTCAAGGGCAGTACCAGATTCTCGCACCGATTCTCGACGACTGGCGGCTGCTCGTCACGTCTGACGCGGTGGGCGCGGGTGATCCTGCTGCACTCGCCGCTGTGCGAACACAGATGGAAACGGCGGGTGTGCCCGCCGCTTACGGGTCGTTTGTCGACTATTCCGGGAATGCGATTGCGACGACTGGCGCGATTGACGCCGGCGCCATTCAGGGGGCGGTGACCCCGGCCGGCGGCGGTCTCTATTTCACCAGAGCGCCGATCCGGATCAACGGTCGCACGGCGGCGCGCAATGAAACCCATCTCTACCCGGCGACCTATCCGGTGCAGTACCGCTTTGAGCCTGTACTGGACGCAGACACGTATGCTTTTTGCTACGTCCGCACGATGGCCGGCATGGCGGGACCCGATGCGGCAGTCCTTCCCCACATCTTCCCCGGTATGGATGAGACCTTTACGGTGATGCCGCCGTCTGATGTCGGCATCGTCTGCACGAATGCGCTTGAGACGTGCGCTTCTGTCCGTTGGATTTCACCCGCTGGTTCCGATGCCAACGACGGCTTGACCGCTGACTCCCCGTGGCGGACTTTCGCCTATGCCTGTACGAATCTGCCGAGTTCAAGGACGATTCTCCTCGCTCAGAGGGGCGTCTACAACGAAGGCGCGCTGACGGACGGCAGTGCCATTGCATACCGCGTCGTCTTGGGATCTTCTCAGCATGTGCGCATCAAGGGTGTGGACGGCGCTGCGGAGACCTTCCTCGATGGGGCGCCCGATCCAGACACGCTGAGTGCGGAAGACCATCCGGGCTGCGGTCCGAACGCGATCAGGGGTGTGAGCCTTGGAAACTCGCGAGCGTTCTTCCAAGGCTTCACGATCCGCACATGTTATGGTGGCTCGTCGAATATGCTGGATGCCGCGCGTCGCGGTGTCGCGGCGACCGGCAGCTACAGCAGCATGATGGCGGACTGCGTCATCGCCGATTCCCGCTCATCCTTGTCAATCGCCTGTGGCGTCAATTTCGCGCGCTGCCGTTTCCTGCGCAATGTTTCGCTTAATGGCATGGTGTGCCGTCGCAGTTCGCCGCAGTGGAATTCGTCCTGTTTCTTTCTGGCGAACACGAATCTCTCCTCTTCGTCTTCGTCCGTCAATGGGCTTGTCATGGGTGCGAGCACGGATTATTCGCGTCTCTTCAACTGCACGTTGGTCGGCGAGCCCTCTGAAGGACGCCTGGCCTCATGTTATTCGTCGAGCGTCAACTGTATCTACGATGGTGGTTACTTCTGGTACGGTACCTCGGCTAATACGAACTGCGTTGTCTGGAACTACAAGAGCGATTACAGTCAGGGCGTGAGCGAGGCGCGTCTCGAAGCGGATCCCTGTTTTGTGAACCGTGAGGCGGATGGTGCACTCTACGCGGTTTCGCCAGCGGTCGGTTACGCTGGGGCGCCGACGGCCACCAACTATGGCGCGGATTTCTGGAAGTTCGCCATGGATGACATTGGGGGAAACTTCCTTGCGGTTGCGTCGGACGGGCGTCTCACGGTCGGCGCCTTTCAGGAGCCGGTTCCCGCAGCCTATGCCGTGCTGGGCGCTCTCGTACACGGCGGGCTGGCGGTAGAGGGGCTGACCGTCGGATCGAATCTTGTGACAACCGCGTCGTCCTTCCGAGTGACGCCTGCGGACGGCACGCGTCCCTGTGCGGGCGTGACGGTGAACGGTGTCACCAATCTCTTTACGAACGGTGCTGCGTCTGAACTCGTTTTCTCAGGTGCCGCTCTGATTGCCGCCGCCGATGCCGACGGCGCGGTGGCGATTGAACCGCTCTACACGACGGACTGGTATGTAGACGACGACGGCGACGACAGCGCTTCGGGCTTTTTCCCGACCGCCGCCAAAAAGACGTTGGCTGCGGCGATGCCGCTGCTCGCATCCGGCGACACGCTCCACGCCCTCCCAGGTGCCTACGCAGAAGGTGAGATGACGAACAAGGTCGGTTGTCTCTGCGGCTCGCGCGTCGTGATTCCGGCTGGCCGTGCGCTCGTATCCACGGAGGGGCCGGAAAGAACGTTTATCGTAGGCGCTGGCGAGGATGGCCTCAACGCGACGACACAGGGTGCCGTGCGCTGTGCCTATATGGACGGCACCTGGGCACGGCTGGAGGGGTTCACACTCACGGGCGGCCGTGTTCTGGCGAGCGGAACCGAGGGGGCGGACGAAGAGGATATGACGGGGGGTGCCGTATCGGGCGCGAGTCCAAACTATCGCGTGCCCGAGTATGGCGTGGTGGTGAAGAACTGCATCATCTCCAACAATGTGTCCCCGGTTGGCGTCGTAAGGCGGTGCCAACTCGTGGACTGCCGTGTGGTCGGTAACGTCTGCGGCGATGGTGGCAACAATGTGCTCGTCTATCAGGGAAGTGCCTACGGGTGCTATTTTGACGACAACGTCTGCGGCGGAATCTTCCGCTACTCAGCCAACGTGATGAACACGACGGTTACAGCCGGAAACTGTACGTCGTCCGGAGATCCGATTGCACGTTGTTTCCATACGCCGGGCCACACTCCCGCCGACCGTTCGCGTCTCTTCAATTCGGTCCTGGGCGCTGGCATCAGTATCGAAAACTCGACTGCGGATATCAGCAACTGCGTTATGACGGTCGCCAACACGGTGCTGACCGGTAAGGACGAATGTCGCGTGGGCGGCAACGTGCTCACGAATCTCGATGTGATCGTCTTCGATGCGTCCGGCGCACCGGTGCGCGGGGTGAACCCGGCCGTGGACCTTGCCGATCCCGCGCTGGTGGCTGATTATCCATGCGATCTCGTGCGTGACCTTGCGGGACGCCAGCGCGTCTGGAACGCGCGCATGGACGCCGGCGCGATCGAGGCCGACTGGCGGCCGCGCTATGCGGCGGACATCTGGCGACTGGATCGGTTATCCGTCACGATGGCGGATCCGGCCATATACGAGAACGCGGATGGCCGCGTGGCGATTCCGTCAGGTTCGCTCACTGCCGAAGTCTACGGAAAGGCGGACGTGTCGTGGACCTGCGAAATTACTGTGGCCATGACAGGGGGAACACTCGCTGTCACGCGCGACGGTGAGGTGCTGGGTGTGTTTACGGGGGGTGTGCAGACATTGAAACTCAAGAGCGCGCGCGCCGTGGAAGAACTGGTGTTCAGCTTCACGCCAGCGGCGGAGAATCCGGGCGAGGCGGTGATCTGCTCGATTCGTTCGGACAACGGGACGGTCCTGCTTTTACGGTAATCGTCCTTGGCGATCAATGGCTTGCGGGACAACAAAATGCTAATCCAAAAGAGAGGGAATAAAATGAACGTGACAAGACGAGCGTTTGTCGGAACCGGCCTGGCTGCGGCGGCGGGGTGTTCTACGCTCCGATCGGCGGCAGTGCGGCCGCAGCCGGACTTCATGTGGGCCATCCTGCTGCATTTCGGCGTGAATATCCAGAGCGACATTCCAGTCGAGAAGTGGGGAAAGTATCAAGGCGATGACATCAAGCTGATGACGGCGGCGGATCACGTGCGTTTCGACGAAGGCGTTTTCGACCGCATCACCGACCGCATGGCGGCGAAGGGGCTCAACACCATTGTCATTGACCTTGAAGAGGCGCTGTACTATCCCAGCCATCCGGAATTGGCGGTGAAGGGAACGTGGAGCGTCGCGCGTTTCCGCCGGAAGTTGGAGCAGTTGCGCGCCAAAGGGCTGGAGCCGATTCCCAAGCTCAATTTCTCCACGGCGCACGACATCTGGCTCAAGGATTATCACAAGATGGTCTCGACGCCGAAATATTATCAGGTCTGCGCGGATGTCATCGCGGACGTGATTGAGACTTTCGATACGCCGCGTTATTTCCATATCGGATTTGACGAAGAGACCTTCAATCATCAGAAGAAACACTCCATCGCCATCGTCCGCCAGGGCGACCTGTGGTGGCATGATTTCCTCTTTATCGTGAACGAGATCGAGAAACGCGGCGTTCGCGCCTGGTGCTGGAGCGACAAGATCTGGCACGCGAAGGATGAGTTCCTGAAGCGCATGCCGAAAAGCGTCCTCCAATCGAACTGGTACTACGGACTCAGCCAGATTGACCTTGACAAGCCCCAAGACCGTAAGGAGTATGGCAACGCCTACTTATGGCTGGACGAGGCGGGGTTCGATCAAGTGCCGACGGGCTCGAACTGGTCAACGCCGGAGAACATGGCCGCAACGGCGAAGTTCATCAAAAAAACATGCAAGCCAGAGAACATCCGCGGATTCCTCGCGGCACCGTGGGTCAAGACGCTGCCGCAATTCGAGAAATTGCACGAGGAACAGGTCGATCAAGTTGTCGAGGCCCGTGCCCTGTATGCGTCCCGAGTTGAATCATGAAGGGCACTCCTCTTTTGATCGGTGCCGGCGGCCTGTGGCTGGCTTTGTTCGCGTTCCTCTGGGGGACGACCGAACGTGCTCATGCGGCTGCCGAACAGACGGCTTCCGTGCGTCCGCGCATGTGCTATGAGGCGACCTTCCAGGCGTGCGTGGACAAAGGGCCGTCGCTTGAGGCATATCCGCAGCTTGCTGATGTCGTGTCGATCGTTGCCTGCCGTCCCCCCGTCGTGACGGTCGCGTTTCCGACGGTGGGGTGGCGTTTCCATACGTCGGATGGCACACGGATTCCGCGTCCGCACGAGGGTGCGGCACCGCTGGTGCTGTTCTCCTCTGCCGATCGTATGTTTCGTTATCGGTTCTGGGCGCCGGATGACACGGCGTCGTTTTCGCTCAGTGCGGGGAAAGGTGTACGGTTGACGGATTTCACCTTGCGCGAAATCTCCCATGCGGACGTCTGTGTCCTGCACACCGACTTCCCCGATCCCCTCGCGCCTCTCGGCTGGCAACTGGTGGGCGGCGCGACGTATATGACGGACGCGAACGGGCGCGCGTACTTTGATCTTACAGGTGGTCATGCCAACTCCGATCCGTTTCCCGTGACACCCGGCGAGATGCTGGACGTGACGGTGACCGGATCTTCGACCTCCTATCCGGTCAAGGTGCCCCAGCGCAAGCTGGATGTCTCGGTTCGTCTGCTTTTCTGCGAGAGTTCTCAGGCGGCCGCCGAGAAACACGGGAAAGGGTGGAAGCTGATGCGTCAGAGATTGTCGTTGCGAGGACGTCATAAAACCGTGTCCGGTACTTTCGTCGTGCCCGAAAAAATGCGTTGGGGGCGTGTTTCAATCTACTCCGGGGAAGTCGAGCAGGTGAATGTAAAACGAGTCGGAAAGAAGGGAAGAGCTGATGAGTAGGAACATGATTGGGGTGGCGGTTCTTTCGGCGGTCACGGTTGTGTGGGCGGGCCAAAGTCTTCCGCCATCCCCCGCGACGGATTGGGCGCGGGAGGAGTATGCAACCTACACAAAGGCTGTCTTTGGTTTTACGCCGCCCGTGAAATTCGTTCTGCCGGGTGAGGCGGCGGAGTTTGCGGCTGACTTTGCCGCGCTCAAAGGAACGGACGGCTACGCTGTGCGCCTTAAAAACGGCGTCATCACTTTCATCGCCGACTGCTCCAAGGGACATGTAAACGGCGTCCACCGTTGGCTCGAGCGGAACTCGGACATCATCTGGCCGCGTCCGATGGACGACATGTGCTGTTTCACGCCGCAGGCGAAGACCTTGGGCGAGTTGCAATGTGACTACCTCGACAAACCCGCGTTCTTGCTCCGTTACTTCGGCGGCGGTGCGCCTGCGGGCGCGTCGCGACGCTATCTGGCACGTAATGCCGTTTCGCCCGTGGCATCGCTCGCGAATCTCAAGGGCGACGATCTGAACGACGCGCTGCGTTACGGCACCGTGGGCGCGTACTGTGACGTGTGGGGCGGGGGGCACGACATGGAGACGCGCTGGTTTCCGCGTGCGGAGTTCTTCAAGGATCACCCCGAATACTGGATGCTGATCGACGGTGTGCGATGGGAAGGCGATCATTCGAACTTCTGCGAGACGAACCCTGATTTTGTCCGCGCATTCACGCGCAGTGTCGAGGAGAAGACAGCTCATCTGCCGCCATCGGTTAAGATCGTCTCTATCAACATGGAGGATACGTCACTGACGTGCGAATGCACGAATTGCCTCAAGCCGATCACGCTGCCAGACGGCACGAAGCTCACGAAGGATGATCCGGCTTTTCGGTCGACGCGGTTCTTCATCTTTTTCAACGAGTTCGCCCGGCACTTTGCCCAGACGCATCCCGACTTGAAGATTCTTCAGTTCGCTTATGTCCACCTCGCCGTGCCGGCCAAAGTCCGTATCGAGCCCAACGTGATCCTCAAGTTCTGTCCGTATCCGCGTAACATGCGCGAAGGCGTTATCGACGGCGCCTCGAACGCCAAGTGGCGTGCGCGCATTGATGAGTGGTTGGCGAATACGCCTGAGATGTACTGGCGCGAATACTACTTCTGCGGCAACATCTACTATCCGCGTCCGATAGCTGATACGGCGGCGAAGGATCTGCGTTACATCCGCGACCGCGGCGTCAAATACGTCTATACCGACTCGCCCGGGCGCGGCGGCGATTCGAACAAAAACAACGCGATGTACGGCTTGAATCGTCCGCACCGCGAATTTTACGATATGAACGGAATGGAGGCTTGGGTCATTCAGAAGCTCTTCTGGGATCCGTCGCTCGATCCCGAGACGCTGCGCGCCACGTTCCTCCGCCGCACGTTCGGCCCGGCGGCCGATGATGTGGCAACCTTTTACCGGCTGTTGCGCGAGTCGTGGTATTCCGATGATTTCGCCTCGGGTTTTTCGGATGATCCGTTTCGTTCCGCCGCGCACTACATTGTAGGGAAGAAGTTGTCTGACAAATGCACGACCGCACTGGCGGCGGCCGCCGCCCGCGCCGACACGGCGGCGCGCCGCGACTGGATCGCCGCAATGCGCAAGACACTTGCGGACTGGATCGCCGCCGCGCCCAATTATCTTATGTCAGAGCTGGTCGTGCCGCGTGTGCCGACGCGGGAGGAACCGTCGTTCGACTTCGATGGCAGCGACTGGGCCAAGGCGTTTACTTTGCCGGATTTCCGCCTGCTGCGATCGAAAGTCGTGGACGGTTCCGGCTCCAAGGTCAAAGTGTTTGCCGATGCGCGCGCGCTTTACTTCGGGTTCGACATTAAGAAGCCGGGTGTGCCTCTTTACGCTGTTGACGCTCTACCGAAGGGGGCGTTCCCCAAAGGCGACAAGGTTGAGCTCGGTTTCGACACTGGATCGGGAGGCTACGTACATCTCGCCTCCGACTGGAAAGGGCACCGCTATCAGGCGTTGGGTCTTCAGAGCGGTCTAGACGACACATGGACGGTACGGACGCAGAAGACCGCCGAAGGTTGGCAGGCGGTTGTGCGAGTACCATTCGACGTCGCGCGAATCGTTCCCGAACAGAATCCTCATGTGCGGCTTTTCGCGATGATCTCGTACAATCAGGGTGGGATGAAGGCGAGTAACGTAAACTTTTCGCTTGGTACCGGTGTGCCGCACGCGCCGACGAGTTGGATGCCGCTGCGCATCGACACAGAAGCCATTCACTGGGTGACGGATGAAGAACGCGAGGCCGTACGGAATCGCGTTTATGGCATAGACGGCCAGCCGGGAACGCCGGAAGGTGACGCGAAGCGGTTCTACTCAAATCTTTTGTCATTGTCATAGGATGCCTGCGCTATGAAGAACGGGTTGTTGGCCATCGTGTGTGTGTGCGTCCTTCCGGTCGAGGCCGATTTGTGGATCGAGGGAACGACAGACAGGCCGCCACTTGATTACAGGCGGGGCGAGCCGATGGTGTTTACGCTCACGTTGAAGGGAGACGATACGCAGGCGTCCGCCGGAGAGATCCTTTGGGAACGAACGGGGGATGACGGGCGCGTGATCACAGGACGTGGTTCTGCCGCAGCGCCTGTCGTGGTGAAAACGGCGCTTGATCGCCCGGGTTTTGTGCGCGTCTATGCGGAGGTTGTCGAGACGGGCGGCGATTTCCGGGCGCATGATGACCTGAAGTCGAAGGCCGGTGTCGTTTTCTTCGACGGCGGCGCGGCTGCGGAGCCGAAGTCCCTGCAACCGGCACGTCCTGAACCCAGCGACTTCGACGACTTCTGGGCACGGCGCAAAGCGGAGCTTGCCGCCGTGCCGATGGTTGCGACGCGCACTGCGGTCGATTCGCCTGATCCGGAGGTTCACCTCTACGCGCTCTCCGTCACATGTGCGGGGCCGCGTCCCGCGACAGGGTATCTCTCCATTCCCAAGAAGCCGGGAACGTATCCGGGCGTGATGACGTTCTGGGGATATGGTTCGAGTTGGGGCAAGGCGGCAACGCGCCCGCCGGAAAAGGTCGCGCGGGACGAGATCCGGATTGTTCTTTCGGCACATGGGTTCGAACTGGGGCGCGAGGCGTCCTATTATACGGCGTTCCGGAAGTCTGTTTCGAAGAACGGCCACGGGCATGCCTTCGATCCGGACGAGAATGCGAAGCCCGAGACGGCGTACTTCGGCGGCATGTCCTGGCGGGTGATGCGTGCGCTTGAGTACCTCAAGTCGCTGCCTGAATGGAACGGACGCGATCTGACGGTCACGGGCGGCAGCCAGGGGGCGTTGCAGGCGTTGTGGGGCGCGGCATTGGTTCCGGGCGTGACAGCGGCGAACATCTCGATCCCTTGGTGCTGCGACGTGGGCGGCCCGGCGGCGGGGCGCAATCACGGCACATGGTATCCCGCCTGGGCACCGGGTCTGGACTATTACGATCAGGTACACATGGCCCGGCGTGTGCCCAGAACCTGCCATGTGACCATCGGTCGCGTGGGTCTGGGCGACTATATCGCTCCGCCGTGCGGGGCGGTGATCCTGTACAACAGGCTTTACTGCCCTAAGTCCATTACTTGGGTGCAGGGCTCGACGCATCTCCATGTGCCGCCGAAGGCGCAGCGGATGACGTGGCGTGACGCCCCGCAGGCAACGAATTGAGGGAAGGAGTGACGATGCAGTCATATCGGAATATTCTTGTTTTCGGTGGCCTCGGTGGGCTCATCTGCGGCATTGACTTCGGTATCATCGCTGTGGCCGTGCCGTATATCCGCGCATTGAAACTTTATACGGATGCGCAGATCGGCTGGATTGTCGGCGGTGTCATGCTGGGCGGGATGCTTGCCTCGGCCTGCGGCGGCGTCCTCTGCGACCGGTTCGGACGCCGCAGCGTCATCCGTCTGGCGGCAGGTTGCTTTCTCGTTTCAATTCCCCTGATTTGTCTGTCGGGGACCTCGTTCTCACTGATCATGTCGGGACGCATCTTGCAGGGACTCAGTTGCGGTTTCCTTTCGGTCGCCATGCCGATGTATCTCGCAGAGACACTCGCGGCAGAGCACCGCGGGAAGGGGACGGCGATTTTCCAGTTGTTCCTGGGCATCGGCCTTGTCCTGGCGGCGGCGGCCGGGCTTGTTCTGGCCAAGACGCTCGGCGCGGCGGATGCGGCGCCCTCGCTCGTGCCGGATGCGGCGAAATCTCTCGCTTGGAGGCTCAATTTTTGGTGGACGCTTCTCCCGGCGGTTCTGTTTGGCATCAGTTCGTTGACGGTTCCGGAAAGTCCGACCTGGCTTGCAGCACGACGGGAACCTGTATCTGACCGCAGCCGGGATCGTACTCCGGACGATCAGCACACGACCTTGTTGCAGCGCCGATACGTGGTGCCGTTCCTGTTGGCCGTCGCCGTCCTGACGCTCAACAAGCTCATCGGCTTTGGGTGCGTCGTGCCGTATGCCGTCTTGCTCTTCCAGAAGTCTGGTCTGACTGGTGCGTTCGGCAATGGCGGGGATCTGGCGATCAAAGCGGTGAACCTTTCGGTAACGTTGCTCGTCGTGGGGCTTGTGGACAAGAAGGGACGCACATTTCTGCTGCGGATCGGCACGGCGGGCGTGGCGGTCTCGCTCGCTATCATCGGCTTACTGTTTCTCGCATTGGAACGGAACCTTCTCGCGCCGTCACTCGTTACTGGCGCTTTGACGTTAGTGGCATTTCTTTCGCTTGTCTTCTTTTATTCGTTCGGCCCCGGTGTCTGCGTGTGGCTCGTTCTTTCGGAACTCATGCCCGCCCGCATTCGCGCCAACGGGATGGCGATTGCTCTTTTTACGAATCAGCTTGTCGCGTGGGGTCTTGCGTCGGCATTTCTGCCGCTTGCGAACGCCCTGGGGTTCGGTGTCCTGTTCCTGACGTTTGCGTTTTTCGGTGTCCTGTATTTCGTGACTGTACTTTTCATCCCCGAGACGAAGGGGCGGTCTCTTGAAGAAATAGAAACTTTGTTTGATAATAAGGAGAATCATGCATAAGGTTGTTTTGGTGACAGCAAGTGAAGAGCGGCTTCCGGTGGGGACAGCGGACGCTATTCGTGAGTTTGCGGATTTTCGGGCAAAGCGGTGCGGGACGCCGGATGAGTTGCTCGCGACGTTTCCGGATGCGGAGGTCTGCTGGATGTTCGGTCCGAACCTCTGTCTCAAGCCCGAGGCGCTCGGGCAGATGCCGAACCTGAAGGCGTTGTTGCGCTCCGGTTCGGGACTCGACGCATTGCCCTGTGACTGGGCGAAGGCGCACGGTATCGGTGTCTACAACACGCCCGAATCAATCGCCGAGTGCGTTGCCGAACATACAGTGGCGTTGCTGATCTCCTATGTCCGCCAGATCCCGCAGTACAATGCGCGGGCGAAAGTCGGTTACGAGTGGGGCAAGGTCGAGGGCATGGACTGGCACGTCTCGCGTCGGACGCTCGGCCTTATCGGCTATGGTAATATCGCACGGCATGTCGAGAAGATGATGAGCGGCTTTGACATGCGGCTCTTGTACTATGATCCGTACGTGCCGGACTCGACCGATCTTGAGAGGTTGCTCAGGGAGAGCGATTATGTGAGCGTACACTGTCCGCTCACGCCGGAGACGATGAAGCTCATCAATGCCGAGCGTCTCGCGCTCATGAAACCGAATGCGATTCTCGTCAACACCTCACGCGGCCCGGTGGTTGATGAGGAGGCGCTCGCGGACGCTCTGGAGTCCGGCAAGCTAGGCGGCGCGGCGCTCGATGTCATGTGCGCGGAGCCGCCGGATGTGAAGAGCCGTCTGCTGCAGAACCCGAAGTGTATCGTCACGCCGCATGTCGCGGCGTTCTCTGCTGACTTCGAGAAAAATTTCTGGGCCTACTCGGTGGATAAGCTACGGGAGATCTGCGGGGCGCTCGACGAAGGGCGCACCGCTCTATAAGCCAAACAAGAAAATCATGAATATGAACAGAATGCGTCCAAATCTGCCCAATCGTTTCTTCGACAATCTTGCAGCGAAGAAGGTGTCGATTGGCGGTGTCATCTCACTGAGCGACCTCACGGTCAGCGAACTTTGCGGCGACTGCGGCATGGACTTCGCGTGGATCGATGCGGAACACGGCCCGCATACGATTGAAGGGGTGATGAAGCACCTGATTGCGCTTCGCGGTACAGGCTGCGCAGGCCTCGTGCGCGTGCGGGAGTGCGCTACGATGCTGATCAAACCGTACCTCGATCTCGCGCCGGACGGCATCATCGTTCCCATGGTCAACACGCCCGAACTGGCCGAACTGGCTGTTGCGGCCTGCCGGTATCCGCCGACTGGCATCCGCGGCTGCGGTGTCCGTCGTGCGGTTCGTTACGGTGGCTGGGATTTCTTTGATTACGTGAAGGAGTCCGAGCACTGGCCGATGGTTATCTGTCAGGTCGAGCACGTTGATGCGGTGAAGAACCTCGACAAGATTCTGAAAGTTCCGGGTGTGGACTGTATCTGCGTGGGACCGTGCGATCTCTCTGGTTCGATGGGGATACTGAATCAGATGGACGATCCGGAACTCAATAAGGTGATCGATGAGGTCTGCCTTAAAGTCAAGAAAGCGGGGAAGATTCTCGGAACAGCCGCAGGCGGCTTTCCGCGTTGGAAAGCTCGCGGTGTCGACTGGTTCGCCGGCATTTCCGACTGGGGCGCGATGGCGGCAGGATTCCGGGCTTTTAAGTCGGAGTGCGATAAGGCCTAACGCGGGCAAAGCCCGCAACCCAATTTAATTAGTTAATTAGTGCATTAGTGCATTAGTTTTTTCATGACAACCCATTCCCTTTCGTGCCCTCCGTGTCTTCGTGGTGCAAACAACTTGTTTTTTATTGCGCTTGTTGAGCCGTAAGGCACTAACGTATTTTTAGGATTGAATGTTTTGCTCCCTCCCGCATAATAGGCACCGTTCAATCAATAGGGAGACAGAAAAACAAGAAATCGTATCCGATGTTTGGGCTTGGTCTTGGCTGCCGGTTTTAGACACCATGTTGCACCATTTGACAGGCTGCTGTGTCCTTTCATACCGATGCCGGATGTCGAGGCATTAAACTTGTTGGGAAAATGAAATGAAAAAATTCAACACAAAAACAACGGTTTTTATAATGACGGCTCTGGCCGCATGGTGTGCGTTTACCGTGCGTGCGGCGGGCTACGTGGCGCTGGATGAAAAGGGATGGATGCGCCGGGAGGGTATCACGTTCGACACGGGCAAACCGTTCGGCGCGGGCTGTGTCCGTGAAGGGGATGAAATCGTGCTTGCGAACGCGAGCGTGTCGGAGAGACGCGGCATAGGCTGGGTCGTCAAGCTCGCGCAGAAGGCGCCCGCGCCCGTGCGTTTCTCTGCGGAAGGACTTGCCGTGAAAATGCCCAGCGGTAACGGTTTCGAGCTTTTCGCGGATATCGGCTACGTTGACGGCTCGTACGAGTGGGGGCGGACCGTGCAGTTCCATCCGGATCCCAAGGCGGGCTGGCACCGCCGGACGCTCGTTTTCGGTTCGGGGAAGGCTCTCGACTATGTGGCTGTGTACGTGATGTTGCATGGCACTGCGGGCGAAGTGCGGTTCCGCGCTCCGGTTTTCGAAACGATTCCTGCCGGCACACACGCGGTGCGTCTGGACGGCGTGGCGGTGAAGTCCGCGCCGCCGCCGGCCAAGGAGTCCTTCTTCTTGCGGGACGCGGCGGCGGGGACGGGGTTCGAGCCTGTTGACGGCACCACTCTCGGTGTGAAGGTTGAGACGACCAGCGAAGCGCGTAACGGCGCACGGTATCTGAAGGCGCGCCTTTCCGGCGAAACGCCGCGTGACCGGGCGCTCACGCTCCTTTTCGCCGTGCCGGTTCCTGCGGGGGAAATCATTTGGCATGAAGATCCGCGCACATCACGATCCGTCACGGCGGCGGACGGCGAGCAGCGCGTTACAACGGTGCTTTCCTATGGTGCCGGGAGACTGTCCAAGTGGCCTTTGGCCGCGTGCTCAGCCGCCGACTGCGGCGTTGCCATCGCGGTTGATCCGGAGCTGGCGGCCGTGTACCGCATAACGCTCAATCCGGCGTTGCGCATTCTCTACATCGCGTTCGATATCGGTCTCGCGCCAGAGAAGAACGACGCACAAATCGGGTTTGCGGTCTTTCCGTTCGCTGCGGCGGACCGTTTCCGTGGCGCGCTGGAGGCATGGGCGAAAGTCTTTCCGTTCTCGACAGCGAACCGGATGAAGAAGTTCGGTCTCTGGACTGTCAGGGTGCCGCCTTACAAGATCGAGAACCACGAGGATTTCGGCTTTATGTACATGGAGGGTGATGAAGGTCAGTGGAAGTGGTACGACAAGCATGGAATATATTGCTTCCACTACACCGAGCCGGCTTCGTGGTGGATGCGTCTCAAAGGTAAGGATGGCGGACTGCCGACTTACGAAGAGTGCGTAGCGCACGCCGAGGCACTTGCGGCCAAGGGCGATAAGCGGGCGCTCGCGTGGAAGACGAGCGTGGCGGTGGATGAATTCGGCCGTAAGATCGGCCGTATCCAGTCGCGGGCATGGGCACCGTCAGGCACGATGTGGTGCATCAATTCCGCGCCGGGGCTCCAAGGCGAGATCACGGATTACAAGGTGAAGCTTTCCGAGGAGTCTTTCGCGGAGCGTTTCGGCGGCACGACGTTCCCGGAAGGTCCTGACGGCGAATACATCGACTCCTCCGAAATGGGGCTCTTGTTCGGTGCCGACTACGACCGCAGGCATTTCTCTGCTATGGAGACTCCGTTATGCTGGGGCGGGGAGAAGAAACAACCGTGCGTTTCCGGCGCGATGGTCAGTTATGAGTATGCGCGTTCGATCTACCGCCGGTTGAACGCATACGGGCGCTTCACGCAGGCGAACACCACGCCGCGCAACACGTCGTTGATTGTCCCGTGGACAGACATATCAGGCATTGAAATCGACTGGAACCGCGGCAACAAATGGAAACCCAGCGATCACAAAGACCTGATCTACAAACGCGCTGTCGCGGGCAAGAAGCCGTACTGTTTCCTGCAGAACACAAATTACGAAAACTTCTCGCGCGACCATGTGGAACGCTACATGCAGCGCTCGCTCGCCTACGGCATGTTTCCCGGGTTTTTCAGTGCTGATGGTGCCACGGACTGTTATTTCTCGTTCCCGAAGTACTACAACCGCGACCGCGACCTGTTCAAGAAATACGTTCCGCTCGTTTGCGAGCTAGCGGCCGCGGGATGGAAACCGGTCACGACGCTCGCGTCCTCGTCCGACCCTGATATTTTAATCGAGCAGTTCGGCGACAGGTACGTCACGGTCTTCAACTCCTCAACAGAAGAAACGAAAACCGTTAAAATCGCCTCGCCACGTGAGGTTGTGCGTGAACGTGTCGTCGGCGGCGAGTGGAAGGCCGAGGACGGATTCTTCACGGCATCGCTCCCGCCTGAAACGGTTCGCATGTTAGAGTTCGCGCCAAACCCTTGAAAGTGTTCGCGAGAGGAAGCGAAGTGAACTGTGCTTTAATTCTTACTCCAGCGTCTTGATGCGGATATTCTTGAATTCTGCCCACATCGGTCGCCCGGAGTGCAGTTGCAGACCCAACACGCCGTCCAGCAGGGCCAGCGCGGGGTCGTCGGTAAAATCAAGGATCAGCCGCCCGTTCAGGTAGTGGCGGATGCGGTTGCCCTTGGCCACGATCACGACGTCATTCCAGTCGTCGAGTTTGAAAAGCGCCTTGAATGTCTCGCCATCGAGCAGTGACGCCTGCACCTGCTTTTTGCCATCGGCCCATATCGCCTGCTCGCCGACCAGACAGATGCGGCCGCGTTTGCCGCCTTCGTCGTAGATGAACCCGGCGACATTTGGCAGCTTTTGCTCGTTGCGGATTTCGTGTTGGTAGCCCTTGAGACGCCACTTGTTCTTGGCACCGGGTTTATTCGGCAGGCGCACGGAGCGGTATTGGATGCCCGAGTTGTTTGTGGCAGTGCAGCGGAAAGAAAGACGGAGTTCAAAATCCTTCGTGATGCCATCTTTCCAGATCAGGAACGTGTTGCCTTTGGCGGGGTTCTCGGCAGTTGTTTCGCCGCGGATGGCACCGTCTTTGACTGACCAGAACGAGGGATCGCCTTCCCATCCAGTCAGGTCTTTGCCGTTGAAGATGCAGGTCATACCGGGCGTCTCGGCCGGTGCCGTCCGAGGCTCGGCCGCTGCGGCGTGAAGAACAGCCGCGAAGGCGGAAGCTAGCAGGATGATCGTACGCATAGGGCTCCTTGTTTCTCCTTCCATTGAGTTGCCTCAAAGTAACAAGTCCACCGCTCTCCGTCAAACCCGATTATGCGGCTGAGGGTGCATCCGGCCCTTTGGGCCGGTAGTGCTCGTTTCCCTTTCACGCAGAGGGCGCGGAGTTTTTTTGGGGCGGGCAGGCGATTACTGCGGCCACGTAGTGGCTCGCAATCTTGAGAGTAAAAGCTCTGCTCTGCCCTTTCGTCGCGAAGCGGCAAATTCGGTCACCGGGCTCGCGGAGCGCCGGGAGGGGCAAGCGTCTGCTTGCCCGCGGACGAGCGGACGCTCGTCCCAAAAACACAAAAGAAAAAATCTGCGCTATCTGCGCAAATCTGCGGATAAGACCAAAAGCGCACGGCACGTTGTTGCGGGCGGGGACGCCCACGCTCCCGTTTCGCAATCCCCACTTTCACCAGAAACGCACGATCTTCGCATATCCTTGTCACTAACCGATTCTGAAGTAATCGGTTAGTGACAGGGGGGTGCAATTCAAAAATTTTAGGGTTGACTTTTACCCCCCCCGCATAATATGTGCCAACTAATGGGATCGGTGGGTTGTGACGGTCTGCCCTATGGGATGATAGTGACTCATTATTGAAGGGAGTATGCGATGAAAAAACTGGTTCTTTGCGCTGTTGCAGCAGTGTTCGGCGTGTCGGCGTACGCTGCTGAATTCTATTGGGTTTCCACCGACGGAAGCGGCAATGCCAAGTTCGGTGATCCCGCCAACTGGGCGGTCGGTCGCTCTGCGGGCGCCGGCAACCCTGACAACCTCGTGCCGGGTCCGGACGATTATATCTACCAGTTTCAGGGTGGCGCCACCTATGGACGCGGCTATGTCTTCAATTTCGCGGCGACTACGTCCCACCCGTCCAACACCTGGACGATCAGGGGGTTCACCGGCTTTGACGATTCATACAACCCGAGCAGGATATATGTCATTAACGGAAATTTCACGGTGACCGAGACCTTCTCCAACACTTGGCTCAAGGTCGAAGTGCGTAACGGCAGCAAGTTCACCATCGGCCCTGACGCCCATTCCCGCATCAGCCGCGGCGGAGCCGTCAGCGAATACCTCGTCAAGTCCGGCGGCGCGGCCGAATTCGGCGGCACCTACCACCTGAAGAATATCAAAATCGAGAATCAGGCGGGCGGGACTTTCACTATCGACCCGGTCGCGTTCTATTATGATTACTATGCCCGTGAAGGCAATGGCACCTATCCCCGCACACTCGACAACGCGGGTACGTTCAACTTCCCGCATGGCCTCGACCTCCGCGCGCCTGCTTCTTATTCCCAAGACTACACGAGTGATCCGCCGGTCTTCCAGATCCGCCAGAACGCCGGCACGATGACGTTCGGCGGCGATTTCAAATGCACCGCGGCACCCGGCAGGATGACCTTCACGCTCAACGGCGGTACGCTTGTCGCGAACGAGGACCTCTCCTTTGCCGGCGTCACTGAACTGGCGATGCCGGCCGACAAGACAGCCGCGATCGAGGTCGCGGCGGATAAGACGGTCAACTGGGAGAACGCCAGCTTCGCCGCCGGGACGGCGCTCACCAAGGCAGGGGGCGGCACTCTTGTTCTCGGCGAGACGACGCCTGCGACGTTGAATGTCACCGCAGGCATCATCCGCACCGCCCGCGCGACGCGATTCAACACGCTCGCGATGAGCGCCGGGACGACGCTTGAACTGGCCTCGGCCGGCGCTGTCCTCAATTCGCTTCCGGGTTATGCCAACGTCAGTTTCGCTGTTGACGCGACCGGTCTTGTCGCGGGAACGAAACTGCTCACCTCGACGGATGCGGCGCTGCTCGCGGCGATCCAAACGAACGCGACAGTGACGGCCGGTTACACGCTTTCCATCACCGGCAACTCTCTCATGCTGATGCTCCCGCCCGCTGACAATGATATTTTTTCCGCCGCAGGCGAGAAGAATCTCGCGGATGTTTCGGGATGGAGCCGGGGGAGCGTCCCTGCCGCAGGGGCCGACATCTATATCGCGGGGCAGGATACGGTTGCGGTTCTAGGCGGCACCAACGTCGTCTACAACTCGATCACCGTAATCGACGGCGCGACGCTCAAGGTGACGGGCGCATTCACGCTGCCGCCGATCAACCTGTGTTATGATTCACGCATTCTTTTCGCATCCGGCACCGATGTGGAGCTTACCGTCGGTGTGATCGCCACATATGCCGAACCGGCAACGCTGCCGGTCATGGAAGTCGCGAGCGGCGCGAAGGTGCGTCCCGCATCCGGCTTTGAGTTCAAGAACGTCCATCTCAAGAACTACGGCACGATCCAGTGCGCCACCCCCACTTACTTCGGTACGGCCGAAGTCGGCGAAACCGCATACTTCGCGCTCACAGCGGTCAACGGGACATTTGACTTCCTAAGTAATGGATTAAACTGCTGGGTGCAACCCAAGACGTCCGGTGGTCGTGTGAAAGTGGCCGGCAAGGTCTCGTTCAAGGATTCAACTATAACCTCATCCACAACCGATGGATATTGGTTCAAGTACCAAGTCGGCAGAGCCAATCCGACGGACGAGATCATTGACTTCGAGCTGGACAACACCGTCTTCGACATCCGTGATAACAGTTCGAGCTACTTCGGCGGCGCGGTGCGTGTCAAGTGTTTCAACGGCGGCAAGGTCGAGAAGCACCGGAGCATTACCTCGCCGGGAATTTATGGGCGTCCGAATTTTATCGATCAGGTCAAGCTCGATTTCGATGGCGCGGACACGCGCTTTATGTACTATTTCAACCGAAATTCGGTAACTTTTGGAGCCGCGATTGACGGCTATGAGCAGATGACCTTCAGGAACGGCGCTTATATCCACATCATGAATTTCACTGGCAACGGCAGGTCTGTTTTAGGGTTTGATGACGGCTACTGGAACCTGACTGAAAAGCCCGGTTACGACACGAACTATTGGAATGGCGTGGACGGCGGTGTGCCGGAATCGCGCACGCAGGAGTATCTCGTGAAGCCGTTCACGGGACTCAAGGCGATCCGGATCGGCGACGGCAAATCCCTCGGCCTCCGCAGCTACAGCGTGAATCCCGGAACTAAGAAAGAGCGCGAGTGGAACCGCATTCTGGAAATCGCGAACGTACCGGTCACCGGCGTGAACGGCACGCTGTTCCTCACCAACGCGACGCCCGGTTACTCCTGCACGGCGATCATGACCTGCACCAACAACACCGCGACCGGCGAACTTCTGGCCTACCCGAGCGCGGACGGCTGCCGGCTCCTGCTGGCGGACGGCGCCAACTGGGCGGGTACGCTCGTGGCGAGCGAGACGATCGGCTTCACCAACCTGACTAGCGCGGCCTTGCCGGCCAGAGTCTCGGTCGGCAATGTCCGTTTCACCGGCAAATTGCCGATCCGCGTCTGGAAGGGCGCGGCGACAACGAACGACATGCTCGATATCGCCGGCACACTCACTGCCGGAGCTGCCAAAGTGACCGGCTTCGAACCGGTGCTGATGAGCGGTGACGATTTCGCATTGGGCGACTCGTTTGTTCTCGGCACCTGTCCTGCGGCGAGTATCAGGCCGTCCGCTATGACACAGAATGACTGCTGTTTGACACAGGTGGAGGGGTTGCAAGGCTCTTGCAGGAGACGGGAAAGACCGTCCGCAGTGCTTCAGGCGAGCGACATCAGTTTTTTCATGATCTCAATCGCGTTCATTGTGTTCTCCTGTTGGGGGCTTGCAAAGGCCCGTTTCAGAATCCCAGATGACGGGAAGGTAGGGTATCCCGGATGCCAAGTAGGCGTTCCATGCTTGGTATTCGAGGGAACTGCGCGGAATGTACGGAAAAAGAATGTTGAGGATGCGGCGGCGTCTCTTGCAGGCGTGACAGTTTTTAACCTTCTCTATCATCATTATCCATCGCGCAGGAAACCGCAGTGCAATCATAATCAGAACCGTACGCCGGATAACATACACTTCGATCCATTCAGCTAACAAATCGCCAAAACCAATGCGGATCGGAGTCGTCAGTACGGGAATTGTGGAATTCCTTTCCTTACAACGTACGCATCCTAATCTTGCAACGAGATATAGCATTTAAAGAGACCATGTTCTAGACGTGAGTTTTTCAATGTAGACGGAGATGTTCTGACTAGAGCCGCCACAGTTCACCGCGAAAGTGTTGCCTGAACCGAGTTGCCAAATCGTGCCTTTTGCAGCCATTATGGGGTCGATAAGCAGCCCGATTAGAATATTGGTGGTCGTAGTGCCTACCGTTCGCCTGACTCCCCATTGCATCAGATGACCTGATCCTGCTGTGACCACAATATATGACCACCTTGGAGAAGAGCTTGCCCCAAAACACCCAGACAGGACAAGCTCGCCGCCGCCCGCGCCGCCAATAAATATATGTCCAACTGGATCGTACCATACGTCCACATGCCAAACGGCTGCGTTGCCAGCTTGTGATTTGTACCCGTACCATACTCTGAATTCCCCCATGTCACAACAGCAGTTTAGAAACTTTCCATTATGCATGACGAGCTTGCCGTCACTAAAATGCATGGTACCCATTGTCAGCACTCCTGCCCTGTCATGACCGTGACGCGAGTCGGGGCGGAAACAGCCGAGATGAATTGTTTAGGAAGCGTGATGTCGCGGTATATCTTGTCTAACTTTAGGGTCGTTGAATTAAAAACTAAATCGACCAAAACACGGAGCTTAACCGAATTGTATGTTGGCGAATCATTAGCGAAAATCCAACCAGACTGATTAGACGAGTTTGTGAGATCTTTCTGGCTCGATCCAGTTGCAGGATTCATTGCATCAGGGGCAAACCGAAGTTTTTTATTTGGGCTGTCGATCACTATCACCGGCTCAAGTTCGAGGAGGTTCCATGCATCGTCGCTGCCGAAACCATAGACGCGGTTGGCATCTGAGTGTGCGGGCGGAGCATCGACACCGGCGAGACGAACCTCTAGAGCACGGGAGCCACTGTTCTCGCCGCGCACAATTCCGAGAGAACTGCCTTCGGAGCCTTGGGCGGTGAACCGTGCGGAAATGAACTGTGCCGGAAACAGCGTCGGTGTCACTCCCGGCAGTACGGTGCTCAAACGGACGGGCGCGTTATGTACGGCGGCAGCGTTCAGGTCGATGGTAATATCGCCTTCGATAATCTCTATACCGCCGGGGTCTTCGGGTGCTTCTGGGATGGTGGTGTCACCCCAGTGCGGAGATGATGATTCGGGGCCGAGCGGGATCTCGTCGCCGTAGGGTTCGCAGGCGATGATTTGCGCTTTTTTGAAGCCGCTTACGGTGCCGGACCCGAGACCGTCGACGGGCAGCAAAACCTCTTTGATGCGGATGTCGCGGGCTGTGGACGCGTCATTTTGATCAGCAAACGTGATACCGCGCAGACCGCCGGTAAGATCGATTTCGACGCTGTGGGGGACGGTAGCGGCGGGATTAAAAAACACCTTGCGGATATGGTGCATAATATTACCACCGTCGCGGCTTCCGGGGAGTCCGACAATGCCGGCAGCGCCTTCGTCTGTCTGCTCGACCTCGCCTTGGTCTTGCGGTTCTGACAGGTTGCGCGTCATGGTGTAGCGGCGGGATCGGCATGAGCGGTAGAAGGCCACGCGGCTGTCAAGGTCGATCCACTGCGGCACACCGAAACGGATCGTTGTGCGGCCGTTGCCGAGATCCTGTGCGACGCTGACGATCATGGCTTGCATGGCGGCCCACTCGGTTCGGCCGCCCGTGATGTTAAGCGTCATGCCGGGGCCGGCGCCCATCGGCGCGTCGTGTGCGGCAAGCGTGATCTCGCCGTCGTAGTGGAGCTGCTGCCATTCGGCCATGAGGAGGGCGGCAAGGCCTGACGGGATGCTCTCGCCGGAATCGTAGGATGCCAGCTCTTTCTTTTTGTAGGTCTTGGTGAGACCGTCTGTTGTCTTGAGCTTTACAACCAACTTTTCGACACGGATTTCATTAGGCAGGATCAGCGGCCCGGTAATGATCTGCGCTTCGCACGTAAAAGTTTCCTCGCTCTCTTCAACGTCCATCCATTCCTGCACGGCACCGGCAAGCAGCAGGTTCGGCAGCGTGGCATCGGTGGCAGGATTCATGATCCCGACGTCGCTGATATTCGGATCGTTAAGCTGGGGGCACCAACGCGCCCACCATGACGCTGAGCTTTTGTTGGCATTCCAATTGATGGGTTCGGTTTCGAGAGACTGTGATTTTTCAACATACATGGCCTGCATCCCGGCCAGATCGTATGTGGCCCAAAGCACGTCGGATTGCGAAAGGCGGGCGGCGCGTTCCTCATCCGTCTCGCCGGGCACCACCGGCGCGTAATCGACAACGGTCGACATGCCGCAGCGCTCGCCTGTCGACCACGGCTTCTGATACGCGATGGCGACGGCGGGGGGGATGAGGTCTTCGCGCGAGGTGATGGCGACGGCCTCTGACAGGGCGGAGGCAAGGGGGACGGTGAACGAAGGCAGTGACTGGCGCGCGGCCACGCGGACGCGCGGCTCGCGCTCTGAATAATCCACCCAGGCGACGCTGTGAGGGTGGTAGGACAGGCATGTCTGGACGGCCTGCGCGACGGAGATGTTGGACTGCTCGTCGGACGGCGGCGTGAAGCCGGCGGCGATGTCGCCTTCCGCCGGCTCGGCGCACGGGCAGCCGCCCGCGCGCGCGACGGCGATGCAGCGTTCGATCTGGGCGCCGGTGGAGACCGGGCCGGCCGGCGACCAGAAGAGCACGGCGCGGGGGGCGGAGGCCGTGACGTTGGCGCCGTCTGTCCAGTCCTGGCGCATGACGGTCTTCTCGAACCAGTCCCAGACGCCGTTGATGACGGCTGTCCCCGCCGCCCCGAACCCCGCGGCGCGGCGGGCGAAGGGCTGCATGCGCCCGAGGAACATGTAGGCGGCCGACCCGCCTTCGACGCGGCGCATGCGGACGATGGCGTTGAAGGAAAAGATGGCGTCGTCCGTGAGGATGTTCTGCCCGCCGCACTGGAGGATCAGCTTGTCGACGCCGCCGTGGACGCGTTCGAGCGCGATGGAGGTGATGCCGAGGTCTTCGGCTGCGTGCCATGTCTCGGCGCCGGCGCTGGACCGGGCGACGCAGAATTCGTAGACGGCGCTCATTGTCTCTTGCTCCTCTGTTCGGCGTTCTTGACGGCGGTTTCGAGCCTGGCGAGCTGGGCGGTGATCGAATCGAAGACACCTGCCAGTTGCTCGGGTTTCATTTTTGAGAGCTGGTCGTCAAGCTTGGCGGCAGAGGCGGAGAGGCGCGCCGCGCGTTCCGCCTGGTCATCCATGCGGCGGTCACGGATCTTGGCCTGGTTCCACGCGCCTTGGTGCGGGTAGTCGGCGCGTTGCGGATCGAACGCTTCGGCGGCGGCGGAGAGCGAGGCGGATCTCGCGGACAGGGATGATGACGCGGATGAGGCGCGGCGGCGCAGGTCGACGAGGCGCTGGCCCCACTGTTGCTTTAATATGTCGCGCTGCTCCAGGGCGGCATCGGCGGCGTTGATGCGCGGGGTCATGTCTCGCGTTGTGTCATACACCTGCACGGCGGCCTCCGCCTCTATGCGGCGGGCCTGCACCTCGACCTTTTCTTTAGCCATTCGGTCAATCGCTGCGGCCAGAGCCTCGGCGGCGGCACGGTATGCCGGCTCCAGGCCTCTGCCGGTCGGTTTCCCGTCCTTGTCTACCTCGACGAGCTGATTCCGCAATGCGGCGGCACGCTTTTCCTGTTCCTCTTTATCGACGACCTTTATCGGCTCCGGAGCCTTTGCGCCAAGATTCACAGCGGAAAGCGGCATCATCAGAGTTTTCATCGGCGCGCCCGGTCCGTAAAGATCCGCAAGATCCTCGTTCACCCGACGCATCTGATCCTCGAACTTCTGCTTTTCCTCCTTAGCACGCAGGACATCCATCTGCTCCGTGATCCGCAGCTTGGCCTCTGCGTCTGACAGGGCCTGGGCTTTCGCGTGCGCCGTGCGCTCGGCGTCGCGCAGCGCATATTCGGCCTCAAGGTCGCGGCGTTCAGATGCGAACTGGGCGGACACTCTCGCCGCGCCCACAGTGTCGCCTTCTTTGATCCCAGACATGGCCTGCTTCTCGCGTAGAGTGATATCAGCCATCCGTGCGGCCTTCTCCGCGTTGTCGGCAGCGGCCTGCGCCTGGTTGAGGCGGTTCTGCGCGGCCGTGGAATCATCAATGGCTGCGCGGAGCACGTCGTACTGCCCGGCCAGCTTCTCGACGCCGGCGGCATCCTGGGCGCGTTTGTTGGCCTCGATCTGGGCGGCGAACTCGGCCAGTTTCTTTCTGCCCTCTTCGACCTTGCGCTGGTAGGTGACCCACGCTGAAACGCCCATGCCGACCAGGACGGTGGCGAGGCCCGCCAGGCCGCCGGCGGAGCCTTCGGCGAGGGCTTTGATGACGCGCAGGCCGGCGCCCATCCGGGCGGCGGCGGGGCCGCTCTGGCCCATCGCGCCGGTGAGCGAGCCGACCATCTCGGCGGCGCGGCCGGTGGACTGGCCGAACTGCTGGGCGTGCTTGCCGGCCTTGTCCTGCTCCTCCCCGGCCTTCTTGGACGCCTTGCCGATCTTCTCGATGTCTTTGGCCGCGGCGTCGGCGCCTTTGCCGTCGTATTCGGTGTCGATCTTTAGCTGCAGTTCCTGGGCGGTCAGTGGTTGTTTGCTCATGGGGCTCCTTTCTGTGCGCGGCGGCGCGAGCGCATGAGGGCGAGGCGGCGGGCGGCGAGGCCGAGGACGACGTTCGGCGGCGGCAGCACGGCGGGGTCGCCGGGCACGGGCTTGGTCTTGCGGACGAGCCAGAACATGACGGTGCCGAGGTGTTCGCGCTTTTTGGGCTTGCGCACGAGCGCGGCTTTGTTCCGGGCGCGGAAGACGACGATGCGGAGGTCGTTGAACTCGAGGGGGCTGCGGCCGTAGGCGTGGGCGTGGGCGGGGATGGCGAGGGCTTTTTTGTTGACGGGCTTGATGCCTTCGGGCGCGCCGGCGTAGCGCAGGGCGACCCCCTGGTGCGCGACGGTGACGGTGACGGACTTGTCGTCGTGCGTGAAGGACACGGCCTCTGCGGCCTTGCGCCAGAAGTGGGAGCGGCGCCCGCCTTCCGGGTATGCGTGCGCGTTGCTGGCGTCGCGGGCGCGGAGGTGGCGCTGCAAGAGCCTTGCAACCTCTGCGCCGATGGCGGCGCGCTCGCCGTCTGTGACGGGGCCTGCGGCTTCGCGGGCAACGGAGATCACGGCTTCGCTGTTTTCGATTTTGATGGAGACGTTCATACCTGTGTGAGCACTCCGTTTTCAAACGCGGCGTTGGGGAATTGGGCGAGGATGGCGGAGATGAGGTCGGGGGAGCCGTCCGGGAGGCTGGCGACGAGCGGGTCGGATTCGCCGAGGTCCATCGGCGCGGGTGTCTCGCCGGGCGCGATCAGGCCGTAGGCCTCGCAGGTCTCGCGGTCGACGTCTTCGGTCTCGCGCTTGCTGCCCCACGCGAAGGGCGGGTAGGGATAGCCGAAGATGCTGAGGCGTTTCCAGCCGGGGTCTGACTTGAGCGCGACGAAGTCGCTGCCGAACGGGCCGGGCAGGCCGGCGGCGCGCCAGCGCGCCGCCCACCACGCGTCGCCGCGCGGCTCGTCGGCGTATGACGGCAGCAGGCGCTGGCCGGGGAACTCGTCGAGCGCGGCGGGGGCGTTCATCTGCTTCGCGTGGCCGTAGTTGCGGGCGAATGACACGGGGTAGTCGAGCTGGGCGCGGATGCGCTGCTCGCTGCGCAGATCCTTGAGCCCGCCCTCGTCGCCTGCGGCGGGCCGGTAGCCGATCTGCTCGAGGTGCGCGCGCAGGAGCATGCGGGCGCGGGCCTCGGTCATGTACTGGCCGGGCTGGCGCGGCGTGCCGTCCGGGTTGTGCTCGGGGTCGAGGATCATCTGGATGATGTTGTCGAGCACGGTGAGGTGGCGCGATGATTCGACGCGGGCGGAGAAGACGGCGCGGCGGCGGATGAGCGGGTCGATCTCCATGATCTCGGCGGACGACAGGGAGGCGGGCAGAAGGTCGCGCACGGCGCGGTCTTGAAGCGCTTCCGCGAAGGTCGTCGGGGCCAGGAGTGTGGAGGGGACGGTCGGCATAGTCGGGTTTTCCGCGACCACTGGGTGATCGCGGAAATGGGTGTGAAACTAGCGGGCGGCTTGAGTGTAGCCGTCTGCCGTGATCAGGACGGGAAGAGAAACATTTGCGCCGGTGAAGCCGCGAAGGCGGAGGGCTGCCCACAGGTCATCACGGTTGGAGGCGTCATCAATGTTGATGACGGCCACATCAGGGTGCGCCGCGCGGTATGCTTGGCAGCGAGAACAGGAGGGGCGTCCGTAAACGCCTTCTCCTGACGGCCCTGGAGCGCCGTTGTAGCCTGCAGGGTCTGCGTCGGTGTCGCCGCCGGCGGCAACCACAGAACCGGAGTTTGCGGGGGCTGCCGGAGAGGCGGGCGGCGGCGCGAGAGCGGCCGGAGCGCCGCCCGCCAGGACAGGGGCGAGCGCCGCGCCCAGCGAGATCAGCGATTGGATCGCCTGCGCGGACTGCTGCTGGCTGTTGGCGGTGTCGAAACTGACGCCGGTGCTGTCGTTAGTGGAGGGGCCTGTGACAGCGACGTTCGAGAGTGCGGCGGCGGAATCAGCGCCCCAGCCGAAGGCCCAGACCGCGGCGCGGCCGGAGTCGGAGGCGGCGCGGATGGCGACGCACCCTGAAAGGCCGGCGGCAAGAATGATGAGGCCGGTCCCTTTTGCGATCTTGTCGATGCTCATGCGGCGGACGGCGATATAAGAGGCGACGCCTCCGGAGGCGAGCGAGCCGAGGCCGGTGAGAAGCAGGGGAAGGTTTGCTGTGATCCAGTCAAGGCCGCCTGCGGCGGCAAGCAGCGCGGTCACGGCTGTGCCGACGATGCCGATAGCTGTGGCGATGCGCGCGCCGATTGAGAGCGCCTTGGTCTCTTGCTCGTCGCGGGGTGTGATGGTGTTGGTTGTTGTGTCTTTCATGGTTTGTCTCCTTTTGTTTGGTTTTGTGCGGCCGGACAGCGGACGCACGGTGAGAGTGAAAAGCGTGTGCGAAGTGGTTTTGCTTTCGACAGAATCAGAAGGATGATCACGGAAGCGGAAAAGACGGCGTATCCGCACCGTGCGTGCAGTGCGTGGAATAATGCCGGCCGCGCGAACGCCATGGCGACCAGCGCGAACACGCGCAGCCAGCTCATGAGTGCGCCCAGCGCGAGGCCGGCCGGGAACGGCCACGCGCGGCGCGACCACACGGCGGCGGCGATCCCGACGTAGCCGACCAGCGCGACAGCCCGCAGCGAAAGGCACCCGGCCTGCACTCGGACGGCGTCGCCGCCGCAGACAATCACGTTCCGGAATGCGGACATGTCCCAGCCGAGGCCGGCCCAGACGGCGGCGACGGTGTGCGCATAAAAAATGCAGAGCGCCTGTATCATTTCGCGCCTCCGTCTAACGGCGGCATGGCCAGCTTGAGAGGCGGCGCTGCCGGCTCGGGCTCGGGTGCATGATCGCGCAAAATCACGGCGTCGCGCGGCATGCCGCCGCGCTGCGCCGGCACGGCCGTTGTGGTCGCCGCGGTTGTTTTCGTCGTTAGAAGCGGCGCGGGTTCCGCCGCCGCCTGCCTGGCCGGCATCGGCTCGGGGCCGGGCTCGCCAGCCGACTGCGCCTTCGCCGCTTCCGCCTGAAACACCCCGCCGCGCACCTGCAACGGGCGCCCATCGGCGTCAACGTAATCTCCGTCGACGCCTTCGTAGATCATTCCGGCATCTAGATCCACGAGCGCGAGCCCCTCGACCTGCAGGCCGCTGGGGCCGCCGAGCAGAACCTCGTCGGCAACGGCCAAGCTGCCGACCACGTTAACCGGCATCTGGAACGTGTAAGCGTAGGCGTTTAGGGACGAGTTGGTCGGGAAGCTGCTCCATGAATGCTCGACGGTCCAGATGCGTTTTGAATCGCGGCGGCGCAGATACATGATAAGAGCGGGTTCGTCAGTGACTTCGCGGCTCATGGTGATCTCGACGGTCCACGTTCCGTCACCGTTATCGGTCAGGCGTGTTGGCCGCGCTTTGAAGTTGTCGTTTTTCGGGTTGTTGATGAGGTTCGCGCGGAGCCGCATCGTCTTCGGCGGAGCCGCGTTTGCCGGCAGGCTGTTCGTGGCGGCAAGGGTGTCCCCGTACAAGCCCTGAACACTGATGAACCCCTGCCGGATCGCGGAGCAGAACTCTGACCATTCATGCTTGACCTCGTTCGTCCACTTCGCCCATTCCTTCTTGAAACGCATCCAGCGCGCGACCTGCGGCGGCGCGGGCTTGCCGGGCTCGCCGTCGGCGAGGGCGTAAGCGGCGGCGCACAAGGCCAGGCAGAACGCGGCACAAGCGGCGGGGAACGCCGGCCACCTGAAACGCCGCGCCGCCCAACGCGCCGCGAAAGCGAGCGGCACCGCGGCCGTGACGAAAAGCACGGCGGCGAGTTCAAGCGCGGCTGTCTCGTGGGTCGTCATTGGTTCTGCGCCTCGTAAAGCATCAGGCTGATGGGGGAGTTGGTGTTGACCACAAAGCCCCCCCGCACATTCAGGGTGACGTTGGTCAGTCCGGCAGCGTCAAGGACGGTGATGTCGTAGGCCGCTCCGCCGGCCACCCCGCCGACAACGGGCAGGGAGTTTCCGCGAAGAACAAACCCGGACGCGAGCACTTTGAAAAACGCATTCTGCCACGCAAGCGGCACAGCGATGGTGATCCGGTAGCACGCTCCGCCTGTCTGCCCGTATTGTTCCGGCGCCCCGACCGTGGCCGGATACGACGTTGTGACGGAAATGGTTTCAAAATCCGTCACAAGGTTTGTGGTGTAGGTGCAATCGAACTCCGGCATCGACGGCGGGATATCCGCGAACCACTGCACGACATGACAGAGGCGGTTAGTCGGAGTGGCCTCGACGCTGAACCCGACGGTTTTCGATTCGATGTCGTCGGCGGCGCCCACGCCGCGAAGAGCGGACAATGTGAAAACAACCTCCCATATCCCGTTGCTGGTCGCGTCAGCAATATCGGCGGCGGCTCGCGCGGCGGCGTTCGATGCCGCAAGCGCGACGCCCATAGAGTTTGTCGCGATCTGCCACGCCTCGGCGATCTCCGATCTTGCCGCGTTGAAATCCCGCATGGAAGGGAGCGCTCCGACCGGATGGATGTCTCCGGACACTAAGTTCGTTCCAGAGAACTGCGCGTTGTGGACCGTCAGGTCATACCAGGTTGAACCCGGAGTCTGCGCGCCGGCAGAGAGGGCGAAGGCGGACGCGATGATGAAAAGCTTTCTTGTCATGGCGACGGCTCCCATACGGTGGTTTGGAGATTTGTATCCCACGCTTGGCGATACCACACGCCGCCGCGCAGGATGGCGGGCGCGGTGATGTTCAGGACCGCCTCACCCACGATGTTGGAAACCTGCGCGGAGGTTGCCAGCGGCAGCCCCCGCCTGTAAAACTCGTCGGCGTGGAGCGCGGCACGGACGACGGGCATGCCGCCGAGGGTCCCCCCCCAGCCTTGCGCCGCGGGGTTTATGATATAATTCGTGACCTGGCCGGCGGGGATCGACTCGTAAATCCGCGTTCCGGCATAGGGCGCGTCGCCGCTGAACCGGACGGAGCGCAGGCTGGCGCAGTTTGAAAAGGCCTTCGCGAGGATGGAGGTCACCGCGCCGAGATCAGCGGACTCAAGGCGCGTGCAGCCCAGAAAGGCCGAACGGTCCACCTGCCCGGCGCCCGGCAATGCCGCGGCGCTGAGGTTTGTGCACACCTCGAAAGCCAGGCTCCCGATGTAACCCGCCGCAGGCAGCGCGACCGTCTGCAGGGAATAGCACCGGTGGAACGCCTTCGGCCCCAGCCCCAGAAGCCGGCCGCCGCCCGATACCGACGTGACGGCGTTTGACGCGAATGAATGCGACCACAGCTTTTCGACCGGGCGGCCGCGGATATAGTCCGGAACTTTCACGGCGAGGCCGCCTGCCGTGTCGTAGGACGTGATGCTCAACCCGCCCGAATCGTTTGTGAAGTAAGAGAAATACTCCGCGCCCGTGGCGTCCGGCGGCCACTGCGCCGCGCCTGCGAGGGCGTTGCTGGCGGCTTGCAGGTCGGCCGGGGTGGCCCACGGGGCGTTGGTGATGCTGATCTCTGAGAAGTCGATGGAGCGCGCGGGCAGCGGCAGGGTGTTTGGCGTGAAGCCGGGCGAGGGCAGCACGCGGATGGTGCCGGTGACGCGCCAGAGCGGGGAGGTGCTGCCGGAGGCCCAGACGCCGATCCAGTACGGGTACGAGGCCGCGCCGGTGTCCATCGCGGGCGTCCACTGCGCGGTGACGAGGCCGGCCTTGGGCGAGGTGATCTCGGCGGGGCGATCCCACCAGACGTTCTGCGCGGTGTTGGTGTACCAGTAGAATATGGCGGTGGCGCCGGTGAGGTCGAGCGGCCTGAGGCCGTGGCGCAGCGTGACCCGCATGGTCCACGACTCGCCCTGCTTGTATGTGCGCTGCACGGCGGTGTGCTGACGCACGTCCACGGCCCAGGTGTCGGTGAGGGCGCAGGCGGAGGTCAGCAGCAGGCAGTAGGCGGTTAGCAGTGATGTGATGCGCATGGTTGGCTCCTACGGGGTTGGAGGTTCGGCGGCTTCGCGGACGGGGACGCCGCTGACGAAGTGGAACACGATGTCGAGCGAGCAGCCGTTGCGGCGGGTGGCGAGCTTCTGCAGCACGGTGTCCGGGTATACGGTGCGGTAGCCGTCTTCTTCTCCGGTGACCTCGACGGCGGCGGGGCCGCGCGGCAGCAGCCCCGGCATGGAGCGGGCGTGGGCCTTGGCCTCCAGGTCGGTGGCGAAGCGGCGCTCGACCCAGAGCGCCCAGGTGTGCAGGCCGTTGCCGCGGTCGAGGGGCTTGGCGGTGTCCGCGCCGATGGGGCGCAGCGGGTCGACGGACCACTCGGTGTCGGTGTCGTCGGAGTCGCCGAGCGGGCCGGTGTAGTAGCCGGGCTCGCCGGGGTGGCCGAGGCCGTGGCAGATGACTGTGTCGCCGGAGCTGTGTCTGTGGGTGATGGTCATGTTACGTTGCGGGGGTGATGTCCACGTCTGCGAGTTTGGTGGCGGTGGCTTCGCCGGCCGTGACGGGCGTGCGGAAGGCGCGCCAGGTGAGTTCGCCGGAGCGGGGCTCGTTCTCGCCGAACACGGCGGGCTTGGAGACGAGCCGGGCGCCGTAGAGCTTGGCGGTGAGGCCGGGGCTGTCTTCGGCCAGGGTGAGCGTGCCGGAGGGGCTGGACTGCCCGATGGCGCGCGATGACCCGGCGAGGGCGGCGCTGATCAGGTCTTCGTCGCCGATGCTGATGGGGCGGCCGGTGACCTCGACGGCGGAGGTCTCGACGCGGAAGTCGTAGGTGCCGGTGTCGGGGTTGGTGCGCGGGCTGACGGTGTGCGCGGCGCGGAGCGTCCAGCCTTTGTCGTCGCTGACGAGGTCGAGCGGGGCGGCGAGGCCCCACGACGCCCTGCAGGGGAGGTGGACCCATTCGGTGCCGAGCGGGACGGCCGTGAAGGCTTCGTCGGCGGGCGGGGTGAAGAGCGCGCCCGCGGCGGTGCGGGGGGTGTTCTTGCCGATGATGCCGGTGATCTTGGCGGAGCCCTCGAAGCGCGGCCCGCCCGCGCCGAAGCGGACGGCGGGGAACTGGGTGACGCGGGCGTTGGCCACGCCGAGGATGCGGCCGGACAGCGTGTGGACGTAGACGGGGGAGTCGGCGGGGGGGAAGATCGACTCGCCGGGCCAGAGGGAGAAGACGCCGGAGAACATCCAGTCGAACAGCGCCTCGGAGAAGTTGCCTGCGGGCGTGAAGTCGATCTCGATCAGCTCGTCCGCGCGCGGGTCGTCGATCTGGCCGAAGCCGGAGACGTTCATCTCCTTGGGGCGGTGGACGAGCTGCACGGTGACGCTGCCGGTGCACCAGCAGTATTTCCAGGCGGCCTTGGCGCCGGTCTTGTCGAAGATGATGTGGGCGGGGCCTTCGAGGAGGGTGGTGCGGTCGATGGTCGGTGTGTACGGGGGCATGGGGAGGCTCCTTTGTTTGTTAGTGCGTTAGTCGGTTTCGTCCGCCAGCATGGATGCGGGCGGGGTGATGGTGTAGGCGGTGGTGAACGTGACCTCTGCGGTCTGGAGCTGGCCTTCCTCGCCGCCGAGGGTGTAGGACTGGACGGCGCAGACGCCGTTGCCGAGGGGCAGGCCGGAGAGGCAGATCATGGCGAGTTCCGCGGCGCGGCTGGCCGTGACGCCGGTGCCGGACGCGCCGCGGTTGGTGACGGGGTTCTCGGCGATGGCGACGGCGAAGGTGAAGGGGTCGAGGCAGACGGCGTGCGGCGCGGCGCTCTTGCGCGTGCCGGCGTCGAGCGCGACGACCATGCTGATGCCGGTGGAGCGCAGCGCGGATTCGACTTCTGAGGCGACGGTGCGCTTGTCGGCGTAGGTGCACGCGCCGGGCTTGGGCTGCGCGGTGACCGGCGCGAGCGGGAGGAAGGCGCGCAGCACGTCGCGGACGTGGATCTGGAAGGCGACGAGCGAGCCGTGCTCCGCGATGTCTGCGGCGGCGGGCATGGCGGGCGGCGGCGCGCCGGATAGCCAGATTTTTGAGGGGTCGAGCTGCATGGTGTCAGAGTCCTGATTGGGATTGGCGGTCGAGGAGGCGCCGCTTGGGGCGGAAGGCGGGCTTGGGGAATGAGCCGGAGGGCGCGGCGTCCTGCTCGGCGTCGTCGGGGTCGGTGTAGGCGAGGCGCCCGTCCGCGATGCGGCGGGACATGTCGAGCGCGTCGCGGTAGAGCTGGGCGCGGCCGTCGCTCACGGCCGCGCCGCCGCGCCCGGCGAGGAAGTAGTAGACCGCGATGTGCATGGCGTTGGGGATGAGGTCGGCGGGGAGCGTCCCGGCGGGGCCGATGACGCCGGTGTAGCCGGAGCGCAGCGCGGCGCGGAAGACGCCCACGGCGTTTTCGATGGCCTTGGCCGCCGGGTCTTTGCCTTCGGCGACGGAGGCTTCCTGCCAGGCGAGCAGCTCGTCTTCGAGGATCGCGTCGCGGAAGTCGTCGGTTGTCGGTTGGCGCCACATGGTGGGGTTCCGAAGTTCGTTAGTGCGTTAGTTCATTAGTGCGTTGGTTGACGCCCGCGCCGCCGGAATTGGCGGCGGCGCGGGCGCGGCCTAGTTGTTCAGGATCAGCATGACGGAACACTCGTTTGTGGCGGTGCCGCTGCGCAGCAGGCGGTCGCCGGCAAAGAGGTAGATGTTCGTGCCTGCTCCGATGTCGCCGCTGAACGCTCCTGACGAGCAGGTGCGCGTCAGGAGCGCGTTGGTGGCGGCGCCGTCTTTGGAGATGCGGCTGATGATGACGGTTCCGTTGGCGGGGTGGGCGCCTTCGATCTGGATGGCGGCGACCTTGGCCACGCCGATGCCGGCGGGGTTCCACACGCCGGGCGCCGGGAGGCTGACTGCGGAGTAGTTCGCGGCGAGCGCGATGCCTGCGGCCGCCGTGGCGGCGGCGGCGGCGATTGTGAGCATTTTACGCATGGTTGGTTTTCCTTTCAGGGGCCGGGCGCGGAGGCCCGGCCACGCGGGGTTTGTTACACGAGGCGCAGCAGGGCGTCTGAAGCGCCGACGTCCAGGCCGTAGCACAGCTCGGCGCTGACCGAGTAGAGGCCGGTGTCTGGATCGCCGTACTTGCGGATGCCGACCGTGAGGCCGGAGTCGTCGTCCGTCACTGAGCCGGCCTCGCTGTAGCTGGCCGGATCGACGGGCGCGAGGTAGCGGTTCGCGAATGCGATCGCGTCGGCGTGGCACACGAATCCGGGCGCTTCCAGGTCCGGGGCCTCGATGATCTTGCCGAAGCCGAGCAGGTTGGGGATGTAGCCCTGGCGGATGGCTTCTTCGCCGCCGTAGGTGGACGAGTCGAGATCGGCCAGCAGCGCGGAGTAGAACTCGGGGTTCAGCAGCAGGGCCGAGGCGCTGGGCGTGAGCCCTTTCCTGACGGCGGCGGCGCGGATCTGGCCGACGCCGGCCTTCTTGAACCCGGCCAGCGTGAGCGCGAGCCTGTCTGTCTCTTCGTCGCCGTAGTTTTCGGCGGTGATCAGCGCCCACACGTCGTTGAGCGCGGCGGACGCGCATGCGTTGACGGCCATCTCTGACTTGCGCTCCCACCACGAGGCGGGGTAGTTGGCGGCCTGGGCGTCGTCGATGCCGAACTTCGACAGCTTGCGCTTGGCGATCTTGACCTCCTTGCTCAGGATGTCTGACTGGCTGGCCTTGTAGTTGTTGGTCGTGGCGTTGAAGTCCTGCGCGGTGGCGGCGGAGATCAGGCCGACTTTGATGGTGTCGCCGATTTTCGCGGCGTCGTCGGAGAGATCGAGCGAGAACGCGAAGAGCGGCGCGAGGCGGCGCTTCAGGGCCATGATCAGCTTGGTGCTGTAGATCTGGAGCGCGGTGTTGGTGAGGGTGTTCATAGTTGTTTCCTTTCATGTCCCGGCGCTGGGGCCGGGGTTTGCGGTCAATTGCCTTGGGCTTCCTCGCGCTCGAGGCGGAGGAGCGTGTCTTTGTGCCTGGCGAGGTAGGCGTCTTTGTCGCGGCCGGGCGGCATGGCCCTGTAGGCGGCGAGCGTGACGGGCGCGGCTGCGGCGCCGTCGCCGGGCGTGGCGGCGAGGCGGGCGCTGATGCGCGTCGCGGGCGCGGCGGGCTTGGCGGCCTTGAACGCGCCGAACGCGGCTTCGGTCGCGTCGGGGTTGGCCTCGTAGGCGGCGCGGAATTTGGCCTCGTCGGCGATGGCGTCGCGGTGCGCGGCGATGAAGGCGTCGCAGCGCGCCTTGCGGCACGCGGCCTGCGCTTCGTCGCGGGCGGCCTCGGCGTCGGCCTGGGCCTGGTCGGCGGCGGACTTGGCGTCGATGAGCGCCTGGAGGGCGGCGACGGCCTCGTCTTCTGTCGCGGTCTCGGGCAGGCCGAGCAGGGCGAGCAGTCTGTTCATGGTGTTGTCTCCTTGTGTGTGGTTGCCGTCCGGCGGGCAGCCGGACGGTTGGTTGTCCGCCGCACGCGCGGCGGCGATGGTTGAAAGATCGAAGTGCGGTGTGTTGGTCATCGCGACGCTTTCGAGGCGCACGGGGCGGAAGCGGTTGCCGCCGATGGGCTCGAGCTGCATGACGGGGGACCGTGAGATGAGGACGCGGTCTTCCCACATCTTGAGGCCGGGGGGCGTGAAGTCCCAGCGCGTCCAGAGGCCGTCCGCGTCCTCGCGGATGTCGGTGGCCCAGGCCATCGCGTCGGAGGGCTTGCCGGTGTCGAGCGAGAAGTGCTCGCGGTCCACGAGGAGGCCGTGGCCGAGACGCGCGGTGTCCGCCGCGAAGGCGGCGAGGATGCGGTCGTAGGCCTCGCGGTCGATCACGAGCACGGCGTTCTTGATCTCTTGGTCGCCGCGGAAGATGTTGCCGCCGGGGTATTCGCCCATCGGGGGGACGGTGTGGAACCAGCGCGCCCCGGACGGGGCGTCCAGAACGGCGCGGGCTAGGCAGAACATGCGGTTGGCGAATCTCATTGCGCGGGCTCCTTGATGAGGCCTTGCAGGAAGGCCGATGACATGATGCGGCGGTAGGCTTCCGCCTGGGCGGGGTCGGCGAGCATGGCCGCGGCGATCTGCGGAAGCTCGCCGCGGAGGCGCCGCGCGGCGGCCTGCATGGCGGGGAGGTCCTTGGCGGTGAGGACGCGCGCGATGGCGAGGGCGAGCGGGCGGTTGGCGGCGGCCTGGGCCTGGGCGAGCGCGTCGGCGCCGGACTGCATGAGCGGATCGTGGGCGCGGCCTGCCGGCCGCCTGCGGGCGGCTGCGCGGAAGGCGGCGGGCAGCCCCGGCGGCGGCGCGGGCGCGGAGAAGCCGGTGATCTCGTAGCCGGTCTCGCGGCGGACCTGCTCGAGGTCGATCTGGAATCCGGCGGAGGTGAGCTGCGCGATGTTGGAGATCACGTCGCCGACGTCTTTCTCCTGGTTGGCGCGGAGGGCGAAGGACGCGAGCGCGGGGCGCCCGGGGAAGGCGGCGGCGAGGGCGCGGCGCGCGTACTGGCGGTTTAGCGGCTCGCACACGACGCGCGCGACGCGGCGGACGATCTGCTCCCAGGCGCCCTGGTGCGCGGAGCCGGCGAGCGTGCCGCTGCCGGCCTCTGTGAGCATGGTGAGCAACCCGCCGGTGCCGGCGAGGACGAGCTGTTTCTGCAGCCACTCCAGGCGGGCCTGGAAGGGCTGCGAGCCGCGCGCCTCGCTGGAGAATTTTACTTCCGACCCGCTCGGGAGGGCGCCGCTGCCGGCCTCGGTCGCCTCTTCGGCCAGGTCGGCGTACTCTTCTTCTTTGCCGTCCGGGATGTTCTGCGGCATGATGATGAAGACGCCGGGGATGCCGTAGATCTCGACGTAGCCGTCCCAGTCTTTTTCGGCGACCGCGGAGCGCACGTACTTGATGAGCGCGATGCGGTTCACGGGGCGGCGGTTGTCGAGCAGGATGTAATCGTCCGGGGTGAGGCGGCCTGACTTGAGCGAGTCGTAGCCGGTGTTGTCGGCGCGCGGGTTGAAGGCCCACTCGTTGCGCGTGCCGTTGCGCACCATGTTCCACTGCGGCAGGGGCTCGAGGTGCTCGATCATCCAGTCCGGGGCGAGCCACGGCGACAAATGGGAGAAGCCGCGGAAGCGCGCCATGACGAGGTGCTCGATGGCCTCGTGGAGGTTGTCGCAGCGGGCGAATGACTCGCGCAGGAAAGCGGCCTGCTCTTCCGCCAGGGGGGCGTCGTAGCCGGCGGAGTCTTCGGCGTTGGTCTCGATGTGCCAGTCGCAGTCGGCGACGCCGGCGACGGTGCGCTCGATGATGACCATGAGGTCGGGGTCGGTGGCCTCGATGCCGGTCTCGGCGGCGTAGAGCCACTGGAGCTCGGCCATGACGCCGCGCTGCGCCATCTCCATGAGCTGCACGGCGCGCGGCATGGTGAGGCTGCGCAGGGGGTTGTTGGCGTCGCGCCACTTGTTGGTGGTTTCGAGCGCCTGTTTCAGCGCGCGGGCCTTTGTGAGTGCCTTGGCCATCAGCGTGACCTCCTTTCGCGCATGGCGCGGCGGCGGGCGCGGCGGGCGGCGGCGCGGCGCCCGCGCCCGGGGCGCGGCGGGAAGGGGCGGGCGGCGCCTTCGTCGGCTGCGGAGACGGCGAGCATGGAGGCGACGAACTCGTCGCAGTGGCTCTGCCCGCCGGCCCCGCTGTCGAAGGCGGGGATGACGATGCGGAGCCCGCCGTTCTTGGCGAGGGTCTTCTCGGGGCCGTTGAGGTCGGCGCGGAGCTGGTCGTCGGCGGGGATGTAGATGCGGGCGGCGGCGAAGCGGTCGCGCAGGGCCACGCACATTTCGGTGCGCCGGCCGCTCTCGAGGTTCACCGCGTCCACGCGCCCGGGGAAGGCCTTC
>Ga0255347_1000761_pt1 | contig 56235 bp, 44 predicted proteins | sample wastewater_treat_2_FD_192479 | JGI IMG/M metagenome (GOLD analysis project Ga0255347, IMG submission 192479) | Wastewater microbial communities from Lulu Island WWTP, Vancouver, Canada - plant24 | ecosystem: Engineered > WWTP > Wastewater > Unclassified | place: Canada: Vancouver, British...
GTTCCCATGTTCATTTATTACAATTTTTTCGCGATGTCCCGCATTTTCTCGCAGCCGCTTAAATTATTACCCAACCAACGTCTTCCGATGCCGCCCGCATCGACCGTAAAAAATCCTGGTTGCTCCCCTTTCCATTTTGGTCTTTGACGCGTCGCTGTCAATGCTCTGATTACTCGCCAAATCAAGATCCGCGCTTGTACCATAGTCTTGGAGCATTCAAGGTTGCCCAGTCCTTCATTGAGGCTTCACTTCTTGTACTCACAGCAGTTTGAAAATTCTCGTTTGATTCATATGCAGACTAGGAGTAGAAGAACTTCGGATTCATATGTGCATTGTGACTCAGCCTGCTGACAGGCATTTTTCCCTTTTCGCTCTCTAACTGGAGGCCAAGAAAAATGCTGTGGAGTCCACACCAACTCTATAATGAGGAACCATTCGATTTAGAAAAGCACCTGGAGGAGGCCATCCTGGAGGTTGCTCCTGCCCTTTTTGGCAAAAACCGTATCTATCTTGATGTGAAAAAGAAGATCGGAGTTAAGGGAGGAACAAGGAACATCCCGGACGGTTATCTCCTGGACCTCGCTTCATCCAAGGACCCTCGCCTCTATGTTGTTGAAGTCGAACTATCTGGCAAAGATCCACTAAAGCACATCGCAGTCCAGATTCTTGAATTTTCGCTTTCTTTCATGACGACACCCCTAGTCGTGAAACGCGCGATAAAAAGTGCACTTTCTGAGAATCCGGATGCAGTCAAATACTGCCAAGAATACGCCTTGGCAAATGGTTTTGATAACGTGGACATCCTGCTGGAGCGAATGATATTGGGAAAGGACCTGGATGGAAAGGACCGTTTCAGAGCGCTTGTAATCATCGACGATCTTTCAGAAGAACTGGAAGAGGTGCTGCACAATCGCTTCAGATTCCCTGTTGAGATTCTTGTTCTACAAAGGTTCAGTACTACTTCTGGTGACAGGCTCTATAGCTTTGAGCCTTTCTTGGAGGATGTCTCCGGTCCGCCAGTCACAGGCACTGGTATGGCGCCGCTTGATCCGGCTGACATTGATACCATCGTCGTTCCAGCTTTGGAAGATGGTTTCAACGAGGCCTTTCTCAACGAAAATCGTTGGTACCAGATCAGAATTCACAGCAGCATGATTCCTCGCATTAAATATATAGCAGCCTACCGAGTGGCCCCGGAATCAGCCATCACGCATATTGCAGAAGTGAAATCTATTGAGCAATACATGGATACTAGCAAGTATATTGTTTATTTTACCAAGCCGGCTGAGACTATTGGGCCAATCCGGTTGCTGCCGGGTGGGCAAGTGAAAGCGCTCCGGTCTCCGCGCTATACTTCCCGCGCCCGCCTACTTTCAGCGCAAGACCTTGACCATGCTTTCTAACGCACAGGGGGGCCTGCGGAGTATCTCAGTGGCTCCTGACCACGCTGTAAATTAGTGATGTCTTGAGGTGTAGGCGGCAAATCGCTCTGTGGTTCCGGCAACACTCCCTTCGGAAGAACAAAGCAGAAGGAGACTCGGATCGTGGTGTTGGAAGTATAACGTTTCACTCTATAATGTAGAAAAATCTCGCGTAAATCATTTGTATTACGTTAAGTAATCTATTGGACTCAACAGGGCGACTTGGCTCCATTCCGAAGGCGGATAATCCATGGAATGAGCTGATGCCGCCACGCCATGGAACACAAAGGGCGAGGCCACTTGGTGTCAAGAAATCAGGTCAACCCAAAAGCTCCTGTCCCTACTGAGTTCTTCATGCAGCAGGAAGGCCTGAGCCATGGTGACGAGGGTGACGTGGTGATGCCAGCCGCGCCAGGAGCGGCCCTGGTAGTGATCGACACCCCATTCCGTCAGCATCTTGCTTCTATCCTGCTGGTATCGAGCGTGCCCTTTGGCGGACCGAATCAATTCCTGCCAGGAGGTTTCCGGTCCGAGGCCCGACAGCCAGAACCGGAAGGGGTGTCTGGCATTTTCAGGCCTCTCGATCAGCAGTTCCTCAAGATGAAGGAGGGTCGGTCGGTCAGGGCTTTGGCAATCGATGCAAGAAACGCTAATCCTGGCAAATCGTGCGGAACATTTTTGGCCCGGCGCCTCTCTCCAGGTGATTCGGCGCCATCGTTCCCATGGCAGGGTTTCGGCAATTTCATGTAGGCTCACGCCAGCGGGCTGGCTTGTCGCCGCGACATGGGCGGGGCGGATTTTGCCGGTGCGCTTTCGTGAAGTCGAGGAGATGGCAGCACCGTTGATCCGGGCTCGGAGGTCGCCCGTCACCTTAACCACGTAGCCCAGCGCCCTTTCCTTCAGGCCGATGCGGAAATCATGTGACGCTCCGAAATGCTCACCTGCCAAAACGGTGCGCTCCTGGAGACCCCAGCTTTTTACCTCGTCGATCAAGTCCAGCGCCAACTCAAGGGGGCGTTTGAAGGTGACTTCCTCAGGAATGGCGGCTTTCTTTCGCAGTGCAGGGTTGGACGTCCACTGGGGAGGCAGGTGCAGAGCCCAGTTCAGGGGCATGCTCGCTTCTTCGGTCGCCAAAGTGAGCACCACCGCCAATTGGTGGTTGACCGCTCGCGATTGGGTATTGGCCGGTCCGTGGGTGACTCCGACCGAGTGTTCTCCCTGCTTGGGAAAGCGCCCTTCATCGATGATCCAGAAGACTTTTGGCAGGAGGCTTTCTTCAATGCGTCGGGCAAGCTTTGCTCTGACCCGCCGATGGTCCCAGGGGCTCTGGCTGATGAATTGCTGGAGCGCCTGCACATCGGTCCGCAGGATTTTGTTTGCCATGCGCGCGACATTCTTCCGGCCCTCGCTCCTCAACAAACCGTCGAGATAGAGGCGCGCCTGATGCTTTCGTTCAACCCGCCGCATGGGACGAAGCAGGTCTTCGAGGTAAGCGTCGAGCTTTTCCGGGAATCCCTCGATCTGGTCATGTCGCATGGGACTTCAATCCTTTGAGCTCAAGAGATTTTTGAGATGAGCGGAGAGGAACGTAACGTATTAAGACGAAATTTGCCAATCTTTTTTCCCTTGGTGGTCGCCTGGCGAGTGAGACCGACTCGGTTTTGAAAACCGAGTCGGTCTGGCATCTTGGGATTCATCAGGAAACAACATAGTGCAGTGTGAATAGTCCCCATACGTCGCTGGTTCGCTCGTTCCCAAGCCGGAGCTTGGGAACGAGCGGAGAGGAGAAGTATATACTCCAGGAGCCTCTTGCAAAAGTCCCTCAGGGCGTCATTCCGGCAGGGTTCTTAGGCCGGAATCCAGGCTTTAAGGTTCCTGGACCCCGGCTAGAAGCATGCCGGGGTGACGGGATTTGAGACTTTTGCAAGAGGCTACCAGGTTATTTTTTAATGACCCCTTATGATCATCTCGAGGCGGTCAAGCATCCGACATGAAGGATTTTTCCATGAAAACGGCAATAGGATGCGCCGGGTGTTTCCCAAGGGATCGTCTCATGCTTGTCTTTTCTTGAGCGGCGCGGATGGAACCGCCGCATTGCCGAAGTCAGGGATTACTACACTCATTAAGGATGAAATCTTTGGTTTCTGTCATCTCAAAAGAACTCTTTGCATCCTGGATTCCCGCCAAAAACCTGCGGGAATGACGGTGTAACAGGTGTAACAACAGACACCCCGTTGTCATGCCCGCACGCTTCTGGCGGGCATCCAGCGAAATGAAAAGAAGACATCTTATCCTTAAAGAGTCTACAGCCTGTCCGCGTATTGCCTCTGAACATAGAACCATAATGGATGTTTCACATGGGGGATATAATGGTTTTAACGCGTTGCGGCTTGTGGGTGCTGATCTTCAGTCTGCTGCTCTTGCCGATTTCAACAGAGGCTCTGGAAAATCCTGTGATGCTTGCCAGCATGATTTGATGATCCGCATCGATGTGACCTCGCGAGCTCTGGAGGGTGCGGACACCGTGACGGTGCCGGGCAATGGTGCGAGGCCGCATCTCGGTTTCGCCCTCCACCCTGATGCGCGCGTTCATGCCGTAACCCACGCGGGAAAGAGTCTGCCGTTCGAATTTAAACGAGGGCTCCTTGAAATCCCTCAGAGCGTGCTTCCGCAGGAAGGAAGCCAAAAAATCACCATCCGTTACACAGCGGCCTTCCGGGACGCCATTCCCCAGGACCCCCTCTACTCGGAGGATCCCTCGTACGGGGTGGCCGGCGTGATTGCACCGCAGGGGATGCTCCTCATGGAGGCTTCCGGGTGGTACCCGAGAGTCCCCGGAGCCCTTGCCACCTTTCGGGTCCAGGCGGACGTTCCCGAGGGGATGCAGGTGATCACCGCAGGGACGCTCAAGGAGCGGAAGGCGGAGGGCGATCGCCTGATCTTCGTGTGGGAGGTCGAGCAGCTTGTGCGGGCATTGTCCCTTTCGGGAGGATCCTACTTGGTGAAGACGGGCCATGCGGGGCAGATCCCACATTCTTCTACCACTTCGCCGGTTCGGAATCCCTGGCGGAACCCTACCTCAGCGCCGTGGCCTGTTACCTCACGCTCTATGAAGATCTTTTCGGTCGCTATCCGTTCCCCAAATTCGCCGTGGTCGAGAATTTCTTCCCCACCGGCTATGGCTTCCCTTCCTACACCCTGTTGGGCAGTCAGGTCATCCGCCTGCCGTTCATCATCGAGACCAGCCTGGGCCACGAGGTCGCCCACTCCTGGTGGGGAAACGGCGTCCTGGTCGACTGTGAAAAGGGTAACTGGTCGGAGGGGCTGACGACCTATGTCGCCGATCATCTCTCTCAGGAAAGGGCCTCCCCTGAGGCAGCCCGGGCTTATCGCACAAGAATTCTGAGGAACTACGCCACCCTGGTCTCATCTCACGAGGATTTCCCCCTCAGCGAATTCACCGGGCGGGACAGCCCGGCGTCCAGGGCAGTCGGCTACGGCAAAGGCGCGATGATTTTCCACATGACCCGCAAGCTCACCGGCGATGACGGCTTTTGGCAGGCGCTGCAGGACGTCTACCGCAAGCGGCTGTTCCAGAAAGCATCCTGGAGTGACTTTGCCGATGTTTTTGGCGCCCGAAGCCGAACCGATTCTCAGACCTTCTTCCGGCAGTGGGTCGACCGCCCCGGAGCCCCAACACTGAGGCTCAGCCACATGGAAACCACTATGGAGGGAGGAGCCTGGAAGGTCCGCGGTTCCCTCATCCAGGAGCGGCCGTTTTATGAGATGCGCGTCCCCCTGCGGATCGAGACCGAAACCACCGAGATGGCCGCATCGGTCCTCATCAAGGACGCGGAGACGAACTTCGCGTTCGAAGCGGCGTCCCCTCCCAGGCGGCTGGTGGTGGACCCCGAGGTGGATCTTTTTAGACGCCTTCACGCTGAAGAGCTTCCGCCCGATATCAACGCTATCAAAGGCTCCGATGCGCTGGTTGCGGTCATGGCCGCCGGTCACCGGGAAAGGCTGGAAGAGGCTGCCCGGATGCTCCTTGTTGGGCTCGGCCGGCAAGACTTGCCGATTCTCCAGGAAGACGAGATAGACCTCTCTCATTTGCAGGGGGAAAGACCTGCTCCTGTTCGGCTTTCCTCACTCCAAAGCGTTGCTGGATGCTCTTCCCGAAAACGTGACCGTGGCGGGAGACCGTTTCACCCTGGACGATAAGGCCTATCAGGCTCCTGCCGACGCCGCTTTTTTCGCCCTCAGATCCAGCAGCGGCTCATCGAAGAACCAAAACTGCCGGTGCGGGGCGTGACCTGTACTCCAACCCCCGAGATGAACCCCTTCAAGCTCATCGGCCAAATGAGCTCCAACCTGCGGAGACTCCTGGTGAGCGACATTCTGGTACGTTCCTGCGAACAGATTCCGTACGCCTTCGTGGTGGTCTGGTGTATGAAAACCATCGAGGCGCCGGTGACAGCTCTCCAGTTTGGGGTGCTCACCAGCATCGAAATGGCAACAGCGGTGCTCGTTCACATTCCCGTAGCCTATGTCGCCGATCGCAGCGCCAAAAAGCCTTTCGTGGCGACCACCTTTGCCTTCTTCACCTTGTTTCCACTGGTCCTGCTTCACTGTCGCTCGTTTGAATGGCTGGTGGCAGCCTTCTTTCTGCGGGGGCTCAAGGAGTTCGGCGAACCAACGCGCAAGGCGCTGATCATGGAGCTCGCTCCGGACCAGTGCAAAGCCGGCATGTTCGGGTTGTACTACCTGATCCGCGATGCCTTTGTATCCGTCGCCGCCGTCGGTGGTGCCTTTCTCTGGCAAATCAGCCCGGAAGTCAACTTCCTGGCAGCCTTCGGCTTTGGGGTTCTTGGTACGATGGGGTACCTTTGGTACGGTCGGGAAACCGGCCGCGGGCTGAAGGATCGCTTCTGAATCTTCGCGTCGTCCCGCTTGCCGCGACGGTCAGAGCTCAGTCACCGCCAGCTCTGGGATGCTCCGCACGTAGAATGGTCTTTCAGCGTTAAGGCGACCGCGTCGCAGATCATGACAAGGCAGTTGCACACCGAGCGTCAGCCCTCTACAATTGACACCCAATAGCAAATAAAACTCTCTACGAGGAGAACTATACTCGTGAAGGCTCAAAAGCTTCATTTTCACGCGGAGACGCAGAGGACGCAGAGTCTTATGCCAAGGTCTTCTTCCGAGATCTCCCCGTGAGGCAAAAATGATAACTTCTTAAGCTAAACGAGTATACATGAAGGTTGAGATTCTCGAGGAGAACTACATGAAGATTGAGATTCTCAAGGACTACATTGAACTGACGCCGGAAAATGACTATGAAACGGCCAACCTGGAAGGGTTGTGGCGGCTCTTGGTGGATTGCGTCCGCTTCAACAAAAAGCTGGTGCCCATGGGTGAGTATGTCCCGGCCAAGAAGAACGTGGCGCGTTTCGCCATCGAGGGGCTGACGGGCAAGGAGGAGCAATTCGCCGCTGTCTATGCTTAAGGTGATTGCCGCTGCTACTGCCAGACCTGCAACAAGTACGTGATCTTGAAAAAAGGGGATCGCATCCCTCCCTGCTGCGGCAAACTGATGGAAATCATGGACTGAGCCGCGCCAGCCAAGTGCAAACCGGCGTTCCCCCCGCGGTGCTCTGAAGCGCGCACTGGCCGGACTGCGTTCAACCCGGCGGGTTAGGAACCGTCCAAAAACAAATGTCACGGTTAACAGACCCATCGGTGGGCGCAGCCCACTACAAAGCCGCATGGTTGTTTTTGGACAGTCACTTAGCCCTTCGGGATGAACACGAACGGGTCGCCCTCCGAAGAGATGCGACATTTCCAAAGGATGACAACCATGGCTGAGATTTTTGATGACTGGCCGGAAAAATACGACCAGTGGTTTGCGAGTCCTATCGGCAGACTGGTTAAGGAATACGAGAGCCGAATCCTTCTAGAAATGGCCAGGCCAGGCCAGGGGGAAAGGATCCTCGATGTCGGTTGCGGCACCGGCATCTTCACGCTGGATCTCCTCGCCGCCGGAGCCCGTGTGGTCGGGCTCGAGCTTTCGCTCCCCATGCTCGGGCGGGCGAGAAAGAAGGCCCCGAGTCATTGCTTCCAGGCCGTGCGGGGGGACATGCGATGGCTCCCGTTTGCCGACGGTGCCTTTGATAAAGCGGTATCGGTGACCGCCATCGAGTTCCTCGAGGAAGCCCCGAGCGCCGTCGCCGAACTGTTCCGCGTCACCAGGCCGGGGGGGCTGGTGGTCGTTGCCAGCTTGAACAGCCTGAGCCCCTGGGCAACGCGGCGCAAGGCTGCGGCCCAGGCTGGCCATGCCATCTTCGAACACGTCCGCTTCCGTTCTCCGGCGGAACTGGCCGACCTGGCGCCCTTCCCGGCATCGGTCAAGACCGCGGTCCATTTTCAGAAGGACGATGATCCCGAACAAGCGAGGGAAACCGAACAGGCGGGAGCTTCAAAAGGTCTGGAGACCGGGGCGTTCCTCGTGGTGGCCTGGCAAAAACCGGGGCGAACATGAGAGCACCGCCTCCTCACTCTACCACTCTACCACTCTACCACTTCACCACTCTACCACTTCACCGCTTCACCGCCCCACCGCTTCACCGCTCTACCGTTTCACCGCCCCTTCATTCGAGGAGTACCAGACCGGTCCAGAGAACATTTTTCGAGGAGGACAGGTGAATGGGCAGCCCCGCATGCTGGGCGGTTTCAATCACATCGATGCCGACCCCTTCCATCGCCGGTCTCGCTCGAAATGGGTGTCGGCAGGGATCGGAAAGTCGGTTCGCGACGCACTGTTCACAAAGAACGCACTCCCCTCCCGTAAAGCCCGCCGCAAAGCGCATGCCGCGCTTGAACGCAGCTGCCTCGACGCGTTCGATGATCTCGAGCAGCTTGAGTTGATAAGGGCGATGCCGTTTCAGATTCTCCTTCAGGACATCCCGCTCAATCCGGCCCGGACTCTTGTCCGCAGAGTCAACCCCGGTTGCTTCGACCTGCACCAGGAGGCACCATTCATATTGGGTAAGAACGCCGGCAAAGGTCGTCACCGGCATCACGTGGGGAGGACAGGTGAGGTACTGGTTGAACTTGGCGCAGCGGGGAACCTCGCATTTCAAGCGAACCCGTTCGTCGACCACGACCATCCGCGCCGAAATGACCCTGGCCGCCCTGGCGCCCTCCTCCAGAGCAAGTTGCACCAACTCGCCGTAGCGCTGCTCTGCCGACATGCCTTCCATCAGGATCTCATCACCTCCCCAGACAACACCTCAAAAGGGTTTGACCTTCTTGTTCGCCCCTGCTCGCCGACTCACTCCCCACCTGCCGACGGCCATCGATATCACGTCTAACTATCGGAGGCTGTTGTCATTTCCCCGGCCAGGCCACAAACTGGACCCAAAGGACCGCACCGTATTCCGCGTCCTTCTTCCTGCCATCCGAATGCGGAATCGCCTGTTTCTCCTCCATGAGGGCGGCGAATCCCCACCAGCCCGCTGCAGGAACAGCAAAGGTGAAGACCCCGTTCTTATCTGTTTTGATCACCTGGGTGTAGAAATAATCATTGGGAGCAGTCACTTTCCGATCGGCGTTCCAGAATTCCACTTCCACCTCCACCTCGGCCACGGGTTTGCCCTTGAATTTTACCGTACCCTGCAGGACATTACCGGCATAGAGGCCAAACGGGCGGGTCAGGGGGATGATTTCGGCTTTGAGACCCACTTCCCGGTTCCAGCCTTCTTCCTCACCAAAGGCGGCCACACAGGTCTTGGTCTGGTGAATGATGTACTTGTCTTCCGCAGGTTCCCAGTAGGGCTCGGGATCGAAGTAGAAGGTGTAGACACCTGGTTTCTTCAGCGAGTAAGTGGTCTTCCAGGCTGTGTTGTCAAACAGTCTCGATTCCTGCAGACCCTTGAGCAGATCGCTCTTCTCCTTCCCCAACAGGACGCCGAAGGCTTTCGGTTTCGCCATGGTCATCCCCTGCTGCTCAAAGGGATGGCAGAACGCCAGGGTCACGCCCAGATTGGGGTTGTCACCCTGCATCACCATGGATTTCTCCGGCAGGATCAGACCGAAGTGCGCGAGGCTTGGATCGGCCATGCCAAGGACGAGCATCACCCACAGACTGACCGCAAAACACTGCTTCATGGATTCTCCTCCATTCTGATTGGGTTTCCGGCAAGCACGGTCTGCCGGGCTAGCAGCGCGGTCGCTGGCGCCCGAAGCTGACCGATGCTTCTCAAAACCATTTCCTTCTTGGCTCCATGGGGATCGCTTCACATGAGTTGCTGTGCACATGACAGCACTCCTTCACGGTATGCTCCAGAAACTCGTTTTCGTGCGAAACAATCATGAGCGTGAGTTCCAGGTCCCTGAGAACATGGATGAGCCGATGCTTGGTCGGTTCATCCAGACCCGCGGTGGGTTCATCGAGGAGGAGCACTTGAGGCTGCATGGCCAGGACGGTGGCCAGGGCAACCAGCTTCTTCTCGCCCCCGGAAAGCTTATAGGTGACCCGTTCCTCAAAGCCCTCAAGTCCGAGCCGAGCGATGGTGTCGCGAGCAATCCGGATGGCTTCCGCCGGCCGCTTTCCCTGGTTCAAAGGACCGAAGGCCACATCCTCGATAACGGTCGGACAGAAGAGCTGGTCGTCGGCATTTTGAAACAGCAGGCCCACCTTTTGCCGGACCTGAACAAAGTCCTTCTCTTTGGCGACTTCCTGCCCGAAGACCACAATTCTTCCCGCCTGGGGGCGCAGCAGACCCATGATCAGATGCAGGAGAGTGGTCTTACCGCAGCCGTTGGGACCAATGAGGCCGATGTGCTTGCCCGGCAGGAGCTGATAGTTGAGATCCTGAAAAACCGGGAAGGCTGCTCGAGGATAGCCGAAGGTAATGTTTTTAAGTTCGATCAGGGGTTCACTCATCCCGGCCTCACGGTAACGCCGGGCAGCCCCCACTCCAGGTAGAGGACCACCGCCAGCGCCAGCACCGCTACGACGACGAAAACTCCATCCCGACGATGCCAGGAAAAGGTTCGCAGACTGTAAAAGATGCCATGAAACCCGCGGCAGAGCATGGCCTGAAAGACGCGATCGGCCCGGTCATAACTGTGCACCAGCAGCATCGCCGCCAGATAAGCGCAGGAGCGATAGGTGTGAAGATTGGTGCGCGGCTGGAACCCCCTGATTCTCATGGCCTGGACGAGACGGTAGAATTCCTGTTCCAGGACGTGGAGATAGCGGTAGGTGAACAAGAGCAGGTGACATAATTTGTTGGGAAGGCGCATCATGTGCAGCGCCTGCCCCAGGGTGACGACCGGGATTGTGGCAACCAGGGCAATGAGGGCGATGAGAAGGGTGTTGGACTTTAAGGTGATCAACCCCGCCAGGATCAGCCCCTCGCGACTGACCGACAGCGGTCCCAGGGCAAACTCGGCTTCCCCGGGATAGGTCAGCGGCAAAACCAACCACAGGAAGAGAATGAAGCTGTTGGCGACCAGCAGCCGCCCGATCACTTGTTTCAGAGGCAGCCGCGCCAGCACCAGGCCGACCAGGGACAGCAGGAACCCGGCCAGCACTGCGGGAACAGCTTTAGCCACCGCCACCGTAGCGGCAAACACCGCGGCTACCGCAACCTTACCACGCGGATCGAGGCGATGGAGCAGGGAGGCACCGTCGGCAAAGGGCTCTTGAATTCCATTCATGACTTCTGCCGCTTCCTGCTCAGGAAATAGCCCAGCAGGCCGAAAATCCCCATAATGTAGCCGATGCCGCCGATGATGTCGGTAAGGGTGATCCTGTCTTCCCGGGATTCCGCCAGCATTGCCTTGATGGGGGCAAGCTGACGTTCCAGGGCGCGATTCAGGGTTTCCTCGAACACTTGCCGATCGATGGTGATCATCGCGGGATCAAGTGGCGCCACCGCCTGGGCGGCTGGCGCTGTCGCTGGAGTTGCTGCTGCCGCGGAAGGCGCCGCTCTTTCAGCACCGGGAAGATAGTCATCGGCTTTCAGCAGCCATTCGCCACGGTGGCCCAGCGAGGCCTCCACGACGATCAGCAGATCGACCCTCTGGGCTGCGGCTTCAGCAGGGATCTGGAAGGCAAATTTGCCCTGGTTGTCGGTCGTTCCGGTTAACAGGACGGTCCCGCTCTGCTGCGCCAGGACCTTTACCGGTCCTTGCTGCACCGGACCGCTCCCCACGAATTTGCTTTCAGTATGAATCGTCTCGCCCTCGGCATAGGCGTAGACGAGCACCCGGTGACCCAGGGCCGGGGAGGCCACGGTCATGAAGGAAAGGCAAAGGAGGCTCGCCACGAGCCACCGGCAGAGCGTCTCCCTGAACGCCATGCCATTCAACCGACAAGAACCTGTTGTGCTAACCGGCGGGCGGTTTTCAAGGGACTCAGGCATTCCAGTCCTCCAGCATTTCCGGGCGGACCTTCTTGAGAAAATGAAAAATGAACAGGGTGATAATGCCTTCGATGAACATAACCGGCACATGGGCGAGAACAGCCAGTTGGGCTGCCTGGAGAAAGGCTTGGCCGGTAGAGATGAGAGCCGCGGCCACCAGGAGCGCGCTGAACCCAATGGCGGTGAAACCGCAGGCAAAAGCTCCAACCGAAGACACCAGCCCGGGGCGGCGGAGCAGCGGTCGGCAGAGGTAACTGCAGATAACGGCGGGCAGAGCCATGATGACCGTATTCACCCCCAGTACGGTCAGCCCGCCGAACTGGAAGAGAATGGCCTGCAGGAGCAGGGCGATGAGGATCGCGGGCACCGCGGCCCACCCCAACAGCAGCCCCATGAGGCCGTTGAGCACCAGGTGCAGACCCACCGGTCCCACCGGAACATGAATCAGAGTGGCCACAAAGAACGCTGAGGAGAGGATCGCGACCCGTGGAATGGCCTCATAATCCATCTTCGCGAGGCCAACAGCGGTTCCCAGCGCCGCCAGGGCGGCACCCCCACCCAGGACCGCCGGGCTGAGCACTCCTTCCGAAATATGCATGATCTTGCCTCCGACATGTGCGCCCCCTGCGGCTCGCTAACGCCTGTCCCGTCGCCATCGACAAGACAAAGAAAAGAAAAAGCCAGGAAGGCGCAGTCCTCTCCCGAGGATCATGAGCCTTCATGGCTTTCTTTTGGTTTTGCCTGACTATGGTGTGCCTTGGAGCTTCTTGCCCCACATTATCATTGGCCCGGAGCCAGATTCGGCTATTACGTCAGATATCGCGGTGCGTCAAGCGGAAACGCTTTTCTTTGGGTTGATTCTCTCCTACCGCTGTCCCTTCATGCCTGCTTCTTGAAGAATCTGTCCTTGAAAAAGCCCTGGCTCTGATACAAGGCTGCCACCGGATTATGCCCCAGGGAACGATCTTTCACCACGAGCGGCGTGGTCTCCGCTTTACTGTGCCGCAGGAACAGGATGTCATGCCCAACGCAAAGCCCGACCATGATGTTCAGGTCAGTTCTTTCATGGTTGAGCACCTCTGCCTGCATTATGGGGTTGCAGCATATGTTTCCCGGCAGGCCCAGATCCTGCGGATTCGTTTCCCCACAAAGACAGGATACGGAGACGACGTCAAACCCGTTGCTTTCAAGTATGTCAGCCAACAACTTCGATTCCGGCAGCAAGGCATAGCATGTGGCGATACCCACTCTTTTCATTTCGCGAATCTTCGCGTACTCCATGATTTCATCAACCCTGGTCCAGGACCACTTTTCCTTCGGTTTCTCCGGATCAAGCACCTTGCTCATCAGCCCAAGCCAACCCTGAATCACCGCCTGGTTTTCGGGTAATTGATATTTTTCCAGGCATTCCTTCTCTAGATCCGCATACTTTTCCGTCGGGCAGAATGGCGGGACTTTTTTGTTCTTTTCTCCAGAGCTGCATCGGAGAACCGTGCATTTGACGCATTGTGGCGTAGGCTCCTGCATATGTGTTCTCCTTTGCTTTGTTCGCTCCTACTATCTCCGTTCAGGATAGAAAGCCGCGCTCACCTGGTTCGATTATACAACAAGATTCTCAGACCCGATGCAATTAAACCATCGCAAGCAGGCATGCGGTTCCTTGATAGATCTCTCGCGACCCTGCCTTGCCATGAGAGAATTGAAGCGATGGGCCTCTCTATCAGAGCACTTCCAGAATGGTGCACTTGAGGTAGCGGGTTTCCGGCATGGCGAGCAGGACAGGGTGGTCGAGGGCCTGCCCACGGACCTCGAGGACGCGCAACTGGCGGCCGCTGGCTTGGGCCGCCTTGATGAGCACATCCCGGAACCCGGCGTCACTGAGATGATAGGAGCAGGAGCAGCTGACCAGAATCCCACCTGGTTCGAGGAGCAGCAAGGCACGGCGATTGAGGTCGGTGTAGCCTTTCAGGGCCTGGGGGAGACTGCTCCGGGTCTTGGCAAACGCCGGCGGATCAAGGACGATCAGGTCAAAGGCGCCTTTCTTCGCCGATTTAAGAAAAGTGAAGGCCTCTTCCTGCTCAAACCGGCAGAGCGAATCCAAGCCGTTGCGGGCGGCACTCAGCCGGGCCTGGTCGAGACCCTCCCGGGATTGGTCGACACCAACCACCTCAGACGCTCCAGCCGCTGCTGCCGAAAGGCTCCAGGCGCCGTTGTAGCAAAAAAGGTCGAGCACCCTTCTGCCTCTTGCCCAGCGGCGGAGGGCTTGGCGATTGTCGCGCTGGTCGAGATAGAAGCCGGTCTTTTGCCCATGCAGCGGGTCGATGAGGAACTGGAGACCGTCGATTTCGATCCAGCAGGGTACCGGCAGTTCACCGTGGGCAACGCCTTTTACCAAAGGCAGGCCTTCGAGGGTGCGCACCGGGGTGTCGTTTCGAAAAACCAGGGCCCGGGGCTGGAAGAGCTCGATTAAAAGGCCCTGGAGCAGGTCTTCCAGGCGTGACATTCCCAGCGTGGTGATCTGATAGACGAGGATCTCGCCGTAGCGATCCACAATCAAGCCCGGCAGACCGTCGGCCTCGCCATAAACCAGCCGGGCACATGGGGAAGCGGCATAGAACAGGTTCCCGCGGCGCTCGGCCGCTCTCTGCAGAAGCTCGCGGAACCATTCTCGGGACGGTTTTTCGTGGGGGCCGCAAACCAGGCGCACGGCAATCAGGGAATGAGGATTGAAATAGCCGCTGCCAAAACCCACGCCCCGACTGGAATGGACAGCCACCCACCCCCCCGGTTCCAACTCGACGGGTGGTTTTGCGAGTTCATTGCTGAACACCCACTTGTGGCCCTGGAGCAAACGTCTTTCCCTGCCGGGGAGGAGCTGGATGCTCTTGAGATCAATCATGCCGCATTGTCTCTTTCAAATAAAAAAAGCGCCCTCTGACGGGCGCTCAAAGGTGTTGCCCGAATCAGGACGATCAACCGTTCCCGGCCCGGATGGTTTCAAGCAGAATCTGGTAGTCTTCATAGATGTCCGCCGAGCTCTCGATCACTTCATAAAGATCATCCAACTCCATATTGATGACGGCATCCTTGTCAGGAGATTCTTCCTTGAGCTCGATCCAGATCCAGTCCAAGAGCATCTCTTCGGGATCATCGTAGCCTTCTTCCCGCTTGTCCAGGGTTCCATCGCTGACTTTTTGGGCCACCCGTCTCAGGGCGGTCTTCACGAAAACCTTCATCTCCATGGCACATAGCCTCCATTCATCCCAGACCAACCGGGCTGGTCTGCACTCAAGCAAAGCTCCGTACTGCTCCACAAAATTAAAGTGACCATTAGTCCCGGGCGTCATTCCCGCGAAGGCGGGAATTCAGAAAGACCACCTGGATGCCCGCTTTCGCGGGCTCCTGGTGAAAATCGGACACCCCTTTGGGTGGCGCTGCACTTCGGGTCATAGCCGCAGATCGGTTCACTGCCGTGTCACACCCGGCTTAATAGCTTATCTCGGTAAGCGATTCAATCATTTTTTCCGAACACTTGCAGTTTAAGGTTGTTTTTTCGGAAGTGGCTCCAGATCCTCTCACCCACAGCCGCCGATGTTCGCAATTCCATCCGCGTCCCATCACCGGTATAATTCTCCCGGTCAGAATCGTAAGGGGCCTGACCGGAAGCTCGCTGCGACAGCAGCGGGTATGAGCGCTGACCAACAGATCGAAGAGGGGTCATCATGCAAAAGCGAAAGACTTCGGATGTTCCGGAGAAGCAATTCCTGCTCGACGCCATAACCGTTCATGATTCCTGGCGACTGTTCAAGATCCTGGCCGAATTGGTAGACGGCTTCGAAGCACTCTCGGATATCTATCCGGCGGTTTCCATTTTCGGTTCAGCCCGCGTCAGACCGGGCGATGAACCCTATGAGAGGACCGTCATTATCGCCCGGAAGCTGGCTGAAAACGGCTTCAACGTCATCACCGGGGGCGGCCCCGGCATCATGGAAGCGGGCAACAAGGGCGCCCGTGAGGGAGGGGCGAGTTCTATCGGGCTGAATATCATGCTGCCGCTGGAACAGGAGCCCAATCCTTTCTCCAACGTCAAGCTGGATTTCCAGTACTTTTTCGTGCGCAAGGTCATGTTCGTCAAGTACGCGCAGGCCTATATCGGTATGCCCGGCGGGCTCGGCACCCTGGACGAGATTTTCGAAGCCCTCACCCTCATTCAGACCAGGCGCATCAAACCCTTTCCGGTGATCCTGGTAGGCCGTGACTACTGGGGAGCCCTGGTCGACTGGATCAAAGGCACCCTGCTGGAGCAGCACTATATCTCCGATACCGATATGGACCTCTTCACCGTGATGGACGATCCCGATGAAGTGGTCCGTACGATCAAACGCTATGTGATCGTGTGACTCGAATCAGGTGCTCTCCCCGGCAACGTATTCCAGATGCCCCTCGTGCGGCAGCAGGGCGGCGGAACCTTCGATGAGGATACTCGCCTTGTAGCGGTCCTCCAGTTCCAGGAGATCGTTCCGCTTGCGGTTGAGGAGGTAGTTGGCCACGTTCAGGTTGAGGGTGGCTTTAACCTGGGACACTTTCTTGTGGCTGAGAGTGTGCCAGATCTTGCGGAGGTTGCTCAGCGCCAGGGTCTCGGTCGACCGGACCAGTCCCGCGCCATGGCACAGCGGGCATTCTCCGAACGAGCCCTGCATGATGTTCAAGCCCAGGTGCTGGCGCGAGAGTTCCAGGAGGCCAAAGCGGGAAATGCGGCCGACGGTGATCTTAGCCTTGTCCTTCTTGATTTCTTCCTTAAACCGGCGTTCCACTTCCCGCGCATGGCGACTTTCCCGCATGTCGATGAAATCGATGACAATCAGCCCGCCGAGATCGCGCAGACGCAACTGGCGGGCGATTTCGACGGCCGCTTCCAGGTTGACCTTGAAAACCATCTCTTCGAGCACCCCGTTGCCGTTGGTGCGCCCGGAATTGACATCGATGGCCACCAGTGCTTCGGTTCGGTCGATAAACAGGGAGCCGCCCGATTTCAGGGGCACCCGCTGGCGGAAAATCTGGTCGATCTGGTCTTCCAGATTGAACTTGCTGGTGATCGGACCCTCTTCCTTGTAGAGCTTCACCGCCCGCTCGTGAGCCGGGCTGATGATGCGCACGAATTCCTTGACCGTCTTGAGAACCTCCCGGTCGTCCACCAGGATGGTCTTGATGTTGGGATTGAAGTAATCCCGCAGGATCTTCAGGGCCAGATCCTGGTCTTTATGAATGAGCGAGGGCGCGGGAGCGCTTTCCACCTGCTTCCTGACTTCTTCCCAGATCTTCATGAGGTGGTTGAAGTCTTTGACAATTTCTTTCTTGGTACGGTTTTCCGCGGCGGTGCGGATGATGAGGCCGAATTCTTCTGGCACCCGGAGATCGTTGAGGATCGTGCGAAGCCGCTCCCGCTGGGCTTCTTCCTCGATTTTGCGGGAAATCCCGCGCTGGGACTGGCCCGGCATGAGGACCACGTCCCGGCCCGCGAGGGAGAGATAGGTGGTGAGGAGCGCCCCTTTGCTGCCGATCTCTTCCTTGACGACCTGCACCAGCACTTCCTGGCCGGGATGAATCACATCCTGGATCCGCACCGGCTCTTCAACCTCATTCTGATAGTATTCCGGGTGAATATCCGAGAGCGGCAGGAAGCCGTTGCGGTCCATGCCATAATTGACGAAGGCGGCCTGAAGGCTCGGCTGGACGTGGGTGATAACACCTTTGTAAAGGTTACCGGTGACTTTGCTGCGGGCCGCCGTTTCGATGAAAAAGCTTTCCAGCGACTGCCCTTCGACAATAGCGATCCGGAATTCTTCCGGATGCACCGCATTGATGATCATCGTTTGATTTGCCATTGCTTGACCTTACTCTCTTTTTCCCGTGAGCCTGGACGCCTGATGCTGTTTCGCCTGATAGAGGAAGGTGCGCAGCGCCACTTCCCGGTTGGGCTGAATGGTGCCATCATAGGGAGCGTCGAGGTAGGGAATGCGCATTTGATGGAGCAGGGGTTTGAGAATGGCCGAACAGATGGTGCTCGGCATGCAGGTAAAGGGAAACACGTTCACAATGCCATCGCAGCCGTGATGGGCGTATTCGAGCGCTCCGCCGATGCTGAGCGCGGCTTCGGTGCCGATGGCAAAGGTGAACAGGCGATCGGCCTCGAGCCGCCGTTCGATCTGGCCGATACGGTGATCCGCCTGGATATCCAAGTGCTTGAAGGCGCTGCGATAGACCTGGTGCTGACGCCACGCCTGGTAGAGCTTTTCGATTTCAAGTTCCAGCCATTGCCGCCCGGCCTCCCACAGGGTCTTGCGGTCTTTGTCCTGCCAGGCCGTAAGGCAGCGGCGGCGGAGCTTGCGGGCCCGTTCGAAGGAAACGTAATTGACCCATTCACCCAGCGAAGCGTCCACCACTTCCCCACCGAAGGCTTCAAGCTGCCGGATGATATTTTGATTGGAATCGGGATGGGTGCGCAGATAGATTTCGCCCACAATCCCGATGCGCGGTCGGCGCGGTTGCCTCGGATCGATGAAGGTGCGCGCCGTGGCAACGATCTCTTCCAGAAGCTGCAGAAGCTTATCGAATTCCAGGCGGGCACCGCTGACCTCAATTTCGGTCGCCATCCGCTGGAGCGCCTCGGTCATGAAGGCATCCGTCATGCCCGCCCGCCGCTCGTAGGGACGCACCCGCCAGACCGTCCGGTCCAGCACGTCGGCAATGATCACGGCCACATAACCCAGCTTGCGGAAAATCGGGGCGCGCTCGGGAGCGATAATACCGTTGGTGGCATAGGAATCTTCCGTGGAAAGATAGACAATGGGGATCTCACGAAAGTCCTCGAACCGGTCCAGAACCAGCCGCTGGAGTTTGTTATACATGCCGAATCGGCACGGCCCGTCGGCATCCGGCATGAAATAGACGTAGCGTTCGGGCACGAAGGCCGCTCCCAACCGCTCCTTTTCCTGCTGCAGGTAGAAGAGGATGTCGCCGAGGGTCACCTGGCAGGGGAAACACTCCTTGCCCGACGTGAATTCCCGTCCCTGCGACAGCCCTCGGTAGGTCTCCAGCACGATGGCGTCGACTCCCACCGCCCGAAAGCTGGCCGCAATGAGACGGCTGCCGAAGGGAGCCATATCAGGGATGAGAAGGGTTCTTCCGGAAACATCGAACTGCTTGACGCTGGTCTGAAAACGATGAAAGGCATGAAGATCGGTCGTTGCTGACATCGTGAGCTGCTGTCTTATCCCTTGGTCCGTCGGTTCACGGCACACCTCCCCTGTCCTTCCGACAGAGGGCGCATGCCGCAACGGGGTTACCGGCACATGGCCTCGTATGGCGTATCTGCCTCATAATGATTTTTGGACGATTTGTCTTGTAGATTTTTCACAACATTCTGAAAGGCCTCGATGCGGGTCAGGAGCCCGGCTACCGCGCTGTGTTCGTCGAGTTCGAGCACGAGTGCCGGTTTTTCCCGCAGGATGTGGCGATAGAAATGTTCAATGAACGAATCCGCGCCGCAGCTGAAATTGGTCAGGTGAACCCCATACCAGTTGGGCGTGCGGGCAATGCGTTTGGCGGTACGCAGGATTTTGGCCCCCTGGCCCCAGTACATCATGGGAAAATCGCTGAGATCCTCCGACTCGACCTCGAGAAAATCCATGGGCAGAGCCCTGATTCCCAGCTTGGCCAGGTGCCTCCCCAACTGCAGGTTGGAACGTTCGTCGTGGAGATTATACGGGCGGCCGGTGACGACCCAGAGCGCTTCGCCCGCCGCCGTCCCGGCGAGGACAGCCCGGCCGCGCTGAAAGAGATCCTGGCGAAACCGCTGCTGCCGGTCCCAAGCCTGCTGCACAGCCCTCTCGAGGATTGCCGCCGAGGGGCGGAGGTCGTCCGGGAGGCTGGCGAGGAGCGCTTCCGCCACCTGCCTTGGGCCCTCCTTGAGATAGAGCGTCGGCCGGATGAGACGTTGATCCGAGATCCCGAGAGCCGCCCGCACCAGGTACTGCGAGCTTTCCACCAGCGGACAGAAGAAGCCGGTTTCATGCGCCTCGGGAGTGGGCATGTCAATCACGTTGGGCAGGAACAGGAATTCGGTCCGGTCCAGGAGATGGTGCACGTGGCCATGGAACACCTTGACCGGGAAGCAGGTTTCGGCCGTCATACTTTCAACACCGGCCAGGACCAGTTTGTTGTTGGTGCGCGGGCTCAACAGGACCGTAAACCCCAGGTTGGAGAAGAGTTGCGACCAGAAAATCCCCCACTCGAGGCTGTGCAGTGCCAGCGGAATACCCACCGTGGGCCGGGATGGGGTATCCCTGCCAGCCACTTCCAGGAGGCTGATGCCTTTCTCCTCGAGGGCTTCCTGGAACAGCTGCTGGCGTTCGAGAAAATGATTCGCCTGCGTTTGCCCCTCATGGCGGGTCGCCTCGTAACGACCGCAATCTCCCCCCCAGATGCTCTTATTTCCCCCAAAATCATAGACTTTCAGTTTACATTCGTTGTGGCACTTCTTATCCGCCCGGCAGATCGTTTCGGTAAAGCTCACCTGGGAACGTGCCAGCCGTTCGAGATTGCGGGTCTTGCCGACAACCTCAGCCCGGTGGTAGCGCTCCCGCACCGCCAGGGCCGCTCCGAAGGCTCCCATGACCTCCCGGTGTTTGGGAACCAGGATGGGCCGGCCGAGCACTTTTTCGAAAGCCGCCACAATCCCCCGGTTCAGGGAGGGCCCCCCCAGGAACATGATCCGCTGTCCGATGAAGCGCTTCTCCACAACCCGGTTGAGGTAGTTATGAACGATGGCGTAGCAGAGCCCGGCGATCAGATCCTCCCGCCGTGCGCCCTTCTGAGCGTAGCTCACCAAGTCGGATTCCATGAAAACGGTACAGCGTTCCGCCAGGTGAATGGGCGTTCGGGCGGATAGCGCCACTTCCTGGAACTCGCCCACGATGTTGATTTTCATCTTGTTGGCGAGTTCGTGCAGGAAACTGCCCGTGCCGGCGGCACAGACCTTGTTCATGTCGAAATCAAGGGGATGGGTCTGATCGATCCGGATGTACTTGGAATCCTGGCCGCCGATTTCAAAAATGGTGTCGATTTCCGGGTCCACCGCTACGGCGCCTCGGGCATGCGCCGTGATTTCGTCCATGATGAGATCGGCATCCAGGAAATCCCCCACCACGTTGCGCCCGGACCCGGTCGTCGCCACCGCCAGGAGCCGCACCCGGCTGCCGACTTCCCGGTCGATGGTCTGCAGCAGCCGCTGGGTGACCTCGATGGGCTTTCCCTGCGTGGCCACGTAGCATTTGTGCAGGATCTGCCCCTGGTCATCGATCAGGGCATACTTGGTTGAGGTCGAACCGATATCCACCCCGAGAAACCCCTGGGCCGGGCTCTTCCTGCGAGTCCTCCACGGCGACAGGGTATTGTCCGGGTCGAAGTGGGTGAGTTCCAGTTCAAGTCGGTCGGCGCTGGGGAACTGGTACGTTGCCTCCGCTCGCCGGACGTCCAGCCGGGCGGGATCAATCCGGCTGCGCCACCCCTGCCTCTGCGCCTGCAGGGCGACGCCCAGTGCGCCCAGGGAGGTGTGGTGAGGCGGTACCTGGAGATCCGGAAAATAGTGTCGGAAGGCCTTTACCTGCAACCGGTTGGATGCCATGCCGCCGATGAAGACAATAGGATCCGTCAACTGCCGGTTGGCAACGATGGTACTGAGATAATTGGCGGCGTTGCCGTAGTGGAGCCCGGCGATGATGTTGGGCAACGATTCGCCCTTGTTCTGCAGGTGAATCATGTCCGACTTGGTGAAAACCGTACAGCGGCAGGCCACCGGTGCCGGATAGGTGGCTTTCAGGCCCAGGGCGATGAAATCATCGAGGGTCTGCTGGAGCTTTTCCTGATCCATGCGGAATTCGGCTCCGTACATGGAAAGCGCGAGCCGTTCCGCCTGCTGATCCATGAACGAACCCGTTCCTGAAGCACAGGGACCGTTCATATTGAAGGCTTGCAGCTGCCACTGGCCGTTTTCATGGGCGAGCTGAAACAGGGATGCGTCCTGGCCGCCGATGCTGATGATGGACCGTACCCCCGGCACCAGCTGGACCACCCCGAGGATCTGTGAGATCGTTTCCACCTCATAGGGCACTCCGAACATTTCGGCCAGGAGCTGACCATTCACTCCGGTGAAGCTGATCGAACGGATCTCCCCGCCCTCCTCCAGCGCGGCCGTCAAGTCATTGAGCACCCGCAGGGTCTCTTCCAAAAAGAGCCCGAAGTGGCGGAGATAGGGGGTCTCAATCACCACCTGCCGCCGCTCATCGATCACCACCCCGTTGATACTCACTGAACCAACGTCAATGCCAACATCGTAAACCATCAAGCTCTTCCCTGGTCCTGGTTGCAGTCGATCCTTCCCCTGGATTCAGCAGGTGCTATGCAGGCTGAAAGTGCGGGTAATATAAAGTCTTCAGAATGAATGTTCAATGCTTCTGTTGCACCAGCGGCGGCGGAATCGAGACAAGGCAAGTGGTTGACGTCTTTGTGCAAAGTGCCAGACAGTAATGCCATCTATGTCTTAGGAGCCCATTTTAGGCAAGAAAAATGGCCAATCGAGGAGAAGACCCCATTCTGGCGCAGGTAAGACGCCACAGCCTGCCAGGATGTGCATGGCACCGTCCTCATCGCTGCCACGAATAGGCAGTCGCCCTGCGCCATGCGCACATGCGCCTTGACAGAATCGAAGACAGGTGTTACGCGCATACTCAAAAGAGCCTTTTCCGCTCACCTTCCTACCAGTGAGGTTGACGATGCCTGCGAGAGAGATTGCCAGGGGTCAAGAGGCTGTCAGGCAAGCCATGGCGTTGCCGACGCTAAACGCGGTCCGGGACGACGCAGGGACCATCATCCTGCCTCCTGGCAGCATTGACAGAGAGCAGCGCCTCTTCGTTATCGGCGGTGTTGGCGGGCAGGTATATTATCTGCACGGTGACGCCCTGTGGGAATGCCCGAGGATGGAATTCCTCGCCGGTTATCAACTGGGACAAATCGCAAGCCGGGTGTATGCCAGCACCCGGTGGTTCATTCCGGTGGCTCAGGTTATTGCAGCCTTCACCATGAGCTTCGGTATCGGCGCCGCGGGAGCACTGGCGTTACCCATTTCGGTGGTGCTGGTGGTCGTGAAATTGAGCGTGTTTTACGAGACTCATCGTCAGCAGGTAGACACTGCGATGGGCCATTTGGATTCGGCTGTTCGGATTCTGCGCTGGATGAGGGATAACTCTCCGATCACCTACGCCCATCTCGGCAGGCTTGCGGCTCCGGCTGCATGGGCTGCCCTGACGTCAGTACCGGCGGGAATCAACTCAAGCGATATTGCGGCGGCGCTCGGACGTTTATTGGGAGGAGTATCCAGTCTGCCACAATTGGGTTTGGGGCAACTGCTGAGAGTCCTCGCCTCGACTGTGACCACATTTGCAGGCCGCCTGCCGGCCGCTGCCGTGCGCGGAACCGCCGCCAATGCACAAAGTGCCGCAGATGGATTCATCCGGGCGTTGCCCCCGAATCTGGCCAACGTGGATCGGGCCGGTATTCAGGCCGAGTTCACCCGGCGTCCTGAATTGACTAATAAAATACGGGATCTCGAACAGGCATTGCGACAGGCCGCGCCGGTACTGCAAGCCCTCGCAACGGCATTTCAGATGGAAGCTGTTCCCGAGCTCCGCAGATAGAATCAGAACGTCAATGGGCAGATCCCATCCAAATCCATCTGCCTTCCTTGAGGGGCAGACCTGTCAGGGACCGGCTACCAGCCCACGCGAACGAGAGCCGAGGCCGGGCGTGAGACGAAAGCTGCCTGGATGCCGGCGTGATCAGCGGCGAGGCAAACCGCGCCGGGCAATTTGTTCCAGTTTTCGGGAAAGCTGGTGAGCATTTCGGAGCGCGTTGTGCTGCTCCCTCACATACTGTTGGCCTTCCCGGCCCCAGGCACTTCGTTTGCCACGATCCGCCAGGAACTCCCTGATAGCCTCCGCCATGGCTTCGCCCGTGTCGTGAGGAACCAGCAGGCCGCTGCGACCGGTTGCCACCACCTGCGCCACCCCCGGGGAATCCAGGGCTACTACCGGCAGACCGCAGGCCTGGGCTTCGAGATAGACCATCCCGAGGGATTCACCAATCCCCGGAAAAGCAAACAGATCCGCCGCAGAGTAGTATTGGGCCATGTCGCCCGGCGCCACGCCACCGGTGAAAACAGTTTTTCCGGGAACAAGGGTTTCCGCCGATTCCCGGACCAATGATGCCATCGGGCCATCACCAACAACCAGCAAAGTGAATCGCAGCTCCCGCCCATCGAGGCGGGCGAGGGCACGAAACAGGTAGGCCAGGCTTTCCACCTTGACGCCAGGCCGGAAGCGCGCGGCGGTCATGAGGACCGTGGCCTCAGCTGCAATCCCATACTGCCGTCGAATGCGGACCCTGGCTGCTTCATCGGCTTGAAAGACTTCCGGGTTGATGCCGGGTGCCAGGTAGGTGATCCGCTCGGAGGGAACGATTCTTCTCAGGGCTTCAAGGTCGTTTCGGTTGTTGGTGAAGACTGCGGCCGCGGTTTTCAGGGCCATACGGTTCAGGGTGAAGCCCAGCCGGGTTCGCGCCGTCTTACGCCGCCGAGTACTGTACATGGGCTGAAAGAGTACATAGGGGATTTGGCTGAGGCGGCTGACCGCCGGCCCCACCAGGTCCGGTGACTTGTAATAACTGTGGTAGGTGAGCCAGAGGTCCGGACGGAACGACTGGATCCGTCGGTACGCCTTGACCACGCTTGCAGCGGCCTTGAACCACCCCCCCCCGGACTGCCAGAACCAGCGACTGCGGAACTGGACGATTTCGCGGCAGTCATGCCCCATGGCCGTCAAGGCATGGTGCAGGTTGCGGGCGATGCTGAGATCGCCGGAGGGGTGCGGATGGGAAAGCGGCTTATTGGGACAGTAGAAGGCGATCTTGAGAGAGCTCATGGTCAGGTGCATTGCGACCGGGCCAGAGCATCCCTGAAGAGCGCATGCAGTCGCATGACGCAGCGTCGGTTGTCAAACTCCGCCTCAACCGCGGCCCTGGCTCTCTTGAGATGGTCGGCATAGGCTTCCGGGCGGATGAGCACGTCCTTTATGGCCCCTGCCAGGGCGCCCGGATCGTTGGGCGGCACCAGGACTCCCGTCGAGCCGTGGGCCACCAGTTCCGGGATCGCTGAGACCTGGGTGGCTACCACCGGGACCCCGGTAGCCATCGCTTCGACAAGGACATTGGGGATTCCGTCGCGGTCGCCGTTGGGAGCAATCTTTGAGGCCAACGCGAAACAGTGGGCGCGGCGGTAGTAGCCAACGACTTCCCGGTGAGGAAGCGTACCCAGCATGGTCGCCCGCTGCTGCAGGTTGAGCTGCCGGACCATGTCGGTAAGCTCAGGTTCCATCTCCCCACTGCCGATGTGGGTGAAACGGAAGTCGAGAGATGCCCGGTCAAGAATGCTGAGAGCCTCAAGCAGCGTGTCGTATCCCTTTTTGGGTACCAGCCGGCCGACGGATAGAATTTCGTAGGGAGGTCCGGGCGGTCGGCTTGCGGTAAAGGTGAAGAAGCTCAGGTCGATGCCGTGGTAGATGACGTGAATGGGGGTTTGACAGACCCCCGACCGGGCCAGGTCACGCAGGTAGTTGCCATTGTAGCGGGTGCAGGTGACTGCGAACCGCGCCTTGCGGAGTTTGCGAAGCAGTTGTTCGGGCTCCGTAAGGTACACGTCCTTGGCGTGCGCCGTGAAACTAAACGGCAAGCCGGTCAGCTCAGAGGCAAAGTACGCCACCGAGGTCGGGGTGTGGCAGAAATGGGCATGCAGGTGGCTCACCGAGGGGTCCCCGAGCCGGATGGCGCTGAGATGCCCTGCCTGCAGAAAGTGGCGCAGGGTCGCCGCTTTCCTTCTTTCCCGGGCACGCTCGACGGCGCCTCTGAGACAGTTCGTATAATGAGCGCCGAGCCTCTTCCAGAGGGCCAGGTTGGTCTTGAAGAGGGTCTGGAAATGAGGAAGGACATACTCGGGGAGGTAGGTGGCGGAGGCACGAATGGCGTGCACATGCTCATGTGAGACCGCCTCCCGCGGCTGCCTCAGGGAGTAGATTTCAATGGGCACGCCCAGCGCTTCGAGAAGCAGGATCTCACCGCTGATGAAGCTTTCGGAGATCCGCGGGTAACCCTTGAGGATCATCCCGAGCCGCTGGCCGCCGCCGGTCACCGGGGGGTTCCCCGCATGTATTGCTGGATCCGTTCACGCATGAAATCAAGACCCGTGAACGGGAAGGTGCGCATTTTTTCCCCGTAAGCCGTGCCATTTTCCAGAAGATTCAGGAGTCTGGCGCGCAGCACCTCCGGAACCAGTTCCGATGATTTGAGGTAATCACAGAAACCTCGAGCGCAGAGCACCTCCGCCCGAATGAGCTGCTCTTCGCGCGGCACCACCCTGGGAACAATCAGGGACGGTTTCTTCTGGCTGGCGATTTCGCAGAGCGTGTTGTAGCCACCCATACTTACCACCACCTGGGCCGCGCCAATCAGGGATTCCATGTAGCGATGGAATTTAAGGGTAATGAAGCCCAGCGACTCGGCTTTCTTGATGACTTCCCGGGAAGAGCTGAAGGGCATGAAAGGGCCGGTTACCACCACCACCCGTACTCCCCGAGGGGTCCCGCCCTGATGGCGCTCGAACGCCGAAAGGAACAGGTTGATCAGCGGATAACCGTCACCCCCGCCGCCAGTGGTCACCAGCACGAGTTTTTCATCACTTCTGATGCCAAGATCCCGGCGCGTTGCAGTGACGTCTTCGGGAGAAGGGATTTTGCGCGGGATATAACCGGTGAAATACACCTTCGAGGCAATGTGGGGAGGAATGGCATATTCCCGAACCGGATCGTAAAAGTTGCGGCAGCCGTAGACCCAGATCTCCCGATAGAGCTCGTCCATGGCGTCATAGATGCCCTTGTTGCGCCAGTCCTCCACCGTCGAGGCCGCCCCGTCCATGATGTCGCGCAACCCCAGGATGGAAGTGCAGGCCGGGCAGTCGGATTTGAGCCAATGGAGGGTATCCACCACATCGCGCTTCAGCCCCAAAGGGGCCTTATCGACGATGAAGAAGTCGGGCTGGAATGCCATGGCCGTAGCCAAAATAATTTTTTTTCGGATTTCCAGCACTTCCGTCGCTTCAAGTTTCATGGAAAGCGGCAGGTACTGTTCGTTGGTGACCTTGATCATTCCCGGTATGCGCACAAAATCGATCCGCATCGGGCTTTTGAAGCGGCCGGCCAGGAGGGAGCCGGTGATGATCAGGATATTTGCCGGGCTTTTCCGGAGGCTGAGCGCCATGGCCAGACATCGCCGGATATGTCCCAAACCGTAGGTGTCATGAGAGTACATCAAAATCTTGTAGGGAACGATGCCACTCAACTCTGCTTCTTTCGGGAGACGCCCAGCCGTGATTTCGGTTTTCCTCTCACAGGTGCCTGCTTACACCACGAGAGACGTATGGAAAAAATGAACGGTCCATAATAGAATCAAAGATAAGCCATGGCAATAATGATTTGTTTCCGAAGCAAGGGCGGGGTATGCTACGCATCGCATCTTTACCGGGGAGGTTGACCATGACTCTGACAAAGATTCAAACGGACCGAGCCCCTGCTGCCATCGGACCCTATTCACAGGCGATCAGGGCGGGAAATTGGCTTTTCGTGAGCGGGCAGCTCGGTCTTGTACCTGCCACCGGTCAGTTCACCGGCGACGGACTGAAAGAACAGGCCACCCAGTCCCTTCAGAATGTACACGCCATCCTCGAGGAGGCGGGGCTCGGGATCGAGAACGTGGTTTCAGTAGACGTTTTCCTGGTGGATATGGCGCAGTTTGCTGCCTTCAACGAGATTTACCAGGCCTTCTTCGGCAACCACAAGCCGGCCCGCGCGGTTGTGGAAGTCAGCGGCCTCCCGCGCGGGGGACTCGTTGAAATCAAGTGCGTGGCGTGCGGCTGAGCCTTGAAGCTGCTAGCCCTGGGCTCAAAACTCGGGCGTGAGGACCGCCGGCTGGACGTGAAACGGGTCCGATTCACACCCCGCAACTCGATACCCGTAAGTGGTACCGATCGATACCCGTAAGTGGTACCGAGCGGGTTGTGCGGTTGTGGGGCGAGGACGGCTTGAGGGGGATTAGCGGCATGCTGTGAGGGAGCATTTGTGCTTGATCCGAGTAAAGCCATTTGGTACTTTTGCGGTCGTTCCGGGTCGAGGTCGGGTTCTGACTGAACGGGTCCAGGAATAAAGATGGTATTCGATGGTGGAATGGGGATCGGAAGGGTGACTGGGGTCGGACAATGAAAGAGGAGAGGGACGCAATGAAAAAGGCATGGTGGCTCGGGTTGTTGGTTTTTGTGTGGTTGCTGGCGGGGAGTGTTTCCCCGGGCGTGGCTCAGGAAAAAGTCATTATCAACGGGATCGATGCCAATTTTCCTCCTTTTGCCTTTGTTGACAAGACGGGCAAGCCGGACGGTTTTGATGTCGCCGTTGTCGATTGGATCGCCAAGGAATACAAATTCAAGGTGGAACATAAGCCCATGGACTGGGATGGCATCATTCCCAGCCTGAATGCCAAGAAGATCGACTTGATCGCTTCGGGCATGAGCATCTCGGACGCCCGCAAGGAGAAGGTCAATTTTTCCCTTCCGTATTGGATCATCAAGCAGGTGCTGGTGGCGAAGGCCGACGCCGGGTTGACCCCGGAAAAGGCCATGAGTGGCGGCAACAAGATCGGGGTCCAGCGGGGAACTACCGAAGCCAAATGGATCGAAGAGAACCTGATCAAGAAAGAGGGCAAGAAGTTCGAACTGGTCTATTATGATTCTGCCCCGCTGGCGGTTGAGGACGTGATCAACGGCCGCATCGTGGCCGCCGCCATGGACGACGCGCCCGCCAGGGACGCCGTCAGCAAAAAGAAAACCGTTGCGATCATTGGCGGGTTCGGCATGCCGGATGAAGAATTCGGCTACGCCTTCCGCAAGGAAGACACGGAGCTTTTGAAGACCTTCAACGAAGGCCTGAAAAAGATCATGGCTTCCCCGGTCTGGGAGGAGCTCCAGAAGAAATACGAGCTCTAATTGTCACGTCCTGCTGCCGGACAACGAAGAAGCTAGCCCTGGAAGGCTCCGGGAACAATCCCGCAGCCTTCCAGTTTTTTTCTCCGCACCTGCGCCACCTTTCTACACGGGAACCCCATGACGGAAGGTTTGACTGCCATCATCAACGTTTTTCCCTACATGCTCGGGGGTTCCCTGGTAACGATCCTGGTGGTGCTGGGGGCAATGGGGCTGGGGCTTTTCCTCGGCATTCCGCTGGCCGTGGGGCAGGTCTACGGCAACCAGGCGGTGAGATGGGCAGTCGGCCTGTATGTCTGGTTCTTTCGAGGGGTGCCACTGCTGGTGCTGCTCTTCCTCTTCTACTTTGGGTTGTTTGCGGTGCTTGAGATCAACCTTACGGCTTTCACCGTGGCGGTGATGGTCCTGGGGATGATCAGCGGGGCCTACCAGTCGCAGATCATCCGCGGGGCCATCCTTTCGCTTCCGGAGGGCCAGCTCCGGGCGGCCCGGGCGCTGGGGATGAGCGACGCCAAAGCGGTGATGCACATCATTCTGCCGCAGGCCCTGCGCCTCTCCATTCCAGGCTGGTCCAATGAATATTCCATCGTTTTGAAGGACTCGGCCGTCACCTTTGCCCTGGGGGTCCAGGAAATCATGGCCCGCACTCACTTCGTGGCAACTCGCACCTACCAGCATCTGCCTCTTTACATCCTGGCCGGCCTGATCTACCTGGTGCTAACCTATGCCGGGATCAAAGCCTTGCGCATGCTGGAGCAAAAGGTCCGGATTCGCGGTTATGCCCATCACTGATCACCGACAGGACCCTATCATGCCGGAAGAACCCATCCTGAGAATCGAAAATATCAAGAAAGCGTTCGGTCAGCGAGAGGTGCTCAAAGGGGTTTCTCTGTCCATCTCCAGGGGAGAACTCAAGGTCCTCATCGGGCCTTCGGGTGCCGGCAAGAGCACCCTCCTCCAGTGCATCAATTTTCTCGTCACTCCCGAAGCTGGCGAAATCTGGCTGGAGGGACACCGAATCAATCAGCATCGCAAGCGCGAGCTCTATGCCTACCGCCAGCAGGTGGGAATGATCTTTCAGGACTTCAACCTCTTTGACCACCTCACCGCCCTGGACAACATCAGGATCGCCCTGCTCCGGGTCCGGGGCATGAGCAAGCAGGAGGCCGATGCCCGAGCCATGGCTGAACTGGAACGGGTTGGCCTGAGCGGCCATGCTCTTCACTATCCGGCGCAGCTGTCCGGCGGGCAGAAGCAGCGGGTCTCCATTGCCCGCGCCCTGGCCATGGATCCCAAGGTCATGCTCCTCGACGAACCGACTTCGGCGCTCGATCCCGAGCTGATCGGAGAAGTGCTGGCCGTCATCCGTGACCTGGTCGCCAACGGTATGACCATGATCATGGCCACACACCAGATCGGGTTTTCCAGGGCCCTGGCGGATGAAATCATATTCATGGTGGATGGGCTGGTCCTCGAACAGGGCACCCCGGAAAGAATTTTCTCCGACGCCGTGTGCGAGCGCGCCCGTGAGTTCTGTGCCAAGATCACCGAACTCTACGGGGAGTCGCTCTGAACCTGGAAGTTGAGGTACGGAGGACTGATGCTGAGCATTGAACGTGCAAAGAACGGAATGAAGAGTGATGGACATGGGGCTGAATGGACGAGCTGACTTTTATTCAGAGTGAGATCCTGCCTGCTTTCTGGAAGGGACTGAAGGTCAGTATTCAACTGATTGTGCCCTCGGCTCTCCTGGGTCTCGGGATCGGCATTGCGGTCGGGTCCCTGCGGGTCTATGGCAACCGCCTGGTTGCGGCCATGACCGATGGGTACGTGGTCCTGTTCCGGGGCGTTCCGCTGGTCGTGCAGCTCTTTATCTGGTATTTCGGTCTGCCTTATTTTGGCGTCTATCTCTCCCCGGTGGCCGCTTCGATCGTGGGCTTTTCCCTCTGCAGCGGCGCCTATCATTCCGAATACATTCGAGGAGCTCTGCTTTCCATCAAGCGGGGGCAGATGCTGGCGGCGCAAGCCCTCGGCTTTTCCAAGCTGCAGATGGTGGTGTCGGTGATCCTCCCCCAGGCCCTGCGGCGGGCCCTGCCCGGATGCGGCAATGAGATCATCTATCTCATCAAGTATTCGTCCCTTGCCTACATGATCACCTGCATCGAGCTCACCGGCGAGGCCAAGATTCTCGCTTCTCACACCTTTCGCTATACCGAGGTCTTCTTCATGGTGGGGGTTTTCTATCTGATTCTCGTTTCCATTGCCGGCTGGGGTCTGCATCTCCTCGAAGATCGTCTCACCCTGCCGGGCTTCGAACACCACAGGACCTGATCCTTGAACCCTCTTGCCACCAACTGCCCGCCCCTCGCTCCGGAGGCCGTCGCCCTCCTTCGCCAAACCTTTGGCGAGGGTAAGATTATCAGCCACCCTGACCTCCTGGAGCCCTTTGCCAAGGACGCCACCGACCTCCATCACCTGCCCGAGCTGGTGATGGAGGCTACCGACGCTTCGGACGTTCAGGCACTGCTGCGGCTGGCCAACACCTATCGGTTTCCCGTGACGCCAAGGGGACTTGGTACGGGTTTGACCGGCGGGGCGGTAGCCGTTTCCGGAGGCGTGGTCCTTTCCCTGGCGAAAATGAATCGGATTCTTACCATCGATCCCGAAAACCTGATCGCCGTGGTAGAGCCCGGGGTGGTCACCGGGGATCTCAAGAAGGCGGCTCAGAGCAAAGGCCTGTTCTATCCTCCCGACCCTGCCAGTGTCGATACCTGTTCCATCGGCGGCAACGCGGCCACCAACGCCGGGGGAGCCTCCTGCCTCAAGTATGGGACGACCCGGCACTATATCCTCGGCCTCGAAGTCGTGCTGCCCTCGGGCGAGCTCATCCAGGCCGGCGTGCAGACCCGCAAGGGGGTGGTGGGCTATGATCTGGTGCAGCTTCTCGTCGGCTCGGAAGGAACGCTCGGGATCATCACCAAACTCATCCTGAAACTGGTTCCCCTCCCGCCAGCGGTGACCACACTCGTGGCGCTCTTCAGCGATCTGCGCTCCCCCATGCGCGCCGTTACCGCGCTGCTCACCTCGGGCCACCTCCCATCAGCCCTCGAATTCATGGACGACCAGTGCCTGGAACTGGTGGGCGACCTTCTCCCGTTTGCCGGCGTCAAGGAGAGCAAGGCGTTTCTGCTCGTCGAAACCGACGGTGCTCCCGGCGTTATTGAGCGCGAAATCGAACAAATGGGAGAAATATGCCTGGCACATGAGGCGGTCGACGTCTTCCTGGCTCCAGATTCCCACAAACGGGCTCAGATGTGGGAGGTACGCCGCCAGGTTTCGCTCCGCATCGAGGAGCAGGCCGGGCTCTATATTCCCGAGGATGTGGTGGTCCCGATCGGCCGCATTGCCGAGTTCGTCGAGCAGCTGCCGGCACTGGCCCGATCCTACCGGATGAAGATCTACTCCTTCGGCCATGCGGGCGACGGCAATATCCATTTGAACATTACCGCAGGAACTCGTGACCATCTGGAACAGATCGAACAGGGAATCGAAGCGGTTCTCAAGCTGGTCCTGGCCATGGGGGGGACGATCTCCGGGGAGCATGGCATTGGCTTTGTCAAGAAACACCTGCTGCCGCTTGAACTCTCCCCGGAAAGCATCCGTTTGCAGCAGGCAATCAAACACACCTTCGATCCCAACCTCATTCTCAACCCCGGGAAAGTGTTTTGCTGGTGAAGGATTAAGAGTGAAGGGTACGATGAGCACTGGGCAGGCATGAGGGATAAGAGATGACTTCACCACGGTCCGCCCTGGTTGCCTCGGGCAAGGTCTATGAAACTCGGGGGATCAGCCGACGGGTGGCTCAGATCACCATTTCCGCCATAAAAGAGATGCCGCTCATCGCCAGCCGGGTGGGCGGGTGCGTTTCTTTAGGCCAGGGCATCCCGTCATTTGCCACTCCTCCACACATCCTGGAAGCGGTCTGCCGCAGGATGCGGGAGGATCCGGACTGCGGCAAGTACACCCTGGGGCCCGGCATGCCCGAACTCAGAGAGGCCGTCGCTAATGCGCTGAGCAGCCAGATCGGACGGCCCGTGGACCCCTTCCAGGAAGTCTGCATCACCGTAGGGGCCATGGAAGCGCTCTCGGCGGCGGTACTTACGGTCGTTGAGCGGGGAGATGAGGTGATTCTGCCTTCCCCCAATTATGCGTCGCACATCGAACAGGTACTCCTGGCTGAGGGGGTGCCGGTTTTCGTGCCATTGCAGGAAGGCTCCTGGCAGCTCGACGTGGAGGCGCTGCGCCAGGCCGTCACCCCCCGGACGAAAGCGATCATCCTGTGCAATCCTCATAATCCAACGGGGGCCAACTTCGCCGCAGCCGACCTGCGGGCTGTGGCCGAACTGGCCATCGCCCATAACCTCTTTGTCATCTCCGATGAAACCTATGACTTCCTGGTTTATGACGGGCGGCCGCCGTTCAGCCTCACCACCCTTCCCGAACTGGCTGACAGGATCATTGCCACCTTCAGTTTTTCCAAAAAGTACGCCATGACCGGTTGGCGGGTGGGCTATGTGTATGCCAAAGCGGGAATTCTCGACCAGATCATGAAGTTCCACGACGCCGTGGCGATCTGTGCGCCGAGTCTCTCCCAGTATGCAGCGCTGGCCGCGCTCCAGGGTCCGCAAGAGTGCGTGACCGCCGTCACGAGCGCTCTCCGGCGGCGCCGGGACCTCATCTGTGAGCGGCTGGACCGACTGGCGAAGTGGTTTGATTATGTCACCCCGCAAGGGGCCTATTACCTCATGGCCCGCTATCGGGTCCCCGGGGTCGATTCCATGACCTTTGCTCTGCGCCTCCTCCACGAAGCGCGCGTCATCACCATTCCGGGGGCGGCGTTCGGTCCTGCCGGGGAAAACCATATCCGCCTTTCCTTCGGCGGCACGGAGGCTCAGATCAGCGACGCCTTCGAGCGCATCGAGCGGTGGCTGGACCGCGCTTCTCTTCCTCGCGAATAACTGCCACCACGCCCTTCTTTCTCCTTGACAAGGAATCAGGCCGACGGCTAGGTTTATCCTGTCACTTCTACGCTGGCAGCACGGGGCGCTTTCAACCCATTTATTCTGCCAATCCTGCTGTTCTGCCGCCATTTGGCGGCTTCATGCCGACAACTTGGGCAACACCGGGACCTTTTCGCCGGGAATCCTTTGGGCTGTAGCCGTTTTGAACCAGAAAAGAGGGGGGCATGCAATGAAGACCAAGAAGCTGCTGTTTCTGATCATTATGGCATTAATGGCAAATGCCGCGTTCAGCCCCGCCTGGGGCGGACAGGTCGTGACCGACAGCGCCAGAGCCTGGGCCAAGGAAGCCCTGGCCCAAGAGAAAGCGCTCAAGGCAGTGGCCACGGTCAACACCGTGGCCGTTCTCTATTTTTTCAACCAGACCGGCCAGGTTGAGCTCGATCCGCTCCAAAAGGGACTCACCGTCATGCTCATCACCGATCTCGCAAAAGTGAAGAGCTTGACGGTAGTCGAGCGCATCCGCCTGCAGGCATTGGCGGAGGAGATGAAACTGGGGGTCTCCGGGCTGGTGACTGACAACACTGCGCCTCGCGTGGGGCGACTGCTGGGCGCCCACTGGCTTGTGGGCGGAAATTTCCTGGGCGGCCCTCCCAGTCCTCTCCAGATCCGGTCCAACGTTCTGGATGTTCCCACTTCGCAGATCACGGGTCGGCCCGGGGCTGAAGGGGTCCTCGAGGAGATCCTGCGCCTGGAGAAGGACCTGGTCTTTGAAATCATCAAGTTCCTCAAAATAGTGCCCACCCCGCAGGAGGAAATCGAGCTTCAAAAGCCGATCACGATCAATGTCAAGGCCCTGTTCGATTTCTCCAAGTGTATTGATCTAAGTGATCGGAAAGATTACGAGCAGGCTGCCAAATCCTGCGAAAGCGCCCTCAAGGAGGATCCCAACTTCGGTCTGGCGCGCGACACCCTCAATGAACTGCGCAGTCTGGGTCGTCCCGGTGCTGAGAACAAAAGCATCAATCTGCTGCGCTCGCTCAGGAACCAGACTTCCCTCACCAATCAACTGACGCCGCACGAATCTGACAAGAGGCTCGTGACACCCGACAAGATTGATCGGATGGAAGGTTCTCGGCCACCCACGCCCGAACCGCAGCCGCAGGCTCCCATTTCCCAGCCTACGACGGCACCCATCCGCCAGTAGGAAAACGGAGGAGGCTGTGGGTGAGGGCAAGGCAATGACCAGCAGGTAGGGAGCGGAAAGGCGCTAAGCAAGGCATGAGGGGGACAAGGCCATGAGGAAATTGATAGTGTTGCTCACGATTTTCATCGGTTTCGGGGTGATTGGCCTGGGCTTGGGCTCCGCCCAGGAGGTTGAATTCCAGACGGGTTTTCATACGGACTGGTGGACCAGTCCCAACGGGGAGGTGGGGCAGCAGATCTACTTCCCTCTGGTCAGTGGCGTCCGGTACCAGGATTTCGGATTCAAGGTCGTGGCCGGCGGCGCCTATACCCACTTCAGTCCGTCCGGTTCGAGCAGTTCCTCCCTGGGCGCCATGCTCGACACCAAGCTGAACTTCTCCTACGAATTAGCGAGAAACTGGCCAGTGGATATCCTGCTGGCACTGGATCTCAATCTGCCCACCGGCACTACCAACCTGAGTCAACGAGAAATGCGCCTGATCATGGATCCGGACTTGATTTCCGTTACCTCCTTTGGTGAGGGTTTCAACGTGAACCCATCGGTGATTTTCAGTCGCCAATGGGGCGATCAATGGGTAACAGGGGTTGGCTTCGGCTACAATTTTCGCGGCGAGTACGACTACAGTAACCAGGTGCAGAGCTACAGTCCCGGAGATATGTTCAGTATCGTCCCGGAAGTACGGTACTACTTTGCAGACCAGTGGATGAGCCGCCTCTTCGGGAACTTCACCACCTACGGTAAGGCCAAAGCCAACGATGCCGATTTCTCTCAGCAGGGTGATTTTTTCCTGATTGGGGCAGGAATCACGCACACGCGAAAGGATTGGGCGGCCGGCCTCAACCTCTACGGGATCATGCGGAGTAAAGACAAGCTCTATATCCAGGGCACGGATCTGCGTTTTCCCGGCGCCTACTCCTTCAGTCAGGGCGATGAAATCGTGGCGGACCTTTCCTTCAGTTACTTTCTGGACGATAAGACGACGCTCAAAACCCTGGCCCGCTACCTCTGGATGGCGGGCAATGATGAGCTCGCGACGTCGCCGCTCTACTGGGGAGAGAGGCAGTATTTTTCTCTGAGTTTCGGCGTGGCGAGGAAGCTCACTTCCCATCTCGAAGCGGAAATGGGGGTCAAAGGGCTCACCATGCATGACCAACCCAACTGGAACCATTTCGGCCACGACCAGAGCTTCTTTGGGATGGCAGGGCAGGTCATGATCACGGGAGTCTTTTAGCCGCACCTGTTTCTTGCAGCCCTTGCGCCCCCTTGCGGAGTTGACGGGAAGGCGCCTGCTTCCAGGGCCCATTAAGGTGGGGTGAGCCAGCATCTGCCCCCAACCTGCCCGAGATAGCGCAGGCAGCGGTAAGTCCCGGGTCGGACAGGTCTTGTTTGCGCATCGTGCAGTGTCCCGCTTGATCGTGAATGGCTGCCGCCTGGCTTCGGCTTTGCGTGGTTCCCTGTTAGCGATGGGACTTGCGTATTCCTACGTTGTGCTTCCCATCCTCCTTCAAGTCTGTTATTTTTCTACCTTCGAATGAATCCTGTGAGCAAGTGAACGGTACGGGATCAGCCGCTGCTCTCGTCCGCCTGAGGAGTTGACGCATTGCCTGTTGGATTGCCTCGAAAACGGTTTCTGCTCGCCGGCATCCTCGGTCTTTCAATTCTCTTCTACACCATCAAGCAGGCTGATCTGAGGAAGCTTGTGGGGAATTTCCAGGAGATTCATCTGTTCTGGGGAACTCTGGTTATTCTGGCCAGTGCGCTGAGCTACCTCTGCATTGCCGCCGTCCTGCACCGCCTCTTGAAAAGCATGGGTCACACCCTGCCCTTCGCCGCTTCGTTCCGGATTTCCCTGGTCTCCTGCACTCTGAACTATCTAATGGCCCTTGGGGGACTCAGCGGCGTGGCCGCCAAAGTCTACCTGCTCGCCAAAGAGAAGATATCTCCGAGCAACACTCTCTCCATATCCATGGTTCATGGCTTTCTCACCAATACCGTGGCCGTGATTTTCATCTACCTGGGCTTTTTTTTCGTCTACAGCGAGTATAAGCTGAGCACTCGCGAGAAGGAGATCGGAATCATCATCCTTCTGGTCGCTTTCATTCTCCTGTGGCTCACCATTCAAATAATCCTCCATGAATCGTTCCGCAGAAAGCTCTGGCAGATCTGCCTCCGGATCGTATTCTTCGTCTGCCGCAAGGTTCACCACCCTCACTGGCTGCGTGTCGAGCGGGCGGAAGGGTTTTTCAAGAACTTCAACAACAGTCTCAATATCATCACGGGGAATTCCGCCATCCTTTTAGTCCCGGCCCTCTACGCTCTCTTCGACTGGCTGCTGATGTTTGCCTGCCTGAAATGCTCGTTCCTTGCCGTTCGGTATCCGGTTGACAACATGATTCTGCTGGTTGGGTTTTCCGTCGGGATCTTCATGACTCTGTTTTCTTTTACTCCGGCTTCCATTGGCGTAATGGAAGGCTCCATGGCTGCCACCTTCTACTTCCTGGGTCTGGACTATAATCGGGCGCTCCTCGCTACCCTGATCTACCGCTTCGCCTATTATTTCCTGCCCATCATGACCAGTCTCTATTTCTATAAGCAATTCTTTGTCTCAGCCCCGACGGAGATGGAATTGGAGGTGACCGGGTCGGAGGAGAGGCGTTAGGCGTCAGGGGTGAAGCACGAGACGTGAGGGGCGAGGGGTAAAGCGTGAGGCGTCAGGGGTTGGAGAGGAAAAGAGCAGGCGGAAAGGAAGGAACGATTTTGAGATGACAGCAAATATCTCACTGGGTTGGCTTTGGGATGAAATCGTACTGGTTATGGGACGGTGGGTAGAGGCGGAACGGAGTGCCAATTACTGGCGCGACCCGCTGGTAGCGGTCGCCTCGGCAAGCGATCCGCTGTTTGCTGACCTGCATCGGGTGGTGAGTCCTGATCACGCCATGCCCGACGCGATCCTGCCGGGTGCCGCAGCCGTGGTGGTCTACTTTCTCCCTTTCCAGCGCTGGCTCGGGCGGGAGAACGACCAGGCCGGCCATTATGCCGCCCGCAGTTGGGCGGTCGCCTACGTGGCCACCAACCAGCTCATCCATGAGATCAATACCCACCTGCAGGCGCGGATTTCAGCAGAAGGCTTCCAGGCCGGGATTACTCCGGCTACTCACAACTTCGACGAAGCAAAGCTCATCAGCCGCTGGTCGCACCGACACCTGGCCTACATCGCCGGGTTGGGCACGTTCGGCCGTCATAACCTGCTGATCACCACCGCGGGCTGCTGCGGCCGGGTGGGAAGCTTCGTCACCGACCTGCCGCTCGCCCCAACGCCCCGCCCTGCGAACGAATACTGCCTGGCAAAAGCGGGCAGCGAGTGCAGCGCCTGCGTTTCCAAGTGCGCCCCGGGGGCGCTCACTGAAACCGGCTTCGATCGTCACGCCTGCTATGCCGAACTGCTGGCCAACGACCGCTATTACGATGCCCTCCCCCTCGTGGACGTCTGCGGCAAGTGCGGCAGTGAGGTCCCCTGCAGCTACGGGATTCCGTCTGCAGGGTAGCGGTGCAGCACTCCTTACGCCATCGAGGATAGCAGCCGGCCTGCGCCGAGCCTGCCCCATCCGGGCATGTCCCCTACAGCCGGGCAAAAGCCTCTTGCAGATGCTTCACCCAGACCTCAATGACCTCCGGGTATTCGGCTATTCCGGTCAGCACTGCTTCGCAGGCTATCCCCTTGCCCGCCAGGACCGATTTCATGCTGTCCGGCCGGTCCCCGGCCATGTCGTTTCGAGCATGCTCGCCGGCCACAGCCATGAAGGGCATGAGGTAAGCCTTCCTGACCCTGCGCTGCATGATTCCCGGGAGAAGCTCATCAAGCGAAGGGTATCCCGAAACCGTGGCCACCAGAACATTGGCATCCAGCCCCTGGAAGACATAGTTCATGGCGGCATACACGGCGTCGGCGGGGTGGTCCTCACTGCCGTGCCCCATGAGGACGATGAGATCCTCGGGCTTCCTGCTCGAAGGGGCCTTTTTCAGCAGCGCTTTGGCCACCTGCATCAGATCTTCGTGCGAGGAAAGCAGCGGTCTCGCCACCACAATCCGCTCGAATCCCCCAACCATCTGCGAGAACAGCTGGGCATTGGCATAAAGGTCATGGAATTCGATGCCGGGAATCACGTGCAGCGACAGCACCGCGACATGGGTGAAGCCGTCCTCCATCATCCTGGCCAGCGCCATTTCCGGGGAATCGAGGACTTTGCCCTGCCGGGCCAGTTTGGTCCGGATGATCTTCGAGGTATAGGCCCAGCGAACCTCGGTTCCGGGAAAAGCCTGTTTCACTGCCGCCTCAACCCCATCGTAAGCCTTTTGTGCCTCCGCCACGCTGGTGCCGAAAGCCACCAGCAGGATACCCTTGCGAGGCGATTTGGAGTCCGGTTTTCCAGCCGCCATGACACCCTGTCCCGCCAGGAGACCGAGCGCGGTCAATACCACGAGCATGAAGTAAATTTTGTGCGGCATGAATCTCCCTCTCGTACAATTTCAGCTGATAAAGAGGTTCTTGGTGGCGAAGTTGGGATCACTCGTCACGTTAACCCCCAGCCGTCGAAGCCCTGCCTCATCACCAGGGGTTGGAATATGGGTAGTGTGCACCTCGCAGCCCTTGAGCTCTCCCAGCCTCTCCAAGGCCAACTGGGCAGCCGTGTTGGCCGTCGCGCTGATGCTCAAGGCGATCAGGGTCTCCTGGAGATCCAGGCTCACCGCCTTCTCGCCCAGCACCTCCTGCTTAAAACGACTGATGGATTGGGTGATGTTGGGAGGCAGCAGCTTGATCTTGGCCGGGATCTCGGCCAGGCGCTTGGCGGCATGCAGGATCAAACTGGAGGCCGCATGCATCAGCGGCGAATTTGAGCCCGTGACAATGGTGCCGTCCTTGAGCTGGATTGCCGCCCCGCAAAAAATGCCGTTGTTGCCCTTGCCTTCCAGTTGCTTTGCCTCGCTTGCGACCCGCCGCGCCGCCGTGACCACCTGCCGATAGGTCGGGTCGAGATTAAAATTCCTGACAAAGAGTTCCACCCGCTGAACGGTTTCCTTCTCGGCGAAGCCCATTGCATATTCGCACTGGTAGCGGAAATAGCGCCGGAGAACTTCCTGCTTGGCTGCCTCCTGGACGGCGCCATCGTCCACAATGGCGAATCCGGCACGGTTCACCCCCATGTCGGTCGGGGATTTATAGAACGATTCCCCCCCGGTGATCTTCTCCAGGATTCGGCGCAATACGGGGAAGACCTCGACATCCCGGTTGTAATTGACCGTGGTCTGTCCGTAGGCCTCGAGGTGGAAGGGATCGATCAGGTTGAAATCCTTGATATCCGCCGTGGCCGCTTCGTAAGCGATGTTGACCGGATGCTTTAAGGGAATGTTCCAGATCGGGAAGGTCTCAAACTTGGCATAGCCCGATTTACGGCCATTCCGGTAATCATGATACAATTGCGAAAGACAGGTTGCCAGCTTACCGCTGCCCGGCCCCGGACCGGTTACGATGACCAGGGGCTTATCGGTGACGATGTTCTCATTGGCGCCATACCCCTCGTCACTGACGATCATGTCCACATTGGTGGGGTAGCCCTTGGTGTAACGATGGCAATAGACCTTGATTCCCCGCCGTTCCAGTTTGTTTTTGAAGTGTACGGCTGCCGGCTGGTTGTCGAAGCGGGTGATGACAACCCCCAAGACATCGATTCCCCACGGCTTGAGATCATCGATCAGTTTCATGGCATCGGTGTCGTAGGTGATGCCGAAATCCGCCCGGATCTTCTTACGCTCGATGTCGCCGGCATAGATGCACAGCAGGATATTAGCCTGGTCTTTCAACTGCTGCAGCAGCCGCATCTTGACATTGGGATCGTATCCCGGAAGAACCCGGGCTGCATGATAGTCATAGAGCAATTTGCCGCCGAATTCGAGATAGAGTTTGCGGTCGAAACGCTCCACCCGTTCCAGGATGCAGCGTGTTTGAGCGCGGAGGTAGCCTTCATTATCAAATGCATTCGAGTTGATCACGCACCTTCCCTTTCTTGCGAGCACATCAAGCCTGATCGGGTCCGTTATTCGGCCGCCAGTACTCATTCCATACTCTATCGAATCTTATTTGATTCCTGCTGATAATACCATGACTTTCTAAGGATCCACGCCAACCTAGGAGGCGTACCCGCCCACCCGAACCGCCCGATGGCGCGACCGAACTGTCGCTCGCGCCTGAACCGAGAAGCATCCGTCGGCCTCCGGCGGCAAAGCCTTGCGACGGCTGCTGTTGCCATGTGCTCAAAATGCCTGCGTCCAGACCACATATCCCCCGACCCTGGGGAGTCGTGCCGCGCCGGTCGAGATAGTTCATTTCCCTGCTTGTCGGCAGAGTGCTGGTTGAGTAGGATGCGGTCCGCATCGTCTGATTCAACCGAAGGGTTTGTTCGCTGACAAAGGTTGAAGCATCATCATGCCAAAGAGGACGAAATGAGAGAAGGGGACCCGGCAGGGGCAATGCCTCCGCCTATGAATCCGGAAAAGAGCCTGAAAGCTGCCTTGTGGCTTACTGTGGCGGGCGGTATGGTCGACCTGGCCTTAGCGACTGCAAAAATCGTCTTCGGGTATGTCAGCGACATTCAATCCATCATCGCCGATGGGATCCACTCACTCAGTGATTTTGTGACGGACGTCTTCATTTTCGTATTCATCAGGATTTCCCACAAACCTGTATCCCGTGAACGTCCTTATGGTCAACGCAAGCTGGAATCCTTCGCCTCCCTGGTCATGGGCGCGGTTCTTGTCATCACGGCCCTTTTCCTGATCAGGGAAGCCATTGGGAATTTGGACGAGAGGCCTGCCCAGAGTCATACGCTGACCGCGATCAGCTTGATGGTTGCGGCAATTGCCGTGAAGGAGATTCTGTTCTGGATCACCCTCATCTACGGGAAGAGAGTCAGGAGCATGGCGCTTGTTGCCAATGCCTGGCATCATCGGTCTGATGTTCTCTCATCGGTGGCGGTGCTGGTTTGCCTCCTCATAAGCTCTTTTTTCGGCAATAGAGCCTTATGGGATTTGCTCGGAGTCACGGTGGTTGCGATTATGATCACCAAGGCAGCATGGGATATCGCGCACGGCTCCTTTGTCGAACTCTTCGATTATGCACCACCCCCGGAAGTTCTGGCGAAAATCGAGGCCATTGCCGACGAGGAGACTGACGTCATCCTGGTTCACGATCTCAGGGTTCACACCATTGGCGGCGCCTACCACATCACCATGAACATGGAACTGGACAGCCACAAGACCATCGGCGAAAGCCATGCGATTGTGACTAGAATCAAAGAACGAATCCAGACTCAGCTGCCGGATATCTTTGCCATTCTCATTCAAGTCGCGCCGGCCGGCAGTTTCGCTTCGCGCGTGAAGGAAATCGGTTTGGAGAACCTGCAGGAAGAAGATTTGCTCTGAACCCTCTCCTTGAGAAGAAAATCGAGGAAAACGGCGACATCTGAGTGTCACCGATCTGGTGGTATCGAAGTATCGCCGGGGCCCATGGCCGCGGTTCCCCCGACAGCCGCCGGGAGTCAAGTATTTTGCCCACCCTGCCGATAGTCCTGGTGGAATGAGGAAGACTCATACCCGACAAAGATCTGTCAGGAAAAAACAGGTGATGCGATGGAAAAACGGAAATATCAAAGAGTAGCATTTCAAGCGGACGCCGTGGCGAGAGGCAACGGTTTCGAGCTTGGCGGCAAAGTTGAAAACCTCAGCATGAAGGGTTTGTTTCTCAAGGCAACCGGGGACCTGGGAGATGGTCCATTGCGGCTTACCATTCACCTCTCCGGTTGCTCCTCGAAGCTCTCCATCGAGCTCGTGGGGAAAGTCGTTCGGAAAACAGATGATGGCACGGCCATCGAGTTCCTGGAAATGGATCTTGACTCTTTCATCCACCTCAGGAACGTCGTTTCCTACAACAGCGATGACGCTGATGCGATCATGGATGAATACTATCGCTCAATAGCCTGCTGAAGCGGGCTCAATCTGCCCCACTCCCTCTTCCGGTCGTGAGCCGTCGCTGGCCGAGCCTGCCGGCATGGTTCCGGGGGCCGTGCAACGAGAGCAGTTGCTCATGACCCTTCGGGGCACCCGAAGACACATGAAATGAACCAATAGGAACCCGCAACTCGCAACTGTTCAGGGCTGATTCCTGCCCGGCGTTCGCGGGCGAGCTCACCCTGAATCATCCCTGGCGGATGCGTGACAGCACGGTTTCGACAATTTCAGCAAAGCCTGCGCCTCCTTCCCGATCTGCCACGAAGGCCGGCAGATGGCGCATGCGTTCCTTGAAGCGAAGCACGTTGCGGACCCCGGCACTGCACGGAAAATACTCGAACATCGGCTCATCGTTGGGGGAGTCTCCGCAAAAGAGAAATCGACGCCGCTCTGCATCAAGGTCCAGACCCCAAAGTTCGCGTGCCATCATCCTCGTCATGCCAAGCTTATGGTACTCGCCGAACCAGCCGTTAACGTGAATCGAAGAAACCTTGCAGGTTGCTCCATGCTTCTGAAAGACCGCACAGATGCGCTCGATTGCGGGCCAGTCGAGAGGCGCTACATCCTCACAGAAATCGATGGCGAGATCGGTCTCGCGATAGGACTGATCGGAGGCAAGGGCGGTGCCGGGAACCGATCGAAGCACCTCCGTTTCAATCTGCCGGAGGCGGCTTCGCTTTTCCCGGCGAACCATCTCAGGATCGAGAAAACGCTTCTTGAGTTTTCCCGCCTGTTCGTCCAGCCAGAAATAGAAGGCCCCGTTTTCACCCACCACGGCATCCACCGGCCACATGCGGGCGATGTGATCGCACCAGCCAGCCGGCCTCCCGGTAATGGGTACGGCTTTGAGGCCGGCCTCCCTGACGGCCCAGAGTGCGTTGAAAGCCACCGCCGGGATTTTGCCATGACTGGTAAAGGTGTCATCGATATCGAAAAAGATACCATCGAAATCCCTGGCGGCTTCACTGCGCAGCAGGTGGATGGAGGGGATCATGGCGGTCTCCGGCAAAATTATGTGAGGCTTGGCGCCAGCCGCTCTATTTGCCTGTCTCGCCTTCATTCTCGTTGCCTTTTGAATTATAGTCCATTGAAATCATGCCGCCTGCCGGAAGCCTTTCGGAGCATGCGAAGCATCTCCCCGAATCCGGATCGAGCGGGCTGTCCAGGCGGTCCGGAAGAGTATGCCGCAACCCGAACCGAACCGCATGCAGTTTTTCCTGGGCGCTGTCGATTTCGCCTCTCATTGGCAAGGAGGGTACGATCATGAATGAGTCCCGATACTGGAAGCTGCTGGGGCTGATGACTGCCATCATAACCCCCTGGCTCATGGTCCTTCCGGCCAACGCGGCGGGCAGCCTCAACCTACCCCTGACGGTGAAGGAGAATGCCGGGGTAGAGGTGGTGCAATACCCGGTAAGCACCGTTGTGCCCCTGCCGCGCGGTCTTTACCATGATCCTGCAGGCTTGCGCATTGCCGAGAGCCCTTCCCAGGTCGAGGTGCTCGAACGCTGGCCAGGCGAAAAGAGCCTGCGCCATGTCCTGGTCCACTTTCAGCCCGGGGTCAGGGCCAACGCCAATAGCGTCTACCATCTGGTTCAGGGTGAACCCGCCATGCCAACCTCACGGGTAACGGTCGTGGAAGGCGATGACAACCTTACCATCATCACCGGTCCTCTAAAATTCACCGTGAGCAAAGTCGCTTGCAATCTGATCGATCGGCTCTGGCTGGACACTGACGGTGACGGGCAGTTTCAAGGGACCGAGCAGATAATCCAATCCCATGGTCAAAACGGTGGCATTTTGGTGCCGCGTGCCAGCGCCGGGCTGCTTCAGAGCGACGCTGACCGCAAGGATCTGCACCTTGAGATCGAGGAGCGAGGACCCGTACGGGCGGTGATTCAGCTGGCAGCGCCCACCAAATTCGTCAGCACGACCGAGCATGTGCATGGCTTTGCCGTCCGCCTGTACGCTTACGCCGGACAATCCTTCATCAAGATTGACTATCAGCTGCAGAATTCCGCCAGGGACGTGGTGCGTTCCTGGCCACTCTATTTCGAAGCCCTCAATCTGGATTTCCGTTTAAACCTATCAGCGGGCCGGTCGCTGCGGTTTGGTCTGGAAGACGGCAGGGTGGCGCAACTTGAACCGCGTGCCTTGGCGGGACTCGCTCAGGAGCGGCACAATCGCTATCGGCTTTACCGTCCCGAGGACAATGCAACCATAGTGGATTCGGGCGCGCTGCCCAATGGCAAGGGACCGGAAGGGTTCATCGATATCAGTGACTCGGCTCGGGGCGTAACGGCGGTGATTCGCAACTTCTGGCAGACGTGGCCGAACGGCCTGGCGATGGATAGCGACAACAGGCTTTCCCTGCAACTCTTCCCCGCCTGGGGCGCCCAATGGCAGGGCGGCAGGGTCAGTTCATCCGGGTTGTACTGGCTGGAAGATATGCAGCACGTGGTCAAGGAGGTGATGCTCTATTTCCATGGTCCGCAGGTCAGCGACACGGCCCTGGTCAATCTCTCCCGCATCTTTCAATATTACCCCACCGCCATGATTCCGACCGGGTGGTACCGGCAGACTCGGGCAACACTCGATCTGGGCGGTATCATCCCGCCGGCGAAAGCCATTCACGCGGGTAGCAAGGAGCGTCAGCCGGTCTACCACGCGGAGGGGTTTGACCCCGCAGACTGGTATGACGAAACGGGTCCCTTTTACGGGGCAGGCTGGAGCAACTTCTACGATCCCGAACCGGGTTATCGTTCCTATGCCTGTATCCACGGTGGCTGGCCCTACAGTGCCGCGCAAGTGTTGGCCAGTCGCAGTCCGGCTGATTATTTCGAGGCGGAAGCCCATGGTCAGAGTGAACTGAATCTGCGCCCCGAATGGATGGCCGACTATCGGCACGACGAGCACTGGCCGCTGCTGCAGTTGACGGAAAATCCCTATTGCGGCGGCCGATGGCGCATCTTCGAGGGACATGGCATATCCCCCCTGGCGGCCGCGCCCCTACCTGATACCGGCGGAGAAGAACCCGCCTATTTCGCTCGTGACGATCAGCACGGCTGGTTTTATCACGTGATGGAAGCGTATTTTATCACTGGAAATCCCTGGATACGCGACTGGTACCGCTTCATTGCCGAATTCCGCCGGGTGCGCCTGGAACGTCTGGACCCCTGGCCCGACACCAGCAGCCGCGCCACCGGGCATGCCCTCCATCAGGTGTTGCAGGCTTATCGGGTCACCGGCGAGACTGAACTGCTGACGCGCTTTCGGGAGCACCTGCGCACCCACCTCATCCCGGACCAGGACCCCCACTACGGCGACCAGCGCAGAGCGGTTGAAGCAGAAGGAGGCGGCTTCCAGACAGGCTATCTGATGCGCACACTGGTCACGTATCTCGAAGAAGTGCGGGCTCTGGGAGACTGGCAGGCGTATGCGGAAGGGTTCAACTACCTCTCAGGACTCATGGAATGGAACTGTCATTACGGCAATTTCCCTTACTATTTCGATGCCCGGGGCGGCGGCACCGGCGTTTCCAGCGGCACCGGCCTGACCCTGGTGGACCCTCAGGCCTGGTACTACTGGCATACCGGTAAATCGAAATATCTCGATCAGCTCAACCTCTACCTGGCAAAGGGGATCAACGGCGGGGAGCCACCCTACGGCCAGTTCGAACAATGGCAAGGGCAGTTTGAAGCACGCTACTGGCTTCACGTCAAACACACCCTGCGCAGAGATACTACCCCTCCGGCAGCGATCCAAAATCTGAAAGCGGTGAGGACTTCACCCACCGAGGTGACCTTGAGGTGGACGGCTCCCGCCGGGGCCAAGCGCTACCATGTGGTATGGAGCGACCGGCCGATCGTTGAAAATCCGTCCCCTAAAAGGTCCGTCAGCAACTGGTGGGCAGCCCATGCCATCGGTCCCGTTCTGAAACCTGCCCCCGGCAGACGGCAAAGCCTGACGTTTGGTGTCCCCACCGTCGACCGGGTCTATGTCGCGATGTTCAGCTTCGACAAGCAGGAAAACATGAGTGCCATGTCAAACGTGGCCCGAGCAAGATGACCGGCCCTGGACGTCCTCGTCGCAGCAACCCCATCTGTCCTGCTTCAGAATGGGTATTTTCTCTTGAGCCCCGGATAACACGGATGAAGGCCAGCTCAAGGAGGATCTCGACGTTCATCCTTACTATCCGCGGTCAGAGGACAAATTGCGGAATTGGAAGATCTCAACCTTCATGAGGATAAATCTTAAAGCACCGGAACCCCCTCAGCAGGACTCGCTACTAGTACCGCAGGGCGAAAGTCCGTAACCAAACACCGGTGGGCAGAGCCCACCGATCCAGGCAAGGTGCGACGTGGGCTCTGCCCACCAGAACCGGATGAGTTCTTCTGTGTACTAGGGCTTGCCCTGCTGAAGATACCGGACGCGTTCCAGGACGGTAGGGAAAAGGTTGAGTTGGGTGTGAGGCAGGAACAGGGCGGCCGTGTAGTGGTTCATGAAGCCCGGCGTCTCGGACAGCTCGAAGTTGGTCATCATTCCGGCCACCCGCCGCTCTTCGGCCAGTAATTCACGGGAGAGAGCCAGAAGGGTAGCGCCCTGGAGGGAGCCGTTGCCCACAAAATGGAACCGGTCTCGGGGGAGGTCGGGGAGCAGGCCAATGGTGATGGCGTTTTCGATGTTTATGAAGTTGCCAAAGCCACCGGCCAGGATCACCTGTTCGAGATCCTGCAGGGTATAGCCAACATTTTGTAGCAGGGTGACGTAGCCGGCAAACATGGCCGCCTTGGCTCGCATGAGGTTATCGATGTCCGCCTCACTGAGGGTGATATCGCGCCGCCCGCTCTGGGTGTCGGGCGCGGCAGCCAGCACATATTCGCGGCCAAATTCCCCGTGGCGGATGCGGGGAGTATCCAGATCATCCCGAAAGCGGCCGTTGGGGTCGATGAGATGGGCTTCCATGAGCGCCGCAAGGAGATTGATCAGGCCGGACCCGCAGATCCCCTTGGGCTTCACCATGCCGATGGTGATGATCATGGGTTCATAGGTGTCCGGGTTGATGCTCACGTCTTCGATGGCCCCGCTGGTGGCGCGCATGCCGAACCGGATCCCGCCCCCTTCGAAGGCCGGGCCGGCGGAACAGGCGGCACAGGCCATCCAGTCCTCATTGCCGATGACAATCTCGCCGTTGGTACCGATATCGATGTAGAGGGTAAGCCTGGGATCTTTGAAGATTCCGGACGCGAGAACCCCCGAGACGATGTCGCCTCCCACAAAGCTCGATACGGAACTCACACAATAGATGAAGACATGCGGCGGCAGATCGAGCCCCAGGTCGCGGGCACGGGCCAGGGGGATGCTGCAGGCCACGGGCGTATAGGGCGCCAGCCGGATATGGGTGGGATCAATGCCGTAGAAGAGCTGGGTCATGGTGGTATTGGCGGCCAGGGTCAGGTGGGAGATATCGTTGGGTGTCAGGTGGTAGCGTTTCAATACGCGCTGCATGATCTGGTTGATGGAGGTCGCCACCGCCCGCTGCAGCTTCTGGAGGCCCTGTTCCTGCTGGGCGTAGATGATGCGCGTGATAACGTCGTCGCCATAGCTGAGTTGACCATTATAGTCGGCGGCGTGGCCAACGATCTCACCCTGGGCAATATCGATCAGCTGGACCCAGACGGTGGTGGTGCCGATATCAACGGCAAGAGCATAGTGACGCTGGGTAAGGTCGCCGGGTTCCACATTCACGAGGTGAGGGAAGCGATAGCGACGGCGGGAGTAATCGATGGTAGCGGTCACCTCGTAATGACCTTCACGCAGCACCCGTCCGAGCTTCTGCAGCTGATACCAGTCAATGGTGAGGGATCCCAGCGCGTGCTGCCGGGCGAGCCCCTGTTCCAGACGAGCCAGATCGCATACGTTGTCATGCAGGGAGGGCGGCAGCAGCTTGACGAACCGTTTCCGGAAAGCCGGATGGTAGAACCCCGATTTCTTGAGGGCGTCGAGATCGATGGCGCTCGGCCGCAGGGCAATGCCATGGCGACGGCGGGTCAGGGTGTGATTATCAAGGAGGTGCTCTGCCGGCACCCGCACCACGGCATCCGACTGGATCCGGCACTGACACGCCTGGCGATATCCCATGTTCCAGGCTTCATCGCTCAGGAGGCCGGTGCGCGCCGTTTCCAGGTTGCCGGATTCGAGGATGATTCGGCATTTGCCGCATACGCCTTCGCCCCCACACGAGGCATTGATATGGATCCCGGCTTCAGAAGCTGCCAGCAGCAGGTTTTCCCCCTCCTGGACCTCGATGGTTTCCTCGTAAGGATTAAAGGTGAGCTTGAAGGTCATAGCGAGTCCTGTTTGCGACACTGTCGGCTGTTAACTGACCGGTGCCTTTGCCCAGCGTAGTCGAGGGAAAGCACATGCAAGTTGGGTTTTTACCATAAGGTCTTTGAGAAAAAAAAGTGAAATCATAGACAATCAGCTGAATAGGCTCTATGCTTTTGACAACCCACATGAGGGAAGAGCATCGCTTTCGCGCACTATCGCGTCGCCCCGGTGGCGGCATGCTGCATTTAGCAGGGTGCCCATCGAGAACCCGTCGTTACTTTCGGATTGGCTCATGTCGTCAATCTCGATCCTACAATAGAAGCTTTTGAAGACCGTCTGTCCGATTGAGGAGGGGAAGGTGCCGGCAACTCGTGGCAAGCTCAAATCTGAAACGGTGGAGGCGATTCAAACCCGCCTGGCGGAATTGGGATACTATCGGGAAGAGCTTCACGGAGACCTCGATGAAGCGACCATGAGGGCTCTCGAAGCCTTTCAGCGCCATTTGGGTTTGTCTGCGGACGGTATCGCCAACCCGGAGACCTGGCAACATCTCTTTGGCGGAGATAACCGCCCGGAGGGATATGCTTTCGAGGAGATTCTGAAGAAGGAACTGTTCGAAATAGACCTTTCCCGCAAGCGTCGGCAGCGGCACCCGCACCTGATCAGGCCGAAGGGGAAAAAGGCCACTGCGGCGGCCCATGAGGCACAACTGATCGGCCTGGCCTTCTCGGGGGGAGGTATTCGGAGTGCCACCTACAACCTCGGGGTGCTGCAGGCTTTGGCTGAGCTCAAACTGCTGAGCCTCTTCGATTATCTGTCGACGGTCTCGGGTGGAGGCTACATCGGAAGCTGGCTGGTGGCTCTGATCAAGCGTGAGCACAGCCTCGAGAAGGTGGAAGCGGCGATTGCCGGAGGGTCCTCGGAGGTGACGATGGGGCAGCAATCAGGCAAAGGCGCTTCGAGGATGGGACCTGAACCTGCCGCGATCAGCTTTCTGCGGCGCTACAGCAACTACATCACGCCCAAGGCCGGGCTTTTCAGCAGCGATACCTGGTGCGTGGTATCCACCTATCTGCGCAATCTAACTTTGAATCTGCTGATTCTCTCGGCCGGCCTGGGCAGCCTGATCCTGATTCCCCGCCTGCTGGTCCGTGGCTTCCGGTGGTTCGACCAGGTTCCCGTTCTGTTCCTCCTGGCGCCCGTTGCCTTGCTGCTCGCCATAAGCCTCTTTGCCATTGCCGTCAACCTGGTCCCCTCGGCCGCCAGGGTATCCGAAAAGCTCCGCTTCTATGCCTGTCCCAAATGGATCCTCTGGGGAATCACGGTGCCGGTGGTGGCGGCGGCCCTGCTCATCAGCTATGTCCTTGCCTTTGTTCCTGCCCTGAGCCAAACCCGGTGGAGTTATTGGGCGCTGGGAGGAGTCACGCTCTACCTGGTCCTCTGGGTGCTGTGCTGGCTGGCGGGCCAGCTGTTCCTCCGGCTGGTGGCGACCGTGGGAGAAGAATCAAAGCCCCATCCGGACCTGCCACCCGATGAAGATGGCGAAAACTCCCAGGAAGACTCGGACCGTGCCCTGAAAACCGTTGTTCCTCTCTATGCCCCTCTTGCCGGCTTGGCCGGCGGCTGCCTTTTCTGGGGAAGCGCCTGGCTCCTGACGAAGCTCTTCAGTGAAGCCGCGCGGTTATGGAGTGTCGTGACGCTGGGACCGCCCCTGGTCATTCTGGTGTTTTCGGCCACTATCGCGCTCCACATCGGCCTGATGGGACGGGATTTTCCCGATGCCAGGCGGGAATGGTGGAGCCGCCTCGGCGGCTGGCTGCTCATGGTGGTGGTCGTCTGGGTGGGATGGTTCGGGATCGCCTTGGGTGCTCCCCTGGTACTCCACTCCGCCCATGTGAGCGAGTGGGTCAGATGGAGCCTGGCTTCCGGTTGGCTGGCTTCCACCCTGGCAGGGGTACTGGTGGGGAAAAGTCCGGCCGTGGGCAAGCAGCACCCCAGGAACTGGGTGGACTTGGTGATCAGAATCACCCCCGTCGTTTTTGTCGTCGGCCTCCTGACCCTGCTGTCGCTGCTGATTGATTCGTTTTTGCACTTTTCCATCAGCCGCCAACTACCGGCCTATATCTGTGACCGAGGCGCGGCTGGAACCCACTTCAGCCACTCCATCGCCTGTCATGTTTACATGATGAACCTGAGTCTCGACGGCCGGCTCCTGTTCCATATGTTTCTCGGGCTCCTCGGCATGACGGTCCTGCTCTCACTGCGGGTTGATATCAATGAGTTCTCGCTGCATCATCTCTATCGCAATCGGCTCATCCGCTGCTATCTGGGGGCCTCCAACCGCACTCGCAAGCCCCAGCCCTTCACCGGCTTCTGCGCCGGAGACGACCTGTCCCTCAAAGCCCTCGCGCCCTCGCATCCCGACCCCGACGGGATCGGCTACCGGGGCCCTTATCCCATCATCAATGCCGCCCTGAATCTGGTGGCCGGAAAAGAACTGGCCTGGCAGAAGCGGAAAGCCGCCTCCTTTATTTTCACCCCGCGCTTCTGCGGATATGAGTTGCCGGTCCTGGAAGCGATCACTGATGACTGTGGGGCGGACCCGGACCATCGACCGAACGGCTGCTACCGGCCGACCGCCAGATTTGCCGGCGCTGGCGGCGGGACCTCGTTGGGGACGGCCCTGGCGATTTCCGGAGCCGCCGCCAGCCCCAACATGGGCTACCATTCATCCCCGCCGCTGGCGTTCCTGCTGACGGTCTTCAATGTGCGCCTGGGATGGTGGATGGGCAATCCGGCGCGCTCCCGATGGATGAAGCCGAGTCCCCGCTTTGGGCTCAGGTATCTGGCGCAGGAGCTGTTTGGGTTTGCCGGTGCAGAATCGAGCTTTGTCTACCTTTCCGATGGTGGCCATTTCGAGAACCTTGGCCTCTATGAACTGGTGAGGCGGCGCTGTCGCCTGATTCTTGCCTGCGATGCCACCCAGGATGGTGCCTACGCCTTCAGCGATCTGGGAGGGGCCATCAGAAAGTGTTACACCGATCTTGGCATCCCCATTGCGATGGAGGTCAGCCCCATCCGGCCCCAGCAAGATCCTGTGCGGAGTTTGTGGCATTGCGCCATCGGCACCATTCACTACGAACGCGCAGACTGCCACGCCACGCCCGGAACCCTCATCTACCTGAAAGCCTCACTCACCGGCGACGAATCCACCGACCTGTTGAGCTACCATTCCCAGCATCCCGATTTCCCTCACCAGAGCACCGCCGATCAGTGGTTTGATGAATCACAGTTCGAGAGCTACCGCAGGCTGGGGCATCATACTGTCAAGACAGTGTTCCAGGAGGCTGTCGGGAAGCTGCGGGGAACCGGCGCGACGAGTGACGAAATCGATCCGGAAAGTCTCCTCGCGGAGCTGCGACAAGCCTGGTATCCGCCGAGGATCGAGACAAAGGAGGCCTTCGCCCGCCATGGCCGGGCTCTCGACGAGATTTTCGAGAGGATTCGAACCGATGAGAACCTGCACTTCCTCGACGGGGAGATCTACCCCGAGTGGGAGAGTCTCACCCCGGATCGGCCGGAACCCGCGAACAAGGGACCCCAGTGGTGGTTGCCCGGGCATGAGGCGGAACTGCGTAGCGGGTTTTACCTGTGCAACTCGGTCATTCAGCTGATGGAAAGCATCTATCTGGAGCTCAACTTGGAACAGGATCACGACCATCCCGACAACCGCGGCTGGATGAACCTGTTCCGGCACTGGTCCTGGTCGGCGATGTTCCGTGCGACCTGGGCCATCAGTGCCTGCAACTACGGTGCACGCTTCCAGGGTTTCTGCGAGAGGCGCCTCGGGATCGAACTGGGGAAACTCGAGGTGTCTCACCGCCTGTCCCTGAAGGAAGCGGGGGCGCCGTTTCTCAATGTTCTCGAACAACACTTGCTGGGGGCGCTGTTGAGGCAAAACCCGGCGCTCGAGGAAGACGCTCTTTCTGTCATTCCTCTGCAGCTGGTCGTATCACCTCCAATCCAGGAAGGATTGCCGTTGATCGCATTCACTTTCGGCTTTACGGTCCTTGATCGAACGGGAAACATCCTCTACTTCCGGGTGCGGGACCACCTGCGCACCATGGGCCTGGCCCGGCTGGCCCTGAAGGAACTCATCCAGAGCGGTGTTGTCCGAGCGATCGATCTCAGGGACCTCTCCGCCGAAGCCATCGAGGTCCCATCACCCGATGACCGCCGTCGCTTCGCGAGCCTGTTTCAATCCGTTCGCCTGGAACGGCCGCTAGGGTGACAGGAAGGTGCACTGAATGCAAAGGTCTTCGCCGCCGGCCGGGGCTTCTCCGGCGGGCCTCAGGAGTGGAAACCGGGCGGGTCTTTGAGGATCAGGACGAGATCGAAGAAATAGAGATCTCGCTTGAGAGAAGCGGATGATGGGCCGTGCCCACCAGCTGCACCATCGGTAGGCACAGCCCGCGGCGTTCACAAAGCGCCACTTGGGAGATGCGCCTGTCATGAGGTGATTGGATGATAAGAAACTGCTTTTTCAGGCTTTTCGGTTAGCACCGGTTATAACCCGTGTCAAGGATAATTGTGCCATTCAAGGCAGAAATGCTAAAGGCTTCTTTTCGGCTCCGTACGGGAACAGATTGCGCTCTTACTTCAGCCCTCCTGTCACTAGCACAGCGCGGCGAAAGTTCGGTCCCCTCAAACATGTTGCGTTTCGTTCCTCTCAACGCAACCTACCATCCTCGCGTTAGGGCCGATGCTCTCCGTAGGTTGCGTTGAATGAACATGAAACGCAACGGCAAGAGGAACAGCAAGACACCTGCCCTAAGCGGTTTAAGACTTATGCCGCGCTGTACTAGCACCGCAGGTGATGGCATCAACAACGCATTTCCCGTTCCAGCATTCAGTGCCGTTACAGAATTACGCTATTTTTGAATTTTTTGGTTCCCTCAGCGCAACTTTTCGCCGCAGATCGTTCGAGAGTATCATGTTTAATTTTAACATCTTAGAAATTCTTTTTGCTTGACTGATGAGTCACTCAAGAGTAACCTCAGTTTTGATAATCATCACCGAGCCCATTCAAGCTCAACTTCTTAGCCGTTACTGTTTTCCCACGAGAGGGGATGGTATGGGTTGTCCGGGCAGGCTGCAGCCCTTTGGCCGAGCAGTGGTTCTTCACTCGAAATCCCAGCCTGTTGGGTGCAAGCTCCCGGTATGCAATCTGAAACCATGGGATGAGCAGCAGTCTTTTTTCCGTTTCTCCTTGCCATTCCTCGGAGGCTTCTCGGATTTGCGCAGGAAGTGCTGCCTTTGCCCTTTTGATCGAATGGCGCACTTTCTACCCCCACCAGCTCATTCGGCCCCCGGGATAACGAGTATCATGCCGCTGATGAGCACGCTGTAGGTAACCTGCGATCGAGAGTCGGAGAGGAAAGGAGTATGGGCATCTTATCAAGCCCGCGTCATATCCTTGTGGTAGATGATGAGCAAATGGTTCTGGAAGTGATCAGAGACATGCTCGATGCTGCCGGTTACGCCATTACCGCCACCCATGACCCGCAGAAAGCGGTGGACCTGATCTGGAAGGAAGATTTTGATGTGATTCTGACCGATCTCGGCATGCCGGTCGTGAGCGGATGGGCACTGGCCAAACAAGTGAAGGCGAGGAACACCTCGACTCCTGTCATCCTGTTTACCGGCTGGGGGGCGCAATACGAGGAAGCGGACCTCTCACGGGCCGGGGTTGATCTGGTCCTCACCAAGCCTTTGGACTGGAAGAAACTGACTGAGACCGTTGCAGAACTGGCGGGGAATACTGGCAACAACCTGAAGGACCATCGGAAGCACTGGCGGCTTCCAGGGAAACAGGGTGCCCTGGTGCAGCTCAAGAACCCGGCTTCAAGTGCGCCGGTTAGCCGGGTCAGGATCGTGGACATCTCGAGAGACGGTCTTTCTTTTCGACACGGCGGAGCTCCCAATCATCCGAGCAGCCTATTAAGCCTGGATCTGATCCTGGAGGACGGGATCGAAATCGCTTCAGTCCCCTGCAAGGTTCTATATGATATTGAATTTATGGAAACATCCGGCATCAGCCAGACTAAGGCGGCCAGGCGCTGCGGGGTTCATTTCGAAAAGCTGTCGGAAAGCCAGGTTTCCCAACTGGAATCCTACCTCCGGCGGCGAGCTTTCGACGATGAAGCGCGAAAGGGCTTTTAGGGCAGCGCTAAGGACAGCGCCCCAGAATAGCGTTACTCAATGATTCTACTTGTCGATTCCTACCAACACTCCTGATTTTGCACACTCATACAGGAGTTTAAGACGAAAGCCGCCCCTGAGCAAGCTTTTCTCAATGAAGTCCATATGTTGTGTATGATGAACGCGTAAGACCCTACCACTGATCCCCGTTTTTTAAATATAATATAAGAAAAAGTGATGACTTATGAGTTTTGCGCTTGACATAGTAGGACCCGACTACTATCCTTCTCTCGATGGCGCACCTACACAAGAAAATGAAAAAAGGAAGACCCTACTATTACATCAGGGAAATCGCCAGGGTCGGTGGAAAGCCCAC
>Ga0255347_1000762_pt1 | contig 56120 bp, 49 predicted proteins | sample wastewater_treat_2_FD_192479 | JGI IMG/M metagenome (GOLD analysis project Ga0255347, IMG submission 192479) | Wastewater microbial communities from Lulu Island WWTP, Vancouver, Canada - plant24 | ecosystem: Engineered > WWTP > Wastewater > Unclassified | place: Canada: Vancouver, British...
TTATTGGATTTTTCTTGTTTTCTTTATTTACATTTCCAAGATCTAAAAGAGAATTTCCAAAGGCAGTACGATTGTCAATTTTGGTCCCTGGTTCATAGGTTCTCGGCAGACCTTCATTTATAGAAAGAGTTATATCAAGATTTCTTTTTGGAAATGAATAGTTTCTCTTTCTTCTGATTTCCCTATATTTTTCAAGTTCTCCCTGTAATCCAAGTTCCTCAACTGCTTTCAGGTATTCTTCTTCTCCAAGGGTTTTCCCATGGTAGGCACATTTGTTTTCCATAAATGAAACACCCTTGCCAATAACAGTATTCGCAATTATACAAACCGGTTTTTTTATATCTAAACTTTTTTTTACAACTGAGTACAATGCTGAAATATCGTGCCCATCTACCTCAAAAACATCCCAGCCATCAGCAAGATAATTTTCCTTGATATTCATAGGCATTATATCAAAGATACAACCACTTATCTGAATTTTATTGTAATCAATAATAACCCTTAACCTATTAAGGTCATATTTTGCAGCAAACCTCCTTGCCTCACCAATCTGACCCTTTGTTTGCTCTCCATCACTCATTAACACAAAAGTAAAACTGTCCCTGTTCATCTTTTTATCAAAAAGTGCATATCCACATCCTGCAGAAAGTCCCTGCCCAAGATTCCCTGTACCCCATTCAATACCAGGAACCTTTCTAACTATATGTCCCTCAAATATGCTTCCTGCCTGTCTGAATGAAGCGATTGCACTATCAATATCAAAAAATCCAAGTCGACCGAGAACAGAATAAACACCAGGAGAGGTATGTCCAAAACTTATGATAATCTTATCCCTTTCAGGATCATCCACTGCATCAGGGCTTACCGCTGCATAATGAAATATAACATTATATATATCCATTGCAGACATAGAACCACCCGGATGTCCTGACTTTGCAAGGGTTGTCATTGTAAGAACATCTCTTCTGCATAGACGGCTGAATTCCTGTAAATTTTTAATTTCCTGTTCAGTAAGTGTATCATAAGGAAATCTTTTTTTATTCATCTCTTCTCCTTTCAAGATAAAAGTTTAATGTGTTTTTTAAGATGCTCTTCAACAAATTGAACATACATATCCAGATTTTTTCTGATAATATCGTAGAAGTTATTTCGCAATTTATTTTTTGTGTCACAACCCAGAACAGTTCCATAACTTATGTGTATAAGTTGCCTTAGATTCCTGTCTGAAAACAATTCATCTATATTACCTGTTTTTATTTCATTCATATTTATCCTTGATATATCGGCCGAGATTTCATATGAAACAGAATTTTTCTCGAATTGTCTGATAAACTCATCTATACACTCAACAAAAAATTCTCTGTCAATTGCAGCAATAGTTTTCATTGCCTGAATCCATGAAGTCCCTGATGTTTTGATATGAAACATCTCACCAACAATCTTCTTGAATGGCGAATACACTGAAAATTTATCACTACCCGAATGGAGCGAAATCTTATAAGGTCCAAGGTAATTCCTTATCCTATTATGAACTTCTAATTCTTTTGAAAATACATTGATATCTCCAATGTAATCAATCCCTTTTTCAAATCTTCCCGGAAAGCGTAGAGCAATGCTGTTAAAATTAATCTTTCTTCTCTGCAACTCCATAACAATAAAAATATGCGCCAGCGGACTTGTGGGAATTCCCGTTTCATCAACAGAAACCTCAAAATCAAAATCCGTCATTCTTTCAGAAATAAACCTGTAGCATTCTTCAATAAAATCAAGGGCATCTCCATATAAAAAAGAAAGTACCGTTGTATTGTCATCATTAAAAACAAATGAGGAATCTTCTATATTAAGATTTTTCCCACTATAATTTTTAAGATATAGTTCAAGATTTCTGATATTCTGAACAGAAAAATTTTCTAGCTTTTTTATTTTATCTGAAGGATCAATTGTAAAATATGTATATCCAGCAGAAATTGCTTTCTGTATAACATCAATAGTTTTTGCATGATCTGCATCAGCGCCGAACCCTTCTGACCAACCATCAATAAAACTCCATAATATTACATCATTAATAACATCAGAAAAACTTCTGCCTGTTCTCTCGAGTTCCCTGGCTGACTGCTGGGCAAATACAGGAAAAAATCCACTACCCTTTACAGCCCTGATATGACCAGGTGTTGCCAGTCCAGTTCTATCACCAAAACCAAAAGAATTTTTACTGCCAGCGCTTACTGGATTGAGAAAAGGAAATGTTTTTTTAAGTACTGATGGCGCATCTTTTTCTTCAATAAAACGAAATGATTTTTCACCTATTACAAGATAGAAATTCCCTTTTCTTTCTGCTGCAAAATAATAATCGTCTCCACATTTTCTTAATGATGTACTAATAAATCTGAATTCTGGATAACGTGATGAAAAAAATTGGTTCATTTTGATTCCCTATAAAGAGCATCAATATCTGGGACAGTACCATTCTTTAATCTAAATAATATCTCACCTGCATCCTTAACAACAAGACAATTCTTATCATTGAATGATGAAAAATCTATTGAACGCGGATCAACATATCCGAGGTTAATCTGCCTGCAGGTTTCTTTGTCTATACCAGTAGCAATGCACACATTAATTCTCGGTTTTTCAACCCCATTAATAAATGTCCCTATTCCCTTTACATGAGTTGAATGTGCAAGAACCCCTCCGGGAAAATCCTTAAAAATTTCCCATTGTTTCAAAAAATAATCACGAGTATGATATCCTATTTTCTTTAGGTATTTTCCATGTGTATAAGAAACCTCTGTAATATGCGGAGCATAGATAATTAAGGTTCCTCCATCTTCAACCACTGGTTCAAGTTTATACATACACTTTCCAGCAGTCCATATATCATCATACATTTGAGGCGCCATTGAAATAACTGTTTTATAACCTTCATCAACATATCTTATGTTCAGTCGCGCCGATAGGTCTGCTGCAGAAGACCACGCATCCTGGCCTCCTACAAATACGCCATAAACCTTTTTCTCCTTTACAACATAACATATCTGGGTAATTGGCTTGTTGATAAACGAGGCTGCTTTGTTTATAGCATCTCTAACAGGAGTATTTTTTACCCCATTAATCTTTGGATTTGTTATCAACGCACCAAGCCAGTGAAACTTATTAAGAAAGTGGGGTCCTGATACACCAGGAAAAAGATACTTATAGCCACCTGAAAAACCCACAACCTCGTGTGGAAAAACAGGACCTCCAAGAATAATATGATCATATTCAGATATCCTGTGATTTATTGTCACAGAAATATCTTCATATAAAAGGCCACCTGATATCTTAGAAATTTCTTCAGCAGTAATTGTACCTATTTTGATTATTTCCTTATCATCATCCCAGTGATGTTGGTAGATTTCTGTATTAGGATACTTATCCCTAAGATTAAGATACGTTGTACCGAGTAATCTTTCAAGAGAATTTTCATCCATAACAGGATGTGTTCCAAGAGCAATCATAAAATCAATCTTCTTTGATAGGCCATAAAGACACTCAAGAATTGCCTTAAAAAGACATCCAGTTGGGCCTGAACGTGTGCTATCAGGGATGATTGCAAGAACTTTTTTATTTTCAAAATCAATAGAGCGCAAAACTTCCTTAAGAAAAGATGCAAATTCTTGTTCTGAAAAAGGATTATCACCCGATTTACTTTTCATTTTTCTCCTAAACAATTAAAAGATTGCCCCCAGGGTTTAATTTCTCGTAAAGGGCCCTTCTTATCTCCTGTTTTTCCTTGTATGCCTGAAGATGATCATAATCTGGTTTTTCCCACGCCGGAGATGTAAGCAAAACTTTTGAAAATTCATCTATTAATTTTTTTTCCATATGCGTGGCATAATTGCCTTCGATAAAAGCCGTAAATGCACCAGGAAATCTTTGCCATGAATCATTTTCCTTCCCAGGAAAAATTGGATAAAAACATCCTTTATTTTCTTTTATTGCTTTTAAGTCACCACTGCTATCACCAATCATTAAAACATTGTTATCTAAATATCCACTGTTTTCTTTAATAACTTTCAAATGATGCGACTTACTCCCCATTTCCTGACCGCATATAATCCTTACATATCTTAACAAATCATGAAATTCCCAATAATCAACAAGATCATCATATGGTGTTTGAGATACAACAATAATATCTGCCACATTATACATCATCTCAAGACATTTTTTAACATTCTCAAAAGGGGGAATCCTCATGCTAATAAATGGAAAACTTCTATTTACTGCTTCACTCCATCCGAGAAGTTTATAAACCCTTAAATCCATCGGGTTTTCTTCAAGAAAAACCTCAAGAGATGAATTTCCTAAACCAAGAGATTTGTTATTACAAAACTCAATATACTTGTTAATAGGTTCAATTGATGGTATTTTTGTATGCGTCTGCCTTGCTGCACTTTTAACATCCTGCCGTCTGTGAAGTGTTTCCAACGTCAGGTAAATAGCAGTAAATCTATTACAGCCCCTATGAATAGAAAATAAACTATAGTATTCGGCTACCTCTCTAAAATAAGATTCAATATCCCATAACTGGTAAAACTCCATGTATTGAGGATGAAAAACCAGCATCTGTTTTCCATTCATATTATCGGTTACACAACCATCTGTATCAATAGCAACAAGAAATTTCTTACCCGGTCTGAAATTTTTCATCTGAAATTCAGGACAATTTTTTAAATCTTCTTTTGAAATTCTTTCAAACATTGTACATTCTCATCCGGGTAAGATGCCAAAGAAGAGTTTAAGATTGCTCTAATTTTTATATCACAAACCCAATAAATTATCTGGTTATTTCTCTCTCTGGCCTTGTTGGGAGTAACCACTCAGTATGGAATTCCCTTATTTTTCCCTCATTATTAACCATTAATTCCGGACTGTCTGAATTAATCTTAAAATATCCGTGTGCCCCAAAATAATCCCTCTGAAGTGCAGATACCTGTGCTGAAGGCATAACAGCAGACGTAATCTGCAGTATATAATCAAAAGCACTCGACATCGCAAGCGTAGGAACTCCACATTTATGTGCCATATCAATGAATCTTGCAAGTTTTCCAATATTTGATGAAACAAAAGCCGCAAATTTTGGTGCAGCAAGAAGATTAGGAAGATCTGGATTTGCTTCATATGCCCGGGTAATCTCGTCGAGAAACTGTGCTCTTATAATACAACCAGCCCTCCATATCTTTGCTATTTTCCCTATATTCAAATTAAAGTTGTAGGCCGACGAGGCAGCAGTAAGTAAAGCAATGCCCTGAGCATAGGACGAAATTTTCGCTATGTATAGTGCATCGTGTGCAACATCTATTATCTCTTCAGGATTATTAGCAAATCCGTTAAAGGTTAATGAGATCTTTTTTGACATTTCCAAACGAAGGTTTTTATCCTGGGACATCTCTCTTGAAAAAACAGCAGCCGCTATTGTCGGAATTGGCACAAGCAATTCAAGCGCACTTTGAACAGTCCAAGTTCCAGTACCCTTCATCCTTGTAATATCCGCAACCCTGTCAACAAGAAATTCATCAGAACCCTGATGTTTCTGTTTCATACTATCTGCGGTAATCTCTATAAGATAAGAACATAAAATATCGTTCTTATCATTCCAGCGTGCCATAATATCAGCAATTTTATCTGCCCTCATTCCGGTATTTTTAAGAAACCAGACAACCTCTCCAATCAATTGCATATCACCATATTCAATTCCATTATGTATTGTTTTAACAAAGTGCCCTGCACCATCAGGTCCCATATAATCGACGCACGGCTCACCATCATATGCCTTTGCAGAAATATCTTTAAATATTTTCTCTATAAGTTTATATGCCTCCTTTTGTCCTCCAGGCATTATAGCAGGACCTTTAAGAGCGCCCTCCTCCCCTCCTGATACACCTGTTCCAATAAAAAGTATTCCCTTTTCACTAAGATATTTATTTCTACGTATGGTATCCTTGAAAAAAGAGTTTCCGCCGTCTATGATAAGATCTCCATGTTTTAGAAAAGGAAGCAGTGTTTCAATAAAAGCATCAACAGGTGCACCCTCTTTTACCATAAGCATAATCTTCTTTGGGCTCTCCAGTGCCTCAACAAAATCCTTGATTTCGTATGTTGGAATTATATTTTTACCTTTTGCAGGACCTTCTGCAAAGGCCTTTGTCTTCTCCCCTGTTCTATTGTAAACAGCAACTGTATATCCTTTACTTTCCATATTAAGGGCTAAACTTCTCCCCATTACCTCCATCCCAATAACTCCAATATCTGCTTTTTTCATCTTCCTCCTCTGTGGATATCTTGTTTTATTTTTTACATTTCCCTATCTTCATCAATTTTATAAGGTTGTTTCTGGATAAATCAAACCCCAGAGTATGCGTTAAATCCTCCATCAATAGGAACAACAACCCCTGTAACAAATGAAGATGCCTTTGAAGCCAACCAGATACAGGCACCTATAAGATCGTCTGGATTTCCAAATCTTCCCATTGGTGTATGCTGAATAATTGTTTGTCCCCTTAGTGTAAGTTTATTTTCTCCGTCAGTCATAAGATATCTATTTTGTTCGGTCAGAAAAAAACCCGGTGCTATCGCATTTACCCGCAAAGATTTGTTATACTCCATTGCAAAATGGGTAGCAAGCCACTGAGTAAAATTACTCACCGCTGCCTTTGCAGCGGAATAACCAGGAATTCTTGTAAGCGGCCTGAACGCATTCATAGACGATACATTTATTATTGATGCTCCATCAGTATTCTTTATCATTTCTCTTCCAAATACCTGCGAAGGCAATATTGCTCCTCCAAATAAATTAAGAATAACAACTTTTTCAAGTGCCTCGAAAGGTAAATCAAAAAAACTTAACTCAGGAGATGTTGTTGCTTCTTTAAGATTACCCCCTGCGCAATTAACAAGGATATCAACTCTTTTATACTTTTTAAGAATCTCTTCCGCACACTCGACAATCTTTTCCTTTTTAAGAACATCAATATAAAACCCATCGGCTGAAAATCCTTCAGAAACAAGACAATCTGCAGATTCCTTAAAGTTCTTCATATCAGCAACAGCAACCCGTGCACCAGCACTGGCAAGCCCACGACAGATACTTGTTCCAAGTACCCCTGCCCCACCAGTAACAACAGCATTCATTCCATCAAGACTGAACAAATCATCTATGCTTTGCATATTATCCTCCTTCATTATTCGTATTTAAGATAATCAGGGTGTGTATGTCTTTGAAACTGCCTTTTTTCTCCAGCAAGAGCCCAAAAATAATAAAGTTTATGTTCGGGTATAACCCCAACAGGATGATATCCGCGGGGAATGGTTATCAAATCGTTGGTAAGAATGGGGAAGGCAATATCTTGGGTTTCATCATAAATACGAATCATCCCAAATCCTGTTTTCTCTGGTTCAAACTTAAAAAAATACAATTCCTCATGTTTACTTTCCTCTGGCATATTATCACAGTCATGTTTATGCGGAGGGAAACACGACCAGTGTCCAACATCATGAATTGTTTCCCCTGCAATAATTTTTGAGGCAGGAAATTCCTGTGTCATTATATCAAATATTGACCTTTGATAATTTAGTTTACCGGCTCTTGCTTTTTTTATGGAATCAGGCCGAATAAAAAATGAAGTAAAATCACCTTGTGCAGGAGCAGAGACCGCAATCGCTTCTGTTTCTTCTCCCATTTCAATGGTATAATACGATTTCGGCGATATATAAAACGAAGCAGGCTTTTCTTCAAAAACATTCTTTCTTTGCATCATTCCTGAAATACCACTATTAGTACGTATTTCCATCTTTCCAGAAAGTAAAACCCACAACCATTCCTGGTTTGCAGTATATTCTTCAATGGTTCTTTTATTTAAACCAAAATAATAACTAAAAGAAAGATATTTAAGATCAGAATTTTCTGGAGATATAAGTTTTTTTTGAAATCCATCCTTTTTCAACACATTTAACCTCAAAGCCATATCAACTCCTTTTTAACCATCTGGATTTATAAAGAAATGAAACATTCTTGAATAAAAATTATACCAGTTTTCATTAAAAAATCAATACCCGCTTAATTACGTTTTCAGTTCCAAAACATGAAAATAAATCTTTATGCTTGAATTTATCAAGGGGAATAACAATATCCGCTGTATCATCTTTTTGCGATAAAACCTGCCAATTATCTGGAATCGCAGAAGTAATACAATCCGTAACCCTCACAGTATAGCGGGCAACTTTTATTTCTGGTGGGGATTTTTCATCTTGCCTCAAGTACCTGCATTCCATGGCAGCCAACCCTTCAGGCAAAAAACCATTAAGTTTTTTTCTTATCTCAATAACAGATATCTCTGAATCCGCGGTGTGCACATCTATAACCTCGTTCATTCCAATAACTCCAACTGCCAGAGGTGGTCCTAAACTAATTTTAAGTTTGCGTGTGTACCCCTGCGAAAAGATTAAAGGAATCCCTAACCTTCTTATTGCCCTCTCAAAAATCTTTCCTATATAATTAGACGAGATAAAACTCGCCTTTCCTTCTTTTTTATAAATTATTCTGAGTATTGACATGTGCTATTTTTTTATATATATCTCTTCAATATTGTGGAAAAGTCCACCATAAACAGTTGGTTTGAGATTTCCAAATTTATCCTTTGTAGCATAAAGAACAGCAGATGTTACTGTAAAGGTCATAACCTGATTTTCACACATTATTTCTTGCCACCTGTCATATAGCATCTTCCTTTTTCGATAATCAATCTGTCTGGCCGCTTCCTCAAAAATCCTGTCGACTTCTTTTTCCCATTCATATACAGAACGTGGTGAACCAAGATTCCAGAGATGTAGATGTCCCTGCGTGGTCCAGACATTTTTCCCGAAGTGAGGATCGATTCCTCCGGTTAAACCAATCATAATGGCTTCCCAATCTTTTGTCACATTAATCCTTGTGACAAGCGAATTAAAATCAACCGGGGAAAAATTAACCTTCATTCCAAGTTTTTCAAGATCATTTCTTATAAGATTTGCCTGTTCAATTCTTTCAGAATTATTACTGTTTGTGAGAAGTGAAAAACAAATCTGATTTCCACTCGAATCATAAAGAAGTCCGTCATTTTTCTTATAAAATCCTGCTTCAGAAAGATATTCTTTTGCTTTATCAAGATTGTATTCAAATTTCTTGATTTTTGGATTGTAGAATTCTGGAACAGATTCATTAACAGGTCCATATAATGGATATCCAAAACCTGCAAAAATATTATTGATAATTGTTTTTCTATCTATTGCACAGGAAACTGCTTTCCTAAAGTTTATATTTCTGAACCACTTTTTTTTATAATCAGGAATACTGCTGTCGAGATTTTGATTAAAAACAAGAAATTCTGAACTGGGAGATGGTCCAACATTAAAAAATTTTATTCCTGAAATTTTTGCCTTTCTAAGTAACAAATAATCCTGTGCCCTCAAAGAAATCATGTCAATCTCTCCTTTTCTAAACTTCAACAAAGCAAGATTTTGATCTGATATTGTAAGTATTATGATTCTATCAAGATATGGAAGTGTATCGCCCTGTGGACTGTGTTTCCAGTAGTGTTTATTCCTACTTAAAATCACCCATTCCCCGGGTCTAAAATCTTCAAGCATAAAAGGACCTGTTCCAACTATATCCTGTGGGTTCGAATCCAATCCCATGGCAAAAGAGAATTTTTTCTCATTAACAATTTTCCTGTATTTGTGTTCTGGAAGAATCTCCTGACCCATTAAACGTAAGAATGGAGCAAATCTATCAGGAAGAATAAACATCACTGTAAACCTGTCAATAATTTTTATTTGAATGTTTTTACTACCTATTGTAAAAACATCCCTACTACTTGTTGGAATGTCTGGATTAAAAATTAGCATGTCAAACGTAAACTTAACATCATATGCAGTAAACTGTATCCCATCATTCCAGAAGACATCCTTTCTCAAATAAAATGTCCACTCTTTTCCGTTTTGACTGACCTTCCAGGATTTAGCAAGATTGGGTTTTACCTGCTGGGTAATTGCATCTGTAGTTGTTAAACCTTCAAACATAAAACCTGTTACAAATGTAGTGCTTGTCTCTTTTGCGATAATTGGATTAAATGACTTTGGAATAGAAGACGATGAAATTACAAGTGTTCCGCCATATTTACTCGCAGAATACCCCCCTGCACAGATAAGCAGGACTAAAAATAAAACACTAATTATTCTGTGCCGGTGGCACATTTGCTGGTGATGGTGTTGTTGGTATTTGTGGTTGAACAGGCTGTTCAGAAGGTGTAGACGGAATTGATTGTTTCTGAAGTTCTCTCTGAATTATAGAACCGCCTTTATATTTAAAAGACATGGTTGTCAAAAGTATGCAATTAACCATAAAGACAATAGCCAGAACAGTTGTGATTCTGTTCATAATTGCCGGGGTTTCGGCTCCAAATACGGTCTCCATTCCTCCTCCACCAAAAACATTTGCCATTGAGGATCCCTTTCCACTTTGAAGCAAAACTGCCGCTATCAATAAAATAGAAATTATCAGATGTACAACAATCAAAAAAGTCATAATAAAAACCTCACACAAAAATTATATTCTTTGAAATCCAACTATTCTTGAAAACGATTCAATTTTTAAACTTGCCCCTCCGACAAGTGCACCATCAATATCTGCTTCAGCCATTAAGATATCGATGTTTTCTGGCTTGACACTTCCCCCATAAAGAATACGGATACAAGAAGCAGATTGTCCATAATTCTGTTCTATAAGTTTTCTTATAAATCTATGAACATCCTGTGCCTGTTGTGGAGTTGCATTTTTCCCTGTTCCAATTGCCCATACTGGTTCATAGGCAATCACTATTTTCTCAATTGTATTTCCCGAAAGAAACTTTAACCCTGTTCTCAATTGTCTTTCTATAACAGAAAATGTTTCACCTGCTTCATTCTCTTGCAATGTTTCACCAACACATAAGATTGGAGTTATCTCATAATCAAGCGCTGCTTTTACTTTTTCAGCAATAAAATCATCTGTTTCCTTAAAAATCTGCCTTCTTTCTGAATGCCCACATATAACAAATGATGCACCCGAATCCTTTATCATCAAGGGTGAAACCTCTCCTGTATATGCACCTTCTTTTGCAGGATACATATTCTGTGCACCCACCAATATAGAAGTACCAGAAAGAACCCTGCTCACACTCAGTATTGCAGGAAAAGGAACACAAACAAGAATATCTCTTTCTTTGTAAATATCTATGCTCTTTAATTCCTGCGCAAACTTCTCTGCTTCTGAAGGTGTTTTATACATCTTCCAGTTTCCAGCAATAAGCGGTCTTCTCATAAAATGCTCACTTTTTAAGGATATCAATGCCTGGCAGTCCCTTACCTTCAAGGAATTCTAATGATGCACCACCACCAGTACAGATATGTGAAATTTTGTCTGCAACTCCTGCCTGCTGCACTGCAGCAATAGAATCTCCGCCACCTATAACAGAAAAAGCATTTGCAGCAGCAACTGCCTTAGCAATCTCAATTGTTCCTTTTGCAAACTGCGGGATTTCAAAAATTCCCATTGGACCGTTCCAGAATATTGTTTTTGCTCTTCTTATACAATCAGAATACTCATCAATTGCCTGAGGGCCAATATCAACTCCTATCCATCCAATTGGAACAGTACCTCTTTCTGTGGTAAAAAAATGGGCATCCTCTGAAACCTTATCTGCAACAACATGGTCGAGAGGAGTATGAAACTCTAAATGCCTCTTTCTTATTTCTTTATAAATCTCCTTTGCAAGTGGAAGAGCATCAACCTCAACCTTTGAATTTCCTGTTTCCCAGTTATTTGCTTTGATAAACGTATAAGCCATTACCCCACCTGTAATGATTGTATCCACCTTATCAAGAAGATTTTTTAGCATACCAATCTTATCGCTAACCTTGGCACCTCCGATAATAAGCAAAAACGGTCTCTCAGGTTTTTCAAGTATTTTGCTCAGAGCGTTAACTTCTTTTTCAATAAGAAATCCAGCGGCTTTGTCTTTAAGAAAATTTGTAATTCCTACAATAGACGCATGCGCCCTGTGACAGGTTCCAAATGCATCATTAACATAGCAGTCGGCAAGATCCGCAAGTTCTTTTGAGAAATTTTCATCATTTTCTTCTTCCTCAGGATGGAATCTTAAATTTTCAAGTAAAATCACATCGCCAGGTCTGGCTGTATCAACAATCTTTTTTACTTCAGCACCAACGCAATCCGGCGCAAGTTTTACATCCTTTTGAATTAATTCTGAAAGCCGTTTTGCCACAGGAGCCATACTCATTTCAGGATTTGGTTTCCCTTTTGGTCTTCCAAGATGTGATGCAAGAATCAAAATTGAATTCTGCGCAAGAAGAAAATTGACTGTTTCAAGAGATGCTCTAATTCTTGTATCATCAGTAATATTCAGATTTTTATCCAGTGGTACATTATAATCAACACGGACAAAAACCCGCTTTCCAGAATAGTTCTTATCCTTAATTGTTATTAATTCCATGGTTCCCTCCAGAGGAAACTTAGCCTTTTTCACTGATTAATTTGAGTAGATCCACTATCCTGCAGCTATATCCCCACTCATTATCATACCAGCCAAAAACCTTTACAAGGTCGTCTATTACATATGTAGAAGGGGCATCAAAAATGCAGGAGTGGGTGTTCTTTACAAAATCTTTTGAAACAAGTGGTTCTTCACAGTATTCGAGAATCCCCTTCATCGCGCCTTCTGCTGATTTCTTAAATGCCTCATTAATTGTCTGAGCATCTATTTTCTTTTCTGTTTGCGCAACAAAATCCACTATTGAAACAGTAGGAGTAGGGACTCTGAGTGAAAGCCCATTCAATTTTCCGTTCAATTTTGGAATTATCTTTCCGATGGCTTTTGCTGCACCCGTTGTTGTAGGAATCATCGAAATGGCTCCAGCCCGCGCTCTACGTAAATCTTTATGCGGCAAATCAAGAATTCTTTGGTCATTCGTATAAGAGTGCACAGTAGTCATCAGTCCTCGAATAACTCCAAAATTATCATCAAGAACTTTTACCATTGGTGCAAGACAGTTTGTTGTACAGGAGGCGTTTGAAATTATATTATGCTTTAAAGGATCGTACAATGAATCATTAACCCCAATAACAATCATTACATCCTCGCCCTTTGCTGGAGCAGTTATAACAACTTTTTTCGCTCCTGCCTCAATATGTGCCTTTGCCTTTTCCGCCTCAGTAAAAAGTCCTGTTGACTCAACAACAACATCAATGTTCAATGCCTTCCATGGCAGATTTTTTGGGTCCTTTTCAACAAGCACCTTATATGGTTTACCATTAATTGCAATTTCACTATCCTTTACTTCAACAGTGCCCTGGAAAATTCCATAGTTTGAATCATACTTAAAGAGATGAGCGTTTGTTTTAACATCAGCAATATCATTGAATGCCACAATCTCAAAATCTTTAACATTTTGCTCAATTGCTGCCCTGAGTACCAACCTTCCTATTCTTCCAAATCCATTAATAGCAACTCGCATTTACCCTCCTTTTTGGTGAAAAACCAGATTTAAGATTTGTTTTTTATTATATAACTAACAGATATAGATGTCAAAATCTCTTGTAAGCATCCAACAAAAGAAATAGAGGCTGGGTGTAAATTAAAAAATAAAAAGAACCCTATTGCCATTTCTCATAGCAAACAATCATATCTATTGATTTTCTCTTTTTCTCTACAGGAGTATCTGATGGGTAGCCAAGCGGTGTAAATGCAACAGGCTCAACACCCATTGGAATACCAAGTATTCTCTTTGCCTCCTGAGGGTCAAAAGCACATATCCAGCATGTTCCAAATCCAAGATTTGTAGCAGCAAGAATGATATGGTCCATTGCAATTGCACAATCCACGTCAACATGATTTTTCCCGTCCTTACGAACCCATGCCTCTGACATTATTCCACATATCGCAAGAACAATTGGGGCCTGAACAAACCATTCTGCAGAATATATTCTTTTAAGATCATCCTTTCTTCCTTCTGTATGTATAACTATTATCTTATATGGTTGCTTGTTTGCTGCAGAAGGAGCAAGCCGTGCTGCGTTGAGTATACGATTTAACTTATAATCCTCAATAGGTCTATTACTATAAGCCCGAACACTATATCTTTTTGCAATCAAATCTTCGAATTCCATAAAAATCTCCTTTTCAGGTTAATCTCTCTCTGGCAATTCCTCTTTCTGAAAGATTAATAAATTCAATTATTTCACGGATTTCTGGAATACCCGAAAATTCAGTGGAAAGTATTCTTATAGACTCCTGAGTTGTGAGATTCTTTCGAAAAATAGTTCTGTATGCCTCGTTCAGGATTGAAATTGTTTCTTCAGAAAAATTTCTCCTTTTTAATCCAAAAATATTTATCCCACAAGGTCTGGCTGGCCGACCATCTGCTGTAATAAATGGAATAATGTCTTTTGTTATTTTAGAACAACCACCAATAATTGAGTGCTTACCTATCCTTGAAAATTGATGTATACCAACAAGTCCCCCTATAATAGCGTAGTCATCTATAAATACATGTCCTGCTATGGTTGCAGCATTCGCTATTACACAGTTATTTTTTATTATGCAGTTATGAGCAATATGGACATAAGCCATTAAAAGATTATTGTCTCCAATAATTGTTGATTGGTTTTCACCTGTTGCAGTATTAATTGTAACAAACTCGCGTATTGTGTTGTTTTTGCCTATTCTTGCAAATGATGATTCCCCCTTATATTTCAAATCTTGTGGAGGATTGCCGATAACTGCACTTGTATATATCCTGCAGTTATCCCCTATTTCAACATTTTCTTTTATATGAACCATTGGCCCAATAAAACAATCATTACCAATTTTTACATTCCCTTCAATAACAACAAAAGGACCTATTTTTGTATTTTCGCCTATTTGTGCTTCGCAAGAAACAATTGCAGAAGGATGTATTAAAGACATTATGGTATTAACCATCAACAAGAACAAATAATAAAACTGCCTCACATGCAACCTTATCATCAACAAACGCCTTACCACAAATCTGACCAACCTTGCTTTTAAGACGAGTCACATCTACCTTTATAACAAGCTGATCCCCTGGTCTAACTGTGCGTCTGAACTTTGCCTGTTCGATGCTCATGAAAAATGCCATCTTTCCCTGATTTTCTTTCTTACTGAGCATCAAAACACCTGCGACCTGTGCAATAGCTTCAACAATTAAAACACCCGGCATAACCGGCCTTCCAGGGAAGTGCCCCTGAAAAAACCATTCATCCACAGATACATTTTTTATACCAATTATTCTTTTGTCCTCTTCAAGTTCTATAACCCTATCCACAAGAAGAAATGGATATCTATGGGGAATAATCTTTTGAATATCTTCAATTTCAAGAACAGGCTTTTTTTTCTCAATCCAGGTGCCAGTCGGAGAATACACTGCTCCAATTTTCTCCTTGTTAAACACGTTTTTGAGACTTTTTACAAGTTTTGTATTAAGAATATGCCCACTCCTTATTCCAATGATATGTGCTTTAAGAGGCATACCCAGAAGAGCAAGATCACCAATCAAATCACAAATCTTATGTCTTACTGGTTCATTTGAAAATCTAAACTTATTGTTGATTACACCATTTTTCCCAATAACAACTGTGTTATTAAAATCAGATCCTTTACCGAGTCCAATCGTTTTCAGTTTATCAACCTCTTCTTCAAGGCAGAATGTTCTCGCAGATGATATTTCTTTTAGATAAGAATCTGGTGTAATCTCAAATGAAGCATACTGCGAATTTAATATGGAATTTGGATAATCAAGTGTATATGATATCCTAAGAGTATCAGAAGGAAGCGCTACAAGATGAGAAGAATTATCAGAAATATAAATAGGTTCCTTTACCTTATAAAAATTTTTCAAAGCATCCTGTTCAACTATTCCTGATTTTATAATCTTCTGAGCAAATATAAATGCACTGCCATCAAGACCCGGACATTCACTGCCTGTAATTTCTACAATAAGGTTATCAATACCCAGCCCATATACTGCTGACATCAGATGTTCTATTGTATGGATATATGTGTTTTTCCCGTCAAAAATTGAAGAACGACGCGGAAATTTTTCTACATCAAGAAGATTATCAATATCGGCTTTTATTGCAGGACTTCCATCAATATCCTTTCGAATAAAAACAATTCCTGTATCTGGAAGCGCGGGCCGAACAAGAAGTGAAACCTTTTCCCCTGTATGTAAACCTATACCTTCTATTGAAAATTGTCGTTCAATGGTCCTCTGCTTCATCTTTGTATTTTTGAAGTTTCTTTTCCATCTGAGAAATTCGGTCTTCTAATCGCTTAATCTTTGCAAAGATCTCCGGTGATTTACGAAGATAAGCCGCACATTTCATATCTTCCCATTTTTCTCTTGCAGGAAATCCTGAAACATTTGAATTTGCAGGTACATTTTTAGTAACCCCTGCTCTACCACCTATTATCGCATTATCGCCAACTTCTATGTGTCCAATCAAACCTGCCTGACCTGCGATGACAACATTCTTACCTATCCTGGCACTACCCGAAACCCCAACCTGTGCAACAATAATTGTGTTATCACCTATAATTACATTATGGGCTATCTGAACAAGATTATCTATTTTTACACCATTTCCAATGTATGTTTTTTCAAACCTGGCCCGATCAATTGTCACATTTGAACCAATCTCAACATCATTACCTATCTCTACTATACCAATCTGAGGTATCTTGTGATGTACACCCTTCACTGTTGCAAATCCAAATCCATCTCCACCAATAACTGTTCCAGAATGAATATTAACCCGATTACCTATTATTATCCTTTCCCTTATTATTACATGAGGATATATAAAACAGTCGCTCCCTATTTTTGTGCAATGTCCTATATATCCACATGCACCAATAACCGTTCTATCACCTATCACAACGTTATCTTCGACTACAGTATAGGGCTGTATTGAAACATCCTTACCAAGTTTAACATTTTCCCCAATAACTGCCGTTGGATGAATACCTGGTTTAAATTTTACTGGCTCAGGCCCTATCAATTCTATAATTTTTGAAAATGCAAGAGTAGGATTTTCCACCTTTATAAGGGTAAGATTTGAATTTACTGCATAATGATTACTCTCGGATATAATAACAGCACTTGCCTGGGTTGACTTAAGCAATACAAGATACTTTGGATTTGCAACAAAGGTTATAGAACCCTTCTTTGCTTCTTTAATTCCTGAGACATCTGTAATAACCACATCTGGATCTCCCACAATTTCCCCGCCTACAAGGCGGGCGATCTCACGAACAGTCATATTAAGCATATCCTCTACTTTTTTGTTTTGTTAAGAAAATTAATAACCTGATCTGTAACATCATTATCCTGCGGGCCATAAAATATTGCCTGGCTGCTAAGAATAAAGTCGTACTTCTCTTTTTCTGCAAAATCTTTTATTGCTGAGCGTATCTCCGTTACTCGTGTTTCTATAAGCGTGTTCCTCTTTTCTTCAAGTTTTTGGTTTGCCTGACCCACAAGAGCGTAAAATTCCTGTTGCAGTTTTTGAATTTCCTCTTCACTTTTTTTCTTTTCTTCTGGTTTCAAAACATCTTTCTGTTTGTCATACGCTTCCTGCAATTTCCTTAAATCTTCTTGTTTCTTGACTACTTCCTTCTGCTGTATTTCCTTTTCCTTTTCAAACTCAACCCTGCTTTCTTCTGTTTTACTATATTGGTCAAAAATTGTCTCAATATTTACATACCCAATTTTTAACGGCCGTTGAACATCCTTTGATGCTGCACCCAAAAAACCATAACTACCAAGACATATACCCACCACTGCTACAAAACATAACCTATTAAGAAATTTCATAATATCTCCTCTTTTGTAAGTACCGCCCGTACTTAAGTAGCAAGGAGAAAGTAAAAAAGACACACCATGTTCCTGAAACCATTTTCTTGCTACTCTTCAGATAACCTGAGTAACTGTGGATGTGCCTTTTTACAAGGTCTATCAAAATCCAAGAGTAAACCCAATGTGAACTCGAGCATGATCTTGATAGGATTCAGGATTAATAGCCCATCCATAGTCAACCTGTATTGGTGCTGGCATAATCGGGACCTTAATCCTTATCCCCACCCCAGCACCTTGTTTTATATCTCCAAAATCAAAATCTTCATCCCACACATTACCAATATCGTAAAATATAACACCCCAGAGAATTTCATTTTCTCTTGTTAAAGGATACAACAATTCAAGATTTTGTGCAAATATTGACTGACCACCGAGATAATACTTCCCATTTGCGCTTCTCGGTCCAAGTTCCCTTTCTTTATATCCCCTCACAGTACCTATGCCACCACCAAAAAATCTTTCGTAAATAGGAACCTGCTGAGAAGAATCAAGTTCATCCACCTTTCCCGCGTATGTCTTGCTATGAAACACGAAACGACCAAGACTTTTATAGTAATTATTCTCGAGCGTTGTTTTAACGTACTCAATGTCACTGCCGAGGATAGAACCAGCGTATTCCACTGATACCTGTAGCATATCACCCTGCTTTGGTAAAATCTTTCTATCAAGGTTTTGAAAACCAAATGTTGTCGTTAAACTATTAACTCTGTTGCTACCTTTCTGGCTTTGAAATTCAGGAATATCGATATCAGAGAGTTTTACATCATCAGTCATTACCTTAAAACCAAGTGAAAGGTTTTCCCATCTCCTTCCAACCCTTATATCAAGCCCATTATGTTCTTCAGTATAGTCATCCCAATCTCTTGTTATCTTAAAGATATCAGGACCAAAAGAAATTGGCCTATCGAAAAGATATGGTTCAGTAAAACTCAGCATAAAATTTCTCGTTACACCTCCCATCTCGGCTTGAAGCCGTATATCCTGGCCTGCTCCACGGAAATGAGGTGGATCAGAAATATCAAAATTTCTTTGCTCAATGCTTATAAATCCAATCACATCCTCAACAGAACTATAGCCACCACCAAAGGCAAAGATACCGGTTCTTTCTTTATCCTTTACCTTTACATTAAGATCAACAAAATTCTCATTCTTCGCTGGTTCTGGCAAAATCTCAATCTCATCAAAAAACTGAAGGTCTGCAAGGTTATTGAAACTCTTTGAAATCTTTGCTCCTGAATATTCATCCCCGGGATGAATAACAAACTCCCTGCGAATAACCTTATCCTTTGTTATGGTATTGCCTGTTATGTTTATCTCATTAATATAAACCTTTTCACCGGGTTGAATTATAAATTCTACATCTATTTTTGAATCTCTAACAGTGGGGATTGGAAAAATACTCGGTCTGATATATCCTGCGTCAGAATACATACGGCTTATATTCCTTTGTGTCTCATCAAATTTTTTCTGTGAATATACCTCACCCTCATGATAGATAATACATTTTTTAAGATGTTCGACACTAAAAAGCGGATTCCCCGAGAATTTTGTACTGCCAAAAAACATTTTTTGCCCTTCATAAATAGAAATATCTATGGTCATTAATCTATTTTCGATTGATGTTGAAACCTTGACATTGCAATCTGGATAACCATTATTATGATAAAAATCCTCAATCCTTTTAATATCCGCATCGAGAATTTCTGGTTTGAAAGTTCCCTTAATAAACGGCATTTTTCTCTGTTTTATTTTCATTTTTTTTCGCAAAAGGTCTGACTTGAAGGCACTGTTACCTGAAAAGTTTATCCTGCTCACGCTAATTTTCCCACCCTCTTTTATATTGAACTTCACAATTACCCTGTTTTCCTTAATCGGTTGAATTGAATATGAAACATCACTAAACCAGATTCCTTTTTCATCATATTTTTTTTTCAGTTGTAAAATAGCATTGTTTAGCAATTCTTCATTACAGTAATCTCCCTTTTTTATACCTGCAGATTTTTCCAGTTCATCTTTTTTGAAATATTTTGATTTATCAAATCTTATTTCCTCAATTCGAGGGTTTTCGATTAATTCAATAACAACATCCATACCCTTTTCTGTTTTATCCACACTATATTTTGCAGAAGAAAAGTATCCTGTTTCCATCAAATTTTGAATATCTCTTTTTAAGATTTGTTCATCAAACTCCCCTCCGACTTTTGTTTTCATCATCAGAATTATTCTTTGTGTGGAAACAGTAAGATTCCCTTTTATTGTAACTGAAGAAACAGTATCCCCGGCATAAAGAGAAATTGGTAGGAAAAAACTAATCAGAAGGAATAGGGGTCTTATCAGATGTTGTAGCAACATGTTTTTTTTCTCCTTCTACCACATTAAAAGTAAGGTGATTTTTGGAAAGATTAACAATAATATGGGAATTCTCAGGGAATCCTTCTCGAAGTATTTCCTCTGAAAGAGGATCCTCAAGATATTTCGAGATTGCCCTCCTTAAAGGCCTCGCCCCAAACTGCGGGTCTGTTCCCTTGTCCTTCAGAAATTCCCTTGCCTCGGGTGAAAGCGAAATTGTAAACCCCTGTTCCTTTAATCTTTGTGCTACCTTTTCAACCTCAAGATCAACAATCTTTAACAGATGTTCATGCTCAAGAGGATGGAAAACAACAACTTCATCAAGCCGATTCAAAAATTCAGGCTTGAATATTTTCTTAACGTCATCGAGGATTCTTTCTTTTATAACGCTGTAATGAAGATTTTCCGTACTTTCGCTAAATCCAATCGTTGATTTATTCTGAAAATTCTGCGTGCCTATATTTGAAGTAAGTATAAGTATCCCATTTTGAAAACTAACACTTCTACCAAAACTGTCAGTTAAACGACCTTCTTCGAGAACCTGAAGCAAAAGATTAAAAACATCTGGATGTGCCTTTTCTATTTCATCGAGTAACACCACTGAATATGGTCGCCGTCTCATCCGCTCAGTAAGTTGACCACCTTCTTCGTAACCAACATAACCAGGAGGCGCTCCAATTAATCTGCTTATCGCAAATTTCTCCATATATTCAGACATATCAATCTGAATGAGTGCCTGGTCATTGCCAAAAAGAAATTCAGCAAGAGCCCTTGCAAGAAGTGTTTTACCTACACCGGTAGGGCCAAGAAAGAGAAAAGAACCAATTGGTCTTTTTTGATCTTTAATACCTGCCCTTGATCGTCTGATTGCACGACTTACCGCTGAAATTGCTTCATCCTGCCCAACAACAACCCTGTGCAAATACTCTTCCATTTCAAGAAGTTTTTCACGTTCTTCCCTGTGCAATTGAGAAAGAGGAATACCTGTCCATCTTGAAACAACCTCGATAATCTCTTTACCGGACACTGTTTTTTGTGAATCAGGTAATGACTTTTCCCATGTGGTCTTTACCTCCTCCATACGGTTATGAATCTCCCTTATTCGGTCTCTTATTTTTGCTGCTTTTTCAAAATCTTGCTGTATTGTAGCCTGTTGCTGTAAAAGTGCTAATTGATTTGCCCTGCTTTCGAGTTCCTCAATTTCTGCAGGTACACGAGATAAAAAAAGCCGTTGCTTACTGGCTGCCTCATCAACAAGATCTATTGCTTTATCAGGTAAAAATCTACCTGTTATGTATCTATCAGCAAGTTTTGAGGCAACCACAAGCGCGTCGTCAGAAATTTTCAATTTGTGATGTTCTTCATATTTTTGTTTCAAACCACGTAAAATTTCAATCGTTTCCTCAACTGTTGGAGGATTTACAATCACTGGTTGAAATCTTCTCTCAAGGGCTGCATCTTTCTCAACATATTTTCTATATTCATCAAAAGTAGTTGCACCTATACATTGAATCTCTCCTCTTGAAAGTACAGGTTTCAAAATATTTGAAGCATCTATCGCACCCTCTGCACCACCCGCGCCTACCAGTGTATGCAATTCATCAATAAAAATAATAATATTTTTATTCTGTTTAATCTCGTCAAGAAGAGCCTTAACCCTTTGTTCAAATTCACCACGATACTTTGTTCCAGCGACTAAACTTGCAAGATCTATCATTATGATTCTTTTATTTTTTAAAATATCAGGAATATCTCCTGATGCTATCTTTTGAGCAAAACCCTCAACAATTGCAGTTTTCCCAACACCTGCTTCGCCAAGCAACACAGGATTATTCTTTTTTCTTCTGCATAAAATTTGAGTAATTCTTTCGATTTCTCTTTTCCTACCAATGACAGGATCAAGTTTTTTTTCTTCTGCAAGTTGTGTTAAATCTCTTCCATAAACATCTATCGTAGGTGTTTTTGATTTTGTATGTTGCTGCTGTGAAATATGTTGAGATTGTTGATGTTTATTTTTTGAAAGATTTTCTGGTTCTCCCCATAACAAACCTTCTATTGCTTTTTTTATGTTCTCAACAGTCAAGCCAAACCTGGTAAGAACCTTCGCAGCGAGCCCTTCTTCTTCAGATACCAGGCCCATTAATAGGTGTTCTGTTCCTACATAGTTATGCCCGAAGTACTGCGCCTGCCTGTAAGAAAGAGCAAGAACTTTTTTAACCCCTGGACTTAATGGAATCTCACCTGTTGTAAGAAGCGGTATACCTATTCTAATGGTCTTTTCAAGTTCGAATTTCAGATGTTCAGGGTCTATTTTCAAAAAATGCAATATAGCAATACCCATACCCTGACCTTCTTCAAGCAACCCGAGAAGAACATCTTCGGTTTCTATCTGGCTGTGCCCATACCTCATGGCATGTTGTCTGGCAAGTTCAAGAACTGTTTTTACCCTTTTTGTAAATCTCTCAAAATATTGTTCAAACATACGCACCTCTAAGTTCCTGTCTTAACATTTGAACCCTGAACAAATCCCTTTCTTCTGGCTCAAGAGCACCACCTGCCTCTATCTGAATTGATGCAGGTAAAACCCTATATACCAGCATTTTTAACAGTTTTGCTTCTACTTTTATAATACCTAAATTTTTACCAAAAAGCAAAAGAGAAATTCCTTTTATTGCTTTCTGTGAATCTATTCCTGAATTAGAATTATAAACCTTATCAAGGAAATTCTTTATTCCTGTCTTTATATACCTGATATTAATTTTCTCCATTGTTGCAAATTCATGCTGTTTTAACACCTCTATTATTGAAATAACATCCTTGTATATATCCTGTTCTTTTTTACCGAGAGCAGGTCCTGTCGCAACCTGATAAAGATTCCCCATGCTTTGACTACCCTCTCCATAAAATCCCCTTAAAAGATAACCTGGCTTTAATGTTGTATCAAAGATTTTCTTTATTTCCCTCGCCATTTTAAGCGCAGGCATAAACAAAAGCGCAGATGCTCGAAGCGCAGAGCCCAAATTTGTCGGACAGCTTGTTAGATAACCAAACCCATCATCAAAGGCATAGTTAAGTTTTCTTGATAGATTATCATCAAATATATTAAGAATATTCCACATTTTTTCAAGATTTTTCTTTTTTCCACAAATACTAATTCTAAGATGATCCTCTTCATTTACAAGAATTCGAATTCCTTTTTCTGGGAATAAAATAAGCACTTTAGAAGGATCATCTTCAGCAAATTCAGGACTGATAATATGTCTTTCAACAAAAAATTCACGAGTAAGATTATCTATTTCTGCCATAGGAACAACAAAAAATGTTCCCTGAAAACCTCTTAATGCCATCAAAACTTCGTCAACAAGATACCCAGCGTCTTTTTTTGTTATACAATGTGGGAAAACATAGTTTTCAAGGTTTCGTGCAATTCTTAATCTTGTCGTGAAAACAACAGGATCATCATCAATAAATAGTTCGTCGAATATTTTTTTAAGCCTTGTGTTTTTTGTTAACAAATCCATCAGATTCCCTTTTCTTTTTCTTTATTTGTTTATAATTTACCAATGGTATCATTTTTATTGCTTCATTTCTAAAATATCTGGACTTGCCTCCAGAAAGCGTTCTGTTTACTGGTTTTTTCCCGGAATGAAAAGAAGCATTATGGTATTTTTTTATATCAGATATAATTTCTTTCCTGAATACTTTATAGCAGAAAGCACATCCCACAAAACCGGATTTTTCCCACTCATTTTGTGTTAACCCACATACGGGACATATCTTTTTTTTATTTCCAGAAAAGTTTTGATTGTTCAGATAATTATCAAGAAAGTTGTGAATCCCAGGTACTCTTACCACACATTTATCACACAGATAGCCCTTAATAATTCCACCTTTGCGAGAAATTTCCATATAAAAAAATCTGGCTTTATTTTTACCACAAAGTGTGCAGTTCATTTTCTTATCGCTCCCATATATCGGTATATCGACATAAATGTTTATCTTTATAATCTCTAATAAGATACAGTGGATAAATCCTTCTGCTGAAGCACTAAAACTAAAGTAGGATGTATATAAAAATTAGATGCTAAAAAACCTGAAAAATATCAGAATTTCAAAATTCGAAATTAAAGTATACTACAACAATTTCCGTTTTCATTCAACTTAATAGTTAAGTTAGCAAGTATAGTTGTAATTGAACTTCTGAAAATTAAAAAAAAGGTTAACCTTTGACCCAGTTTTTTCCTGTATTAATACTTAACCCTTAAATAGGAGTACCTTCTTTTAAAACAAGATTGTGAAATTCTTTTCTGATTTTGCAGGTTAAAATACCGGATTTACCATTACCGATCGTTCTTCCATCAATAAGTGTAACAGGAACAATTTCCGCTGCTGTACCAGTAAGAAAACATTCGTCCGCATTGTAAAGGTCATACCTTGTCAATAGTTTCTCGCTAACATCCAGGCCAACTGTTTTACCTATCTGAATTACTGCATCTCTTGTGATACCATCAAGTGCACCTGCTGAGATTGGGGGTGTACATAGAAAATTTCCTGATATGATAAAAATATTTTCCCCGCTACATTCTGTAACATATCCTTCATTATTTAAAAAAAGCCCTTCCATTGCTCCTGCGTTGGTTGCTTCTATCTTTCCGAGAATATTATTAAGATAATTCAATGATTTTACAGCAGGATTCAAGCTTTCAATCAGGTTTCTTCTTGTAGCAATTGTAACAACTGAAAGACCATTCCTATAGTACTCCTCTGGATATAATTCTATTTTGCTTGCTATAACAATAACCGTCGGATTTGAACACTTTCTTGGATCAAGTCCGAGATCGCCTTTTCCTCTTGTTACCACAACGCGAATATATGAATCTTTCAGTTTATTTTTCCTAACTGTTGCTTTTATTACTTCAGCCATCTTATCTTTGGAAATCGGAATCTCGAGAAAAATTGCCTTTGCGGATTTGTATAATCTTTGAATATGCTGGCCCAGCCTGAAAACTTTTCCGCTGTATGTTCTTAATCCCTCAAAAATCCCATCCCCATACAAAAGTCCATGATCAAACACTGAAATCTTTGCCTGCTTTTCATCTACGAATTTTCCGTCAATGTAAATTAATAGTCCCATCTTGACTCCTTATGGTTATCTTCCCGTCTGATAAGTATATGACATTTGCAGAAATTTTCAAAAAGTTTTCATTGTGGGTCGCGATAACAAACGTCTTACCCCTGTTTTTATTCAATGTCTGTATCAAGGATATTAATTCAAAAGATGACTCTCGATCAAGATTACCTGTTGGTTCATCTGCAAAAATTATATCTGGATCTCCTACCATACTTCTGCATATACAGACCTTTTGCTTTTCACCGCCTGATATATGGTTGGGATACCTGTTAGATTTTTTCTCAAGATGGAATTCTGTGAGAAGACGCAAAACAGTTTCTCTATGCGCACTTAAAGGCAGTGCTGGTTGCCTTATCATCAAAGGTACCATTATATTTTCTTCAACGGTCAACTCTGGTATGAGATGAAAAAACTGAAAAACAAAACCAAATGTCCTGTTACGAATCTCAGCAGATTCTCTTTCAGAAAGACAGGAAACATCCCTTCCATTAAGAAACACCCTGCCTGAATCTGGAGTATCAAGAAGAGCAAGAATATTCAACAGAGTTGTCTTTCCAGAACCAGATGGACCAAGTATCACAGTAATCTTTTCTCGAGGGATGGAAACCGAAATATTATCAAGAGCTTTTATATCTGCCTCATAAATCCTTGAGACATTTTCTGTTTGTATTATAAATTCATTAAAATCTGCCATTATTCATACCTCAGAGCTGTCGCTGGCTTAAGTTTACCTGCCCTATAAGCAGGAAAAACTGATGCAATGATAGTCATTATAAAAACTGTCGCACATATAAGGAAAATTTCTTTACCTGAAAGTTCAAGAGGTAAATACGAAATGCTATAAATAAACTCTGGTAAACGAATAATATTGTATCTTTTCAACGCCCAAATAATCACTCCTCCAAGACATAACCCATATATAAGTCCCCTTATACCTATCAAAAATCCTTCTATCAGAAAAACAGCACGAATCTGAAATGTTGTCATACCAAGCGTTTTCAAAACCCCTATCTCCTTTATTTTTCTGTACACAGTCATCATCAAACTACTGGTTATATTGAAGGACGCCACAATTATTATTATTGATAAAATTAAAAGCATCGCCTTTTTTTCAAGAGCCAGCGCCGCAAAAAGAATTTTGTTTTTCCTCATCCAGGTACTGACCTTTTCGTCTTTTATTATTTCCTTTATTTTCTTTGCGATATCCTCTGAATGATAGATATTGTTAACTGTTATTCCAATGTTTGCAAGATGTCTCCCAGAAAAAAACTTATCCTGAAAATTTTTAAGATTTATTATCCCTGACGATACATCTATATTATAGATACCGTATTCGATAATACCTATTACAGGAAGCGAAAGTTCTTCTGGTGGAAGCCCCCCAATAACAGATATTACATCTCCAACACTCACTCCAAGTTCTTTCGCAAGTTCACTGCCGAGAATTACTCCTTCTGAATTAATATTGTTTATATCTCCCTGTTTGATAAATTGTTTAAGATTTAATATTTCACTATTTCCTTCTATACCTCTTAAATAACCTCCGATCATATAATCTGGTGATTTGTATAGTACCTGTGTCTGAGCAAAATAACTTATGCCTGTAATTTCGGGTATAGAACTTATCTTTTCAGTAATTTTTTCATAATCATAGATGTAAGGATCCCCTTCAATAACAATGTGGGGATTTGCGCCAACAATCTTTCTTCGCAGGTCATTACTAAAACCATTCATTACCCCGAGAACAAGCATAAGACTTGCGACACCAAGTGCTATACCAATAACGCTGATAAAACCAGTAAACCAGATAAAACTTTCCTGGTGTCGCCTTCCAAGAAATCTTTTCGCAAGAAAAAAAAGACATCTATTTATACGCATTTTAATTTAGGTTTATCCCTCAATCTGTTTGACAAATTTGCATATAGTAATAAATTATCTATTAAGGTATAATATTTTATCATAAACCTAAAACAAAGGAGGGATTATGAAATTAGGTGTATTTTTAGTTCTATTCGGTGGGAAAAAATTTGAAGAAGCGCTTGAAATAGCAAAAGGTCTTGGCCTCGATGCAGTAGAAATAGGAGCAGGAAATTATCCTGGAAATGCCCATTGCAACCCTGACGAACTGCTCGCTGACGACGGGAAATTAAAAACGTTTAGTAAGGCAGTTGAAAGGTATGGGCTTGAAATTTCTGCTCTTTCCTGTCATGGAAATCCTCTTCATCCTGATAAAAAAATTGCAGAAGAACACAGACGTGTCCAGAAACAAACAATCCTGCTCGCTGAAAAACTTGGTGTTAAAAAGATTATCACATTTTCAGGTTGTCCGGGAGACAGTGAAAATGCTAAATCTCCAAACTGGGTTACCTGTCCGTGGCCGGATGATTTTTCTAAAACACTTGACTGGCAATGGAAAAATTGTGTTATACCTTACTGGAAAGAGGAAACAAAATTTGCGGCTGAACACAATATAAAAGAAATATGCCTTGAAATGCATCCTGGTTTTGTTGTTTATAACCCAGAGACATTGTTAAAACTCAGAGATGCCGTTGGTGAAATTATCGGCGCGAACCTTGATCCAAGTCATCTTTTCTGGCAAGGAATCAATCCCATTAGCGCAGTAAGAAAACTTGCAGGTGCAATATATTATGTTCATGCGAAGGATACAAAAATTGATTGTATAAACACATCTATCAATGGTGTCCTCGATACAAAAACATATCTTGATGAAATAAATCGTTCTTGGATATTTAGAACAGTTGGATATGGACACGGCGAAGAATTCTGGAGGGATTTTGTAAGTAACCTTCGACTTGTTGGTTATGACGGTGTATTAAGCATTGAACATGAAGATAGTCTGATGAGCAATGACGAAGGATTGAAAAAAGCCATATCACTTCTTAAAACTATCCTCATCACTGAACCAAAACCAAAAGTATGGTGGACATGAATAAAAAAAACCGTGGATCATGGAAGATTATTCTCAGTGGCTCTGGTGGACAGGGAATTATAACACTTAGTAGAGTTCTTGCTCATGCGGGTATTTCAGCGCGTCTTAATGTGAGTTTTCTTCCTGCATATGGTGCTGAGATGAGAGGTGGATATGTTTATAGCATGATTTCTCTTTCTACACAAGAACTTATATCCCCTGTAATTTCACAGGCAGATATCGGAGTTTTTATGGATGAAAATTCTCTTAAAATGCTAAAACAATATCTAAAAAATTCCGCATGGCTTTTATGGAATAGTTCTCTTATAAAACCAGACGGTCAAATCAAGAATTATGCTATAGGAATTCCTGCGTCTGAGGTTGCTGAAAAAATTGGCAGTGTGAAAATTGCCAATATGGTGATGCTCGGGGGACTCCTGAGAATCCTTGAAGAAACAGGTTTCCCCGGAAAGGAAAAAGATATTGCTTATGGAGTTAAGGAAATAATAAAAGAACAAAAAAATATAAACCTTAATATGCTGGCAATATCAGAGGGAAAACGAATTGTTGATGAGGTAATACGAAATGGTTGATTGGAAATCCAGGATAAAAAAAATTACCCCTTTCAAATGGTTAATTCCAGAAACAGGTTCAATGAATGTGCCTGGCATTATATATATATCAGAATCTATGCTTAATCGTGCGATTGAAGATAATGTCTTACAACAAGTTGCGAATGTCGCCTGTCTTCCTGGAATAATCTCGTACAGTTTAGCAATGCCTGATGTCCACTGGGGTTATGGTGCACCAATAGGTGGAGTTGCTGCTTTTAATAAAGAAAAAGGTATTATTGCACCGGGATTTGTGGGATACGACATTAACTGTGGGGTACGGATTATCCGTTCAGATATTATTGCATCTGAACTTAACAGTGAAAGGATTGAAAAACTTGTTCAGTGCCTTTATGCAAGCATACCATCAGGTGTTGGCTCAACAGGAAGAATTATTCTAAAAACAAAACAGATTGATGAGGTCCTCGAACATGGCGCAAGATATGCACTTCAACAGGGATACGGCTGGAACTCTGATATTGAAAAAACAGAAGAAAATGGTTGTATGAAAACTGCAAATTCCGCTGCAGTAAGTAAACGGGCTAAAGAAAGAGGTTCTGATCAGTTAGGTACACTTGGCTCTGGCAATCATTTTCTTGAAATACAAAAAATTGTGGAGATATATGATAAGGAAGCCGCGGAATCCTTTGGTCTTTTTGAAAATCAGATAACCATTATGATGCATACAGGAAGCCGCGGACTCGGTTATCAGGTATGCGATGACTATCTCGTAAAATTTGGCAAGGTAATTTCAAAGTATGGAATTACTCTTCCTGACAGACAACTTGCCTGTGCTCCTGTTAATTCAAACGAAGGAAAAGAATATTTCGGCGGAATGAGTGCTGCGGCTAATTTCGCGTGGGCAAACAGACAGATTATCACCCACTGGATAAGAGATTGTTTTGAAAAAACACTTCAGATGAGTGCAGAAAAAATCGGTCTTTCTGTTATTTATGATGTTGCTCATAATATCGCAAAGTATGAAAAACACTCATTTGAAGGCAAAAGTGATTATGTTTATGTTCACCGCAAAGGTGCAACAAGGGCTTTCCCTGCAGGGCATAATGCGGTTTGCGATGCATACAAAAATATTGGACAACCAGTGCTAATCCCTGGTACAATGGGAACATCCTCATATATTCTTGTAGGAACACAGAAAGCAATGGAAGAAACATGGGGTTCAACCTGTCATGGCGCTGGAAGGGTAATGTCAAGGTCTCAGGCAATTAAAAAAGCAAAAGGAAGAAAAATAGAAAAAGAACTATCCGAACTTGGTGTCCTGGCAAAAGCCAAAAGTATGGGTGGACTTGCTGAAGAGATTCCAGAAGCATATAAAGATGTTGATGAAATTATAAAAGTTGTTGAACAAGCAGGACTCTCAAAAAAGGTTGCAAAAATGAAACCCATCGCTGTAATAAAGGGATAAACCTGTCTAAAAGGAGGAAAATATGCTGAGAAAAAGTATGTTATTTTTTGTATGTATGCTTTTTTATGTTTTTATTGTGAATGCTCAGGTTGTTTGCACGCCAGATAAAACATCTATTTCTTCGAAATCAGGAGATATTTTTGTTTTTACTGTAAACAACCCAAACCCTGTGGACATTTCTATCAAGGTTTATGATGCAAATAATAAATACATCCGTACCCTTCATGAAAAATGTACCACTGAAACACTTTTCAAAATCCCGTGGAACCTAAAAGATACAGATGGTAAACAGGTACCAGCGGGTAAATATACTGTAAAAATCAGAACAGGACTCAATCTTGTTCTTGATACATCTTTTGGAAACAATGGTGTGATTGGTGAAAATGGTATATTTATCAGCCCAAAAAATGTAAGGGTTGATAAAAAAGGAAATGTCTATGTTCTTGATTATGGTGCAGGCATTATCTATAAGTTTAACCAGGATGGAATCCCTGCAGATGATATAGCAGGAAAAAATAAAATAACAGGACCTGCTTCACCATACTGGGCAAACATTGCTGTTGATGAAGATGGCAAAATCTATGGAACATCAGGTCATAGTGTACTTGTTTATGATGGTAAATCAGGACAACAGATTTATCATATTGGAGGATTTTTTGGCAGGGATGTTGGATGGGAACAAACAAAAGGTGGGCTTGGCTGGCCAAACTGGATAGGGCTGAATAGCGATTATCGACTTTATGCTTCATGTCCTGGGTACTCTTATTTTGCAGCATTTGACAGAAGAAAGCAGGGCATGGAAGGTGGATTATGGCGTTCAAAAGGTGGGACTCCTGGAGAATCTGGAGACACAGATGGGAAAAAAGCAATCTATCTTGCAAATGCATATTATACAAACAGAGCCGGCATAACAAAATGGCTGGATAAAGACACATCAGTTGAGATTGCCTATGGTATAAATTCATTCACAGACCCAATAAAAAAAACCAATGAGAAAATGACAGATGTATGGGGTGTTGCCTTTGACAGGGAATCTGGAATATTTCTTATTGAAAGAACACCTGTAAAGGTTATTAAAATCTCAGATAATGGATTCGGATTTGATTTTGTAAAACAATTTGGCTCTCCTGGAAACGATGCGGCAAAATTAGAATTTATGGCTCCAAAAGATGCTGTAGTAAGTCCTGATGGGAAATATCTTTATGTGATTGAAGATGGGGAACCAATCAGCAGTACAAATTCATCTCCAGGTCTTGCAAGAATGGTTAAATACAAAATTAACTATACAGAAGAAAAAGAATTGTCTATAAGTATTTATTAGTTCTTATTAAATATAGAGTTTTGATAATACAGATGTACCAAAGGTAATAAAAAAATTGGGGGGTTGAAAATACCCAGGTTTAAAAGGAGAATTTATGAAAAAAGCAATTGGCATATTTTTTATTTTTCTGGGTATTGGATTATGTACATTCGCACAGCAGAAAAATCCAGAAAAGATTTATATCAGATTTAAGGTAATTTCTGCAGACAGCGTTTATGCAAATCTCAGAACCTGTATTCATCGCTCACCGTGGTATGTAAGTTATCCTACAATTCCCCGTGGTGGAGAAAACTATGCGCGGTTGAGGATAAAACAAAATCAATATTCACCATGGGCAGAAATCAATGGTGATTGGGGAACAATCATACTTGATTTCAGAAATCCCCAACCACTTGAGGAAGTCGAGGTTGAAATTCAAATTTCCACAAAAAATGATGAATCAGGAATTTTCAAAACAATAAAAACCCAGGAAAAAGGAAGTATTGTTTCAATAAGTTTGCCATTTGATTATTATAATAATCCTGGTGAGATTTTGACAGTCAGACAAGAATCAGAAAAACATCTTAAAATGGCACAATCCCTTAATCTTTCTCAGACAAACCTTCCAGAGAAATTCTCATTTTACACTGGAGCAAGTGGATATGAAACAGTTTACAAAGACCCTGAAATCTGGAAGAATGAATTAAAAACCCTTCGTATTCTCGGAATAAATGGAACAGGATACCCTTCCAATAAACAACAACTTGATATATATAATGAACTTGGATTTAGCAGATTCATAACAGCAAATTCTGGAAATATTACTCAAGCAAAAAATGAAAAAAATCTTTCCCCTGATGCCTTTGCAAAAATCCAGGCAGTTGTTCTTGCCGATGAACCAGGAAACCTTGGACTATATCAGATTGAAAAAGAGCCAGTCGAAAACTTCCATAGATTTCTTGAAGATAACTCTTTAAAACCAAAGGATTTTAACGCAAAGGATTGGTCAGATATTAAACCAAATACTGACAGGAAAAAGGTTGAAGAAATTGCATACAACTGGGGACCAAAATATGGAGAAGCAGCAAAAAAAATATTCTACTGGACACATAGATATGCCCAGCATATAACAATTCTCTATTACAAAACACTAACAGAACAGATTGAAAAAGAATATAATCCTGGTGTTCTGACTTACGTAAATTATACTGACCACCCGATAATCCTCGGCGGAATAATGCTTCCAGGCAGTCCTGATTGGTTTGAGATGGCAAGACAAAGGGCAACAAGTTTAATGTGGACAGAGGACTGGATGTATGGAGGTATTCGATCATGGGGAAATGGCCTTTACCAGCGACTCGGTTTTCTATGTGATATTTTAAGAAATGGAGCATCAAAACATAATCTACCACTTGGATTCTACAATACAATGGACAATGAAGAAGGCATTAGAATGAAGGGTTTTATCGTAATTGGGCACGGAGTAAAAATAATTGATTATTTCTATTATGGGCCGACCTACTGTGCAACAGAAAATTACTGGTCCGACAATATTTCACAGTATAAAGGTGTTGCAAAGGTAATAAGAGATATAGGTAAAGCAGAGGATCTTGTTTATCCAGGGCAGCCACCAAAAAGACAGGTTGCAATTGTTTATAGCACAACAGACGAAATCTGGGAACAGGATGGAGCAAAGGGACAAGAAAAACAATACCTACATATTGCACTCGCACAGGAAATGTATCCAGCAGATATTTTGAATGAAGGACTTATTCTTGATAGGGACCTATCACAATATAAAGTGATATATTTTATGGATAAACATCTTCCATCTGCTGCCTTAAAAAAACTCAGAACATATGTTGAAAATGGAGGAACTCTCGTTTTGCTACCTCTCGCCGGCGAAAAAGACGAATATGATAATGAAATAGATACAATTACCTCAATAATAGGAGCAAATGCGAAAACATCTATAAACCCAACAGGATTTGGAACAAGCAGTATTACCTTAAATCAGATAACAGGAATTACAAATGATGTTCCTGTCTCACTTTCATACAGAAAAGCAGAAATCTCAGGAAGTGTGAAAAGCCAGATTATAGGTAAATTTTCTGATGGAAGTCCAGCAATCTTAGCAAATAAGGTTAAAAAAGGTAATGTAATATATTATGCCTTTATGCCTGGACATAATTTTTTTGCAAAGGTTGCTGAAGCAAATCCTGAGGGTAATGTTACGAAATTCCCGGAATTACCGAGAAAACTTATTACGTTTCCCTGCACAATGGCAGAAGTTATGAAACAGGTTGAAATTTCTCAGGGGACATTTGAGGCAGATTTACTCGTATCCGAAAAAGGAACAGCATTGATACTGGTAAATTTCACAAGACAACCTATAGATGCAGTCAAGATTAAAATTCAGGCATCAGGAATAAAATCTGTTTCATCCGTTGAAAATGGAGAAATAAAGTTTCAGGAAAACAATGGTTATGTTTCTTTTTCAATGCCTGTAAACGGTGTGACAGATATTGTTATGTTAAAAAAGTAATTATTATCGCCATTAATCCACACTTAATGGGAAAGAACAAAAAATAACAATCAAAAGGAGGAGAATAATGAAATTTAGTATTCAGACAATAATTCTGCCGTATAATACCCTGGAAGAAATTGGTGAAATAGCACACAAATATGGCTATCAAGGTGTTGAATGGAGAGTACTTCCTGATAATAGTTTGAAGGACTTTGGCCCAGAAGTAAAAAACAATCTCGCAGTATGTACCCTTAAAAAAAATATCCCGGTAATCAAAGGAATTAATTCAGAATTTAGCCTGAGTACACCTGGGTTTTCCTCTTATGTTGAAATGGATCAGATTGAGGATATAAAGATAATTCGTGATGCTGGATGCGAACTCGGATGCCTTTTTTTCAGAATAAGGGGTCTTTATTATAAAAGAGATCGCAATTACCATGAAATAGTTGAAGATGGATGGAAGAAATTTGAAAAGGTTGAAAAAATCCTTGAAGGATATCCAATAAAAGCAGCCATTGAGATTCATAATGGTTTCGCAGTGAGTTCCTGCGCTGCTGCTTATCATTTTTGTTCAAAATTCAGTCCTAAGAATCTTGGTGTTATTCATGACCCAGGAAATCAGGTGGTCGAGGGAAGAGAAGATGCAAAAATGGGAATTGAAATTCTTGGAGAATACCTGGTTCATGTTCATTTCAAAAATCTTATATGGGAAAAACAAGGAACCAGAGATGATGGTACAGTCGAATGGAAGCCTAAAAGCGTTCCATTGAACGAAGGCATCATTGATTGGAAGGATTATATCACACAATTAAAAACTGCAGGATATAAGGGTTTTCTTTCAAATGAGGATATGGATACATCCACTGGACCTGTTGAACAACGATTGAAACAAATTAATTATCTTAAGCAGTTTGTGTAATCAGTAATCTGCACGCTTTTAATTTTTGGGATGTTGAATAAAAATTGGATTCGAAAATATCCATGCTTTTTCTTTATAAAATGCCTCAACCCTGCATGCACCGAAAACATCTGGTTTTAGAACAAGGCGTTTTACATTTCCTGAGTAAACAATTTTTGAGCCAATCTTAATATTTATATAACTTTTCTCTGGTATCTCAACAAGGATTTCCTCTTCTATGGATAGAAAATCTCCCATGGTTTTTTTCTTATCAGAAGAACCCAAAAAAAATCCTCTACTATCTGCTATAAAATCATTTGCAAAAAAAACTTTTCCCTGCATAAAGGCATCAACAATAACATCCCTATCTTTTTCAAAATCTCCTGTGATTTTCTTCTGTGTAAGAATATGATTTCTCAATGTTTTAAAAACAATTCTGAAACTAAATATTTTTCTTACATCAAGCAATTTTATTAAAAAAGGCAAGGTATGCATATCAAGTCCACATACTCCCACAAACCTTCTTTTTTTAAGAATTCTATCCCATTTCTGTAGTGTTACTAAAGATGGACCCTGAAGATTATGAGGAAATGAAAAATAACGAAAAATAAGATTTGATGGATTTGTTTTTTCTACAAAATCAAAAAGTGCAGACCAAACCTCAATTCCTGTGAGAGAATTAAATAGGTTTTTCTTTTTCCATTTATGATCAACAGAAAATCCGAAAAGGTTATGTTGTCCATCAGGATGAGCAGCAAACATCAATAGATTATTATTTTGATGGGAAACAATTTCTTCCACTGGCTTTTTCCCAAGCCATAACCTATTCCCATATATAAGAATATGGTTCTGACCACTTCCCTCGTCTGCCTCTTCTCCTGTGAGGACAATAAGTCCATCTTTATAGCCCTCCAAAGAAAAATAATCATCCCATCTTCTCTTAACAGGCGTATGCGGAGTTAAAATAATAAAGTCCAAACCTGATTGTTTCGCCTCATAAAAGATTGATTCGAGGATCTGTTTCTCTGTTTCCTGATTTATATGTATATGCAGACATCCAATATATTCATTAAAATCCATAGGAATTAATTAGATATATTTGAAATGCACTTTTTTGTTATACACCCCCAACGGGATTCGAACCCGTGTCTGATGGCTGAGAACCACCTGTCCTGGGCCACTAGACGATGGGGGCAATATTTTAAAGTCAAGATGTTTAATTTTACAATAGACAAAGTAAAAGGACAAATCCATCATAACTGGGGTCAACTCTTGACTCTTGACAGATTAACCACGATTTCCAAAAAATTCCGCCCTTTTGTTTTATCAACTTACTGTCATCATTCCAAATCTTGTCAAGATTTAACCCCGTATAGATATACCAGGTAATAAGCCCCCCCAACAAAAAGAGCACCACCAACAATATTACCCAGGGTTACAGGAACAAGATTATTAAGAATAAATCCGTACCACGTTAAATTCGAAACACAACCAAATGTCCTATCTATAATTTCTGGATTATTCTTGAGGAAAATCCCTATTGGAATAAAAAACATATTTGCTATACTATGTTCAAAGCCACTTGCAACAAATGCCATAATAGGGAAATAGATTCCAAAAATCTTACTGATAGAATCTTTCCCTGCTGCGGCAAGCCATACAGCCAGACAAACAAGCCAGTTACATCCAATTCCCCTGCAGAATGCTTCTAAAAATGAGATATTTACCTTTGCTGTAGCAGTATTCAAGGCTGATAAACCAGCACCATAGTTGTTTACTTTCCACAAACCACTGTAATATACTATCAATACCAGCAACATTGCTCCAACAAAATTTGCAATATAAACAATCAACCAGTTTTTAAGCATATCTTTTATCTGAACATCTCCTGTTGCAACCGCAGTAAAAATCAAACAATTTCCTGTAAAAAGTTCTGCTCCTCCAATAATAACCAGCATTAAACCAACAGTAAAAACACTGCCAGCAATAAATTTGGTAAAACCATAACCCAGGTATTGTGAAAGATCATGACTGACCATTGTGCAAAGATGTGCACCAAAACCAATATATACCCCGGCAAGGATTCCAAGTATCCACATCTGAAGCATCCCGAGACTTGCTTTTTTCTTGCTGGTTTCAACCATGCTTCTGGCTACATCTTCTGGTGTAAGAAAGCCACCCATTCTTCTCCCCTAAATTATTCTGCCAAATATTGCCTTCTTTATAACCCGGATTCTTCAAGAACCTGTGGTACGTATCTTTCCCAGCCAAGAGGCATAATATGTATTCCCTGGCATAATCCCCTCATTCCTTTAATAAGTTCTGATGCAATTTTAATACTCACCTTTGGTCTTTCTTCTTTTTTTGCATCAGCCATCATCTTGATATACTTATCTGGAACACTAACACCCGCAACCTTTTCATTCATATATTTTGCCATACCTGCTGTCTTTAACAATACTATTCCTCCGAGTATTGGGATATTATATTTCTGGATTTTTTGCATAAATTTTTCAAAAATTTTCAGGTCATAAACTGCCTGGGTCTGAAAGAATCTTGCACCTGCCTCTATTTTTTTCTCCATTTTTATTATCTGTAACTCAACAGGGTCATATCCTGGACTTACAACTGCTCCAAGAAAAAATTCTGGTTTCCCATCAAGTTCATTTCCTTTCATATCTTTGCCATTCATCAGGTCAGTTGCAACCTTCAATAAACTCACTGCATCAAGGTCAAACACTGGCTTTGCGTCCGGATGATCCCCTAATGTTGTGTGGTCTCCGGTTAAACATAGAATATTTTTTATTCCGAGGACAGAAGCGCTTAATAAATCTGACTGAAGAGCCAGCCTGTTCCTATCTCTGCAGGTTATCTGGAAAATAGGTTCAAATCCATTCTCAACCAGAAGCCGACACGTTGCAAGAGAACCAAGTCGCATCACAGAACTCTGAAGATCCGTCACATTAAAAGCATCCACCTTTTCTTTTATATGATCTGCTTCTTTCAGATGCGGTTCAATATTTGTCCCTTTTGGCGGGCCAATCTCAGAGGTAATAACAAACCTTCCTTCCTTTAATTTTTCTGAAAAACTTTTTTTCTCCATATTAGATTCCTTTTATAATTTTTTCAAAATCCCTCACAAGGGTATTTTTATCTTTTAAGATTGATTCCTTATTAATTTTTTTTAATCTCTCATATATCAAAACCCATCCACAGTCCATTTCAGGACTAACCTCACATTTTTTGTTTTTTGCACCACCGCAAGGCCCATTTAAGAGAGACTTTGAACAGGATGTTATTGGACATATTCCTCCTGTGTAATTCAGATAACATTCTCCACATTGATTACAATCGCAATCGAGCACTGTAAGTCCCTGAAATCCATTCAGGTAATGTGTATCGCAACCTGGAAAAACAGTTTTATCTTCAAGTAGTTTTGCAATAACCTGAACCCCAACCCCGCAGGAAAATACAACAATACCCTGGGCCCCTTTGATTTCATTCATACTTTTTTCAATGTATCTTTTTGAAAAATCATCATTACATAAATAATCTACTTCTGCAATGCCTGAAACCTCACTCTGTTTTGCAATTATCAGTTTTCCAATTTCTTCTTCAGGAAAATAAACTTCTTTACAACCAAAACATTTGAAAACAAATAGTTCTTTTTCAAAATACCTGTCAAGTTCCTGCTGATTTTTAAGTTTTGTAATAAGCATTTTTCTTTGCCTTTTTGATTAAACTTACAATACCTATCTTTGACGAACATATATAATCACAGCAGCCGCATTCAATGCAGGATTTCACCTTATACTCAGCACACCTATCCCATATCTGGTTTTTACCGTAATATACATAATATAGTGGATAAAGTTCCATCGGACACACATCAACACATCTACCACATTTTATGCAAACATTTTCTTCTGAAATCTCAACTGGATTTTTACTTAAAAGGATATAACCGGTTGTCCCTTTTATAACAGCAGTATCAAACTCATTCTGTATAATACCCATCATAGGTCCACCCATCCTGAGTTGATAGTTTTCTTTATCAAAAACTTTTTCTCCTCCACAATAATCAATAATATCCTTCAATGGTGTACCAACCAGCACCTCAAAATTTCCGGGTTTCTCAAATAAACCAGAAACTGTAATAACCCTTTTTATAAGAGGAATACCCTTAACAATTGCTTGAAAAATTGAGAAAACAGTTCCTGTATTAAGAACCACAACCCCTACATCAAGTGGTAATCCACATTCTGGTACCTGCCTTCCCATTACTGTTTTTATCAACATTTTTTCAGCACCCTGTGGATACTTTGTTTTTAATTCTTTTAATGTTATCCATCCATACCCTTCGGTTGCTCTTCTGATTTTTTCGATCGCCTCTGCCTTATTATTTTCGATTCCAATGATTACATTCTCCACTGAAAGAATTTTTCTTGTAATCTTTATTCCCTCGACAATCTCTTCTGGATATTCAATCATCATTCTATTATCAGCATTCAGGTATGGCTCACACTCACAGCCGTTTATGACAAGGGTATCGATTGGATTTTTCCCTTTGCGCAGTTTCACATGTGTTGGAAACATTGCACCACCAAGTCCAACTATTCCTCTGTCTTTAACAATTTCAACCAATTCCTCCTCAGAAAAAGTTTCCCATTCAGAATATCCTTTTACAGAAGAATCTTTCTCATCGGAAAAATCGTTCTCAATGATAATTGCAGGACAATTTTTAGAGATTGATGGATGGAACTTTTCTTCAATTGAAACAACTCTGCCTGCAACAGGTGAATGGATAGGACTTGATATTAACCCTGAAGCCTCGCCAATCTTCTGTCCAAGTTTTACCCTATCACTCTCTTTAATACAAACAGACGCAGGAGAACCCGTATGCTGGGAAATAAACACATAAACATATTGTGGTTGCTTGAATTTTTCAATCCGTAGGTTTTCTGTAATTTTTTTATTTTCAAAAGGATGAACTCCACCATAAAAATTTTCAATTCTTTTACTGGCTGAAAAAATAGATATTTTTTCTTTTTCTTCTACAGTAAATTTGTTATTATCCCTAATCTGCACAGAACTATCAAGATTTCTTTCTTGTTTTTTTATTCTTTTGAATGCCTCTATCCATACACATGCTTTTTCTGGATTAACCTCGCATTTTTCGTTTTTCGCGCCGCCACAGGGCCCATTAAGCAAACTTTTTGCGCAATCAACAACAGGACAAAGCCCTCCGGTTATTTCAAGATAACACTGACCGCAACCAGCACATTTTTCAGAACAAAGCGCAATACCATGATAGCCAATAACACTTGTTGCATTTCCACTTTGAGGAATGGTATCTGCCAGAGCAATTACTCTTATACCCTTATCTTCAACAAGTTTTGCAACTATCTGAATACCAAGGCCACAGGAAATAACACCAATTTCTTTATAACCACTGTTTATAACTGAAGAAAGTTTTTTTTCTGTAAGATATCTGGTACACAAAAAATCAATTGCCTCATAACCTTTAATTCTCTCAGAAATATCAGATAAATGTTGAATCTTTTCATATTCTAAATCCTCGTCCTTTTCAAATGCCTTATAACATTTCTTACACCAGATAATAATAAAATCTGAAGCATCTTTTAATAATGTCCTTAATTCATTTTCTGTTTTTATTTTATATTTTGTGTAATCAATCATCTTTTCGCCTTTTTTAAGTTGTCTTATTTTAACACAAAAATAATATTGCAATATTTACTGCTGGGAAAAAGATATTTTAATTGGTCCTACTTATTCAGGATTAAAAATTCATTCCATACAATATCAGGTTTCAACGTTTTTTCTCCAATCCCACCATCATCTTTCATGTCTTCTCCAACACTATAAACAATGATACTATCTACATTTTTTCTATAGATATACTGCCTTCCAGTAAAAGGATCTATCGGTAGTTCAGGGAGAACCACTGGGATAAGTTGTGTAAGATTATCTGGATATTTTTCATACATTTTCCTGTAAAGTCTTATCGCAAGACCAATCTCTGCTGCGCCGAGCACAGCATCAAGATTTGATTCCTGTTGATATGCCCGGACGTATGCCGGAAATAACCCCCTAGAGATAGATGCTTTTTTTTCTGGTAATTGCTTAATTTCCTTCTCAAGTTGTTCAATCCTGATTTTTCCTTCGTAATAGGGCTTACTCGAATATAAAATCATTTCTCCCATTATTTTTATATAAAAAGATATCTCATCAATCCAGTATTCTCTGGCAATTTTTTTAACATCTTCAATGTTTTCTGTGCCAAAAATATTTTTAAGATCTTCCCTTTCCTTATTGGTTAATTCCTTTTTCTCAGAGTTCAAGCATAATACTGATTCGAATTGTTTGAGTAATTCTGGCATTCCAAATACAATCATTTCCTGTATCAATACCTCTGAAATAATGTTCTCTTTCCTTTCTTTTTCCGTGTATTCAATTATTGATCTATACATTGCTAAATCAACATTTCTGGCATCAGGAATTTGTTCAATATGACGCATAGAAATCATATCTGTTGCTATCCTTACCATCTGCGAAATAACTGATTTCTCATTTGACAGGCACCTGCCCAGTTTTAATGCTGTCAGAGATGTTTTTAAAGAGGCATTAATATTCCCATTTTCTGCTTCAATCTTTGATTTTGAACAAAGCATACGAACAAATGTCCTAAGATATGACTGAATATGCAAAAATTCAGGTGGTGCACTTTTTGTATTTGTAAAAACGCATTCCATTTCAGATGCTTTTTCAAGTAATTGAAACATTTTTATGAAATCAGGATTATTAAAAATTAAATCATTTATCTTTTTCTTTTGTTCAGGTGAGACATCTTCCCAGTTTAGCGTGCCCCCATAGGGCATATATTTCAGGTCTTTCTCGTATTCACGGCTAATATTATCAAGTATTTTGAATGCATCTTTAAGCACGATAGCACCATTTTCATTGTCAGGAATTTTCGGCTGAGCAAATAATGAAGAAACTCCACCAATAGAAAATGTAGCAGGAAAAATGATTATAGCAAAAACTACATAAATCTTTCTCAAAATATTCATTGAATCCTCTGAATTATTAAGAAATTAATATACTCCTCTAAATGTAATGGACTAAAACTGTTAAGAAAATCTATATTTTTGCGCCTGACCATTTTTCGATGTTTATCAAAAGATGTTCTGCATTTTTTCTTGTTTTGCAATTACATACAATATAAGAAAGTTTTGCATCAAGATTCTTAATAAAAAACTCAACCTCTTCTGGCATAACATATGCCATAACTTTTTTCCCTGAGTCCTGGATTTTTTTATACAACCACAGCCACTCTCTCACAGAATAGGTACTCCCTGCACCAGGAACCCATTGTATCATTTGTATCTCTGGAATTTTACACAATCTATCAAGATGATGAAGAGCACCTGGTCCATCAAGATGATAGACAACAGTTTTAAATTCTCTGCAAACCATCTCAATTTCAGGAATAATAAACTGCTCAAACATCTCTTTTGAAAGCATGCAGGAAATATCTGATTGTGTTGAAACAAATGAATATGGACACCATAATGCCAACCAGCATATTCCATAACCTTCCTGGTATTCTTTATAAATCTCTATAATTTTTTTATTAATAAGAACCCAGTTTTCTGCAAGTTTCATAATTGCAGATTTCATAGCAACTGAATTATCAATAAGTCCTATCAAGAATTTTCCAGAACCCATTAACATTGAAAGAAGGTCGTGTCCCGGTAGTATTGCTGGCTGACCAATAAGAAATTTTTTAGAACCAGCCTGAACAAACCTGTTATAAAAGTTAAAGAACTTTTTTATCTCCTTTGACTCTAAATCAAGATCAAAGGTTTTCTCGTCCTCAACATCAATATCTTCAACTGGTTCAATCCATACAGTTGTTGGATTAAATTTAACACTTGCCCTGTATGAAAGTGTGTATCCTGCCATAACAGAATCAGAAGGAAGTGCCTCTGCTATGTATGCAGTGTTTGAAAACCTATACTCAAGATTTTTGAGAAACCAGTCAATATTCAGGTATCTATCTTCATCAGACAAAGGTAATTCAGGAGGGCTAACATTTGCCTTTTTATCCTGCGCATATATTGCTACACAGGGCCTACCTATGTATTTTCCATTCCAGAATGAATCTAATCTTTGTTTTGTTTCAGTCCAATCTTTTTTGTATAACACCGATATCTAAGGTTTATTTTAATCTATAAATAAATGGCCTTCTAAACATTCCACCAAAATGATGAGGATTATAAATCCTTAAAGCAATGGTATTTTCCCCTGGTTTTAGTTTACCTGTTAAATCAATATCCCACTCAAACCTATAGTCATTAAACCACCAAATCGGTTTATAGTTTTCCCTGTGAGCAACCTGCTGACCATTTACATACAACCAGCACTCATTAAAAAGGCCTGGAAACATTATATGGACATTCCCTTGAACATCGTTATTATTTAATTCCACATTTGTTCGATACCATCCGTAACCAGTATAACTCTGCCTGTCTTTATTTCTTATTCCCTGTGCCTGGATATAAAGGTCTGCTGTCACAATCTCCCATGTTTTTTCAGGATAATCTTTTCTTGTTTTAACAGTAAAATTTTTGTGATTTTTATTCCAGTATGAAAGATCCACAGGACACTCATAATATTTTTCTTTTAACCCGATATTTTCAGGATCTCTCATAAATGCCCATTCAAGTGGCAGTTTTTTAACAAGTGTTCCCTTTGTCCCATCAATCAGACCAGAAAGTTCTCTATACTGCTGTACCTCTCCTGGCCACCAGGCATATCCCTGTTCCCCTATTCTCTTATACGTTGTAAAAATTCCGTTCATTGCAGTTAATTGTTCCCGCGCAGCAAATCCTTTTTCTCCATAACCAGCAGCAGATGTATAATCAATGTTTGTTGCTGCTTCTTTAACCATCGACATATAATTTTTCAATATATCAAAACTCAATCTTGTAAATTTCATCCGGTCAAGATAAAGTTTTTCATTATTTGTCTTTTCCTTTTTCACTGCAATCTTTTCTGCAATTTTTTCTGCTTCTGTTAATTTTTTCTCGAGAAATAAAACAAGATCCTCTGTATAAATTGCTGGTGCGACAAAATACTCGTGTTCTGTAACAATTGTATCTTCCCATGCCCTGAATATTGCATTCCAATACTGTGACATTGGACCTGACATCGGTCCATAAAAAGCAGGATAAAATTCTTCTATTAATTTATCAACATCTTCATCAGGGTTCCACATTAATCTTCCCCGAATATAAAGATTGATAAATGTTGTTGCAAAAGCACCCCTGCTTTCTGTATCAACTCCGAGGATCCCTGCATTTCTATAATGTTTTATATCCTGCCTCACTGCAGCAATTGATGGATTTGGAATATCTCTCCAGACAAGCATTCCCTGGTCGTAATCATAGATTACAACCCTTCCCTGCATTACCTTCGCCCATTTATAAAGCATATCCTTATATTCCTGTTTCTGTGGAGATTCTATATCATCCATCCCATGAATCGGGTCTATGTCAATAGGAGCAAGATATGCAACAAGAGGTTCTTTTGCTGTAATATCTCTAACAGGCGGTATGGTTATATTTGAATACGCCAGGAATCCAATCTTTGCCTTGCTTTCAGGGTATTTCTTCATCAGTATATCCGCAACATTATTATAAAACTCCATAAAGGCATCTGTCATTGAAGGGGTCATAAAATATTTATCCCATTGCAGAGACATCAACTCCTTATCTTTCGGAGAATCTGAACTATAAAGACCATCTTCCATTCCGAGAGAAAACCTTTTACCCTCTGCATAAAGTTTTTCAACCTTTGCAGCAACATGTTCAGCAGTTGACCTTTCTGAAATCGGGACCTTAAATGGATCGCCACCCGGCGCAATATCCTTTGTGTATCTTGCGAGACAATGCCCACTCGGAACAGATTCATTGATCATCATATTAAGGCGCATAAACTCGTCTTTTCCTGTTGTATCCCCAAGCCATGAAATCCAGTACATTCTAACCTCAAAAGGTGGTCCATACGCAAAATCAATCTCGTCGAGAACAAGCCGGGAGTATTCAGGAATGCACTGGCCAAACTCTGTAGGCATGAAAAATCTACAACCCCATCTTCTCAGTATCTCAGCAACAGCACTGCAATTTGATTCTTCATTGCTTCCAGCAAGATAAACTCTGTTCCCATCTGTCTTTATTACAATTGCATCTGCCCGCAGAACTGGATTTTTCTTTTTAACCGCATCGATCTTTTTTTGCAATTGAGGGTTTTCTTTTAACGCAAGAGAACCAATGATAAAAAGAGGTATATCCTTTCTTGTAAGTGCCTTTGAAATTTCCTGTTCTGTATTGATTATCTCAGGCCTTGCGCCTGTCATTTTTTCAATGTATACTGCAAGATCTTCTGCAGCAAGCCTTTCAAAATTACCTGCCTGGGCAGAAATAAGAACCTTTGCATCGGTCTTACCTTTATCAACAATAACAAGTGCCTTTGACTGACACAAAGAAACCTGCAATAAAAATAATCCTGCAATTAACATCAATTGAAAATATTTTTGTTCCATATCTTCCCCCTATTTTAGGTTTAATATTTAAAAAATGCCTATCTTATTAACTTTATTAACTTAGATAAATTTATAATTAAACCTATTATATCACAAAACATTTTAAAAAATTTCAATGAAACAAATTTGCCAGGATATATTAAGATGAACCAATACTTACTGTTTTTCAAGTTCCTGGATTTCAGGTATAATGTAAACACATTCGGTCAATTACTTTGTTTGAAAAGTAGAAAGACCGGACGAAACAAGATTTCTTTACTTGATGCCCGGTTCTTAGTAAATATTTACAGATGAATGTATAAATAAAAAGGGGTAAATATTGCATTATCTTATTACAGGTGGTGCTGGATTCATTGGTTCACACCTTGTGGATTTTCTTCTTGCTGCTGGCAATGAAGTATCCGTAATAGATGACTTTTCAACAGGCTCAATTGAGAATGTGAAACACCATTTAAAAAACCTGAAGTTTCATCTCTTCATAGAAAATATATTGAATAGAGATGTTGTTGAGTATTTATCCAGAGATTCTGACTTTATATTCCATTTTGCGGCTGCTGTTGGAGTAAAAACTGTTCTTGAAAAACCATTACAATCCATTGAAATAAATATCCAGGGCTCAAGAAATGTTTTTGATGCAGCATCAAAATACAAAAAACCAGTGCTTTTTACTTCAACATCAGAAGTTTATGGAAAAAATGAAAAGGTACCTTTTAATGAAGAAGATGACATAGTCCTCGGACCCACATCAAGAAAAAGATGGGGATATGCTTGTAGCAAGGCACTTGATGAATTTCTGGCGCTTGCCTATGCAGAAACAAAAAAACTTCAGGTTATCATAGTAAGATTGTTTAATACTGTCGGGCCGCGACAAACAGAAAAATATGGTATGGTTCTTCCGAGATTTATAATGCAGGCACTCTCAAATCAACCAATAACAATTTTTGGAGATGGAACACAAACAAGGTGTTTTACTCATGTAAAAGATGCAGTTAATGCATTTTTCAAACTCTCGAATTCGGAAAGAGCTTTCGGAGAAATAATCAACATAGGAAGCCAGGAGGAGGTTTCGATCTTAAGATTGGCAGAACTTGTAAAGAAATTCATAAATACCAGATCCGAGATTGTTTTTGTAAAACCAGAAAGCGTTTATAAAGATGGCTTTGAGGATATGAACAGAAGGGTTCCTGATGTTTCAAAACTAAAAAAACTCACAGGTTTTTTTCCGGCTTGCGGTATTGAAGAAATAATCAAAGAAACCGTGGAATATTATGTGTCTCTGAAATGAAATACAAAAAAATTATTCTTATATCCATATTGACCATTGGTTTTGTTATTAGATTATCTACACTTGTTCAACTCTCATCCACTGCATTATTCAATCCTGTCTGTATGGATAAGCATGACCAGAAAACATTTCATTTATGGGCACAATCCATTTTAAAACATCCATTCTACGTTGATGGGGATGCCTTTTACATGGCTCCTTTGTACCCATATTTTCTTGCTCTGATTTATGCGATTTCTGGAGGTAGTGTTTTCTTTGCTGGAATTGTTCAGGCGCTTCTTGATGTTTTTGCAATATACCTGATTTATTTATTAGGTAAAAAAATAAAAGATGAAACTACTGGTCTTATTGCTGCTGGATTATATGCTTTTTATCAAACAATTGTCCTTTATTCAGTTGCAATCCTCAGTGATGGGCTTATTACATTCTTAAACATATGTTTTATATTTTCCCTATACACGGCACTTGAAAAGAAAAGATGGTCTTTCTGGATTTTATCAGGAATAATACTCGGGCTTGCTGCTCTGGCAAAACCAACAATACTCGCATTTATCCCATTCGTTATTGTCGGTTTTTTTATCTGGCCAGAAACAAGAATCAGTCCATTGAAAACCAAAAAAAAATTAAGCCATATCCTTGCTGTAACATTGGTGGGAGCAATTGCGTGTATAATTGTAATTCTTCCTGTCACAATAAGAAACTATGCAGTAAGTGGGAAATTCGTCCCAATCTGTACAAATGGCCCTGTTAACTGGCAAATTGGAAACAGTACAGATTCTGTTGGGCTATTTTGCTATCCTCAGGGAGAGTTGCTATCGGTAACAGACCCTAATTTCTGGAAATTGCTGCTGCGCAAGTTATTACTTTTTTTTAGCAGTTATGAATGGCCGCAAAATCTAAGTGTTTATGTTGCAAGAGAAATAATACCTGCATTGAACTTTGCATTTGTAAAATTTGGACTGATAGTGTTTCCTGGAATTATTGGGTTGATTCTTGCAGCAAGAAATCGGAAAAACTTTCTTTTTATTGCATTTACAATTGTACAGATACTCTGGGTTGTAATGTTTTTCATCACAGAAAGATATAGATTGCCTGCTGTTTCATGCCTTGCAGTTTGCGCAGGATTTTTAATCACTGAAGTAATATTCGAATTAAGATCAAAAAAAATTGTAAAACCATTGAGCATGCTTGCGTTTGCTGGAATACTAACATATTTTTTCAACTGGACACCGGCACAGACAATCGTCGAGATGCAATATAAAATTTTCGCAAAACTAAGTAAGACAAACATAATATATTACCTTCAGAATAAAAATGCTCATCTGGCTGAAAAAATAGCAATGGATTACTTAAAACTACTACCTGATGACCCGGACAGTCATTTTTTCCTTGCCTGTGTAATGTTTAACAAAGGAAATATTAAACAGGCAGAAGACCAACTTGTTTTAACCTTGCAGATAAACCCCCAACACGAACTTGCAAAGAAGTTTCTTCAGGAGATTAGAAAAAAATACTCCAGTGTGCTGCCCCAACAAACCCTTATATTCGAAAACAAAGTACAGCACACTGCAAGGGAGTATGAGGGATAAAGTCCCTCATGTTTGGGGGAGAATCGATCCGCAGTTGCGGATCCTTAGGTAGGGGGCTTGCCCCCTCCTAAAAGTGTCGTGTCGAGAGAAAAAACGAAAATAAGGAAATCTAAAAGACACGACACTAGTGTGCTGGTTCAGATAGCAATGATACATTTGAAAATATAGTACACAGCACACTACAAGGGAGTATGAGGGAAGAAGTCCCTCATGTTTGGGGGAGAATGGGTCCGCAGTTGCGGATCCTTAGGCAGGGGGCTTGCCCCCTCCTAAAGTGTCGTGTCGAGAAAAAAAACAAAAATAAAAGGATTTATAAGACACGACACTAAGTGTGCTGATTCCAACAACCGTAGATACATTCGAAAACAAAGTACAGCACACTACAAGGGAGTATGAGGGATAAAGTCCCTCATGTTTGGGGGAGAATCGATCCGCAGTTGCGGATCCTTAGGCAGGGGGCTTGCCCCCTCCTAAAAGTGTCGTGTCGAGAGAAAGACAAAAATAAGGAAATCTAAAAGACACGACACTAAGTGTGCTGTCTCCAACAACCCATATACATTCGAAAACAAAGTACAGCACACTACAAGGGAGTATGAGGGATAAAATCCCTCATGTTTGGGGGAGAATGGAGCCGCAGTTGCGGATCCTTAGGTAGGGGGCTTGCCCCCTCCTAAAAGTGTCGTGTCGAGAGAAAGACAAAAATAAGGAAATCTAAAAGACACGACACTAAGTGTGCTGATTCCAACAACCGTAGATACATTCGAAAGCAAAGTACAGCACACTACAAGGGAGTATGAGGGATAAAGTCCCTCATGTTTGGGGGAGAATGGAGCCGCAATGTTTTGCGGATCCTTAGGTAGGGGGCTTGCCCCCTCCTAAAAGTGTCGTGTCGAGAGAAAAAACAAAAATAAAGAGATATAAGAGACACGACACTGTGGAACATTGATACATAAATGTAATGGGAGTATAATAATCTGTATCTTTTTTGAAGATTATGCACAAGAATATACAGGGGTTTTTTCCTCAAATATAGGATTAACGCGAGAAATTCAAGGATTTTTTATTTATAAAGAAAATTCCTTAGGTCAAAGACAAGAACTAAGAATACTGCCTACAATACAGGAGCAACAAATGAAATGGACATCTTCATTTATTTTTACGTCGAAAGAACCACCATCTGATGCTGAGACAATAAGTCAAAAACTTATGCATCAATCAGGGATGATAGACAAACTTGTCTCGGGTATATATTCCTTTCTTCCACTCGGACTGAGAGTTCTAAAAAAGGTTTCAAATATTATAAGGGAAGAAATGGATAATGCAGGTGCCCAGGAAATTTTAATGCCTTCCTTGCAACCTGCATCATTATGGAAAGAATCAGAAAGATTCGGCAAGATGGGTAAAGATATGATTGTTTTTAAAGACCGACACAATCGTGAAATGCTTCTCGGACCAACACATGAAGAGGTTGTTTCTGATATTGTAAGAAAGTATGTAAAAAGCTGGAAGAATTTACCTTTAATGTTTTATCAGATACAAACAAAATATCGTGATGAAATCAGACCAAGGTTCGGAATTATAAGGTCAAGAGAATTTCTTATGAAGGATTGTTATAGCTTTGACCGCAGTGATAATGAAGCAGAAAACTCCTATTTTTTAATGAGACAGGCATACGAGAAAATATTTAAGAGGTGTGGATTGAATACCTCGGTTCATACTGCTGATTCAGGGGTTATCGGTGGGAAATTTTCAGAAGAATTTATTGCATCAGGGGACTGCGCAGAACTTGAAATTGGCCATATTTTTAAGCTTGGTACAGATTATAGCGAGAAACTTCATGTCTACTTTATGGACAGAGATGGAATAGAAAAGCCCGCTGTTATGGGATGTTATGGAATCGGAGTAAGCAGGGTTATAGCAGCAATCATAGAAGGTAATTATGATAATCATGGCATAATATGGCCAATCTCGGTCGCACCATTTTTATGTACCATTGTGCCCGTGAATATGTCAAACAGCACTACCATAGAAACTGCGAATATTATTTATGAAGACCTTATTTCCTCAGGGATTGAGGTTCTCTATGATGATAGAGATGAATCAGCAGGTGTGAAATTTGCTGATGCCGACCTACTTGGAATACCATACCGTATTACGCTCGGTAGAAAACTTGCAGAAAGAAAGGTCGAGATAACAGAAAGAAAAACAGGAAAATCTACTGATATTGAAATTGATAAGGTTAAAACATTTCTTATAGATAATTTTAGAAAATTATTATGAAAGATCTTGGACAGATTATTCTTTCAGGGTTTAATTACAACAGAGATAAATTCTTACTTTTTCTGGTTGTTCTTATTTCAACTATCTTAATGATGAAAGGGCTTGACCTTGCACTGGATAGAGACCAGGTTTTTTGCATACTCGGGATTTTCTTAATAGAAAATTTCTTAACATGCGGTGTCTACGGCTCTTTGAAAAAGATTTTATCAGGAGAAAAATTAACCCCACAGGTATTCTTAAAAAACTGTGTTAATTTCTTTATAAGATTTCTTATAATAAAAATTTTCTTCGTAATTTCTATTGTCTTTATTTCAGGTATTATTCTTATATTAATAGAAGCAGCAGGAAAAATTCCTTCTGTTCCTGCTGCGACAGGCATTGTGTTTTTATGGCTTATATGGCTTTCATTTCCCATGTATTATCTTATTCTATCGCTTTTTGCGCCAATGGTACTTTTTAGTGAAAACAGTGGAATCTGGCAATCCATTAAAACCAGTATTAGTTTTAGCAGAATTTTTTTTAGTAAAATTATAATCATCGCATTTTTATATTTTATATCAGTACTGGTTTTTGTATATTTTCCTGAAAAATCGTATAATTTATCTTCAGGATTGTGGTACTTCTGTAAAGGAGTACTTGTAAGTATAATGGAGATAGGTTTTATAAGTTCTTTTCTTTTACTTTATCAAAAGGGGTGGGACAATGAAAGAAATGTTTGAAATCAGGTGGCATGGACGTGGTGGTCAAGGCGCAAAAACTGCTGCCCTATTATTTGGAGACGCCGCTTGCTCAACAGGCAAATATGTTCAGGCATTTCCTGAATATGGGCCAGAAAGAATGGGAGCACCGGTTGTTTCTTTCAACAGAATAAGTTCAGAACCAATAAGAACACACGGGCCTATTCTTAATCCTGATGTTGTTGTTGTGTTGGATGTATCCCTTATTGAACAGGTCGATATAAAAGCAGGCATTGACCCAGAAAATGGGATGATTCTCTTAAATTCATCAAAGGATCCCGAAGAATTTAAGAAACGTTTAGATTTTAACGGCCAGGTCTTTACGGTTGATGCATCAAATATATCTCTTGAAACAATAGGAAGAGATATACCAAACACTCCTATGATGGGGGCATTGATTAAAATCACAAACATTCTTGATATTGAAGAGGTTCTTAATGATATAAAACATAAACTCGAAATAAAATTTAGAAATAGACCTGAGATTGTAGAAGGAAATTTAAGAGCAGTAAAACAGGCATACGATTGTGTAAAAAGTTCAAACTGATGGGGGTGAAAATTGGAAGAAAAAAAACTATCATGGAAAGAATTACCTGAAGGAGATGTCTTAAAAGCTGCAACTTCAAAAAACTTCAAAACAGGAAACTGGAGAAGCGTAAGACCAGTTCACCATCCAGAAAAATGCATTCATTGTCTTATATGCTGGGTATACTGTCCTGACAGTGCAATAAAAACAGCGGATGGAAAATTTACAGGATTTGATTATGACTACTGTAAGGGGTGCGGGATATGCGCTCATGAATGTCCCAAAGATGCAATAACAATAGAGTCAGAAAAGAAATGAAAAAAACAAAACTACTTATCTGGCTAATTGTCATATTGATTGTTTCTGGCTGGCTCTGTTTTTTTATAGAATATGCCTCTTCAAAAAAACAGATCGCTCAATTACAGATAAAAATTGAACAAATGGATTCACAATTAAAGGCAGTCGGAGATATCTCAAAAAATATTGATGATTCCATTACTAATATTGACAAAATGATATCTGAATTTGAGAAAATTAAGAATTCCCTTCAACAGATTCGCACAAAGATTGAAAAAGCAAGCACATTATAAGTGTTTTCTTATATGGTTTATAACTGCGGCTGCCTCGTATACTGCGGAAACAATTTGTTTCATTGAACCAGAACGGATATCCCCACAGGCATACATTCCATTAACAGATGTCAAAAAATTCTTGTCTGTTATTATGTATCCTGCATTATCAAGATTAACATCAGGTGGAAGAAATTCAAACGATGGTTTGAAGCCGGCAAATATAAAAACCCCATCTGCCTTTATTTCAGTGATGCCCGACTTTGTCTGAACCAAAACTTTTTCCACTCTATTTTCCCCTGTAATTTCAACTGGTTTCCCCTCAATTATATTTATCCCATCTATGGATGTATACATTTTACCCGGATGTCTAATCCATATTACAGAAGAAAAATTTCTGAGAAAATTTATATCTGCCTCTACCTGTTTTCCCTCGCCGATAACAACAACCTCTTTGTTTCTAAAGAACGCTCCATCGCATAATGCACAATAAGATACTCCTTTTCCCTTGAATGTATCCTCACCTTTTATACCGAGATGCTTTGGAATAGAGCCAGAAGCAACAACAACATTTTTTGTCTCATAGGTTTTATCTTTAGTGGAAATATTGAATTTTTCGCCTGATTTTTCAATCCTTAAAACATCTTCAAAAATAAGGTTCACCCCGAGTTTTAACGCTTGACTGTAAAACCTTTCAGCGAGTTCTGCTCCTGATATGCCTCCTGGAAATCCAGGATAATTTTCAATCTTCTCGATCCATACAAGTTTTCCACCAGGATATAACCTTTCAATTACAGAAAATGAAAGATTTGCCCTTGCTGCGTATATTGCAGCAGATAATCCTGCTGGACCAGAACCAATTATTATTACATCCATATTATCCTCCTAAATAATAAGGTAAAATCCAAAAGCCAGAAGTATTACTCCTGCGATTATCCTGATCTTTCTTGCATGTTTAATCATTGATTTTTGAATCTTTCTATGGGCAGATAAAAAAATAGCAAGTACAAAAAAAGGAACAGTTAATCCAATAGAATAAAACAAAAGCATTGCTATCCCCTTTATAACTGTTTCCTGGGTTGAAGCCATAGTCAGTATTGTACCCAGTATTGGCCCAACGCATGGCGTCCAGGAAATACCGAGCACAGCACCAAATAAAACAGCACTTAATCCAACAGGTCGTCTGTTGAAATCAGGAGAAATTGTTCTATGAAATGAAAAAAGATGTGTAAGTTCGAGTGTTTCAAGAGCAAAAATAATTATTATCACGGCTGCGATTGCCCTGAAGAAAGTTATATGTTGCGTAAGAAATCTCCCAATACTGGTTGCTGAAGCCCCGAGCACAGTGAAAACAATTGTAAAACCAAGGCACATCAATCCAACTGAAAAAAGCAGGCCTGTTTTTTTCAGGTTAATATCTTCAAGAGAAGTCCCTGCAAGAAACGAAAAATACACAGGGATAAGAGGAATTATGCACGGAGAAAAAAATGAAACAATACCTGCGAAGAAACTCAAAATCAGTCCAACTCCCCCGGAAAAAGATATTCTTTCAAGTATTTGTACCATAATACCTTATATCACACTTCTGAAAAAATTCAGAGAGAACCTCCTGGAACCTTAGCATTTCTTCTTTTGAAAACGGTTCCCCACCATCGAATCCATCCTTTACCCCAATACTTCTGTATTGTTGAAGTACATATTTTCTGGCTCCCTTTAATTGAACCCCAATTTTTTTCAGATTATCAATAGTGTGAAATTTTCTTACAAGTGTTGTTCTGAATTCATAATCAATCTTTGAATTCATCAGAATCTTTGTGGATTCAATGATTTTCTCCATTAACTCTGGCGTAATTGTAATACCGCATATCCTTGAATAAAATTCTGCCTCGAGGGCATCCTTTACATCCATAGAAACTCCGCGTATCAATTCATTCTCAATGAGGTATTTTAATTTATCAGGAAATGTTCCATTTGTATCTATCTTAACAGCAATACCAATGCTTTTGATTTTCTCAATAATATCAAAAAGAAAATCCGAAACAAACGGCTCCCCACCTGTAATAACAAAACCATCAATAAAATCCCTGTGCTCGATAAGATATGATTCAATTTCCAACCATTCAACATCAGGAATATCCTCATATCTCTCAACAAGTGGCCAGTTCTGACAAAAAGAACATCTAAAATTGCATCCAGGCAAAAATATCACAGAACTTATCTTTGAATCCCAATCGCAAAAGGAATTTTTTATCCAGCCTTTGATAGGATATCTCATTAAAACCCCGAGAATATAAGATTAGAATCTGCTTTTTTTATATCTTATTCTGAGCTCATAAAAAACTTGCGAGGAAACTTTCCTGGGAACCTTGTGGTAATTTTTTTTATAATAATTAAAGGACAATGAGATGGTTTTTTCAAGTGTATGAAAAACAGCCATGCAATTTTTACATAAGGCAAGATGTTCCTTCAGGGCATTAAGTGATTTCTGATCTAATTCTTTATCTAAATACAAAGAAAGCAATTCCAGGCACTCCTCACATTTCATCACCCTACTCCTGAACCGATTCTACTATTAAAATACTCTGAAAGTTTATCCCTAAGATACATTCTACTTCTATGAATTCTTGATTTAACTGCGGGCACAGATAATCCGAGCATCTTGCTGATTTCTTCTGTAGAAAATCCCTCTATGTCGTGAAGTACAAAGATTGTCTTGTATTTGCCCGGTAAAGAATTAACTGATTTTTCAATCAACGCCTTGAGTTCTTCGTTCTGTAGATGTGCCTTTGGATCCCCTGACCAGTCAGCAATTTCTGCAGGATATATTCTACCATCTTCATCATTATTTTTTTGTTCAAACCTGACAAGAGGAATTTTCTTTTTTCTCATCTTCATAAAAGCATTATTTGTTGCAATCCTGTAAAGCCAGGTTGAGAATGCTGATTTACCTTCAAACTTTGGAAGAGCATAATAGGCATTGATAAAGGTTTCCTGTAAAAGATCAGCGGCATCCTCCTTATTCCCGAGAAGTTTTAAACCAAGATTGTAAATACGCGCCTGATTTCGTTTAACCAATTCTTCAAAAGCAGCAGAATTACGATCTTTCGCCAGTTTAATCAATTCGTTTTCTTTAAGAAGAGCCAGCGCTTTATTATTTTCCATATATATATATTATAACAGAATTTAGTTTATTTTCATCTTCCAACCAGTATAGCCATTCCAGCAATAAGAAGAACAATCGAAAAAATTTTTCTTAATCTTTTGTTATCGGTTCTCATACTTACCTTTGTTCCTGCAAAAGCCGCAAAAACAGCAACAACCCCG
>Ga0255347_1000763_pt1 | contig 56053 bp, 54 predicted proteins | sample wastewater_treat_2_FD_192479 | JGI IMG/M metagenome (GOLD analysis project Ga0255347, IMG submission 192479) | Wastewater microbial communities from Lulu Island WWTP, Vancouver, Canada - plant24 | ecosystem: Engineered > WWTP > Wastewater > Unclassified | place: Canada: Vancouver, British...
AAGAATTGCAGCATGAAATTAATACCATTGTAGAATTAATAAAGGGTGAACGCCCTGAAGAGTATAAAATGCTCATCGGCTGGCTGGCTTATAGATTTTCAGGCAATCCGGAGCTGGTTGATGAAATCAAAAGCATCGAAGAGGTAAAAACAATGTTAAGCACTTCACTTAAAAAATATGGCGAAGAATTGAAACGGGAAGGATTTGAGCAGGGCATAGCGAAAGGCAAAATTGACACCGCGAAAGTCATGCTAGCCAGAAATATGCCGTTAAAAGAAATAGCCGAAATAACAGGTTTGTCTGTAGATACAATAGAAAAGCTGAAAGATAAAAAGTAAATAATACCTCGTGCCTGCCCTCACCTCTGTCGTTTTGGCGAATGTAAGGGGTGGGGCAGCCTTTATTCCGGCCATATTTTAAAACCATAACCTTCAATTGCTGAATCCCATGTAAATAATTTTTGTTAAATTTTCCGGCATAAACGGACAATTTCTCCCAATCCTTTCTACTTGACAAAAGCGCACCATAGTTCAAATTTACTTCAGCAGGATTAATCCGCGCGAATCCGTTTTGTTCCGCTTTGCGCGAATATTCTATTAGCTTCCTGTTTTTCAGGAAACTGTTAAATACATCACCTGCAGGATACAATTATGAAGCGATATTTATACCTGATGCTCCTGCCTGCGCTATGCCTCCCGTTATACGCACAATCATACCACTCAATGGGCAGGTCAGCCTATGTTTACAAAAATTACGATAAAGCCCGCGAAATGTTTCTCAAGGATATTGAGCAGCATGACAGGGGGGATTCATACTACTTCTTAGGCGAAATCGAAAAAACGGAAAAAAACTACGACCTAGCGATGACCTATTTCCAGGGCGCCATAGAACGCAATACCACCAGAAAATATCTTGTTAATGCATACTGGAACCTGATTATCCTGCACGAAGAAAAGGGTGATTACAGCAATGTTGTAAAATACTGCAGGATGATGTGGCAGAAAACCGGCGACAGCTCGGCAAAGAAAAAAATTGAAAGTCTCACAAATAAACTGCTGTGGACTTCAAACGCTGACGCTATTGTCAGGTACGAAAACGGCATGGAGAACCTGAACAAAGGGAACAAAGATGAAGCCCTGAAACTTTTCCGCGAAGCCCTGACCTATGACAGCCTTTTCCTTGCCCCGAAATTTGAACTGGGCATGTATGCCTACAAAAACGGCAACGAAAGCGAAGCCCTTAACTACCTGGAGCCCATTGCAGAACGCATACCCTATTACACCGAAGTCCAGTTGATTGTGGCAAACATAAATTACAACAACCGCAACTTCAACAGGGCGGCCGCACGCTTCACTTCGGTCATTGACTCAGAATTCAGCGACAGGCAGACCATAACAGACGCAACTCTTAAACGCGGAATATGCTGGTACAATATGGGAGACATGGATAGAGCCGAGCAGGATATTTCTTCAGTATCCGCTAACATAAAGAACAATGCTGAACCGCTTGTTGTTCTGGCGGCAATCCATATTAAAAAAAGAAATTACGATGAAGCGCTCAAGGTTCTATCCAGGGCCGAGGCTGTTTCTCCCGATGACCCGATAATACTCTACCAGACAGGCAGCATCTATTACTCCAGGAATGACTGGAAATACGTTTCATACTTTGACCGGCTGCACGACATCACTGTTAAAAAACCGCCCGAAGATTACAGCAGGTACCTTAAAGCCTTCAAACTGCTCGCGCAGGCGCACTTTGATAAAAAGAACTGGTTAAGGGCGGCGGAAATTTCAGAATCCTATTTACAGAATACAAATGACTACAATATAACACTTCTTTCCGGTAAATCATATTTCCACATGGAAAAATACGATAAATCGATTGAACAGCTTGAAAAGATTTCACTAAAATACAGCGATGAACTTTACCTTGCAATGGCCAACGCGCGCACGGGCCGCAAAGAAAAATCCATTGCCATACTCAAACGGATCATATTCGATCCGGCAATCCGCAGGGAAGCATCAAAGGACAGCCAGCTTAAAACTTATATAGAAGAGATAGACCGACAGAACAACCAGAATAAAACATCCGTTGAAAACAATCAGGCCTCTGGCGGAACAACGGGAGGAACAACCGTTGGTACAACGGACAACAGCGCTGCCGGTGACAGCACGAAACAGGGAGACGGCACATCGCCCGCTGTTGATGAAATAAAAACAGAGAAGGATACCGGAAGTGTTAAAGATCAATAACCTTTCATGTACCATTAAAAACCTGAAGGTACTCGACAACCTGAACCTTGAAGTTCATGATAATGAAATCCTGGGAATTACCGGCGGGCCATGCTGCGGAAAGTCTCTCCTGCTGAGTATACTGGCCGGGCATTATAAAAAATATACAGGCGATATCACTCTCGCCGGAGTCGGACAGGGCATTGCCTCGGCCTGGCGACTGAAAAATGAAGCAGCGCTCTGCCAGTCTGCCGGCCATGGCTTTAATCCTGAGGCAACAGTCACAGACACTGTAATCAGCGGATGCAGAACGCGCAAATCAGTTTTCAGCCCCTACACCCCGTCAGACCGTGAAGCTGCAGCACGCTACATTGAACAGTTAGGGATTGCGCCATGGTCAGACGACAGGCTTAAGCATGTTTCGGAATCTATTCTGCGCATGACGCTTATTGCGTCATCCCTTATGAAAGGACGCGGATTGCTGCTCCTTGATTCACCGGAAGCAGGTTCAGGCTACAGGCAAAGGCTGGACCTTCTAACAGTATTAAAAAAATACGCTGAAACAGCATCAAATAAAATAATAATCGCGTCAACTGACCTGAACTTTATTGCTTCTAACTGCGACAGGATCATTGTTCTTGAAAAAGGCAGGATAGCAGCCCAGGGCACAGCAGATATGATTGATGAAAAATTCATGAAACGTTTTTTTAGCATAGAAGCAATGATTTCAAGGAACGTGGTTACGTCTCTCCCGGAAATTCATGTAATTGAATAACAGCAATCAGGTGTATAATTCAATTTTGGTCTTGCCCTCTTCAGGGCTCTCTGCGAAAACCAGGTGTGTATACATCCCGGCATAGTCTATAAGATCGCGTATCTCGCTCCCCGCGCCGAGTATAATAACACGCTGTCCCCTGTCACGCGCAATATACGAAACTTCAAGCAGGGCATTAAGCCCTGAAGATGTAATAAAATCCACATGATCCATATTGAGCATTATACTGCTTCTTTCAGTGAGATTATGAACAATGGACTTGAATTTGTCCGTGGAGAGTACGGTAAGGTCGCCGGCAAGATCCAGTATGCCCTGCCCTTCATGGTACCTTAATGCGTAATTTATCATCACCTTCTCCCTTTGACTGTTTACTTCCAGAGCCTGCCGATGTACCTGCTTCTGCTGCGCCCTTCCCGCATGATTAAAATAAGCTCTTCATTGATCGGAGGGTATATGGTTATCCCCCTTAATTCATCTTCGGAAAAAAACCTGAAATCATAAAGTCTCTCATCGTCGCCCAGTCGATATTTGCCCGATTCGTACCTGCAGGCGAAACAGAGATTTACGACATGCCTGTTGCCTTCAGGATCGATCGAATCCGAAACAAGGGATATCTCATCGACTTCAATCGAAATATCGAGCTCCTCGTTAAACTCCCTGCATAAAGCCTCTTTGAGGCTCTCTCCGTAGTTTACTCCGCCGCCCGGCAGAAGCCAGTAAACTTCATCATTCTTTTTGTGGGCAATAAGAAGCAGCTTATCCCGGTCAATCAGGATTCCGCATACGCGAATACGCACATTTTTGTACGGATCGGTCAAATCTCCTCACCATCCTTCTCAATGCGCCGGAGCACATCTTCAGCGGCAAACATCTCTGCCTTGCGTTTGCTGCTTCCCCTGCCCCTGGCCGCTTCAGCGCCGTTTATTATAAGCTTTACAACAAATTCCTTTTTATGATCCGGGCCGCACTCTTCGACCAGTTCGTAGACCGGCCTCTCACGGTATCTCTTCTGCACGTATTCCTGAAGGGTAGTCTTGGGATCGCGCAGGTAGGTCATACGGTCAATACGTTCGATATCTTTTTTAAGAAGATTAAGCACGAATTTTCTGCACTCTTTAAGTCCCGAGTCAAGATACACCGCGCCTATAAGCGCCTCAAAGGAATTAGCCAGGATCGAAGACCTGTCCCTGCCTCCACTAAGTTCCTCGCCCTTGCCCATCAGAAGAAAACTTCCAAGGTTAAAATCACGGGCTACCTTGGCCAGTGTTGCTTCAGAAACAACAGCGGACTTTATCTTAGCCAGATCACCCTCGGGGTAATCTTCGAATCTTCTAAAGAGGTATTCGTTTACTATAAGGGCCAGGACCGAATCACCGAGGTATTCAAGCCGTTCGTTGTCCTGTATTTTTTCTGCAGAAACTTCGTTTACGTATGACCGGTGAATGAGGGCCCTGTTCAGGAGCCCCTTATCTTTGAATTTAATATGGATTACATTCTGCAGCGAAACGAGCTGCCTTGATCTGAAGCGTTTACCGTCAGAATTGGATTTCTCTTTTTTTTGACCGCCCGGATTCATAATGTCAGAGGTTTTTGCCTTTTGCAGTTTTTTTATCTACGTACTGGGCAATTTCACGGATGGTGTTAAGTCCGAGCGCGTCCTCTTCAGGAATTTCAATTCCGAATTCAACCTCGAAGGCAATTACAAGCTCCACCGTGTCTATCGAATCGGCGCCCAGATCATCAATGATGGAGGCATCGTCAGAAAGTCTGTCTAAATTTATCTCAAGCTGATTTGATATTATTTTTTTTATTCTTGTAATTGTATCGCTCATCTGAATGCCCTGCTTTATGAATGTGAGGTTTTGCGAATTTACTTCGCAAAACCGACCATGAAAAAGTCCTTGATGGACTTTTTCAGAAAACTATTAATACAAAATTCCGGGAATTTCACTCTGTCAAGTACAATAAAAAAAGGGATACCCTGAGGAACCCCTTCTTCGCATAAAAAAATTTAAAAATCAGTCACTTATTTTAACCTTCTTCTCTACAACAAGCTCATTCTTGTAATATCCGCATTCCGGACATACCCTGTGCGGCATTGCATATACGCCGCATTTAGGGCAGGGCCTGAGATTTGGTGCAACTATCGCCTCGTGGGCTCTTCTCATTCTTGATTTTGATTTTGATTTTCTTCGCTTTGGTACCGCCACTGTCAGACTCCATATATCATCAGATTTTTTAACCGCAGCCAGAGGCGGCGGAGGAATTAAATCGACCGTTACACAAATGAAACAATGATTGTATTAAAAACAGGCAGAGCCCTTTTTATGTCAAGACATATTTAAAAAATATACTATTCAGGCATCGTGAGCAGAAAGAGCCTCTCCCGGGCCTTTTCAGCGTATGGCGACTGAGGGTAATCAATCCTTAACTTATTAAAGAATTCCCTGGCCTTTGCCGCATCCCCTTTAAGCGCATAAAGCCTTCCGGCATTATAGATCATCTGATCCATAATTACAAGAAAATCCTTGTTTTCAGAGTACTTCGAAATAAGGCTGATAGCCTGGTCATATTTACCCATCTCTTCAAGGCAAATCGCGGCCTTGTTTACCGCAAGAGGCACAAAAAGCGTATCACTTGACGATTCATCGATAAATTCCAGATAGCGCTCCAGTGATTCCTGATATTTCTTTTCATCAAAAAGTATAGATGCAAGCAGGTATATTCCCATATCTCTGACATGCCCGGTCTTTGCCTCACTCACAAGCCGCACGAGATCCTTCCTGCATTCTGCAGCAATCCCGGGATTATCGGAACCGGACCTGTAGGTATCCATAATTGCGTTAAGTTGCCCCTTCTCTTTTGATAGCATGTGGCCGTAATAAAAATCCGCCCCTATAAGGACTATTGCTAAAACAATAATTGCTGATGCCGTATATTTTACCGCTTTTTTATTGGCGCGGACAAAATCTTTAATATTCATTATGTAAGTTTCGATTACATTTCTATTTATCTCGATATTTCTGCCCGACTTTCTGTTTGCCATACTCTATTTTTTATCTCCAAGATCTATATTAATCATATCACCCAGTGTAACCCTGTTAGGGCTGGTCTGCCTCAGTATTTTGCTGACCTCCTCTTTTTCGGACATTATTTCAAAGTGCTTTATGCTGAGCGACAGCCTCTTTCTAACAACATCAACATCCAGCACAACCGCATCTATGCCGTCCCCGACCTTGAAATTTTCTTCAAGTTTTTCGATTCTGTGTTTTGAAACCTCTGAAATATGCACCAGCCCTTCAACGTCATCATCAAGCTTAATAAAAAGACCAAATTGCGTTATGCCTGAAATTGTTCCATGAACTTTTGTCCTCGGGGGGTACTTCTCCTTAACCATTTCCCACGGCGACTTGGTGAGCTGCTTGGCACCGCAGGATATTTTCATCTCTCTTTTTTTAATTTCAAGAATTTTAAATTCTATCTCCTGCCCGACTTTATACAAAGTATTCAGTTCTTTTGACGGTTCATCCCATGACAGGTCAGATACATGAATAAGGCCGTCAATTCCGTCTTCAAGCTCAACAAAAAGCCCGAACTTGACAACCTTTCGTATAGGCTTAGTGTGCACAGATCCCACAGGGTACTTCTGATCAATTGTATCCCATGGATTAGGCTGCATCTGCCTGTAGCTGAGCGCAAGCTTCCTGTCTTCCTTGTTGATTGACAGAACCCTGAATTCAGCCTCGTCGCCCTTTTCAAGATAATCTTTGACATTGGCATTATTCTTTGTCCACGAGAGTTCCGAATTGCTTACAAAGCCCTCTACGTCATCCTCGACCTGCACAAATGCGCCTATGGCCGTAATAGTTACCACCTTGCCTTTTATAACAGAGCCGGGAGCGTACCTGATATCAAGGTCTAACCATGGGTCAGGTTTAAGCTGCTTCATTCCAAGTGAAATTCTGCGGTTCTCATTGTTTATTGAAAGAATTACAAAATCTCTGACCTCGCCCTGCCTTAAAATTTTTCGCTGCTTGAAAACTTTTTTCCATGACATATCGTTCCGGTGAAGCAGCGCATCGATTCCGTCAATTCTGACGAAAGCGCCGAACTCGACAAACTTTACAACCTCACCCTGAATAATATCGCCTTCTTTATATTTTAAAACAAATTCATCCCAGTTCCTTTTGCTCTTTTCATCAAGAAAATCCTTTCTTGAAATGATGGCTGACTTCTTCCTGATATCTACGCTCTTTACAACAAATTCATATTCCTCGTCGGACTCGCTGATACCTCTGATGTCCGCGGTTAAGGAATATGGAAGGAAGAGCGAGACTCCTCCGCAGTCGATAATCTTGCCCTTGCCAGAAGATGACCTGATTCTGCCCTTAACTATGTTGTTGCCGTCGTTGTACGACGAAATAAAATCGCTCCACCCTTTTTCAAGCTCGGCAGATTTTTTTGAAAAATGGTACACGCCATCAACAAGTTTTCTGCTCACAAGTTTCACGTCAAAGACATCTCCGGGTGAGGGGACTTTTGAAAATTCATCAAGTGCCACCCTGCCGTCTGATTTCATGCCGACATTAACATACGCAAACCCGGAATCTACGGTTACAACTTCGCCCTTTACTATCATGCCCGGCTGCATTTCATCAAATGCCGAATCTGCAACCGATTCCATATCGATAGCTTCGAAATTGTCGTCTTTGATTGGACTCATACCTAACACCTTACTTTTTATGGATAACCTGACTGTTTATTATCTGTTTAAGTTTTTCTACGACTTCGCTGAAACTCATTGAAGATGTATCGAGAAAAACCGCATCGTCGGCACGTTTAAGAGCTCCAAATTCCCTGTTGAAATCATTAAAGTCCCTTTGTATAATCTGGTTTCTGATGGAATTTTCGTCAACATTTTTTCCCTGCTCCCTGTACTCTTTAGCCCTGCGTGAGGCGCGTTCATCAACCGACGCATCTAAGTAGACCTTTACTGCCGCGTCGGGGAATACAACCGTACCAATATCCCGGCCATCAATAATTATCGAATTTTCACCTGCCCACTTCCTGAGCAGCCTGTTCACATATTCACGTATTCCCCTGTTATCAGAAAAGAATCCTATGCTCCTGCTTATCTTCTCGTCCCGAATATCACTTGAAACATCCCTGCCATTAAGCATGGTAGCGACTGAACCGTCAGGCATGAAATACTGCAGAATATCCACACCGCCAAGTTCGCCGGCGGGATCATACTCAGAGCAGGAATCTCCGTATTTTTCAAGGAAATAAAGCGTTATAGCCCGGTATATTGCGCCGGAATCAATATACTGCATGCCAAGATCAAGCGCTGTTTTTCTGCAAACGCTGCTTTTTCCCGATCCGGCAGGCCCGTCAACCGCTGCCACTAATCTCATGTTGTACCGCCTTTTGTTACTGTATAAATTTGCTTTATCAGAGGTATAACCGTTTATACGCCGGCGCTATTCAGTATCTATTGAAAATTCCTTAATTTCGGAGAGTTTTGGAAGATCGGAAAGTTTATTCAGCCCGAAGAATCTGAGGAATTCATCGGTTGTTCCATAGGCAAGGGGCCTTCCGGGAAGCTCCTTTCTTCCAACGGGTTTGACCAGATTTCTTTTCATAAGATTGGCAACCATCATCCTGGACGAAACGCCGCGCAGTTCATCAATATCGGCAAGTACAAGCGGCTGTTTATATGCAATTATTGCAAGTGTTTCGAGCATTCCCCGTGAAAGGCTTTCGCGCCTTTTCAGGCCGAGCGCATGGCGCAGGGGCTCGGCATACCTCGCGCTTGTGACAAACTGGTAGCCGTTTGACAGCTCTGCAAGACAGATTCCGCCATCCCTCTCTTCATACTCGTCAACAAGAGAATCTATGACTATCTTGACCTGTGTTGAATCGATCATAAAGTTTTTTACAAAAAAACTTATGGGAACGGGTTCATTGCTCAAAAAGAACACCGCTTCGAACAGCCCCTTAAGATAGTTCTCTCTGTCAGTTTCACTTTCAACTGTTTCGGGGAGTTCATTCCCGGCTGTTTCGTCATCATGGCTCTTTTTATCTGAATCGCCCATACTAATCCTTTATGGCACGGCGCAAACCGTGTATTAACTTTCAATTTTCTCAAGTCTGAAATTACGCAGAATCCTGATATCGCCGAAAGCCCTGTGCTGCTGAACCTTTATCATCAGAGTCCTGGACATTTCAAGTACTGCGAGGAATGTGGCAATCACCTGGGCTTTTGCAGGCACTCCTGTGAAAATTTCTGTAAAAAGAATTACATCATTCTCTTTAAGCAATTGAGTTATATGTTCAATTCTGTCGCTGACAAGAATTTCGTCAAATATAATTTCCCTGCTCTCTACAGCAGTAGTTGTATTCAATACCGCTGAAAAAGCCTTTAAAAGATCGTACAGGGAGACTTCAAGATACAATTCCTCTTCGCCGATATCCCCGGGCCTGTTCTCGCGCATAAAAACATTATCCTGCTTTTCATACATCTCCCTGAGATCATCTGATGATTTCTGGAATTTTTTGTATTCAAGCAGCTTCTGTATCAGTTCAGGAGGCAGCGGCTGCGTAAAGTACTCATCCTCCATCTCGCCGGATGGGAGCAATGCTTTGCTTTTGTAGTAAAGAAGCTCAGAAGCCATGAGAATAAAATCCGAGGCAAGCCTTACATCCATCTCCTCCATCATCTTTAAGAAAGCTATATACTGTTCAGTTATTTCGGAGATTGATACCTCTGTAATGTCAATCTTTGACTTTTTTATCAGCTCCCACAGGAGGTCCAGGGGACCGCTAAATTTTTCAATATTAATTGTCCACGGGTTCTCTTTTTCTCTGTTTCCGGTAATTTCTGTCAGGTTTTCGGTCATAATGTCAGATCAACTTTCAGATTTAATAAAAAAATACCCCGTTAAGGGGTATGCAGTTTTTCAGGTTAAAATAACTAAAAATAATTCCGCTACGAAAGAGCCTTTTCTGCGGCCTTCTGAAGCCTTTCAGGCGGAAAAGGCTTCACTACAAAATCCTTAACACCTAACTTTATAGCTTTAGTAAGAAGACTCTCCTGGCCAAGAGCAGTAACCATTATAATTTTTGCAGCAGGGTCAACATGAAGAATTTCAGCTGCCGCCTCGATGCCGTCTTTTTCCCTCATGGTAATATCCATTGTCACAAGATCTGGCTTCAGCTTTCTGTACAGTTCAACAGCTTCGTTTCCATTTTCGGCTTCACCTATTATCTCGTGCCCCGCAGGAACAAGAGCGTCTTTCACAAGGGTTCTCATAAATTTTGCATCATCAACAATTAAAACTCTTGCCATTACGATACTCCAATCTTATTTATATTAAGTATAGATACCCGTTGATTATATGTCAATTCATAATGAAATAATTTACTGCATTTTTTTATAATCGAAAAAAGTCGCCTGTAAATCAACGAATTTATTCAATATAATCATCCTCAACATCGCCAAAATGCCCGGGCACGCAAACTACAGATGATGCACCATGCGGGGGACTATTTCAGCGAGAGGCACAATTTCATTTACAGCTCCAAGTTCAACTGCAACCCTGTTCATACCATAAACCACAGAGGTCCCTTCATCCTGGGCTATGGTGTGACCGCCGGCCTGCCTGATCCTCTTAAGCCCCTCGGCGCCGTCTCTACCCATTCCGGTCATAATAATACCCACGGCATTGCTGCCGACATTCTCGGCTATCGAACTGAAAAGCACATCAATGGACGGCATGTGCCCTGATACCCTGTCACCCTGAAAAATTTTTATACTATAACCGGATCCTTTTTTTTCAACCGCCATGTGTGAATGACCAGGGGCAATATAAGCACGGCCGGGCAGAACATCATCGCCATGCTCGGCCTCTTTAACATTAAGCGACGAATTATCATCAAGTCGTCGGGAAAAGGCCGTTGTAAATCCTTCGGGCATGTGCTGAACAACGAGTACCGGAGAAGGAAAATTCTCGGGGATCGACCTGAATATATTTATAAGCGCCGAAGGCCCCCCGGTTGATGTTCCGATTACAACTATCTTATCAGATACAGCACGCGCTTCCAGCTTCACCCGTGCCGGTTCTGCGGTTTTTTCAAAATTCTTTGTTGATGCCGCGGCCTTAACTTTTTTTATCAGTTGGGCGTTTATTTCGTCAACACTGGCAGAGAGTAACGATGACGGTTTCAGGATAAAATCAACCGCGCCAAGCTCAAGGGCTTTGAACGTTGCTTCTGCACCGTGTTCCGTAAGAACGCTGAGCATTACAACCGGTTTCGGCTTGATGGACATTATGTGCCCCAGCGCTGCAAGTCCATCCAGCACCGGCATCTCTATATCCATGGTGATAACATCCGGATCAAGTTCCTGGGTCATCTCAATTGCCATCTTGCCATTATTGGCAGTACCAACAACTCTGATCTCCGGGTCCTGTGTCAAAATATCGGTTACAACTTTTCTTACCAGAGATGAATCATCAACAACCAGTACTTTAATCTGCACTTACATTACTCCTGACACCCTTTACCAGGGTTTTCAACGAATCAGCCTGCGGAAGAATAAGCAGATGGCCCATAATACTGTCATCTTCAAAATAGAATGCGGTTTTCATTACAATGGCATAATCATTCTGCAGGTTATACAGCGCAAGAACAGAATCCATTACAGACTGAAGGTAATCATGAACAAAGGTCGGAACGTTTGGCTTAACCACAAGTTTCGATTTTTCGGCATAGACATTAAGAATTGATGAACCTATTATGTTTGTCATCTCCTTAATAGCCGATATACCATCTTCACTCAGTTTCTTCCCGGATTTTGCCCGGGTACCATAAAGCATGTCAATAAGTTCATACCCGGTTTCCTCCTGCAGAACGAGAAGCAACGTGCCGCTGATCTCGCCCTCAATATCCATCATTACTCCCATATAGGGCTTATCAAGATCTCCAAGCGACTGTGGAATATTCTCAACCGGTGTCAGCGTTACATCGGGAATAGAAAGGTCAATACGCTTCCCAAGAATTTTGCATAGCGACTCGGCAGCATTTGCAGCCCCCATATTGGAAATCAGGTTGAATTCATCGAGTTCGGCTTTGGCTATATTCAATCCCGATGAAATATGAGAGTCATGCGCCCCTGCGCTTACAACATTGCTTATATTTTTTCTAAGTTCACTTTTGAATTCCCTGAGCGCGTTTTGCACCTTGTCGTCTATCTTAGATGTCCCGGGAGCCTCAGCAATAACAGGCTCTGCAGCTCCATTGTCGTCTGCCCTGGATGTTCCGGGAACCTCAGTAATAACAGGCTCCGCAGCTCCATTTAAATTTTCTGCTTTTTTTTCTGATGAGGGCTGCTCCACAGGGGAAACAGCTTCTTCTTTTTTCGCCTTTACTGCCGGTTCCTGTATCGCGGGCTTCTCTGCATAAACCTTCTGCGGTGCAGGTGTTTCTGCTGATGAATCATCAAATATAAAAACATCAGATATAACATTCGGCCTATCCTCTTTTACGGAAACCGATACCTCATGTTCCGCAAGGACTGATTCATCGGCTTCAGGCATGGGTTCATCAATAATAATTTCGGCAGTCTCCTCAGCCTCTTCAAACTGCACCATCCTGGAACGCATAAGCTCCTCGCGTTCCTCAAGGGTCAGCTTCTCCTGCTGGTAAATAACCCTGTTTATCATGGCCTGAATATCAAGAATCAGGCAAATGCTTCCATCACCAAGTATCGATGCGCCGGCAAGCCCTTCCACTGTCTTGTAATTCTGTTCAAGGGACTTGATAACGATCTCCATTTTACCTTCAAGCTGATCAACAATAAGGCCTATCTTTCTGCTGCCGAATCCGACAACCACAACTGGAATCTTCTGACTGGACTTGAGTCCGCTTTTAAGTCCCACAAATTCATTAAGCCTCAAGAGCGACAGTATCTCACCCCGGAGATTGATAACTTCATGTCCCTCGATCGTGGCTATGTCGGACTGCGAAATTTTTATTGTCTCGATAACATCAGAAAGGGGAATAGCGTAAACCTCGTTGCGCACTTTAACCATAATAGCAGGAATAATCGCAAGCGTAAGAGGAAAGGAGAGTACAAACCGTGTGCCCATCCCTTTTTCAGTTTCAATATTCACGTTGCCGTTAAGCTCGTTCACAGTCTCCTTAACAACATTCATCCCTACTCCGCGGCCGGATATATCGGAAACAATTTTAGCTGTTGAGAATCCCGGAAGAAATATATAATTACAGATCTCCATGTCATCCATGTTCGCCAGTATTTCGGGCGTGGACAACTTCTTCTCTATCACTTTATCACGGATAGCATTGACGTCAAGTCCCCGGCCGTCATCGCTTATCTCTACAAATATCTGGTTCCCCCCCTGGTAAGCGTTAAGTGTTATCATCGCCGCTTCAGGTTTACCAAGCCTTCCCCTTTCATCGGGGGATTCAATTCCGTGGTCAATCGCATTTCGTATAAGATGCAACAGGGGCTCACCGATTACATCTATAACCTTTTTATCAAGCTCGGTCTCTTCGCCCTTGATAATCAACTGAACATTCTTTTTGTGCTCCCTTGCAAGGTCGCGCACAAGACGGTTGAACCTGGTGAACACCTGGCCTATGGGAACCATCCTGGTTTTCATTATTCCTGTCTGCAGGTCCTTTGCTATTCTGGACATCTGCTCCATCCGGTTTTTAAACTCACCGGTGACGTTCTTGTTACCCGCAAATTTTCTTATCTCTTCGTAGAGCCTGTAAAAACCGGAATTGGCTATTACAAGTTCTCCAACATTATTAAGCAGCAGATCCAGCTTGTCTACAGATACCTTGACCGTCTTGAGTACCGGGGCTTTTCTTCTCTCCAGTTCTGTCTGCATATCGGTTTTGTTCAGATCAAACAGCGGCACACCCAGTTCATCCGAAGAGAAATCATCTTCTGCGGAATCTGAATCATAGCCCGCCGGCTGCCGTGAGACAACCGGCGCGGGACTAATTTTCCCGGATGCCGCACCATGCTCACTATGCACGGGTGCGCCTATCCTTAGCATCTGTTTGCCGTCTTTATCCGCCGTGGTGATCCTTTTTATTTCAACATTTTCAACCTGGTCAACATTACACCCCTTGTAGATATATGTAATATTCATGAATGTAACAAGAATAACCCTGAAGAGATTAATTGAATCATCATAGCTCATTTCGTCTACTGAGGGGAAAGACTTGATGATAGTACCGTCACGTTCAAGATTGGCAAGAATCAACTGACTCTTTACCCATTTCATCTGCGCGGATTCTTCTATACGCACAGTAATCTCGAAACACTCCATCCCTTCTGATAATGCTTTTTTTATCTGCTCGCCTTCCCTGACCGTAAAAGATGTCTTTATAGTATCTACCTCATCCTTTACTGCGGATATGCGGGCGTCGCCTGCGGCCGGTCTGCCTGTGCCGGGCTGTTCTGTACGGGAACTTTCGGTCACGGCATTTATCCTGTCAATCAGCGGCCGCAGATTCTGGCTTGGCTCAACTCCTGAAGCAACCACCTCTATTACTTCGCTGATCATGTCGAAACATTTGAATATAACTTCAACCACTTCGGGCGTAATATCATTGGTTTTATCCCTTATCCCCTGAAGAAGGTTTTCCATTCTGTGCGCAAGGTCGCTCAAATCATTAAGGCCGACGAACGCGGCTGAACTCTTCAGGGAATGAGCCGCCCTGAAAATATTGTTTATAATCTCTTCGTTTTCAGGATTTTTCTCAAGCTCAAGAAGATTCTGGTTCAGCTCCTGAAGTAATTCGTCCGCCTCTTCAAGAAAAATATCCTGATATTCTCCAAGGGAAAAAGACATAGCTATTCACTCCATGAATAATTAATTGATACTGCCCCTGTATTCCGGTATGGCATCGTCACTATCTTCAAGAAAGATAATGTTCGACATATTGAGTATCACAATAAGCCTGTCTTTAAGACGCCCGATTCCATAAATAAAATCCTCGGACATGCCTGTTATAAGATCAGACGAGGGATCAATACTTGCCACAGGAATCCTGACCACCTGATGAACATTATCAACGAGCAGGCCCACCTGCTTGCCGTTAGTCTCGATAACGATAATCCTGGTAAGGTCTGTAACCTCTCCGACGGGGAATCCGAACCTGATTCTTACGTCAACTACAGGAATAACATTACCCCTGAGATTTATTACACCTTTAATAAAATCAGGCGTATTGGGAAGCCGGGTAATATCTGGAAACCTGAGGATTTCATGCACACAGAGTATATCAACTCCATATTCAACTTCATCAAGCATAAAACTTACAAGTTGCTGAACCGCGCCGTCAACCAGTTCTTCAGTGTTATTCTCTGCATCTCCATCTTCTCTGGACCGTGCCAGGAGCCTGTTTACATCCATAATCTGTTACCCGATCTCTAATAAATATTTTCTTACAATTTAATACAAACAGTACCATAAATCAAACAAGAATAATACTGTAAAATCAAAAAACATCAATATTGACTATCACAGCCTGCCCTATAATTAAATAAAATACAATAATTATTCTTGTACATACCGGCAAAAAATTATATTTTTACCTCCCCACAACGCACTTCTGCGGGCTGCATACAGGGTATTTGCACTAAAAATTATATAAGATACTGCCAGCGGGATAAAAACAGGGTTATCTGCGGACATGTCTGAGAATTATTCATAAATCAAAAATCACAGACATCATAATATCAGGTAAAACCGCCCGGGCAAACAGCCCGGTTATTTTGCGGGGGAAAGTTCTGATCCGGCGAATATATCGCCAATGAGCCCTTCATCAAGAAGGGATATTAACTCACGCGTCTTCTCTTCAACCGCTCCCTCAATGCCGGAGTTCATTGAGCGGGTCTGAAAATACTCATCGGCAATATTAAGCGCCGCGAGTATGGCAATCTGAAGTGAATTTGAACTGCTGACGTTGCGGCTTACATCCTCCATCTTTTCATCCAGATATTCAGCAAGCTGCTGAATATAATCGGGCGATGCGTCCCCTTTTATGTTGTAGGACTGACCAAATATGCTTACCCTGACTTTGCCGGAATCCATCGTCACCTCACCTCTTCTAATCATCCTCTATGATAATAATTTCGTCATCATCATCTGATTTTTTAGCTTTTTTAGTATCTTCGTCCTCAATGATGATTTCATCATCACCCATATCATCGATTATTATATCATCGTCATCATCAATGAGTATGATTTCATCCTCTTCTGCCAATGGTTTTGCAGCTTTTTTATTTACCGATGGAGCAGGAACATCCAGTTCGGATTCATCATCAATTATTATAATATCATCATCGTCGCTTTTTATTTCAGATGACGACCTGTCCACAGTCTCGATCCTCAGATCTTCATCGTATCCTCTGGCAGCCGGTTTTTTAGCCGCCGGCGCCTCGTCAGGTTCAGACTCCATGACAAGGTCTTCGTCATCCTCTACTAAAGGCGCAGAGGGCTTTACGCCTGAGGAAGATTCGCGTCGAGGTGTTCCTGCGTCATAAAACTGTGCCGGGGCAGAACCCGACTGCATCATGTCTAATTTGCCGAGGAGGGATATGATTTTCTTTTCAAGCGCATCCTCTCTTTCCCTCATCTCCTGCAGTTCCTTTGCGGCAGCATCGAGTTCGCGTTTGATGCGCTCAACTTCCTGCTCCTTCTCTTCAAGGGTAAGCTTAACTTCCTCTATATCACCTTTAAGGGTTTCATTTTCATTTTCAAGTTTGGCATTTTCAGTCCTCAATTCACCGATCAGGTTCAGGGCCTTTATCACTCTGTTCTCAAGTTCCTCAAGCTGCTGCATAGTCAACATAAACATACCCCCATATGACATCTATTGTTTTCTTGCTCATACATAATATATCAATTCTTCAAAATTATTTCAGTAATTATTCCTGAAAATATTTAGTGTAACAATCTTTTTAATCCCCTTCGCGCCTCCGGCTGCCGGAGAAAATAGAGCATTTTATGCACGCAAAAATTGCTCAATTCAGAACTTTAATCCATATATTTTATCGGATAGTTCATCAATATAATTTAACCGTAAAACACTAAAATTAAAATATTAAATTAAACAGCAGCCCGGTCTGCCATCTTACCCTGTCGCGCTCCCTGACCGGAGAGTATGCCCCGTAAATCTGTAAAAAAAAGGAATCCACAATAAAATACTTAAATCCCGCACCTGCAATAAAAGGATTAACTCCCGATCTTGCCCCTGCAGAAAGAGCGCCGCCGTGCGCCGCGACTGTAACTGAACTTCTCATCTCCATGAAAGGAACCAGGGGGAAGAGGCCCGAATATATTGCTGCAGCGGTTAGGGTAATATAATCATCAGACATTTTTTTATAATACATGAACGAGTCGCAGCAAAAGGGATTCAGCCCAAACAGCGACCTGTACGTACCGCTCTTTGAAGGATCAATACTGAACCCGCTGTAAAAACCGCCCGATTCCCCCTCTCTGAAGGTGTAAATTAAGTTCAAAAAGCCGGCTAAATCATCTCTGAAATCGAATGTTAGCAGGGGGCCCGCTGAGATTTCATTTCTGCCGAATGCTGCCGCACGGTAATCCTCAATGCGATAGGCGTCCGGCCCGGTCGGCAGCAGTATTGAACAGTAAAAAGCAGCGCGCACTCTGCCCGATGTTAACCGGTTTATTGACGCAATCAGCTCGAATGATGAATCGCCCGGCTGCTCCCTGCCGATGCCCCCCATACCTAAAACATCAAAAGAGACGCCGATCGAAACGCCGTTCCACAACCCGGTACAGGCAGAGAACCGCTCCCGTGTAATCTGCTTTACGCCAAAAAGATAATCGGCAGACAGGGCAAAATCGATAAAATCAGGAGGCGCGATGTACAGCGTTTTCGTTAGCGGAAGGGCCCAGAGCAGGGGCGAAAACAAAATCAGCGCCATGAATGTGGCGCTGATCAATAGTATACATTTTCTGCGCATGTGCAAAAAAAGATTTATGCTGCTTTTTTGTTAACCTGGTCAACAAGTTTTCTGAAAGCGTCCATATCCTTAACTGCCATCTCTGCAAGCATCTTCCTGTTTATCACGATATTTCCGGCCCTCAGGGCGCCCATAAATTTACTGTACGACATCCCGCATGAACGTGTCGCAGCATTGATCCTCATGATCCAGAGACTCCTGAAGTCCCTCTTTTTCATTCTTCTGTGCCTGTATGAATTCTGAAGCGCCCTTCTTCTGGCGTCCTTAGCTGTTCTGAAGAGTTTGCTCCTGGCTCCTCTGAAGCCCCTGACATCCTTTAGTACTTTTCTTCTTCTTTTCAGGTGAATTCTGCCTGTTATTGCTCTAGCCATTTTATCCTCTTTATTACATTAACCAATAATTATATCGTCTCTGCCTTACGCATAGGGAAGCATTCTCTTCACTCTATCAGCTTCAACATCTGAACAGACGGTTGTCCCCCTGAGTCTCCTTTTACGTTTAGATGATTTATGCTCAAGAATGTGGTTTTTATAAGCGGAAGCTCTTTTAACCTTCCCGTTCCTGGTAATCTTGAACCTTTTCTTAGCCCCGCTGTTCGTTTTTATTTTAGGCATTCTATTATCCTCTCTTAATCCCGTGAATTTATATCAGCTTTTCTTTGCCTGGGGAAGGGGATTCATGAACATCGTGATGTTGCGCCCCTCCTGTATGGGACTCCTCTCGGCCTGGCCGAAATCCTGCATGCATTCCTGAATCTTTTCCATCACCTTGAATCCAAGTTCAGGATGCACCATTTCGCGCCCCCTGAACATCAAGGTAAACTTGACCTTATCCCCGCTGGTCAGAAATTCTTTTGCTCTGTTTATTTTATGTTCAAAATCATGGTCATCAATTGCCGGCCTGAGTTTGATCTCTTTTATGTGTATGATCTTCTGCTTCTTCCTGGCCTCTTTGGCCTTTTTTATCTGGTCAAACCTGAATTTGCTGAAATCTATAATCTTTACTACAGGAGGATCCTGATTCGGCGAAATCTCTACAAGGTCAAGGTTTTTTTCCCGGGCAAGTTCCAGGGCTGTACTCATTGCAATTATCGCAGGTTCTCCAGTTTCCCCCACAAGCCTTACGCTATCGGCTATAATTTCCTCGTTAACCCTGATTTTTTCAAATTTATCCTTGCCGGTACTTTTACCCTGCTGTTTCACCAAAATTATTAAACCTCCAAAGTAATTTTAATCATACTTCGTCAGAGTGAAACAATACGGATATTTAAATCAATTAAAATTTAATGATAATGCCACATTTTTCCAATTTCTGCCGAAACCAACCTGTTTGCCACAGAGACTCAGAGCACACAGAGTTTTAAGGTTAAAAGGATTAAAAATCGCATATTGAATTAAAACAGATATTGATAATTTTAACTCATATTTTCTCTGTGCCCTTCGTGCCTCAGTGTGAGACAATTCTTTAATCCTTTCTCAGTGGCTGTTTTTAACGCTTTTCGGCTATATCGCTATCTAACATTGCATAAAATTCATCTATTGCCATGGCTGTTGAGTTCTTTTCTCCACGCCTGCGCACAGAAACCGTACCGTTTTCAGCCTCCTCTTTACCCACAACGCATATATATGGAACCTTTTGTTTAACAGCCTCGCGGATTTTATACCCCATAGACTCGTTCCGGGTGTCAACCTGAGGCCTATACCCCCTCTCTATCATGTTTAATTTCATGGCATTGATAAAAGGCACCTGATCCTCGGATACATTTATAAGTATTGCCTGCACAGGCGATATCCATACCGGAAACTTGCCGGCATAATGCTCAATAAGTATGCCCACGAACCTTTCAATGGAGCCAAGAAGGGCTCTGTGCACCATATAGGGCCTGTGCCTCTGGCCGTCTTCTCCAATATAATACATGTCAAAGCGTTCGGGTTCATTGAAATCGAACTGGATTGTGGTCATCTGCCACTCGCGCCCTATGGCGTCGCGCACCTTCAGGTCTATCTTGGGCCCGTAGAATGCTCCGCCGCCTTCGTCTATCTCCACCTTGAGGTTCGCTGATTCAATAGCCTTACGCAAAGATTCCTGCGCGGTCTCCCACCGGGACTGTTCGCCCACGCTCTCTTCCGGTTTTGTCGCGAGGTATGCTTTTATGTCGGTGAACCCTAAGGTCTTCCACATCCATAGAGAAAAACGAAGGACCTCCTTGATTTCGCCCTCTATCTGCTCCGGGGTGCAGAAAATATGCGCGTCATCCTGGGTAAATCCCCTTACGCGCAGCATCCCGTGAAGTACCCCGGACTTTTCGTACCTGTAAACCGTTCCGAGTTCGGCCCAGCGCAGTGGAAGGTCCCTGTAGGAATGAAGACTGGACTGGTAAATTTTTATGTGGAACGGACAATTCATCGGTTTAATTATATAATCATTATCATCGATCTTCATCGGCGAATACATATTATCTTTGTAGAATCCCAGGTGGCCTGAAGTCTCCCACAGCGTTGACCTGCCTATATGCGGCGTGTAAAGTATCTCGTAGCCGTTTTTAAAATGTTCCCCTCTCCACCACTCTTCGAGAATGGCGCGCAGCCTGCCCCCTTTTGGATGCCAGCAGATAAGTCCGCCGCCCACATCCTCGTGCGTGCTGAAAAAATCAAGCTCCCTGCCTATCCTGCGGTGGTCGCGCTTCTTTACCTCCTCGATAAAGTCCAGGTGTTTTTTAAGCTCTTTAGGGTCAGTAAAGGCTATGCCGTATATCCGCTGGAGCATCTTGTTTTTTTCGTCGCCGCGCCAGTAGGCTCCGGCTATCGAGAGAAGTTTAAATGATTTAAAGACGCCTGTATTCATTACGTGGGGGCCGCGGCACAGGTCAACAAATTCACCCTGCCTGTACATTGAAACAATCCCCTCGGGAAGGTCGTTCAACATCTCGACCTTGTATATCTCGCCCATGGAACTGAAGAGTTTAACGGCATCGGCCCGTGACAGTTCCTCCCTCGTTATCGCAAGATTCTCTTCTACTATCTGCGCCATAACCTTTTCAATTTCCAGCAGGTCTTCGGGTGTAAGGGATTTGTCAATATCAATGTCATAATAAAATCCGTTCTCAATCGCGGGCCCTATGGCGAGCTTCGCCTCTGGATAGAGCCGCCTGACAGCCTGGGCCATCAGATGTGAAGCGGAATGCCAGAATATCTCTCTGCCTTCCTCTGAATCGAAAGTTATGACCGAAAGATTGCAGTCCTTAGATATTCTGGCCGAAAGATCGGCAGGAACACCGTCAACACGCGCGGCAAGAGCCGCCTTCTGCAGCCCTTTCCCGATAAGGCCTGTAATATCGTAGATAGAGGAGCCCTTATCCGCCTCTTTTATGCTCTGATCAGGGAGTGTTATTTTTATTTTATCGCTCAAATCGGGTCTCCGGTTAAATCAGCATCTTTATGAAGGATTTCTGTCCCAATGGGGCAGGAAAAAGAAATTGGGCGATACTGGAGTCGAACCAGTGACCTCCTGCGTGTCGAGCAGGCACTCCAACCAACTGAGCTAATCGCCCCAAATCCCGGGATTCTGAATATGACTAAATATTTTCAGCAGCGGCCTTATGTCAAGGTTTTTTCGTGTGTTTAGATGTTCAGGTACAGCATTCGGCCTCCTGCTTAGACTTAACGCCCCGGCGGTATGCCGGGATTTTAATGCTACGCATAGTATGGACTGAAGCTTAGACTTAACGCCCCCGGATTTTCCCTTATATATTCCCTGATTCTTTCCAATTCATCATTATCCCTTATTATCCGGTCGCTGTACGGAACAGGCATGCCTGTTCCGTACGATATAAATATTATTCCATGCACATGATCAGGCATTATTATATATTCATCAATTTCAGTATTTTCTATATGATCCGGGATTTCTTTCCAGCATTTATCAGCAATTTTACCGTATTCACTTAAAATCATTTGGCCATTATCTATTTTCCCGAATATCCTATCCTGATATTTCACATTTATTGTGATAAAATAAGCCCCCGGCATAGAATAATCATATCCCAGCCTGCGGTTAAGTTTCCGTTTACGCATTATTTTTCGGTATTGGTGAATACTTTATCTTCAAAATACTCCGTATCAAAATTAAAATTACCTTTATTTATAAAATTCATCATAACGGCCGTCCTGGCCGGGCAAGCCATGGCTTGGCCTACGTTGCGGCATTCACTTTTTCTGATGCATCAATCTGCGATACGTGGAACTGTCAGGTGAATACCATCACCGTACACACTAAAAAATCAATCACCCAGTTGTACCTATAATTTCATACTCTCCTTCAAAATATATACATTTCAAATGAATTATCATATAAACTGGAGGTTCTTCATTATCGTTACTATATTGTGGCTTATCCTGTATTACTTCAATGAGAAGTTCGTCCCATTTTTGTTTGTTTTCACTTATATACGTTTTATTATTCTGAATTTTTACATAATACATTTTTTCAGATGACAGAATTCCGTAATATGGCTTTTCTACTGTTGTATTAAAAACCAAAACCTGAGTTCCAGAAGTAATATCCCAAATAAGTTTTCCAGCAATAATTTCTTTCTTATTCTCTTTCTTATATTGTTTAATCATACTTATTGAAGCTGTCATTACACTCTGATCAAGCTTTTGTGGGTCTATATACTTTACTTTGCCGTCAATGAATGCTATTCCATACTTCCATGTTATCTTACCTTCGGTGTAAATCTCTCCTTTTGAAATAATATCTGATTTACCATCTTGACATGCGAACAAAAAAATAATCACATAAAAAAAAGTCACAAATAATTTCATCATCAATCCTCCCTTCTATATTTTGGATTATCAGAATAATATACAGGATAATTTTCACGATCTGCTATTTGTCATTTATCTTTACATGATTTTCTCTTTCCTGTACAGCAGTTTCCCAGTCTTTGTCCCCTCGCCAGAAAAAATTCAGACTTTTACTCTAATTTTAAGGAAATAATTGAAAGAGGGCTCTGAGCCCGAAAGAGAGGCTCTGACCCCGCGGGAAAACAGGCTCTGAGCCGGAAAGGGGCTCTGAACCGCCGGAAACATGCTCTGACCCCGAAAAGGCGCTCTGAGCCGGGGAACACGCTCTGACCCCCGAAAGAGAGGCTCTGAGCCTGTACATAAATCAAAATATTATGTATATGAAGAATAAAATCTTTAAAAAACAGATTCTTTTTATTATATTTAGGGCGTAATAAAGCAAAAAAACATTAACAGCCTGGTTGTCGTGAAACTGAAAAAATATATTCAAAACATAAGCCTGCCAGTCCATACGGATTCTGACCCTGCACGGATGAAAAACCTTAAACGAATGACAAGGCTCTTTTTACTGGCCTGGAGCGCACTGTTTGTACTGATAGAATTTGCCGCATGGCTATGCGGGTTTATTCCAGTCAATGCCCTGTTGATCCTACTGGCCCTGTCGGTAATCTTCCTGGCCGGAATATCGCTGTTTGTGCGCTTCCTGATAAAACAATTCAAAAACGCACTTGAAAAGGCCCGGCAGGAACCTGATGAAAAAAAGAGTATGCAGCCGCTTCAGGCGCAGAATACAGAGACGACAGGCGCTCTCCCACGCAAACTTGCCCATGATTTCAACAACATACTGGGCGGCATAATGGGAAGCCTGAGCCTGCTCGATATTCTTTTATCAAAAGAGAATATACAGCAAAAGGAAAAGATTGACAGGGCCATAAAAATGGCCATGGATGCATCCAGACGCGGCGCTGACATGGTAAAATAGCTGCTTTTGATTTCACGCAGACAGCAGCGACAATCCTGCCGCAATGTTCTTAAAGCGCGGGATGGCATAAAGCCCTACCTCTGCACCCTCTTCATCCCCGGGAAATACCTGAACGCAAGCGCAAACATCAGCAGTACGCCAACCGCGACTATAACCGCGAATGCCACCGCGTAAATATGGATGGCGTTAAACAGGCAGAACACGCATACAAACATTGAATAAAGTTCCTTGCGCGTAAGGTACTGAAGGTAACGCATTGCGCGCGCGAGGTAATCGGTCTGCGGGAGCAGATCGATAAACTCACGGTTGAACGATGCCATTGACATGGATTCACTGTAACGCCGCATAAAATATATTATTATGCCAAACATCGCAGCCGCGCCTCCTGTAAGGGCAATCATGGTAAAAATAAACACAGCAAAAGAATAATTAACAAAGACCTTTGATAACGCGGTAATTATGAGCGCGACAGCGAGCATCTGGTCACTGACAGTATCAAAAATCCCTCCTAACTTTGAAAAACGTGTTGTCATTCGCGCGACCTCGCCGTCGCATCCGTCAACAACAGAACATGCCTGAATTAGTATGCCTCCTGCAGCCTGCCCCGCGTGACCCCCCGCAGCTATAAGGTAGATTGCAAGGGCTCCCATCAGAAAATTCACAAAGGTGATCAGATTGGGGATTACGCGGAACCTGGCAAGCACAAGGCTGATTGGTATGGATATGCGCTTGTTTATATTCTGCGCGATCTTCCCCCCTGAACCTGTACGTATTACCTCTATGGCATATTTACGCAGCGCGATAAAATCGCTGTCATCGCGAACCTCGTGCTGATCGCGCCTTGTAACAGGCTCAAGTATGCCCTCTTTAGCGGTAAAATTGCCTTCAAGATCGCTGAATGCCGAAAAGAGTATAAACTGGTTTGCGGTCATGGAGAGGTATTCACTGTGGCTGCACCTGCCTGTTACAATTTCAATTCCGGAGAGCGGGGCCACATGCCTGAGGACTTTTTTCACAAAAAACTGCATATCGGATTCGTTCAGATCAAGAAATATCCGTTTAGCGCCGGCCTGTCTTAGCAGCCTGATGTTTCGTTCAAGCAGGGACTGTCCGAAGAGTCTCCATCTTGATGCGGGTATGTCCGATGACCTGATTTCAGCATTTTGCGGAAACATACACACCTCGTGTTTTAAATGAGTATTGAAACAGTTTTTCACTATTAGCGATTATATTACAAGGAAAATTATAGATCTGCCCGGCACCACTATTTCCAATAAAAGTGCTCACACGGTCGGCCGCGAACAGCAAGGTAACCTGCGGTTAAAGCTATTAACCCTGAGTAAACGCTGTACACTTCAAAGCATTTGACCAATTTATTATTTGACCTATTCCCGCCTTTAATCAAAAATAGAATATAATACACACAGGAGCGTCAGCATGTTCAGCAATATATCTGTCTACGCGGGAAAACGCGCAAAGAAAATAATACAGGAGAAGGGACTTCGGGAAGATGACATCGCGGGCCTGATTGGCGCTTCGGGCGGGCCGAGATTTCTTGTGCTTGCAGGCCTGGACAGATACATATTCAGCAACTGGTTTAAAAAACGCCGGAAGCCCCTAAACATACTGGGTTCATCAATCGGCGCCTGGCGTGGAGCCGCTTTCGCATGCCGGGAGCCTGTGGCAAAACATGAACTTTTCGTTAACGCCTACATGTCGCAGCACTACAGCAAAAAACCCTCAGCCGCGGATGTTACGGCAGAAGGCATACGGATAATGGATCTTTACATCCATGACACGGACGTAGATTATATACTGAACAGATCGAAGGCGCGCCTGCATATAATTTCCGCAAGGTGCACCGGGCTTTCGGCCAGTAACAACAACACGCTTCTCGCCGCATCCCTGACACCGGCAGCGCTGCTGAACCTGGCGGGCAGGAAGGCGCTGCTCGGAGTTTTCGGACGCACAATGTTTTATGACGCGCGCAGCACATCGAGCTTCATATCTATAGCTGCGCCGCGATTCCGGGTTGCCCTGACCGCAGAGAACATACGGAGCGCCATACTATCGTCAGGCTCCATACCACTGGTGATGGAGGGTATAAGTTCTATTCCCGGCGCGCCAGAAGGAACATACCGCGACGGCGGGCTTACGGACTATCACCCAGTACCGGCGCGGGAGCACGGGGGGATTCTGCTCTACCCTCATTTCACTGAGCGCATTGTGCCGGGCTGGCTGGACAAGGGCCTCAGGTGGCGCAAACCACCGAGGGAATCGCTTGCCGACATACTGCTGATCGCTCCATCAGAAAAATTTATAAAAAGCCTGCCTTACGGAAAGATACCGGACAGGACAGATTTTAAAAGATTCGCGGGGAATGACAGTGAACGGCTCCGCTACTGGAACGAGGTCATAAAAAAAAGTTCAATCTTAGGTGAAGAATTCATGGAAGCCGCCGCAGGCAATCGCATAAAAGAGATCATGAAAGATGCCGAAACCCTGGGGAATTAACCCCCCGGTTTCACTTAATAAAATAGATCGCCAGAGACAGACTTATATCAGCCTGATCAGCACAATAACAAGTATAACAACAACAAGAACATATACAATACTCATCCGGACACTCTCCTTTTGCAGGCTTTAAACCATCTATTTCACAGCGGGATTACTCCCGCCGAAAATTATATATTTATACAAGCCTTATTATAACAATAACAGGAATTACTACACACCTGTTATTTTTTTCGAGTCTATCGTTGAACGGCTAAAAGTCAAGTGTTTTCATGCCCTGAAAATATATTTCTCCCGGGAAAGCATGGACCTGCACATGAAAAGGAATAACAGGCAGAGCAGGATACACCCGAAAGCCGCAAGCCCCATGTACTGCCACGAAAAAATCCCCGTAACCAGTTCTTTAAGCGCCAGCCCGGAATTAATCATGGGCAGATACCTGAATATCAGCGCGATCCTTTTCACATCGATCATGGTAACGATGTGCCCCAGAGCCATCCCAATTATTACAACAGGGATAAATAAAATCTGCGCCTCGCGCGAGGATCGTGAAAAGACGCTTATGGCAAATTCTGCCGCGGTGAATGTCATGATAATGAAAACTGAAAAAAACATAACCCAGAATACTGAAAGCGCGCTCACGGATATGCTGATCCCCCGAGCGCCGAAAACTTCAGGGCTTATAAAATACGAAAGGATTATGCCCGACATAAACGAAACCACGCCGATTATACCCGCGCATAATGCCGCAAGATACTTTCCCGCAACAAGCTCGCTGCCGGTCACGGGCACGCTTAACAGATGTTCAAGGGTGCAGCGCTCCCTCTCGCCCGCGAACAGATCGGCTGATACAGCCATAGGGGCGGCCGCCGAAAAAACGAACATCAGCATCGGGATAAGCAACTGAAGCAGAGAGATACCGGCCCCAGCCTTTGCATCAACGAGCGTATGCCTGATTATATCTATTGATCCGCCGCTTTCGCCCGGTTGTTTTTCTGTTGCGGCAAACCCGCTGATGATGCTGACTATCACTTCTGCCGCTGCGGAAGAATACTGGCTCGTATTATCAGATGTTATACGGATCGCAGCACGCCCGGCCACGGGCATGTATTCTATTATGGCCGCGATCGCGCCTGAATGAAGATCGGCAGATGGATCGGCGGATTTGCAATCGACAAGCCTGCCATCCTGCATAATATGCGACCTGATCGCGCTGTCCGGAATATCAACATGAACCGGTATGTTCCCCTCAAGCGAGCGCGCAGTCTTCTTCAGATTAATATTCATGGCATAAAATGAAACAGGGAAAAGCAGCAAGGGTATTAGCACGGAGATAACAAGCGCGCGCCTGTCGCGCGAAATGTCTGTAATCTCCTTGCGGAATACTGCGCATACTATCTTCAGCCTCATAGGGCGTTACCCGTAAATTTAAGGAATACCGACTCGAAATCCATGGAATGCCTCTCTTCAATGGATGTTATCGTTCCGGATTCGACGATCAGCCCCCGCTGAAGTATAAGAACCCTGCCGCACATTTTGTTTATCTCGTGTACGTTATGCGACGAAAGGAGCACGGCCTTTCCTGAAGCAGCCGAATCTGCTATAAGACGGTGTATTGCGGCGGCAGACGCCGCGTCGAGCCCGGTTGAGGGCTCATCCAGCAGGACTACATCGGGGTCATGGATAAACGCGCGGGCGATCGCGGCGCGCTGCTTCATGCCGCGGGAAAACTCAGCGGTGCGTCTGTTCATAAAACCCTGCATGTCGAGGAGCGACGAAAGGTACGACACCCTCTGCATGGCATAATCCCTGTCCATGCCGTAAAGCCGCGCGTAATACATTATGTTCTCAAGGGCCGTAAGCCTGTCATAGAGCCCTGAGTCGGAACCGGGAAGAAAACCGCTAACCTGCCTGGCCCTGAGCGTTTCTGCCTGCACATCGCTTCCGCACACAAGGCACCTGCCGGAAGTCGGCCTCACGAGCCCTGAGAGTATCCTGAAACAGGTGGTCTTGCCCGCTCCGTTTCCGCCAAGAAGCCCTACGACCTCCCCCGCGCCGACTTCAAATGACACACCGCAAAGGGCTTCGGTACCGCTGCTGAATTTTTTTGTCACTGATTCCACGTGTATCATTGCATAACATCCACAGAGTGTACAATTATGGATGAACCGTGCGTAAAAATCAATTAAAAGATATAGGGTATACCGCGCCAGCGATGGAGGCGTTACCCCGCAGCGGAGCGAGGAGTTTAAGCCGACAGCGCGGCCGGCCCTGCAGGGCCGGGGCGCCCTGAACAAAAAAAATCTGAACTTTGTGAATATTTGATATATGCGCTGTTTTTTCCTTGTATTATAAAACGCCTGCTTTTTTATAAACCCATAGCATTAAATAAAGGAACCGACAGATTCAGATAAAGGAGCAGAAATATGGTTAAACATATCATCGAGGATAATATTCTCATAGCCCAATATGCAAACGCGCCGACGTATTCCATGACCCTTGAGAGCCTTGTAAACATCAGGGACGCTGTTAAAAAAGTGCGCGAAGATGATTCGCTCAAGGGCCTGATCTTTACAGGCGAAGGCAAATTCTTCTGTTCAGGTTTTGACCTGCCCACTTTTCTCGGATTCAAAGGCCGCGAGGATATTCTTGAATTTTTTACTATAGAAGAGGAGATGCTCTACGAAATTTTTACCTGCCCCAAACCTGTAATCGCGGCAATTAACGGCCACTGCACGGCCGGCGGATTCATTGTTGCCATGGGATGCGACTACAGGATAGCCTCAGACAACCAGAAGGCGAAGATGGGCATGACAGAAATAAAAATCGGCATGTCCCTTACAATCGCAGAGATGGAACTTGTGCGCTCAGGCTGTAACAGCGAACGGACGGTCCGTGACGTAATGTATAACGGCGAAATGTACAGGTTTGAAGGCGCAAAACAGATCGGCCTGATTGACGAAATTGTTCCCGAAGCCGAACTGATTGAAACTGCGAAGAATAAAATCCGCGCCTGGTGGGACCTGCCCGGACATGCATTCTCTAACATAAAATACTGCCTCAGGTACCCCATCGCCACACAGATGAGATACAGGCTTGACAACGAAAGCTGGCAGGATCTTCTGTGCGAGGTTCTTACAAGCCCGCAGATCAGGGCTGTAATCGAGATGGTACAGAAAATGATGACCGGCGGGAAATAATCCCTGCCGTTGGCCCATAAAAAACCCGGCAAAAGCCGGGTTTTTTGTTACCCACGGGATTTATTCCCTGCGGAGATGTTCGGGTAATAAAACAGTAAACTGAATACAAATAAACTATTTTATCATTATCACCATCATTGTTGTGATAAAAGTTGTAGTTAAAGAAAGTCCTATACCTGTAAACCACATCATCATGCCGAATTTTTTATCAACCTGTTCAAATCTTGTATTCATGTCTATCCTGAGCTCTTCAAAACGCTTATCCACCTGCTCAAAACGCTTGTCCACCTGCTCAAAGCGCCTGTCCACCTGCTCAAAACGCTTTTCAATATACAAAAACTGGGTTTTCATATTTGCAAACATCTCCATCATAAGTTCCCGCTGGTGTCTGAGCTCCTCTTCGACCCTTATTGTACGTTCGCGCAGTTCCATGTCGTATACCTGGGAAGTACGCCTTGCGCCATGCCCGCTTTTGAGCACAGGGAAGATATCTCTGAGATACTTAGCAATCTGCTCCATATCCGCTTTTGTAAACTTTGATGCCATATTAGTCATTTCCTCTACCCCTCTGAGTATAATACGACGGCGTATTCTGTCAAGCAATGCCGCTGAAATTAATACGTTCCGGGGACACCTCTAAGTAAAAAATAATAAAAAAATCTGCGATTTTTATGATTTTTTATCTATCCTTGAATTGAGGGGGCAGGGGTCTTTACCAGAGCCAAAAAAGCTTGTAATCGAGATGGTACAGAAAATGATGACCGGCGGGAAATAGAATCCGCTCTTTTATAGAATGAACAGAGCCCGGTTTATGCCGGCCTTTTTTTATTGCCCGTGATTTTCTTTACTTTTCAGAACAGGCTTTGTATATTCTATTAAGCACACTAAACAACAGGATACCCGTATGATAAAGCCTAAAGCCAGTCTGTTTGCTGTTATAATACTCATGGCAGTTACTCTTACCGTATGCATTATGAATTACGATTCAGTTTTTCACAACCCTTTTAACACATTCTTCGTCATAGATAATGCCACAGGGATTACGCAGGACAGCAGCGGAAACAGCTATGTTATTTTTGATTCTTCAAAAAAGATTGCCCGCATAAACAGCAGCGGCAGGGTGGATTTTATACTGGAGGGTAACCCGAACAGGCATGACCGTTTCGCCAGGGCATGGGATATTACCTGCGACCAGTCTGGCAACCTGTACGTACTTGATTACACAACCGACGATTCAGGCATAAAAATCGACAGTGAACGCATCAAGGTTTTCGGACCCGACGGCGCTTTCACAAGGATCGCCTACGCGCACGTTTACAAAGATGACAGGCCTGACATGGAGGGGAACTACAGGAGGATCAAGGTTTCCGGCGATAAGATACTATTTCATTATCTTGACAGTTCCCTTTTCCAGATAGGATCAATAAGCATATCTTCCGGAGAAAAAAAGACACTTAAAAACATACCCTTTGAAAATCCAAAACTTAACATTGTGGACTGCGACTTCAACGACAACCTTTCCATGGTGGCGTACATTACCAAGAAAGGGCAAATTCTGATGAGCACGGACAGCAGCCCTTTCAGGGAAATCTATTCAAGCGCGAAACCGGCGGAGAGCGATACTCTTTCGATACCATGGCAGGTCTGGGTCGGCAACGGTAATGTATATTTTTCCGATGCAGGTACACGCAAGGTTGTATGCATAACAGATGCAGCTAAGGACAAACAGCGTATCATGATATCGGGAGACAACGGAGGGATTATAAGGTCATTTCACATTACAGGTAACGGGTTTACCGCGATAACCGACTCGGCTCTGGTCAAGGGCGATTTTGGCGGCAAAACAGAAATCGACGAAGCGGGCAAAAAATATTCGACCGGCATTATCATCATGCACTGGTCAGTCTTTGCCTGCAGCATCATGTTTATCATTTCAATATTACTCATGTTTGCCTGGATTTATGTGTATGTATTTGAACGTAAGATCTCGGATGTTTTTTTTCAGTCCGCGATAATTGTTTTTATTGTTCTTACAACCACGGCCATTGTCCTGCAGATCTCGATAAGCACACTTACGGGCATATACAAGGAGAACACATTCAGCAACCTGAAATATATAAGCCAGCTTTCAGAGAAATACATTGACGGCGACCTGGCGGCAAAAGTTGAAAACCGCGAGGATTTCATGAACAATGACTATATTAAGCTCAGGGAACAGGTCCACAGCATTTTCAATGACAACAAAGATGAATGGAATTCAGATTACTACGCGGGACTTTACACGCTTAAAAATAATAAAATCTACGTTCTCATGTTCGCTGATGACAGCTCAGGAGTCAACTTCCCGTACAGGGATGACTACAAAGATTCACCATTTGCAAAGGTAATTGACGACGGTGAGTTTGTTACAGTCGAGGAGAATGACGTTTACGGCTCATGGATATACGCCCTGAGCCCTGTCTATGATTCAAAAGAAAAAATCTCGGCAATACTTGAAGTAGGCAAGGACCTGACTACTCTACAGGAACAGATAAGGAGCTTCATAACAGGAATCACCAAGGAGATAATCACGGTACTGATTATACTTGTCCTGTTCATGCTTGAAATTACCATATTCAGGGACATACTTCACAAGAGGGACAAAAAAGGTTACGGTGAGGGATTCGGCGAGTTCGGCCTGTACTCGGTGCACACCGTGCGCATGCTTGCATTTATTATTGCGCTCTCGTACGCGCTGCCGGTGTGCTACACGCCTTTGATGATGAAGGATATTCTGACCCGCACAGGCACATCGATTTTCGGACTTTCAGAGGGAATAGCCATGGCAGTTCCGATCTCTGCCGAAATGCTCGGTACGGCATTGTTTGCGGTTATCGCGGGCCACCTTGTTGAGCTCCAGGGATGGAAACGCCCGTTCATTTACGGCACAATCTTCATGTCCGCGGGAGCTTTCATCGCGTACTACATGAATAATCCATACATGTTTATACTTGCCCGGTTCCTTGTGGGAGCAGCTTACGGCCTGGCCCTTGTGACCCTGCAGTGTTACCCGATGATCTCCCCAAACATAGAGACCAGGAACAGCGGGCTTGCGTCGCAGAATTCAGGACTTAACGCGGGCTACTGCTGCGGTGTTGCAATCGGCGGCCTATCCGCTGATTACCTTGGCTATTCGACGGTCTACATCTTCTCGGTAATTATCGCGCTATGTGCAATACCCTATGCCCGCTACCTGATGAGCAGCAGCCATACAAGCAGTACAGGTGTACAGGAAAAGGTAGGGACCCTGGATGTGGTGAAATTTTTTACGAACAGGAACGTATTTCTTTTCTTTACAGCCGCGTTTATCCCGGTATCTATCTGCGGCATGTTCCTTACATACATGTTCCCGGTATTTGCGCAGGAGAAGGGCATATCAGCAGGGGACATCGGCCGGGTGTTCATGCTGAACAGCCTTGTTATAATTTACATAGGCCCGGCCCTGGTCAATTTCCTTACAAAGCGTAAATCCATCAGGGGTAAATATACCATGGCGCTTTACATGCTTGTGACACTGACAGGGCTGCTTGTGTTCGGCATTAAACCTACTGTTATTACTGCGATAATAATCATCCTCTTTGTTGGACTGGGCGACAGCTTCGGACTTCCAATGAGTAACGATTACCTCATAAGTCTCAAGGCCGCGGCAAGGATCGGGTACGACAAGAGTGTGGGTTATCTTAACTTTGTAGGGAACATAGGGCAGATGATAGGCCCGGTACTCATGGGTTATCTCTTTACAATGGGTTACCAGAAGGGAACGTATTATATACTGGCGGGAATGGCCGCGGCAATGCTAATATTCTTTACATTCAGCAGGAACGAGGTTGCTACAGATGAATGACGATATAATAAACCATAATTACACGATCCACGAAGTTGACAGCACTGAAAAGGCCGAAGAGCTTATAACCTTTCTTCTTTCAATGTATGCCTTTGACGCGGCGCTTACTCCCGGAGAAGTTGAACAGATATACAGGGAACCGTTCATCTGCCTCAGGAGCAGGGACATGAAGTACTGGTTTGCCAGAGATGAAGAGAACATGATGGTGGCCGCGCTTGGAGTGAAGGAGACCGACCACAGAACGAGAGGGTTCTGCATCAGTTTTATCGCTGTGGACAAACGCCACAGGCATGAAGGTATAGGCAAAATTCTTCTTGATGAGGGACTTAAATTCGTACGGTCCATGAAGGGACGGTTCCTCATAGTGGACACTTCGGACAGGCCCGAGTATGAGCCGATGCGCAATTTTATGACAACCTGCGGTTTTATTCTCGTGGGGACATTCCCCGACTACTACTACGAAGGCGAAAGCACCCTGTGGTATTATTACAGGCTCGAATGATCCTGCCCGCGCATCATTTGGATTTCAGTTTTACAATTCCCTTCCATGATGAAGAGGGCGGGTTCTCCATGTAATAGGCGCAGTACCTAATCATGCGAAGCGCGCCCCTGTCCCCCTTTCTCAGCCTTTCAGCTTCTGCAAAAAGGTCAGATGCGCGGGCCCAGTCCCTTTCGTAGAAAAGGTCAGATGCCCTGTTGTACAGCTCCGCGAAAGTCTCAAGGCCGCTGTCCCCTTCACCCTTCAGGCCAAGCAGCTCATGTATGACGACCCAGTTTACCTTCCCCTTGGCAATAATGCGGTCCAGCCTGCGCGTTATAAAATTGTCACAAACCGCTTTACAAGTCTCATCACTGATTATTATGTTAGTGCCGTAAAACTTGTTTATGCCTTCGAGACGGCTTGCCGTGTTTACGGTATCACCTACAGCCGTGTAGTTAAGGCGTTCATCATATCCCATGTTGCCGATGATTGCAGTGCCCGTGTGTATGCCGAACCTCGTGTTCAGCGCCGGGAAGTTTTCTGCCTCCAGTTCTTTATTCAGCTCCGTAAGCTCTTCAAGGCACCGGACTGCAGTTTTGCAGGCAAGCGCAGCATGCTCATCAATCCGGTTAGGAGCGCCCCAGAATGCCATGACCGCGTCACCTATATACTTGTCTACAGTACCATGGTTATCATGTATGGCCGTTGTCACTGTTTTAAAGTACCTGCCCATCTTTTCGACCAGTTTCTCTATCTCTACAGATTCTGATATCGTCGTAAACCCCTGTATGTCGGTAAACATGAAGGTAGCCTCAATCTTGTCGCCGCTTAAGACCGCCTCCTGCTTTGTCTCCACGATCTGACGGACAAGCTCTGCCGGCACATACTTCTTGAATGACCTGAGCGCCTTTTTTGTTCTGTCGGTCACGCCCTCCATGTCCTTGATCTCGATAAAAATAGTATCAACCGGTACAACATCGGCAAGCTCAAACCTCTGTATCATAGAGATCTCGTCCTTCAGCTTGAGGAGGGGACGGGTGATCATGTCCGAAAAAAACCTGCCCAGTATTATTGCCGCCGCGACAATCGCCAGTGTAATGATAACAAATATAGCAAGAACGTGCATCTCGTTTCTAAGTACATCTTCAGCCGACACATCTATACCTACAACACCGACGATCTTTCCGCTGGAATCGAGTATTGAAGAATACCCCGAAACCCATGTGCCGTATTCATCCTTGATAAAACTTTTAATGACTACAACTCCAGGTTTCCGGTACAGCTTAAGCGCTTCAGGGTGTATCTCGGCATAGGGTATGCCTAACCATCCCATGAACCCGAGCTCATCGTCGGTTGACACCACGAAAACGCTCTCACCCTTGCTGTTCAGCCTCATGGAGTAGATATAAAAAAGTTTCGTGGTATTTTTCTGCATATCCCACAGCCGGTTCTGGATAATCCTGTAATTATTTACGCTTTCAGGGTCATCCTTTGAGACAACCTTTCTGAACCGGTCACCGTCAATATTCATCGCGATTGTATAAACAAGGTCATGCAGCCTGGTAAAAAGATCCTCTTTCATCACGTTCCTGGTGTACAAAAAAACTACAATGCAAAGAAGGAGCCCTGTGACGATAACAATAAAATTAAAGGCCATTGGTATGAATATTCTGATATAAAAAGTTTTCTTCATCTGCTGACCACCCTCGAATCCATGAGGATTCCGTTTTCCTCGGACTGCTGATTAAAAAATACCAATTTTTAACTCTTTGTCAACAAGGAGTAGTAAAAATCTACGGGCTCGCGCCTGTAGTATTACGACAGTAGAATAAATCATTCCCACTCTGATTTATGAATGCTTACAAACACTCAAAAAAAGCTTGACTCTTATCATTTTAAATCCCCTCTAATATTAATAACTCTTAATTTTAAAAAATCTTTTGAATACGAATAACAACTTGATAAAGGTAAAAGATGAAAACTATCGAAGGAAAATTAGACGCAACGGGACTTAAAGTGGGCATAGTCGTTTCCCGTTTCAATGAATTCATTACAGCAAAGCTTCTTGGCGGAGCAGTGGACTGTCTTAAGCGCAACAACGCCGACGAGGATAATATTACCGTGGCATGGGTCCCCGGCGCATTCGAAATACCGGCCATGGCAAAGAGGCTGGCGCAGTCAAAAAAATACGACGCCGTGATCTGTCTGGGCACAGTAATAAGGGGTTCGACACCGCACTTTGAATATGTTTCGGCAGAAGTATCAAAGGGCGTCGCCCAGGTAAGCATGGCAGCGGAGATCCCGGTAATATTCGGAATACTGACAACTGACAGCATTGAACAGGCAATAGAGCGCGCGGGAACTAAATCGGGCAACAAGGGATTCGACGCTGCGATGTCAGCCATTGAGATGGCCAGTCTTTTCAGACAGATCAGTTGATGGGACAGAGGCGTCGGGCAAGGGAACACGCCCTGCAGGGGCTCTACATGTTCGAAGTGGGGAAAGCCCCTGTCAGGAGCATCACGCAGTTCGAATGGATAGACGGCGGCATACCGGACAGGGTAAAGGATTTTGCCACACTCCTGATCGAAGGGACTGTCGCCAACCTGGAAAAAATTGATTCACTCATACGGGATTATTCCCGTAACTGGAAACCTGAACGTCTTACTGTGATAGACAAATCAATACTCAGGCTTGCAATTTTTGAAATGATGTTTATGACCGATATACCGGCCGTTGTCACAATAAACGAGAGCATTGAACTCGGAAAAACCTTCGGCGGTGAAAACTCGGGGCAGTTTATAAACGGTATACTCGATGCAGTGAAGAAACATGAACTCAACGAGGAGTGAAACGACCAGTGCTACTACCACGAAAACACAGGAACATGCCGGAAGCTGATGAATCAATATCACGCAACAGAATAAGCGGCATAGAAAAAATCCGCAAGGCTGCCGGCGCCGCCTCTGTAAACCAGAAATACATTATAGTTATACTTTCACTGATCGCCGTGATCGCATTATCAGCAGTGCTCTTCCTCTGGATATACAAAGACCGTGCGTCCGGAGGCCTAATGCAGAACCAGGGCCAGGGCGTGGGCATCGTGACTGGAAACGAGGTGATGCCCGGTTCAGGTTCACAGGCCATGCGGGATTACCAGACAACCAATCAGACACTTAAAAAAGCGATCGAAAGCTACAAAAGCGGATTCTTAGCAAACGCAATCACCGAGTTTACTGAGGTTGTTGAATCAAATGCCGCCGACCGTGACAAGGCCATCGCGCTGCTCTACTTAGGGATAATCGCAGACACAAAGGCCGATTTTGCCGGCGCCATACGTTATTTTGAACGGGCCCTTGGTTATGACAAAAACAATCCCGAAATCTATCTTTCAATGGCGCGCACATACAGCAAAATGAATGACTTCGAGAACGCGGCAAAATACGCGCTCATGGCTTCAGAACTGTCTCCCGCGGATATCTACCCTCTGCTGCTTCTGGGCAACACGAACTTCAACCTTACGCGCTATGATGACGCCATCAGGTATTACGAACGCGGACTCAAGATCAATCCAAACCACCCCGCCCTTCTCTACAACATGGCAATGGCCATGTTCAAAAAGGGGGAACGATTCCAGGCGCTTGAATACTTAAAGAAGGCAGCCGATTCCGACGGGATAGGCGAAATCGCGTACAAGTCATACTCCAGGTTAGGCGCGGAATTCCTCGAGAGCAACATGTTTGATCTTGCTGAAAAGTATCTTGTGCAGGCCGCGAAACTGCGTCCTGCCGAAGCTCTGGCGCACTACAACCTTGGAGTAGCATATCTGCGCCAGGGTAAAAACGACGAGGCTTTGAAACAGTTTGAAGAGGCGGAAAGGTTAGGACAGGACGACACGGAAATACTTGAGAACTTAGGAGAATCATACTTCAGCCTGAAGGACTACGACAGAAGTCTCAGATCATACGGCAAAGTGCTGGAGAAGAAGGGGCGTGACGTAAAGATTCTTTCACGAATGGGCGAGATTTACTATTCAAAGGGTGACCTTGACCGCGCGTACGAGGCATACAGAAAGGTTACGCAGGTACAGCCGGCCACAGAGAACGCGCGCATCGCCTACCTTAACATGGGAAACATACTTGACGACGCGCAGCGCTTTGATGACGCGATAAAGGCCTACGAATCAGCGAACGCTATCAGAGACAACGACGACCTGGCATACTTTAACTTAGGACTCGCGTACATGCACTCTGACAAACCCGCGCTTGCGGTAAACGCATGGAAAAAGGCAGCAGAGATTAATCCCGGCAACATAAAGGCCAGGATGATGTTAGGCGATTACTACTTACAGAGAGGTTATCCCGACCTTGCCGAAAAGGAATTTCAGGAAATAGCCTACAAATGGCCCGAAAACCAGGAAGCGACTTTCAAACTCGGGACAATATATCACAGACAGAAAGATTACGAAGACGCGAAAAAGGCGTACAGGCGCGTTATCGAATCTGACGGCTCGTCAGAATTTGCGCGCAAGGCCTACATCAACCTGGCGGTCATAACAAGCGCCGGGCGCCAGGATGAAAACACATTCAAAGAAGCGCTGAGCATGGTGCAGAAAGCGCTGCAGATAAAACCCGATGACCCTGACGCGCTCATGGCCCTGGGTATGGTCTATGCCAGAATGGAGATGCATGAAAGGGCCATTGAATCATACTACCAGTCGATCAAGGCCTCACGTGACAGTAAAATGATAGCGGAATGCTACAACAATATGGGTAAAAGCTACTACGCCATGAAACAGTACAAACGCTCAATAGAGGCTTTCGGCCGCGGCGTAGAGGAAGACCCTTCCAACGAGGAGATCAGGATGAACAGAAAGTCCGCGGTACAGGCCTACGAGAACGAACTTGACAGGTAGCGGGATGAACACAGACAGAATCCGGCTACAGCAGATTGAGGAACAGTTACTCGCCCCGTACGCGGCGCTTTCGTCGGCCACAAGGGGCCGCGAACATAACGAACAGAGCCACGCATACCGTACTGAATACCAGCGCGACAGGGAGAGGATAATACACTCCAGGGCGTTCCGCAGACTTGAATATAAAACGCAGGTTTTTATCAACCATGAGGGCGACCATTACAGAACAAGGCTTACGCACACCATCGAGGTCGCTCAGATAGCGCGCGCCATAGCCCGCGCCATGCGGCTTAACGAAGACCTGGCCGAGAGCATTGCCCTTGCCCACGATCTGGGACACACCCCTTTCGGGCACGTGGGCGAAAAGGAACTGAACAGGCTGCTTGAAGGACACGGCGGATTTGAACACAACAGGCAGAGCCTTCGCGTGGTGGAGGTGCTTGAAAAACGTTACACGGCCTTTGACGGGCTCAACCTTACATGGGAGACCAGGGAGGGGATAATAAAACATTCGGGAACCTATGACAGGCCTGAATCGGATTTATTTATACCCGCTGAGCAGCCATCCCTGGAAGCCCAGATCATAGACAACGCTGACGAGATCGCCTATAACAACCATGACCTTGACGACGGCATGACTTCGGGTATACTTAACTACGACGAGGTAAAAAAACTGGAAATATGGCGCATGGCCGTGGATATATACGGACGGGCCCTTCCGGAAACAAAAAAAACGGCAATCATGGAGATTATCCGCACCATAATAAACCTGCTCGTTTCGGACCTGATTGACTGCACAGAAAAAAAACTTGAAGAGAAAAATATCCATTCATACATGGACGTGAAAAGAGCGCCTGAGCGCGTTGCCGGTTTTTCTGAAAATGTTTCGCGCGCCAACGAGGAACTTAAACGTTTCCTGCGTCACAACCTTTACCAGAATTACCTTGTAAGAAGGGTCTCGCTCAAATCACAAAAAGTAATCAGCGACCTGTTTTCAATATACACCGGGCATCCCGATACCCTCCCTGAAAGTTACAGGGATGAGATCGAACGCAACGGCATAATACGCACAGTAACGGACTTTATCGCAGGCATGACCGACCGCTATGCCCTTGAGGAGCACAGAAAATTGACAGACCCTCTTGCCAGGGTATAAACAGTAATATAAATCAATAAAGAATTCATGGAACAGTCTGTCGTTTCGGCGAAACTTAATAATTTTCATAATATCAAAAAATATACACTGAAATATTACCGGAGACAACAGCAGTGATGAACGACATAGAAGACAGGCGCCCGGAGATTCCGGAATACCTCAGGGAACTGCTCGAGGCAGGACAGGCCATTGATGATATTTTTCTTGATAAAGAGGGGAACTGGTTCCACAACGGGGAACCCTTTCTGAATGAAAAGATAAAAAAATTTTTCAGCAGATCCGTAGATATTACCGCGGACGGGCAGTACGTAATCCATTACAACAATTACACTTATCCTATTCGCGTAGAGGATGCGCCATACTTTGTTACAGGAGCCCGCTTTGAAGGGTTCGGCACATTCGAAAGGATCTTTCTGACACTCTCTTCCGGTACAGATGAAGAGCTTGACCCGACAACGCTATTCTACAGAAAAAACAATGCGCTCTACTGCCGGATAAAAAAAGGAAGGCTGATTGCCAAGTTTAAAAGATCCCCCTCATTTAATATACTGGAAAGACTTGAAGAGAAGCCTGACGGCAGTTACTCTCTAAGATTGTGCGGAGTAACAGTCGATCTTAAAATCAAAGAGGATCATGAATGAGCAGGTACCTGAACTTTATACAGATTATTTCGGCTGCGGGGATAGCGCTCTCGTCCATACTGCTGTACCAGCATTATCATCCCAACATGGACATGGGTATAATCTCCTGCGGAAAGGGATTTGTTAATCCCTGCATTTCAGTGGGGCAGTCTGATTATGCTGTAATTTTCGGAGTACCAATTGCGGCCCTGGGTCTTTTATTCTACCTGTTCATAACCTTTATGCTTCTTGTGGCTGACTACGCCGGTGATAAATACCTCGCTGCCATTTGCGGAATTATTTTGCCTGTCGCAGTCACGGGAGTCGCGGCAGACATAGTACTGGCTGTAATAATGTTCAGGATCGGAAGTATATGCAATCTGTGCGTGGCAACATACGTAGTCAACATAGCCATACTAATGCTGCTGCTGATAATGATAAACAAATATATTCCATTGAAAGAAATATTCATCTCTGTTAAAAATATCCTGAGTCCCGTAAATCCGGATCAGCGAGCAGTGCTTGCCCTGACTCTGCTATTTGTTTTTTTCGCGGGATTTTCAGTACTATCCGGCTCAGAACTGCTCAGGCTAAGGGCGGGGATCAACAGGCCCTCTGACAAAGAGATAACACACGAGCTTGCGTCATTCTACAGGAACCCGGTCAGCGACATAGTGTTCCCCGGGAGCTCCATGACAGCGGGCAGCAGCAATCCGCTGGTAAAAATTCATGTGTTTACCGATTTTCTCTGTTCGGCATGCTACAAATTCTATGAAACCGAAAAATATCTGCTGGCAAAATACGGCGGCAATATACAGTTCATCTATTACCACTACCCGCTGGACAGCGCGTGCAATAAATATTTAGACGATTCGCTCTACCCTGAATCGTGCACCGCGTCAAAATCCATGCAGTCAGCGGCAGCAGCCGGATTCTTTGAAGAATACTTTTTTACGCATTTTAACGAGTACCATTCGATAAAGGAAAACTACGATGCCGAAACAGCTAAGATGCTCGCGGATAAAACATCGTCCCGATTCCACACTGAAAAAGAGAAACTCAGAGTATTCAACGAACTTTTTAATGCCGCAGATCTCCCCGCTCAGATAACCGCAGACATAGAGTTTGCAGAAAAAATGAAAATCAGCGGCACCCCCGCAGTTTATATAAACGGCAGAGGATTCAACGGCGTTCCGCGCAGGGAAATGTTAGAAGCAATAATTCTGAACGAACTGAAACCTGCCGGTAAATAAAGGCGTTTTATTTCATGCTGCCGGCATTAAATGTCAGAGCATATCCACCGGATCAATATCCACCTCGACATACACCCTGCCTGGCCTGAAATTTTCGAGCGCCTCCCTTATTACAGGAACAAACTCCGACGTAGCCGGGGCCCTGAGTATCATATGGTACCTGTAGTTGCCTCCAATCTTTGTGAATGGCGCCGGCGAAGGTCCAAGTTTTTCCACCCTCAACCCGCCACTGGATATGATGCTGTCAATCCCGCTCCCTAATTGACCCGATGCTTCGCTCACCTCAGCTTCATCTTTACCCCGTACAAGTATCCTCGCTATCCGGCCGAATGGCGGATAACCGAGAGCCCTGCGAATCTCAAGCTCTCTTCTGTAGTATCCGGTATAATCATGATTCCTGACAAAGCTGAATATCTCGTTCTCCTCGTTAAATGTCTGTATCACCACCCTGCTCTCGCCCCCCGCGCGGCCGGACCTGCCCGCAAGCTGTATCAGCAGCGAAACAATCCTCTCGGAAGCCCTGAAGTCGGGCATGTTCATTCCTATATCGGCAAGCAGAATGCCCGCCAGCGTGATCCCGGGGAAATCAAATCCCTTGGATACCATCTGTGTCCCGAGCAGTATGTCGATCTGCCTACTCTCCATAAGGTCGATCAGGTCAGGGACAGTCTTTCTGCGCCTCGCCGTGTCCTGGTCAAGCCTGAAGACCCTGTACCCGGGGAACTCCGAATTCAGCTTCTCCTCGATTCTCTGCGTGCCTGACCCTACCTGCACAATCGACTCAGACCCGCACGCAGCGCATTTGCGGGGGACAGGGCGCGCGCTCCCGCAATAATGACAGAGCATCCCCCTGTCCCTGTGATAATTCATTGATATGCTGCAGCGGCTGCACTCAACGGGCGCTCCGCAGTCTTCGCACATAACAAGCGGTGAAAACCCCCGCCGGTTAAGCAGGTAGACGACCTGCCCCCCCTGCGATACGGCTCTTTTGGTGTAAAGTTTAAGTATGGAGGAAATATCATCCCCTTTACCCCTTACGCGTACTATTTCGACATCGGGCAGCGCGGCATTACCATACCTCTCTTCAAGGGTATGCAGGGTTATTCCCCCCCTTTCCGCAGCATAGAGCGTCTCGACCGACGGTGTCGCCGAGCCCAGAATAAGGTGAGCGTTTTCGTTCTTCGCGCGGTAGAATGCGATGTGCCGGGCGCTGTACCTTGGCGAGCTCTGCTCCTTGTACGAAGCGTCCTGTTCTTCATCAATTATGATCAGGCCAAGATCCGGAGCCTGCATAAAAACAGAAGACCTTGTGCCGATGACGATCTTTGCCTCGCCCGTCCGGAACTTCATCCAGTTCTCCAACCGTTTGTTAGGCGAAAGCATGCTGTGATAAAGCACAAGGGATTCGCCGAAGACCCGGTAAAGCCGCTCATAAATCTGCGACGAGAGCGAAATTTCCGGGACAAGGTAGATCACCGATCTCCCGCGCGCCATAACACTGCGCGCCATGCTTATGTATATTTCAGTTTTACCGCTCCCGGTAATACCGTATATAAGATGCGCCGAAGGGGACGAGGATTCAATCTTTTGAAAAATCCCGGCCTGCTTCAAGGAAAGTTCTCCGGTCACTGGAGTTAAAGACGCAAGGCGCGGTGAGATGTTGCCGGCCCTGGTCCGGCTGCTCTCGGATGAAGGTAAAGCCTTAGCAAAGGCTTCACCGGCAGAAGAAAAATAGGTTTCGGCAACATACTGAACAAGCGCCACCAGCCTTTCATCAAAGATCGGGGATTCATCAACGGCAGCGATAACATCCTTTAACTCATAACCAGGATCAACAGGTACTGACTCTGTTACAGACGTGACGTATGCTGTTACCCTGCGCCCCCTGAAATTGACCGTCGCGCGCATACCGGGCGCAAGATTCATGCCGTCCGGCACCCTGTAAGTAAATGATTTATTTACCGGAGTGTTTATCCAGACTTCAGCAGATCCGCAGCGTTCTGCCGATGTTGCTCCGCTCATAATGCAAGTTCCTGCAGCCTGACTTTAATTAGTTTTAAGGTCTCCCATGCGGAGCGTTTAAGATCGGGATTTTTGACCAGGGATATGCTGTGTTCGGTGTTAAACCAGCTTATGCCGCGCGTCGTGTTTATTACCGGCCGCAGCGGAACAAGTTCACCCATGACTATTACAATTCCCGGTTTTACAGATTCAATTTCAGATTTAAGTACCGGAAGGCAGTTTCGCACCATGTCGCTGGGTTTAACCAGAAGGTCTGTTGTATCGCATTTTACAAGATTCGTAATATAGCACTCGCCCGGGACAAGCCCGATAGAGCCGAGCATTTTTTTAAGCAGCTCAGACGATTCCGCTCTGTAAAAATCCATCTCCATCCTGGAGGTAAGGGAGGGCGCGTTAAGCACAACCATAACTCCGTTAATACCGGAGCCAAAAGGTTTCTTTTTTTCTATGGCGCCGGGGCATTTTGCGCAGCCGTTTAAAGTTCCGGGCTGCACACCGCTGCTTGCCGGCGCGCGGCCCAGATAACGTTTAAGATATACTTTTTCATCATCGTTTCTGCAGACTAAAAGCCCTGATGACACAGCCCCGGTTTTCAATATGGCAAGAAGCTTATTCTTCATGGCTATCGATCCGCATCAATTCCGTACTGCCTTATCTTGCGGTGAAGATTTGTTCTTTCAATATCAAGTTCACGGGCGGTTAGTGAAACATTGCCGTTATTCTTTTTTAAAGCGCTGATTATATAATCGCGCTCAAAATTCTCCCTGGCGTCCCGCAGCGTTGCCTGCTGCCCCGGCGACTGTTGCCGCATAGGATCATCAGGCCTCAGGTACCTTTGCAGATCTTCATCTGTTATTTCATCCTCGGGAACCATTATGGTTATTCTTTCAATAACATTACGAAGCTCACGCACATTTCCGGGCCAGTCGTAACGCATCAGAAGATCCATCCCGCTGTCGGTTATTACTTTCGCCCCGGTACCGTGCTCGCGCGTAAACATATCCAGAAAATAATTTACAAGTATTATGATGTCATCCCCGCGCTCTGAGAGTCTGGGCACATGAATAGGAACAACGTTCAGCCTGTAGTACAGGTCCTCCCTGAATTTCCCTTCTTCTATGGCTTTGGATATATCAATATTTGTCGCCGCAATAACGCGCACGTCAACCGTAATGGTATCATTCCCGCCGACCCTTTCGAACTGCTGTTCCTGCAGCACCCGGAGCACCTTGGCCTGGGCAGAAAGGCTCATGTCGCATACCTCGTCAAGAAAGAGTGTGCCTCCGTTCGCAAGTTCAAACTTGCCTATCCTTCTGTTGATAGCGCCGGTAAAGGAGCCCTTCTCGTGGCCGAACAGTTCGCTCTCTATAAGTTCATCGGGAATCGCCGCGCAGTTCACCTTTATAAAAATTTTGTCGGCGCGGTTTGAGAGCTGGAAGATCGCCTTTGCCACAAGCTCCTTGCCGGTACCGCTCTCGCCTGTTATGAGCACCCTTGCGCTTGTCTTCGCAGCTTTTTTTATTATTCCTTTAATTTCATTGATCTGATCAGACTCGCCTATCATGTCATCGTCGATAAATGCCTTTTTCTTCAGTTGCAGATTTTCACGCCTTAACCTTACCTGTTCAAGGGCGTTGTTCACAGAAGTCACAAGCCTGTCCAGAGATGGAGGCTTTTCAAGAAAATCAAATGCCCCCAGCCTTGTCGAACGCACCGCAATATCTATGGAACCGTGTCCGCTGATCATTATTGCCGCAGTATCGGGCCTTAGCTTTTTCATCCTTCCAAGAAGGTCTATGCCGTCCATGTCGGGAAGCCAGACATCAAGTATTACAACATCGGGATTATGTTTTTTTATAAGCGCAATGGCTTCCTCACCGTTCCCGGCAAAAAGAACATCATGCCCCTCATCCTGCAGTATATGCGTTATTGAATTAATTATATTCGGTTCATCGTCAACTATCAGTATTTCCGCCATCGTTCACTCCTGAATTAACCGGAAGCCTTATCTCGAAGACTGTCCATTCACCCTTGCGCGAATCGCAGAAGATCCGCCCGTTATGTTCAAGTACTATTTTTTCGACAATAGCAAGCCCGAGTCCCGTGCTGTTCTCTCCCGAGGTCCAGCCAGGTTCAAAAATTCTTTCGAGATTCTTTTCATCTATGCCGGAACCCGTATCATGTATAACGAGCACGACCTCCTGTGCAGCGCTGTCAAACCTGGAGCTGAGCGTTATTGTCCCGCTCTCCGCTATGGCCCGTACAGCATTAGTAATAAGATTGTTCAGAGCCTGGCGCAAAAGCCCCCTGTCCGCAGATATCTCAGGTAGATCTTCATCCAGATCAAGTTTAAATACGATATTATCGTAGGCGCTGAAGAGCGCAACGGTCTCTCTGACTATCCTGTTGATATGCGCCTGTTCGGGTTTTCGTTCGGGCAGCCTGGCGAATTCGTTGAATTCGCTGACAAGGCGCATCAGGGAATTAACCTCTTTTATGATTGTGCCGGTTCCTTCGATAACAGCCTTATCCCGCGACTGGCTCTCTTCTAATGTAAGCTTTCTCATCCTCCCGGCTGAAAGGCTGATCGGCGTCAGGGGATTTTTTATTTCATGAACAAGTTTTTTTGCCATTTCGTTCCATGCCTCAAGCCTCTGCTTCTGGTACATTACCTTTCTGTTTTCATCAAGCTGCTTAGCCATTGTGTTGAACGAATCCATCAGCGCGCCAATTTCATCGTCGCTCTTTTTCTCAAGGTTCTGGCTGTAGTCGCCGCGGGCAACACTCTGCGCCGCTGATGAGAGTTCCAGTATAGGACTGGTTATATTGCCCGATATGTACAGGCTGAATATATAGGCAATTCCGATAATCAGGATTGAAATTATCATCAGGAACGAACCCGCCCCGCTTTCAAAATAATCCTTGCTCCTTTCAACAAGCCTGTAGTCGTTTCTTCCATCAATAAAAAGCGCCTCCTGCTCTTTAACATACTGCGGGACCTCTTTCCAGAGAATTATGGCTATGCCGTGCGCCGAGAGAGCTCCTGAAACAAAATCATGCCCGGCAACAGATATCCGGTCGATCTTTGCATTCACGCCTGCGCTGCTGCGGTAAAAATCGGATATCCTCTCAGTATAACCGGATTGTTGCGAAAGGGAATTCTGAACAATTTTCCATCCGCTGCCGGCGGGTATAATGAACGCCAGGCCAAAACCTTTCTGATCATAAGCCACGCCAATCCTGGCATAAGCAGCGGGAGAAAGCTGCAATGCGAATTCCCCCGCAATTCCGCTGATAGTCTCCAGTTCAACGCGTATTTCTTCGCCAAGATCGGTGTAATACGCAGACGAGAGCTCGACCGATCTGTCCAGAGCGCTCATAGTCTTAGGGCTGAACATTCTTGCAAATAAACTTGAAAAATAATTTCCTGAAATTATTACAATGGGAATGGCCGAAAGAAGCGCGATAAAGACAAATGACATAATCATTTTTTTCTTGATACTCTGCCTTATATCGACAGATTCTATGTTAAGATTCCTGCGGAACGAAATAATTATAAGATAGATCGCGGCTATAATAGGCGTAACCATAAGCGTGGTAATAAAAAAATTCTCGTCAACAAGCCCTGCATCTATCCTGCCGGGGTACAGCCCTATTACAAGCACAGATGTGAAGATTATAACTGTAGTCAGGAAAATTACATCCTGGAAAGAATCGCTTTTTAATTTTCTTTTTTCCACGGCAGGCTCACGATTCCTGAACAGGGTTTATTGCGCAGAGATCAGACCCGAAAATCATTCTCGATCAGTTTTATAATATAATCAACAAGTTCCGACGCGCCCTCGCCATTGGCGCGGACGACAAGCCTTGAACCCGGTATTATAGCAAGCCCCAGTACCGACATAATCGACTTGCCATCAGCCTCGACGTTATCTTTTATAAGGGTTATATCACAGGGATACTTCATGGCCTCCCGCACAATCATCATGGCAGGCCTGGCATGAATACCGGCATCGCTGTTTACTACAACCTCCTTCTCGACCATCACTTACCACCTTTAGAAAAAATCCATTTTTTTATCCGTTCATCCAGCTCGCGTGCCGCGTTTATTCCGATCTTTTTAAGTCTCTGGTTAAGGGCGGCAGTCTCTACTATTATGGGAATATTCCTGCCCGGCCGCACCGGTATGGTTATTACAGGCACATCTAAGTCAAGGATTGTGTACTTATCCTCGTCGAGCCCGAGCCTGTCATATTCCTTGGCAGCATCCCATTCCTCGAGAACGGTCACAATTTCGATCCGCTTTCTGTTTCTTATAGATCTGATTCCAAAGATCTCCTTTACGTTTATAATACCAAGGCCCCTTATCTCAAGGTGATGCTTCAGCAGTTCGGAACTCGTGCCTATAAGCAGTGATTCATCAATTTTTTTCACAACTACCATGTCATCGGCAACGAGCCTGTGCCCCCTCTCTATAAGTTCAAGGGCGGTCTCACTCTTGCCGACACCGCTCTTGCCTGTAAGCAGCACGCCTACTCCGAACACATCAACAAGTGTGGCGTGCAGCGTAACCGATTCAGAGAACATCTCGTCAATTATATGCACAAAGAGTGTGATTAAACGGGTGGTTGTGCGCTTGCTCAGAAAAACCGGAACGTTGCGTTTGTCGGCAAAATCAAGGAAACGGGAATCCGGGATATACTCGTGCGTAAAAATACAGCAGAGTACATCAAAACTAAAAAACTGCTCGTACACCTTGAGCCTGGCCTCTTCGGTTAATTGCTCCAGAAAAGCAGTTTCACCCTGGCCGAAGATCTGTATTCTCTCAAAGGCAAAGTGGTCAAAAAAACCAGCCAGCGCCAGGCCGGGTCTGTTGGTCTCGCCGAACCTGATCTCCTTATCCAGCCCGCCTTCGCCTGCAAGCAGGCGCATCTGGAGGTCAATCCTGCCCTTACCTTCGATAAATTGTCTTACTGTAATTTTTGACATATGTTAATAATTATATATACGCTTTTTCTTTCCAGCAAAAAATAAGCCCCGTCTATTAAAAAGGGAACTGAATCCCCTCTTTATTTTTACGTCCGACTGAACAGATTTTTCTAAAACGCCGGAACAAATACCTCGTACTTTTTACCGTTTTTTGAAAGCACGTTAAAATACCCGGTATCAGTATTAAAGAACGGCATATATCTGGAACCTGATTTTTCCAGGGTATCGAGCGCTTCGTCAAGCGTCAGTTTCCCTACTTTCAGAGTATCGGCCTTTTTAAAGTTAATTTCAGGATTTACCGGAGATTCATCAATTACCTCCAGTTCGTACTCATTAAAGCTGTCGTAGTCCGGGTTCTGCTTAGTAAAATTCTCGGCCGGGATTTCGGCCATCCTGTAGCCCTGACCCGATCTGTATATAACTGCATAATTCCTGTTTGCAAAATCCAGATCGCTATCCATCTCGGCGACCCCGCGCTTAAACAGAATATAATCTTTTTTGTCCAGCCTCATCTGTAAAAAAGCCTCAATTTTAGACAATGGCTTGTTGCTCACCTGGTTGAGAAGCGCCTCCTTTCCTTTATCGCTTATGACATCAAAGGATAATTCCTCTGTCACACCATGTCCTTTACGGGCCTGTATTTTCTCTTTGAATCTTGAAACCTGAATATCCATTTTATCTACAAGCAGGTCAATCGCAGAATAAAGGTCAGCCGCCTTTACCCTTGCATGGAACTGCACGGAATCACCGTTCATTACGAGATCTGCCGTATGATCCAGTTTCTCTATATACAGAATAAGATGGGTATCGATCAACTGATGAAAATATTTTTCAAGTCTGGAGATCTTCTTCTCAGCATAGTCCCTCAGCGCATCGGATACATCAATACGTCTTCCCGTGATTTTAATTTTCATGAAGCACCTCTGATTTAATCATGTTAATTTTTTTTCTCTTGCCGGAATAAGGGATATTAAGCATACCCCTGTATTTCACAATTGTCCTTCTTGCTACAATTACCCCCTTCTCTTTCAGTTTTGACGCAATCTCTTCGTCGTTACAGGGATTATTCGGATCTTCCTCCTGTATTATTTCAAGCAGAAGCCCCTTTACCCTGTCGGATGAACTGTTCCCGCTGTTATCCCCCTGTGAAGATTTAATTTTAGACACAAAGAAGTATTTAAGTTCAAAAACCCCCCATGAAGTCTGCACGAACTTATTGCTGGCCACACGGCTTACGGTTGATTCATGCACGCCTGTTTCACCGGCAATATCATGGTGTGTAAGATACCTTAGATGTCCCGGCCCCTTTTCAAGAAATTCCCTCTGCCTGGACATTATAGACATTGAAACCTTTAAAATTGTCTCCCTCCTTGTAGAGATATTCTTGATAAAAGCTTTTGCTGACTGCAGCTTTGCCGTCAAGTACTCACGCTCTTCTTTACTGGAATTTTTTTTTGCAATAAGACTTTCATAGTATGAGTTTATCCCTATGGCCGGCAGCCAGTCATCATTAATACTGAGTAGTATTTCACCATCAATAAGTTTCACTTCTATGTCGGGAATTATATATTTTATCGTTTTTGAAGCAAAGGCGCTGCCCGGGTAGGGGTTAAGATTCTGCAGAAGTCTGCTCTTTTCTATCACAGCATTGACATGCTGGCCGGTCCCCTTTGCAATCCCCGCCCAGTCAAGCTTTTCAATCTCGTGAAAATAGTCCGCGATCATGTTGTGAAGCAGCATGTCATCAGGATAGTAGTAGCGGGCCTGCGCCAGAAGGCTTTCTATCACGCTGCCAGTTGCGCATCCCACGGGATCGAATCCCCTTATAATTTCAATTATGCGCCCGGCGTCACTGAATCTGACCATGCTGCGCCAGTTGCCGGGCAGAAAACCGTTTTCGTCAAGAAGGGTGATTATCCGCTCGTACAGACGGTATTCGCGATTATTGGCTGCGGTCATGCGTGCCTGCCACAGAAGGTGATCGTTAAGGCTCTCTGTTGCTGAAACAGCGTTTTCGATAAACGCGCGCCTGCGGTCAAAGTCTGCGCTGTCTGCGGAATGGATGGTATCCGGACTGGTATAGATCTCATTTTCCATACTGAGGGGATCCACATCTTCGTCGTTCAGGCTGCGGTTAATATCCTCCTCAGAGGTGTCCGTATCAATTGTGGTGTTGAGTTCTTCAAGGAGAGGGTTTTCAAGAAATTCTCTGTTAATCAGTTCTGCAAGTTCTACTGTAGAGAGCTGAAACATCTCGATTGACTGCCTGAGAGTCTGGGTCATGATAATTTTGTGGGATTGTCTCATCCCAATATTCATACTGCTCTTCATCCAGCAATCCTTCAAAAAACAACCAGAGCCAATTCCTTAGCTATTTTGTAGTATAAATTTACTTATTTTATGCCAAAAGTCAAATTAAAACCGAGGTAATTCCCCGATGCTGAACAGAAAAGCCCCGGTCTTCACCAAGGCTTTTATTACACAGCAGGACAGGGGCTGCTATCAATAACCCCGCGCGTAATCCCTGCTGCCAAAGAGCGTACACCTTGCACCAATAAGCGCCTGGAAACCGGAGACATTTGTATCCTCCATTTCCCCTGTATAATAGCAGAAATGATACCCGATCTCGGCAAAAAACGAGACATACTGCGTCGGATTAAAATGAGGCCCGGTCCATATTGAAGCGCTGTAGCCCGTCTCATAGTGATCACGGGAACCAAAAGACGCACTATCGTAATAGGTGTAACCTGAATGTGCCAGCCCCAGAAAAATGGATGAATTCCAGCTCAGCTGATATTTTTCCAGAAATGGTATAACAGGAACATATTCCACGCCAGCCTGTACAGTAAAATGCTTATAGCCGCTACTCTGTTCAGTCTCTCGTGTTTTTTCCGTAGATATAACGCGTAACTGCAGATTCAGCGTATCTGCTATACCCAGTCCCAAACCGCCTCCAAAGCCCACCTGGCTTTTAAGGTCCCCTACGTTTGCATAAGCCCCGAACAGGTCAATTGTAAATGGCCCAATATCTGCAAATGAGGGGGTTATGCCTATAAACATGATTGATATGATAAAAAATAACTTTTTCAACATCCTTCTCCTTAAAAAAAATGAATTCAATTAATAAAGCAGCGCTACCGGTTAAAGTATAATATATTATAGATAAGTCAAGAAAAATTGAACATCCTTTTATTTTGAACTCTCAACATTCAGATATTTAAGTACCTGCTCGTTCACGGGAACAGATTTACCGCTTTTCATATCGATCAGCACAAAAGTTACAAGAGCATCAATCACAGGGGCCATTCCCTCTTTTTTAAAAATCTTCTGGGAAATAACTATACTTTTTGTCCCAATTTTATCTATACCTGTTTTTATGAGCAGTATATCGCCGGCAGTTGCCGCGGAAATGTAGCTTATGTTTATGTTAACCACTGTTAAACCATAACCCTTTGCCAGAATCTCCTTAATATTCCCCATATTTTCAAAGGCGGCCCAACGCCCTTCTTCAAGAAATTCAAGATAGCGCGCGTTATTCACATGGGAATATATGTCAACGTGATACCCCCTGACCTTTATTTCTATTTCACTTTTCATTTCTGTACCTCACTTGCAGGATGTATAAAACTATATATTTTGGCAAGATTTATTTGTGTGAAAAGGGGCTCTGAGCCCTGAAAGAGAGGCTCTGACCCCGAAACCTGCTCTGAGCCTTCTCTTGACATTTATGATATAAAATTAACAAAAATTCTACTTTACACTTCATATAGGGGTAAATAGCCTGTTAATCTGCTTTTCCGGCAAATCGCCGTTTATGGTAAAATTAAATATACACTGCAGAATGGTGCAATAAATGAAAAAACCAGCTTTTTATATACTTTTACTCTCGGGCTCGCTGATGATAGCATGTACAGAAAGTTCAGACAACGATCGCCCCGCGGGCTATATAAATCCGGGGTTTACGGAGAAGGATGTTAACCCAAATAAGGCATTCAATATAGCCACCGTTTCAGGCTCCGGGAAATCATGTATGGCTATAGTCTATCAGGGAAAAGTAAATAACAAAAATTATGTGGGACTTGCTGCTAAAAACACATCATTCAGCATTAAGATATACTGGGAAGCATCTTCATTTCCTGAAAACGTAAACCTTCCGGCAGACAGTTACACAATCAAGGTTTCACATAGCGGGAACACATACTCGACTACAACTGATGAACTTGTCTTGACCAGGACACAACCGAATGCAGGACTTTACAGGTATACATTTAACGAAAATATTGTCGTAACCGGAGATTCAGGAAACATAACTATAAACTCCACTGATTACATTGAAGGGTATATTTACTAAAATTTAAGACTCACCTCCCCCGCTGCCTTTAACGGCCCTGTAATCCTGCTGCTTTACCTGGATTGTCTCGATTACAGGGAGGCAGGGATAATTAGAATAATTTTCCCAGGGCTCACGGGCATCCTTTCAATTATGGCCAGGCATAAGGCGCGGTTATGAAACTTCAACTATCCGGACTTTAAGATCCTCCAGCATAATTCTTTCTGGAGTAAAAAACTCATCTCTGTTCTCATCGAGGAACATGCGGTTTATGGACACCAGGGCCCTGTTGAGCGGCTCCAGGTCAAGAATAAATCCCGAATCTATGCTGCTGAGCCCTTTAAAGTTTTCAGGACAGAAGTCCACGCGCCCCTCTGCCATAACCGGGTAGCCGTGCGTACGGCATATAACAGGCCTGCACTCGTAGATTGAACATTCACCGCCAGACAGAAAGACGCATCGTCCCCGCACCCTACCCGGGGCCCGGACTGAATAGCCGCCACTAATAATGGTACTGTATATGTTCCAGGCCTCAACGGGAAACACGCTCTCAAGTATGCAGCAGGCGCTGCACCCCTTAGAGCACTTTATGTGCGGGCCACAGGCGGCAAGAAGCTTTGCCTCGAACGCCTTTAACTTCGCGATAAGCCGCATGTACAATTCAATTGATTTCACTTCGCGCTCTTTATCCTTCTTACGTCCGCCGAAAACCTGCGCAGCAGAGGTTTAATATTCCGGTCAGTGCTTTCGTTAATGTATATCTGCCAGTAGAGCGGCATGTATTCAGGGCCCGATGTGTCGTAGCGCAGGGTCAGCTTGTTCCATGGAGCGTCATACCTGAGCACAAAGGGCGCGATCCCCCTTACCCCCTTTATAAGAATGAGCGACTCGCTGTTGTCATTGACAACGCGCGCGTCGCCGGAACGGAGCAGCGCGAGAACCCTGCCCAGGCCGGGATAGGGCATCGTTGATACCTGGCGCGGATCGCCATGGGTTATTGCCTGCCCCACCAGGCTGTCAAACATGAACTGGTCAATTTCAGGGGGCTGCAGAATAATACTGTCTATGCGGGAAAAACCTGATGAGACTATATGCCCGCGCCTGATGTTATCACGGTCAGTGTAGAGATAGAGTTTATTGACATCGGTTGATATGAGCAACTGGGTTATTCCGCGGAACGACCTTATCATTATGTACTCGCCAAAGGGGAGCTTATTATTCTGTACGGTATAGTCAAAGAGCATGGTGTCGCTTTCGCCTGTAAGCGCGGAATCGCCGGGCATGGCCAGAAGCAGCATCAGGGGCAGTATTCTTAATGTCGCGGGTATATGGATCATCCCTTTATCCTAATCCAGATATTGAAGCAGTCAAGAATTTAAAAAGGCCCGGACTTAACATTCTGTAAAGGCCTCTTAAAGCAATCCTGCTTAATTGTAATACGTTACGGGATTGCGTTTTTGAAAAAGTTTTTTAAAAAAACCGGTTTTTTTGACCCCGGCCGATTAACATTTACTGCTGTATTGAACTCAACATTGTCTCACACAGAGACACCGAGTTCACGGAGAAAGAGTTAAAAAGAGTTTTTATATAAGCAGCCCGGATTTTATACTGTGGTACACAACAAAAAAAGACAGCTATACTTTTCTTTTAACTCTCTGTGATCTCCGTGACTCCGTGTGAGAACCGTTAAGTTCATGCGACGGACAGATGACGGAGAGATGACGGACAGATGACGGACAGATGACGGACAGATGACGGAGAGATGACGGACAGATGACGGACAGATGACGGACAGATGACGGACAGATGACGGACAGATGACGGACAGATGACGGACACATGACGGGCGGATACCCCTTTTAAAAAGTTCTTGATTATATACTTTTCATCTTTTATGTTGAATTCTCTCTGCATAAACTCTTTTATAAAGGTAAAGGTTTAACATTTGATTCAATCCTGGATAAATACTATAAAAAATATACAGATGCACAGAAAACCTCTTCTTACAGCGGCCCTGCTCACGGCCATCGCGTGCGGGCCTCAGGTTGTGTTCAGGGCGGGCGATGTAATAATCCACAACGATGAACCTGTAATTGAGACTCCAGCCAACAGCTCGCGGTACGGCTACAGGGGGAGCAGGTACATTAAAAAAATATGGCCAAAAAAAGAGCCGGCAGTTCTTACGGCAGTGGGAGATGTAGCCCTTAATTTCGCGACCATGAAAGAGATACTCGATAACAGAGCAAAAAAATCGGGTCGGGATAACGCGATGGCATGGCCATTTTCACGGGTCAAAAAGGAATTCACCGGAATAGCCTTCTGCAACCTTGAGGCCCCTGTTACCGAATACCCTATGAAGGCATTCAACGACAAGGACGAGATATTCTACTTCCGCTCACCCGGCGGCAGCGAAGAGATTCTGCGGCACGCGGGCATAGATGTTGTGTCGCTCGCGAACAACCATATAAAGGACTGCGGCATAGACGGGATGTTCGACACGCGCGACAGGCTTTTAAAGCTGGGCATGGCGCCTGCGGGAATAGGAAGGAATATAAACGAGGCGCTGCGCCCTGTCTATGTGTGGCACAGGGGAACCCGCGTTGCCATATTCGCATTCAACAACGTTATTCCAAAGAGCGTCTGGGCTGACATTAACACGCCGGGTACCGCGGCCGGTTCGGATGAACTGCTGTGTGCCGCGGTTAGAAAGGTACGCCCCGAGGTTGACGCTGTAGTGGTAAGCATACACTGGGGGCAGGAGGTAACATCGGACTACCCCGTTGATAAGCCCGAAAAAGAACAGGTAGTACTGGGGCGCAAACTCATAGATGCCGGAGCATCATGTATCCTGGGGCACCAGTCT
>Ga0255347_1000764_pt1 | contig 55841 bp, 47 predicted proteins | sample wastewater_treat_2_FD_192479 | JGI IMG/M metagenome (GOLD analysis project Ga0255347, IMG submission 192479) | Wastewater microbial communities from Lulu Island WWTP, Vancouver, Canada - plant24 | ecosystem: Engineered > WWTP > Wastewater > Unclassified | place: Canada: Vancouver, British...
GATAGGTTATAATTTTCTTGGTGAGTCATTTAGTTCTCCTTTTTTGATTTTGTGATCTATTTAGGATACTTCTGACTCACCACTTTTTTAAGGTTCTGGATTTTACAGAAAGAATGTTACACTAACTTTTTAATTACTTCAGTTTATTATGAATCCATCAGAGTTAAGGCTTCAATTGTCATCTGCACATAACCAAGTTATACTAAATAAAAGTAATTCTAAAATGTATTGCTAGGATTAATTTTGCTGCTTTCTGCAAAACAGGAGATTGTTATGAATGAATCGCAAAAACCCTTAGTGGATATAAACCGGGCTTCGTTGATTGAATTAACAACCTTACGGGGCATCGGCCCAGGATTGGCCAGGCGGATCATTGATCACAGGCCTTATGAAAAAATTGATGACCTAATGCTTGTTCCAGGTATCAAGGAAGCCAAACTCCTGGAGATTAAACCTTTCATCTGCCTTAAGGAGAAGGAGTCCAAACCCGCCCCTGAAAAAACAGGTGCAAAGTCTCAAAAGCGAACTGACTCGCAAGCGACAAAACTTGGCGAAACGGAGACCTTTGTATTTCTTGAAGATCGAAATGAACGTCAGGATGCCCTCCTAATCCTCTTTGGTGGATTCATTCTCGGGTTGATCATTCTCATGCTCCGGCGTACAAAGCGTTAATTCACGACCAGTCATCGAAACGAAAGACATTTCTTGTGTCACCAAGTTACTTAATTGCGCAAATGTCTCACTGGTTTAAATAAAAAGCAATATCCTCGCACCTTATATGGAATTTGTTAAGCATTTCCAACGCACTATATTTGTGCTTCTTGTCATTGCCATTACTTTAACGGCTTGCCAGGCTACATTTTTTGATCCAGTGACCCCTGAAATGCTTCCCACAATTATAAGTACTGCTGATCAAGAACACCAACTTTCAAACTCAGACCTCCCAGCATCCACCCTTACACCCGCGATCACTCATACTGTACCCAGTCCTTCCAAAACCCCAACAACCCCACAAATCAACACAATGCACACACAACGAGTGATCCTCATGGCTGTTGGTGACATCATGTTAGGTCGAACAATTGGTGAAATGATCGAAACTGAAGGCCCCCAAGCCCCCTTTTTCTATACAGCAGAGACATTGAAAACAGCCGATATCACGTTGGGCAATCTGGAATGTCCAATTTCAAACCGTGGAGAAGCTGAAAAGAAAACCTACGCTTTTCGTGCTCCCCTTGCCGCGGCAGAATCCCTGTCTTTCGCCGGCTTCAATATGGTCAACCTGGCCAACAATCACATCCTGGATTATGGACCCTTGGCTTTGGCAGATACCATTGAAGTTTTATCAGGGCAACAAATCCAAACCGTGGGCGCTGGAATGAATGCCGATGAGGCTTACGCCCCAGTTTTTCTTAATATAAATGGTTTAAGCATTGCTTTTTTAGGCTTCGTAGATGTTCATCCCACCGATTATGATTATCGAAAATGGGAAGCTGGCCACGATTCACCAGGTGTTGCCTGGGCGCATGAAACCCGGGTGCGCGATTCTGTTCTCGCTGCAAAAACCCAGGCTGACATCGTTATTGTCCTGGTTCATAATGGGTTTGAGCTCATGCAACAGATCACAGCCGAACAGCAAAAAATCGCTCAAATCGCTATCGACAGCGGTGCTGCTTTGGTAATAGGCAGCCACCCTCATATCCTCCAAAGAATTGAACCTTATGAAAATGGTCTCATCGTTTATAGCATGGGAAATTTTGTTTTTGATAATTACCTTTTTCCCCCAAATTATAGTGCTATTTTGGTCGTTGAGCTTTCAGAACAAGGGGTTGAATCGTATGAACTTATTGACGTAGTCGTCCAATTGAACGGAGTCCCCCAAATCATGCCCTACCATTTTGATCCATAATTGGATGGTAAATACCTCTTTCGGGATATTTTTAAGAATACAAATCAGGCTGTTTAAAGGGGATTAATGCCAGGATAACTGCCTGCTCATAGAGTGTTTTTCGCGTAACTACATCGCCTGTCAATAAACCAACTGCGCCGGATTGTTGCTTTGAGTTTTCTTTACCAAAAACAACATCATCCGCGTCACCCAGTTCCATTCCAGATTCGACCAGTTTCTTCACAGCTTGTGGCAGAGGAAAATTTGCGGTACGGGCACTCCCTATCCTTTTAGCCGATAGCGCCACCACCCAGGCAAAGGAAACCATCTCTTCACCCATTATTTCACACCCTCCTTCCAAGCCGATCCAAAAATCCGCTTCCGGGAGAGCCTGTTTCGCGTTAGCAGCCCTGGTTTCTGCCCCCAATCGCGTAATCCGGTCGGAAAGGGGCTGATCACCAACCCCTGAGTCCACTGAAATTGTTTCAACCTCGATCTCTGTATCAGGGAACATGCGTTTAAAACCATCACAGACAGCATCGATTTTTACTGGATTTTTAGAAGCAATTACAATTTTTTTCATGGGTAAACCACCTTAACAATTACCGTCAACGAGGGCGAGATAGCAGGGATCTTAAACTAATTGAGAAGATAAATTTTTGGTCAACGTCGGTAGGATGGATATTATGCATGGTTTCGCATTTATTTTCTGCAGGAATATCACTCCCAAATGTAAGCCTACCCGAAGAAACTACTGCTTACCGTATCTATTCTTCAATAAAGAATCTGATTTTGTTCATGTCATGGACTATTTAAAAATCAAATGACTTACTCTCATTATTTCATCGATTATCTTCTTTAATCCCGATTTATCCATCCAATAGCCCTTGATCTAATCCAATTGGATCTCGATAAAGCCGACAGAACCAGGTTCGAGCAAGAAAAAATATTCATGATACCGCCCCGCAATAAGACCCAGACGATATTCACCTGCCGGTATATCTGGGAACACGAAATTCTCATTGAGTAAGGGATGGCTGTTTAAACCTGTTGGGTAATAGGTCACCGGGTAATAATACGCTTCAACTTCTCCGGATGCAGATAGTTTTTCCAGGGTCAGTGTTAATTTAGACACCGGATTCCCATCCCTATCCAAGACAACACCGGATAATGTCGCTAATTGTGGATGATCGTTTTCTTTCAGTGGAGCAAACCACAGCATCGGGTTAACGGTATTGGCGTAATTAATATCGTTCAAGCGGACTTCGAAATGCAGATGCGGTCCGTAGGCTGAGCCACTCGCGCCTACTTTACCAATCTCATCGCCAACAGCAACCTGTTTCCCCTCACGTACGTTGATTTCAGATAGGTGTGCATACAAAGTATATACATCCTGTCCGGTCTCCAACAATCCCGAATGTCTCAAAATTACCACATTGCCGTAATAAGCAAAGAAAGGTGACAACTTGACCGTGTCATCTGTTCCAGCAAAAACGACATCTCCTGTCTGTGCAGCAAATACGGGTGTCCCATGACGGTTTAAAAATTCCACCCCATAATGCAAGTCTAAATCATCACTATCACCCCTGCTACCATAAGGGTAAGAGCGATCAATCATCTGGATTCCATCTGCGCCAATTGGCCTTTCAAGCCATCCTGGCCAGAAGTAGTTGCAATAATTATCTTCACAAAATAATTCAATCACTCCGGATTGTGGTTCTTCCGTAATCAGCGGGGTTTCAGTTTGCAACACAGGGACATCAGTAAATGAAGTTTCAAAAGCAAGCGTATTGGCCTCTTGCTCAGGGGGAGTACTGGTTGATGAAGACGTCGGCAAGAAAACTTCATCAACCGGTTTATCAACCGGCAAACAGGCAGTCGCCATTAAAGTGACAAATAATGCCGCTAAAAATATTATTCTCATTCGATATTATGAAAGGTTGAATCCACCACGTTCATTAAGAACAACCCGCATGGTTTCTTTTACCTTGGCTGCTTGTTTTTCAAGGAGTTTCAGCTCATTTAACATTTGAGCAGGCTCTGCTTCTTTTTCGATGCCAAGCAAATTAATACGAACATTTAATCCAGCTCCTTCCAAAGCGGCGTTTGCTAACGCCGCGGCGGATGCAGCATCTGAAATTGCATTCACATTGCCTTTTTCTGCTGCCCTTAATGCCAGCTGAATTATTTCAAGGGCTTCCCGTCCAACCTGCAAGGGAACGCAAGCGGCTTTAATCGAAGCTGCCTGGATTGCTCGAATGCGTTCTGCCTTTTCCTGATCGGTATCTTTCGGTAAACGCATGGCTTGCATGTAGGATTCAAAAGCGTCAGCATCTTTTTTAACAGCAATGCGCATATTTGCTTGAAGGCTCAAAGCATCATCAACCAGCTGGAGCATATCGCCTTCAACTTCAGCATATTTCTTTTTACCAATTGTCACGCGTCCTACCATTGCAATCAAGGATGCAGCCATTGCAGCACTGTAAGCTGCAGCAGATCCCCCGCCTGGTGTGGTATTACCAAAAGCCAATGCATCCAAAAAGACTTCCTCCTCGGTTTTTACAGGAGTTTCTGATTCGGTTTCAGCGCTTGCGTGTAGTTTTGTTTCGAGGATTTGTTCTGGGTCAAATTGATCCATTTGCAAATACCAGACAGCCGCATCAACCAGAGCTTTATTAGGAACAAGACCCACTAATTCCGAATGGTGGACAGCCACGCCATAACGTTGGGCTTCTCTACGTATCATTTCAACCACGCTTGATAAAGAGCTGCGATTGTAATTGGTCAAATTCATCGAGACCTGTGCTAAACCCTCCACAAGAACCCCCATAGCCTTGACGTAACGCAAACCGCCGGTTGAATGACGAATTGTCCGAGCGATTTTATTGGCAATTACAACATCGTCAGTCGTGAGATAAACATTATAAGCAATCAGCGGTTGCCTGGCACCAATCACCGTAGCGCCCGCACCTGTCAGTGTTGCAGGGCCAAAATCAGGTTCCCTTTCGGGGGCAACCCCAATCTCCTGTTTCAAAATTTCATATTGCCCACGGCGGATATTCTCCAAATTTACCCTTTCAGGGCGGGTGGCAGCTTCTTCGTAAAGGTAAACCGGGATCTTCAAAGTATCGCCCACACGCTTTCCTAAGCGGCGTGCCATATCCACACATTCCGACATGGTGATCCCAGAGATCGGAATAAATGGAACCACGTCTGTTGCGCCAATCCGAGGATGTTCACCCTGATGCTGGTCGAGATCAATTAATTCACCTGCTTTTGCAATTGACAGATAAGCAGCCTCTTCCACCCCCTCAGGGTGCCCCACAAAGGTGATCACCGTTCGGTTGTGATCCAGGTCGGAATGCTTGTCAAGGATACGAACTCCTTCCACGGAAGAAATTGCGTCCATAATTGCAGCAATCACTTCGGGGCGCCGGGCATCAGAAAAATTGGGGATACATTCAACAATGGGTTTGCTCATGGTCTCTCCTTTATTGGGTTTTGTTCATTATACCCATATCAAAAAATTCGTTTGGCTACGAATTTGTTATTTAGCTCTTTTTATTGAAATAAGAAAATTTCGCAAAGCAAATGTTTGCATCAACGCTTTCGCCGAATATTAATAAACTTTCCTTTTATAGAGTAAGTAATTGCGAATGACATTAATCCCTTTTCATCTCGACTAAAAATCATTTTTGATGATTAACATGGAAGTGGTGTTTTGCTTATTTGTTTTTCTCTATTTCTTTTGTTATATTGGCTGTAATTTCTCAATACTAATGGTTTCCAACTTCCCCAAACAATTATATTTCTCAATGTTCCAAGATGAAAATCAAAATGCATTTATACATACATTTTCATTAGACGTTTTGAATGGGATGATTATATTCTGTCATTATTCTTAATTCCAAATATTATTACGATATTTGTTTGTGAATATTTAATCGCCATTCAATAATATTAATATTGGTATTGACAAAATAAATTTATAGGTTAGAATGGGGTTGAAAAATACAGTCAGCAGAACTAATAATTCGGCTAGATAGCGAATAAATGAATTTATACAGTTTTACAGACGAATTATACCGTTTAAAACTAATTCTAAGCACACCACCTGCTTTAAAGGATGAATAGGAGGCCCATATGCAAAAAATGCCGGAGAAATGCCCGCTTTGCAAGTCAGATATCTTCGTTACACGGTTCTTTTGTCCCCGTTGTGACACTGCAGTGGAGGGTCACTTTCAACCCTATTCAGGCCCCTTCGCAAACCTGACCGAAGAACAAATAAACTTCATTTTAATTTTTGTGCGGTGTGAAGGTCGGTTCAATCGCATGGAAGAGGAACTGAATCTTTCCTACCCTACCTTACGCAATCGGCTCTATGACGTCATTCGTGCATTAGGCTACGAACCCGGAAAAGACGATGAACCCAGCTTGTCTCCGGAAGATCGCCGTCGCATTCTCGATGATCTTGAGCGAGGCAAAATTACCCCTCTTCAAGCACAACAACTTTTACAGGGTCTGGAAATAGAATCTAAGAAAGGAAGGTAAGAATGGTTTCAACGGAAGAGAGAATGCGCATTTTGATGATGATCCAAGAAGGGAAAATATCTGCCGCAGAAGGGGCTCGACTAATCGAGGCTCTTGATGATCTTAGTACCCCCACCCAACCTGTGTCGCAGGCAAAACAGGCTCCTGAATCCGGTAAGAAGCCCCGTTTCCTTCGGGTACTCGTTACCGATACTGACACAGGGAAAGCCATTGTGAATGTACGTTTGCCTGTCACACTCATCAGCTCTGGAATGCGGATGGGTGCCCGATTTGCGCCTGAAATTGAAGGCCTGGAAATGGAAGACTTGAATGCATGGTTAAATTCAGGTGAAACCGGTCAAATTGTTGATATTTTCGATGAGGAAGATGGAGAGCACGTCGAGGTATTCCTCGAATAAAACCTGCCTGTGGATCGAAAAAAAGTAATCGGTTTTTTTTGGTGTGTTTTCACAAAATCCCTCTTGTGGTATCGGATTAGATTCAAAAAATCTTTACGGAAATACGAATAATTTCTCTTGTTATTTTTTTGGTTTGCCAAAAATATCCGATCCTCCTGAAATAATTCAGTAATTTTTTATATAATTAAATAATTAAAGATCGCCTATGTATTCTGGACCCCCCAACACACACGTTATAGGCTGGCTTTTACCTGAAGAAAGTGACAAAATAATCGCTGACCAAAAATCACATCGCAAAGTGCTTAATTTATAAAAACAGTTATTTGATTGATCTATTGTAAGGAAAAGAAAGCAACATTTTAAATGCCCGAATTGCCAGAAGTTGAAACAATTGTCCGCAGGCTCAAAAATGGAACATCAGACCAACCCAGTGTTTGCCACCAAACCATTGAATCTGTACAAATTACCTGGCCAGGTGCCATCGCAACCCCCGATCCACAAACCTTTCAACAATCGCTAGCTGGCAAAACGATCATCGATGCGCAACGTCGTGGGAAATACCTCCATTTTCGACTTAATGAAGGCCATCTTTTAGGACACCTCCGAATGAGCGGAGACATGCATGTTGAGGAGCGTTTCAGGCCAGATGGCAAGGCGAACCCTCCAGGCCCCTATGATCGAGTTATTCTCAATTTCCTCTCGTCACATCGTATGGTTTTTACTAATATCCGCAAGTTCGGACGCATGTGGTACTTGAATGATCCCCAGAAAATTTTCCATCGCCTGGGGCCTGAGCCGCTTGATCCTCAATTTACCGCTCAATTACTCTACGAGAATCTTCAACAGCATTCTCGGCAAATCAAACCTCTGCTTATGGACCAATCTTTCATCGCTGGGTTAGGCAATATCTACACCGATGAAGCCTTATTCCGCTCAAAAATCCATCCGCTACGGAAATCCGATTTACTTTCACCAGACGAAGCTGCCCGCCTACATCATTCTATCCAGACTGTTTTACAACAGGGTATCCTTCACTTTGGATCCAGCCTGGATTGGTTTTATCGGGGCGGTGAATTTCAGAACGATTTCAAAGTGTATGCACAAACTGGGCGTCCATGTCCAAATTGTGGAACGCCAATTGAAAAAATGGTTGTTGGTCAACGAGGAACCCATATTTGTCCCCAATGCCAAAAATATTTTTAACCTCAAACCGATCAAACAACAAGGCACCCAAAAGGGTGCCTTGTTGGCTAATTAATGAATAATCAAACGCCAGCACTAAAGGCGTAAAGAGCGTTTGGTTAACCCCAGGTTATCCCACCACCAACGCACAGTATCTTTAATACTATTGCCCAGGGAGCGCGGACGATAGCCCAATTCCGATTTAGCTTTATCTGAATAGATATCCGAATTACTGATTACCGTCTCAATCGAATAGCGCGTGAAACGAGGTCGTGTTTTGCTGATCTTATAATAAAGCTCCGCCATCGGTGCAACAATCAATGCCACAGGTAAGGGGAAGGAGAGAATTTTCGTCTCCTTACCGGTTACTTTTTTCACCAAATTGTGCAGCGCTTTCAGCTCAATCCGCTCACCTCCCAAAATATAGGTTTCTCCGGATTTGCCATGATCGCGAGCCAGAATCTGGCCGGCAACAACATCGCGCACATCCACAAAATCATAAGCACCGTCCACCAAGAAGGTGACTTTATTCTGCATGAACGAGAGTATCAGCTCGCCTACCTCAGAGCGACGGAAATCATATGGACCAGTCACACCAGTTGGGCACAAAATAACGGTATCCAACCCTTCTTCAGCGGCTTTTTTAACTAACAAAGACGCCTCTGCCTTTGTTCGATCGTAGGGTCCTGCCGAATTTTGTGGATCAAAAGACAGTTCTTCCGTAACAGGCGTTCCCAATGGGGGACGTTCTAACGCGTGAATCGAGCTGGTGTAAATCAACCTTTTAATTCCCGCTTCTTTGGCTGCTTCGATCACATTACGGGTGCCATCAACATTCACCTTTTCTACCAAGTTAGCCTTATCTTCCGTGATTGAAACCAACGATGCCAGGTGAAAAACCACATCAACACCTTGCATAGCTGCCCGCAACGAATCGATATCCAGCACATTACCCTCGACTCGTTCCACATCCAAACCTTCAAGAGAAGAAGTATCCTCTCCAGGTAAGATCAAAGCCCGTACTTGTTCTCCGCGGGACAGCAATTCCCGCACCAATACATTACCTATGTGCCCTGCAGCACCGGTCACTAAATTCATTCTTTACTCTCCAATCCGTTAATCATAATTTTCAATCCAAAGCGGGTTACATCCTGCCAGTTAGCGCCATGTGGGTCAAAGGTTGCTTGTAAAAGCAATCCCATCACCATCGACGTTAGAATTCTGGCGGCATGTTCTGGATTTATTTCATGGCTAAATGAGCCTTCTTCAACGCCAGATTGAAACATCGTTGAAAACAAATCTAAATATCGTTTATATGGAGCGACTGCTCGTTCCCACACTGTCGGGTGCCTGCTGGCTTGCGTCCAAAATTCTAGCAGAATCGGGAAACCACCCTCCAGAGCGTCAAACAATCCGCCTGAAAAAGCAGCCATGTTTTCTAGGACTTCAGGAACCGTCTCAGCAGATTGACCCGCCAGCTGAAAAAACCCATCTACTGTTTCAAGCCACATTTCCATCAAAGCTAAAAACAAATCTTGCTTGGAGGCAAAATGGTGGTAAAAAGCCCCTTTGCTGACTTGTGCCTGCTGGCAAATTTCCGCCACGCTGGTAGCATCATATCCATTTTTCGAGAACAAACCCAACGATACTTCTATGATTGATTTTCGGGTATCTGCCCCGCGCATCTGGTTTGTCATAAGATCATTCTTTTTCATAAATTATTTTAACCGACCGACCAGTCGGTTTATAATATACTACGGTAATTATTTTTAAGCAAGGGGAATCTTTATTAATTCTTTATAAATAATTTTATAAGCAGCAGTCTGATCAATTTTCCATAATTTTGATTCCAGTATTTAATTGCCGTACTTTTATTCATATCTACCAGTTTAGATATCCCCTTTAGTTGATTGGATTTGCATAATTAATCAAGGTTATTTAAGATTCCTCGCAAAGACAAAAGTGACAAAAATTATTGCGGATCTAAAATTTTAATCAAAAAACACCTCACACATTGAGGTGCTTTGTAGAATTTGAGGCGACGACGGGACTCGAACCCGTGATGAGGGTTTTGCAGACCCCTGCCTTACCAGCTTGGCTACGTCGCCTGGAAAAGAAAAGCTGATATCGTCAGCCGATACTTGGCTTGTGGATACCAGCCAACTTGTATTTTAAAAGCGGGCGAAGAGACTCGAACTCTCAACCTTCTCCTTGGCAAGGAGGTGTTCTACCATTGAACTACACCCGCACAAAGCTCTTGCCTTAGTGAAAAGCATTTTAGCACATCAAATTTGTTTCGTCAACCATCTGTATATTTTTTGCTTTGGTTATTCTTAATAACTTATTGGAAATTTGATCTCCAAAAAAGATATCAGCCCGCCCTAGCCCAAGCCAGCCCCATTAATCACAATTTGTACAATTTTGCAATTCTCTTGTAGTCCGATCCTTGGTGAACTGTCAATAATACACAATCAGCTGTCACAATGCAGTTCTAATAAATTAGAAAGCGATATTGGACATCTAGATAATTCAATAATTTTCTGTTTACCGCAAGACCTGTTGTTTGCTGGCAGTATAAATTTCATACCACTCCCAGTGTTCAAGCGAAACATCAAGGGCTTTTATTGCATCTTCAAGCCTTTTAAGGTTCTTTGATCCAACAATGGGAATAGCGCCAACTGGATGATATAAAATCCAAGCATATATGATAGTTGCAGGGTTGGTAGAATGCCTGTCGGCAATTTCGCTAACTTTGTCCATAAGCAATCTGTATTTTTCCTCTGTGCTTGAAAAATACAGCCCTCCAGCCAATGGAGACCATGCCATCGGGTGAATTTTAAGTTGAGACAAATAATCTATCATCCCAGAGTTAAAATGTTCAAAACAAGTGGGGTTTAGTTCTATTTGATTGGTCACCAATTCACCATTTAATGCATGGTTTAGGGCATTAAATTTAAATGGATCAAAATTCGAAACACCAATTTCCAAAACCAGGCCTTCTTTTTTAAGGTCCAACAATGCTTCGGCAGTTTCCCATGGATTTATTAATGGATCTTCACGATGAATAAGATAGAGATCGATATAATCGGTATTCAACCTTTTAAGGCTTTCTTTGCAAGAATGAACAACCCGATCGTAGGTTGTATCATAATAGGTGAAAATTTCATCATTAATCTTTTTTTGAAAGATCCCTGTTTTTGTAACTAATTGAATCTCTTTACGCAAAGATTTATCTTTAGCAAATGCCTCGCCCATCAGCGATTCACAAAGTGTGGCACTGTAGATTTCAGCAGTGTCAAAGGTCGTAACACCCAAATCCAGGCATCCGTGCATGTGCGAGATGAGTTGATCAGTTGTGAAATGCCATTCTTCCAAACGCCAATATCCCTGAGAAATAGCCGATAATGACAATTTCGGGCTTAATTTAATTTTCTTCATTTTTACACCTTTTACCTTAACTATTTCGCCTTTGCATGTTTTCTCATGTCTAATGCAACCGCGCTACAAATAATTAATCCTTTAATTATCAATTGCCAATTTGGATTAATACCAATAAAAGCCAAACCATAACTGATTATCGTGAAAATAATCACACCGATAATCACACCCGAAACTTTCCCAATGCCACCGCTAAGAGAAACACCACCAACTACGCATGCAGAAATAGCATCAAATTCATAAGAAAAGCCATAAGAGAGATTTGCCCCACCAGTTCGGGCAACTTCTAAAACGCCTGCTATGCCAAGCAAAATACTGTTAATTACAAAGGCTGCTGTAATTATCCTATTCACTTTCAACCCTGAAACCTCAGCCGCTTCGCTATTACCCCCCACTATATATATATTTCTTCCAAAAACAGTTTTATTTAAAACAAACCAAACAATAGCAGTAATTAATAAGGCAATAATCACCAACAAGCTAATTTCACCGAAAACCTTATAGCTACTTAGAAAGGTTAGTTTTTCACTAATTCCGCCAATAGGCTGAGATCTATTTGGCTCCTTTGCAAAATAGAGGCTGTTAATACCTAATACAATCGTAGCCATGCCAAAGGTGGCTATAAAAGGTGCCATTTTCAATCTGGTAATCATTAATCCATTTAATAAGCCTATAATTGCGACTATGGATATCGCAATTGCAATTGGAATAATTACAGGTAATTGTGGTAGATCAGGATAAAATCTGTTTGAATATGTTGCAATTTGACTTAATGAAGCAACAACTACAGCTGCTAGGCCAACCTGACGCCCCCCAGAAAGGTCTGTACCTCCTAACAAAAGGGCAAATAATAAACCTAAGGCAACAATTAATTTAACAGAAGATTGGGTCAATATATCTTTAAACACACGCCACTGCAAAAACGCAGGCTCAATGACAATAATCAATAATATCATTACAAGAAGTGCAATGATTAAAGCATTATCTAGAAGAAACGATTTAATTGAAGTTACTGTGTTTTCTTTTGTTTTCATTTCACTCTCATCTAAATTTTTATTAATTGTCCGAGTATTTTGTCGCTAATTTCATTACGTCGAATTGTGTGATATCACAATGATCTAAAATACCAGCCAGACGACCTTCACACATAACCAATATCCTATCCGACATGCCAATTAGCTCAGGCATTTCTGATGAAACCATAATGATTGCGTTGCCGTTTTCAGCTAAATCCCTAATAATTTTATATATTTCATATTTTGCACCAACATCTACACCTCGAGTTGGCTCATCCATTATTAAAACATTTGGTTCTGATAATAACCAACGTCCGACTAAAACTTTTTGTTGATTCCCTCCCGACAAATATTTTATCTCTGTCTCCACATTTGGAGTGCGAACATCTAATTTTGAAATAACATCTTTGATTGGTTTGTTAATTTTTTTCTTGTAAATTAACCCAAAAGGATTCTCAACGATCTTTTTATAAGACACGGCTAAGGCATTGTCTTTAACAGATAACATTGGAATGATTCCAGTTGCTCTTCTTTCTTCAGTCAACAAAGCGAAACCATTTGAAATTGCGTCTCTTGGATTACGAATTTCAATTTGTTTCCCATTTTTTATTAAGGTACCTGAAGAGGTTTTTCGCAAACCAAATATTGACTCAACCAGCTCTGTCCTTTGTGAGCCTACTAATCCCCCAATTCCTAAAATCTCTCCCTTACGAACTTCAAAGCTAATGTTTCGAAAAGAATTTGGATCGATACTTGAAAAATTTTCTACTTTGAGAATCACATCATCACAGGGCTTTACAATGTTAATAGGAAACCGCTCTTTTAATTCTCGCCCTACCATGTAATTCACCAATTCATCAATTGTAATGTTATCGATTGCCCAAGTTCCAATATATTTCCCATCGCGCATTACAGTAACTTCATCAGCTATTTCAAAAATTTCATCCAATCGATGAGAAATATAAATGATTGACCTTCCCTCGTTTTTCAAACGACGAATAATTTCAAACAAATGTTCAGTTTCAGATAAAGTCAACGATGAAGTAGCTTCATCCATAATTATTATTTTCGCATCATAGGATATGGCTTTAGCTATTTCCATAGATTGCAATTGCGATACTGATAAATCTTTAGCTAAAGTGGTGGACGAAATTGCAAGATCTAAATCCTTTAACAATAATTCGGTTTTTTCTTTCATTTTAGCTTCATCAATAATCAAACCTTTCGTTTCAAAACGTCCGACCCAGATATTGTCAACAATATTTCGAAAAGGTACTGGTTGTAATTCTTGATGAATCATTGAAATCCCGTTGTTTAAAGCATTAATCGGGCTTGTTATTTGAACGAATTCGCCATCAATCTGAATAGAACCAGAATCGGGATGGTATAAACCAAAAAGACATTTCATCAAAGTCGATTTACCAGCTCCATTTTCGCCGATTAAGGCATGAACAGACCCAGGCTTCACGCTTAATTGGACATCATCTAGAGCTTTTACTCCTGGAAATGCTTTGTTCATATTGCTAATACGAAGGCGCAAATTATCCAAAGAAACCTCACAAAATTGAATTAATAATTTCATTTTCACCCATACGCCGGTTTCCCCGGCGTATGGGGAAACAAATCACATTTTCTTGAAAGTACTACTCCACTTCAACCATTAATTTAAGTATTGCATCGAGATTTGACTGGTTAACGATGACATAAGGAATCCAAATGTACTTACCGTCAACTGTTGAGGCTACACCAACAATTTCAGGTGTTACTTTTTGTCCTTTTGTAACTGCCTTTAAAACATTGATAACAGCAATAGATTGGTTTTGCCTATCATTCAATACAGTGCCTAGAAGAGAACCGTTTTTCATTGCTTCAAGCGCTTCAACGGTTGCGTCGATTCCAACAATTGGGATGAATTTTTCTGGATCGCCTGTATTGTAATTGTTGTTCAAAGCAGCTTGAACAGCACCCATGGCCATGCCGTCATTATTTGCCAAAACACCCTCAATTCCATCGATACCAAAGGCTGAAATCCAGGCATTCATTTTATCGAGAGCCTGGCCTTTATCCCAATTAGCAGTGTCGATGGCAATTATCTCGTAATCAATCCCCTGCGCTTTTAAAGTTTCTTCGTAAGCTTCTGTTCGAAGAATCACATCATTATGCCCAATCTCACCTTGAAGAATAACAAGTTGCAAGACGCCATCGCCATTTTTATCAGCAATTTCTTTATTTGCATTCCAGTAGTCAATCAATGCTTGCGCACACATGACACCAGATTCTTTTGCTTCAGCACCAACATACCAAATTTTATCATAATTGTTCATTGTTTCTTCATAAGGTTCCATGTTGAAAAACACAACAGGGACATTATCTGACTTACATTTTTCCATCAATGAACTGGTGCTTTCTCGATCAGGGGCGCAAATAGCTACTGAATCGGTCCCTTTAGACAAGGCTGATTCCAGTTTGTTTGTGGTTTTCACAACATCATTTTCACCGTCTTGCATATCAAGCACTATCCCGCCAATTTTTTCGACTTCCTTCTCCATAATGATTCGAAAGCCCGATTGATATTGATCATCAAATGATCTCCAAATAACCGTTGCTTTTACGTCGTTATCTACCGAAGCCGGTGCTTCAGTTTCAACAGGTTTTTGAGAACATCCAATAATTATTATTGAAAAAACAACCAACATCATTATTATAATTTTCACTGATTTCTTCACGATTTTTCTCCTTATTTTCGATAATTGTTAAGAATTAAAAAATAGTTTATAATCATTTCTTCAAACCATAAAATTCTCCTATTCTAAAAGTTATTGGGAAAACAACCTCGTTACCTATCAATAGTATAGAGATTGACATCAATTCAAAAGGAACTGATCCATCTTCTCTTTAATAAAACCCTTCATTGCATCTTTTACTTTGGGAAAAACGCTCGTATTGTATTTAAATCCATCCGCTTGATTCAATTCTACATACTTATCAATCATGGCTGCGAGAACATCTGTAGCGACATTGATTTTACGAATTCCATGTTTTATAGATTCTTGGACCTGATCAATTGGGGTGCCGGAACCGCCATGCAATACTAAAGGAACATCAACTAGTGAGTTTATTGCTTTTAACCTTTCGATATTCAGGTTGGGCTCAGCAGTGTATGCACCATGTTGGGTTCCAATACTGACCGCTAAACAATCTACACCTGTTCGTTTTACGAACTCCACTGCCTCATCAGGATCTGTTTGAGCAGCATCTGGGCCTTTAACAATTAGATCTCCCTCTTCGCCCAAAAGTCTTCCTAATTCGCCTTCTACAGTTATTCCTAAGGGGTGAGCAAAATCAACAACTTTTTTCGTAATTGCAATGTTATCTTCAAAGGGTAAATAGGAACCATCGATCATTACAGACGAGTAGCCTGCATTAATGGCTTTTACACAATCCTCAAATGATTTTGAGTGATCAAGATGTAAAACAACTGGAACTGAAGAATTCGCCGCAGCTAATTTAACAATTTTCACCGTGCTTTCAAAACCACCCATAAGTTCAACGCAATCTGTTCCCGTTATGAATATTACAGGGACATTCATTTCTGATCCCGCTTCTATTGCTGCAAGTACACTGTCAAAAGAAACAGCTACAAAAGCGCCATATGCTACCTTCTTTTCTTCGGCTAGATCAAGAATTTTCTTCAAACTTGCAAATTTCATATTATTCTCCTATCATTTGTAAATATTTAATCAATTTCAAGCAATAATTCATTAACAAGATTGATATTATATTTTTCTTGTTTTTCTATTACTTCTCCAATTCTTAACGCAGCAAAAATGTTTCCTAACTCCACACAACGAAAAATACTCTCTCCCCGAGAAAGGCCATAAATCAAACCAGAAATAAATGCGTCACCTGCTCCAGTTGTATTTTTTATAGGAAATTTCCGAACTGCTGGTATGATTCTTTCTTGTTGAAAATCGGTCACAAAACACCCATCTTTACCAAGTTTAATGCCAAAAGCCTCCATTCCAAATTGACTGAAAATGTCAGCAATTTCAATTAGATCTTCTTTGCGCGTGATTTCTTGAGCCTCTCGAAGGCTTGGAAAGAAATATTTTGTAAATTTTAGAATAGGAGAAAGGAACTCTAACCAATTGAACTCAAGATTTGCATCATTAAAAGCAGCGTCCAAAACTGTTGGCACACCTCTGCCTATTGCTTCAGAAAATAATCGGGCCAAACCACCATTGTCCATTTTCGGAAATGACATCAGGCTTCCAAAATAAACAAAATTCGACTTGTCTAATTCAGACAAATTAATATCAGTAAATCCATAATTTGAGAAAATATCATTGTTTGTTAAGAAATGTCTCTCACCTGAAAAGTCAATAAGAGCAAATGTTGTTGCCGTCGGTGCGAGGTTGTCAATAACTACGTTTGACGTATCAATATTATGCTTTTTGCATTCTGACAAAATATAATGCCCATAACTATCTTTGCCTATTCTGCCCGATACGCTTACATCTAAATTTAGTCTTGACAATGAAATAGCCACATTTAATGCATCACCACCGCATGAAACATTGGGGGCATTGATTTTGTGACTGTCCAAGCACATAATATCTGAAGGAACAAAGCCCAAGTAGACATCATAAACCAACATTCCTGCACAAAAAACCCTCATATGATTATCCTTTAATACTTCATAAGTATGACACTATGTACGGACATTCCTATTTAATCATGACTTTTAATTCTTGTCAAGGGTTAATTTTGATATTTTATTGCGAATTATGAAATTTTAAGGTTCCAATAAACGATATTTAGTTTAAAAAAGTGGCTTCTTTGAACTTGATTAGATAAAAACATTAAAACATTTTGCATTTACATTCGTTAGAAACAGATGTTTCAACTCTTATTCCCACAAAAAGGATTTTTAACAAATTAAATCTTATTTTTTATTTCAAAATATTGATGGAGATTAGCGAGGATTGGCAAATCGGCAAACGTTATTGTCCTGCCAGGTCATTCGATTGTTAAAGAACAATGGGTATTTCTGGCTCGAATTTACAGAAAAGGTGTTGCATAATCAATCACTTTTTTACAGGGTCTTCAATTATATCTATGTAAATGTTATAATTTCATTAGGAAATCTTATTTTTGCCCATCTTTGCTGATACTGTATTTATAGGATGTTTAATATTTTATAATTTGTCAAATTTTCTTGAGTTTCTTAGAAAGATGGTAAGTAAACACAAAATTAATAAATTAATTGTAACAATTGAAAAATGTTATCAACTTTCATCGGCTCAAAAATTTCCCGGTAATAATTTACATTTTAAGTAATAGGGAATAAAGAGAAAAAGGATTTATTTATATGAATGATAATTTGGAGTTTATTAATCTCGATAAAAATGTACCGATCCCTTTATACTATCAATTAAAGAGAAGTATTTTAGATAAAATTAAACGTGGCGAAATACGCGTTGGCGAGCAAATTCCAACAGAAATCGAATTACAAAAAGAATTACAAATTAGCAGATCAACAATCAGGCATGCTATTTCCGAACTCGTCCAAGAAGGTTGGTTGGTTCGCGAAAAAGGTAAGGGCACCTTCGTTACACATCCAACAGAATCACAGAATATTTTTCAATCATTCGAACCCTTTTATCAAAGAATAAGGACCTATGGAAAAACGCCAAGCACACAAGTATTAAAATTAGAAGTGATTAAAGCCAATGAGATTATTGCTAAAGGAATGAACATAGGATTAGGCACAAAAATAATTTCAATGTTCAGAAGAAGGTTAAGTGACAACGAGCCAGTTGTCACTCTTCAGAATTATTTACCGTATTCATTATGTAAATTCGTTTTAGACCATGATTTTTCGAAGGAATCCCTTTATGAGGTTTTAATGCAAAACCCACTATCAAAAATTATGAATACAACCACTATTGTCTCAGCAGAAAAAGCATCCGCAGAAGATGTAAAATTACTCGACATCGATCTTAATTGTCCAATGTTGGTATTTAATACAATTTCCATTACTTATGAAGAAAAAGTTGTTGATTTTGCCTTTGCACATTATCGGGGCGATATTAATAAATTTAAAATTGTTTCGAGCCCGGAAAACTATGTACCTTAGATATTTTTATTGACAAACTGAGATTGTATTCTGTTTTTTTAATAAACTTCTCCATTTTCAAAACTGTTTTTAATATTTGAATATCAATTTTTTGCAGTTTTAAACACATTTAAAAATTGTATTTAATTTCTAAAGTTGTCAATCATTTAACCCTCTACCCTCTTTCTCCGCCCCCTATTCACAACGCAGTCTCTTTCGTGCTAAACTTAAAGGTCATCTTTTGACCAAATTAAATGCCTATCTTTATGGTGCGCAATCCGGTTTGCGCGAAAAAAGTCATATTACAAATAAAACGTGTTAGAGCAATAACAATGAACGAAAATTCAACATTTTTGATCGTTGGACTGGGTAATCCCGGTCGCGAACATCAACATAACCGCCACAATGTAGGCTTTATGGTAATCGACACCCTGGCACGTTCAATGGATATCTCCATGCAACGGATTGAATTGCACGCCCTGGTGGGCAAAGGAACACTCGGCAATCACAGGGTGATATTAGCCAAACCCCAAACTTACATGAACAAATCCGGGCTTTCCGTTGCCTCACTGGTTCGTTTTTACAAAATTTCGCTCGAACAAACCCTGGTCATTCATGATGATCTCGATTTACCTTTTGAAACCATTAGATTGCGGCCGCTAGGCGGAACCGGTGGTCAAAAAGGGATGGAATCGATTGTTAACCAACTGGGAACACGCATGTTTCCTCGTTTGCGGGTAGGGATTGGTCGGCCGCCTGGGCGCATGGACCCAGCCGATTATGTCTTGCATGATTTTAACCCTGACCAACAGGAGTTTTTGCCAGAAATCTTAAACCGATCAGCAGACGCTGTTCGAACATTCATCGTTGACGGCATCGAAACAGCAATGAATATCTACAACATACGCCTGAATGACCGGGAAGAGCCAAACACAGAAGACGAAGCCCCCATCAAGGACGAAGAGTAATGCGAATCCTGGAATCCATTCGTGCATTACCGGCTTACAAAAATTTTTTATCCGACTTGCAATCAGAGTCTGGTCCGGATAGACCACTGGCAGGCTTGGGTTTACCACGTTCAGTGCGCTTGCCCCTGTTAGCCACACTATACCAGGACTTGCAAAAACCGATATTGCTCATTTCGAACCGCGCTAATCGTGCTTTGGCTTTGTTTGAAGAGCTACAATTTTGGTTGGGTGGAGAGGGCGTGCATTATTTCCCGGAACCAAACCCTCTGTTTTATGAGAAGTCGAGCTGGGGCGCCGGCACCCGCCGTGACCGTTTAGGAGTATTAACCTTGCTCGCCAGGTTTTTGATTCCCGGGATGCCAAAACCAAAACATGCGCCGGTGGTTGTTGCCCCGGTGAGAGCGATCATGACGCGCACACTTCCCCGGCGCGACTTCCTCAAACACACCCGAATACTTAAAATAGGTCAAGAGGTGTCCCCCGAAGGTTTGGCCCGTGAATGGGTAGATATCGGCTATGACTATGCCAATATTGTCGTCGAAGCCGGGCAATTTTCCCGTCGCGGCGGAATCCTCGACGTATGGTCACCAGGTGAAATACAGCCCACACGGATCGAATTGTTCGGTGATGAAATCGATACAATGCGGGCCTTTGACCCCGCCACCCAACGCACCGTCAAAAGTTTGGAATCGCTAACGGTAACGCCAGCGCGTGAAATTTTGCCCTGGGCAGCAGAGAAAGCCGGCTTTTCAACAAAAGACCTTTCGGAATTTCTCCTGCCTTTAGCACATCCAATTAGCGGGTGTTTGATTGATTTTCTTCCCGATGATGCGCTGATTGCCCTGGATGGCCAGGAATTTATCGTCGCAGCTGTGACTGATATTGAAGAAGAAAGCCTTTCTCGTCGTGATGACGCCATCAAGGCTAGAGAAATTGCAGCTGATTTTCCAGAGCCCTTTTTCACTTGGTCAGAAATTGAGGACCGTATCGTTAAACGTCGGGTGATTGAGCTGGGCTATACCGGTGCGCCCGAAGTGCCAGCTCTGGGATCGAACTTTGCTTCTGGTCCACGCTTTGCTGGCAAGTTAAGGGATTTCTTGAACTATCTGAAGTCCTTAGAAAAAGATGGGGACCCCTGGGTGGTTGTATCGCGTCAATCATCACGATTGCGCAATTTATGGCGCGATGAACTCCCTTTCCATGACAACCTTTCAAAAGAACTTTTTGAGCACCAATTTATTGAGGGGAGCCTGGCAGGCGGATGGCTTCTAAGTGCCCAGGATGGCCGATTGCTACATTTATTAACCGATAGCGAGATTTTTGGATGGGCGCGACCCCAACCACGACGACGTTACCGACCCACAGCTGAAGCGCCCGAATCCAGCTATGCTGATCTGGAACCCGGTGACTGGGTGGTGCATGTTGATCATGGCATCGGTAAGTTTGCCGGGTTGGTTCAGCGTATGCAAGATAATGTGCTCCAGGAGTTTTTATGTATAGAATACGCCGATCAGGGCCACCTGTACGTCCCTATCCACCACGCAGATCGATTAACCCGCTATATCGGCGCAGATGGGCATGTTCCCGTTCTTTCGCGGTTGGGCGGTGGCACCTGGAGTGCAACTAAACAAAAAGTCCGTGAAGCGGTGCAAGAAATCGCTGGTGAACTTTTAGACCTTTATGCCCAGCGTCAGGTTTCTAAAGGGTTTTCATTTAGCCCCGACACACCCTGGCAGCGCGAACTGGAAGCCAGCTTTCCTTATATTGAAACAGAAGACCAGCTTCAAGCTCTAAATGAGATTAAAGTCGATATGGAAGAATCTCAGCCAATGGACCGCCTGTTATGTGGCGATGTCGGTTATGGGAAGACGGAAGTAACCCTCAGAGCAGCCTTTAAAGCTGTGATGGATGGCAAACAGGTGGCAGTGCTGGTGCCCACCACCGTTTTAGCCCAACAGCATTACGATACCTTTCGATCGCGGCTGGCCACCTTCCCTGTTGAGGTGGAAATGTTGTCTCGCTTTCGCACCCAACAACAGCAATCCCGCATTATTAAGGATTTGCGCAGTGGTAAAGTAGATATCATCATCGGCACCCATCGCTTGCTTTCTGAAGATGTTTCGTTTAAAGATCTGGGACTGGTCGTTATCGACGAGGAACAGCGCTTTGGCGTTGCTCACAAAGAACATCTAAAAAAATTGCGTACCTCGGTAGATGTACTCACTCTTACAGCTACGCCCATTCCCCGCACACTTTATATGGCCTTAACCGGCGTGCGAGATATCTCTACAATCAACTCACCGCCCGAAGAACGCCTGCCAATTGTCACCCATATTGGTCCTTATGACACGAAATTGGTTCGATACGCAGTGATTCGTGAGCTGGAACGCGGTGGGCAGGTATTTTTTGTGCATAATCGAGTCCAAACAATCAACGCAATGAAAGCGCATCTTGAAGCGCTGGTGCCCGAGGCTCGCATTGGCATAGCACACGGTCAAATGAATGAAAGTGAATTAGCATCAACAATGCATCAGTTTACTGACGGCGCTATAGATGTGCTGCTGTGCACATCCATCATTGAATCGGGGTTGGATATCCCCAATGCAAATACATTAATCGTCGATCGAGCAGACACCTTCGGTTTGGCTCAACTTTATCAGTTACGCGGACGGGTTGGACGGGGCGCCCAGCGCGCCTACGCTTATCTCTTTCGTCATAGGGTAAAGGCGCCAACACCGGAAGGCCAGGAACGTATGGAAGTTCTGGCTGAAAACACCCAATTAGGATCGGGCTATACAATCGCCATGCGTGATCTTGAAATGCGCGGGGCTGGCGAACTGTTGGGCACCCGCCAATCTGGTTATATTGCCTCTGTGGGCTTTCATCTTTACACACGACTTCTGGCGCAGGCAGTTACCCAATTCCGGCTGGCAACTGGTGCAAGTGGACCGGATGATACGACCATATTAGATGCCTCGCTGACCATCCCAACCTCAGTGAACCTGCCACTTTCCATCGGTATTCCCGATACCTACATTCCTGATCAAGCACTTCGCCTAAAACTCTATCGGCGTTTAGCAGATATTCAAGATGAGATCGCCCTTGCCTCTATCGAAATGGAATTTACCGATCGTTTCGGACCCCTGCCCGAGCAAGTGCGTAACCTGATCTTTCAGATTAAGATCAAACTGATGGCCGCTTTGGCAGGCGTGTCATCGGTTAGTTTTGAAGGTCGGCAAATCGTTTTGCGGTACCCCCCACTCCCCAGCGGAATCGATGATCGAAATTTACCAGAGTTGGGTTTTCCAATTACTTCTGGAAAAAATGCGTACCGAATCCACTTGTCTGAAATTGAAAATGAGTCCTGGCAGGTGATTTTGGTCCAAACATTACAGAAAATCCGCGAAAAGTGACGGTAAAGCCAGCGTCTTGGATTATGTGTGGAGTGTTTCTTCTACTTACAGCACGGTAAAATATTCTGAGTGGATTGTTTTTAACAACCTAGCACTGCTTTGATTGATTATTATGCTTCCAAAAGAGTTTTTAAATCATCACCGACGCTGGTTCTTCCCAGGCGCATTTCTGCTTATTCTGGCTGGATTATGCCTGATCTGGCTGGGACTTCGACAAACCAATACAATTATCACAGCAGGAACAACAATTTCAGTACAAACCACAGCCCTGCGGGTATCGGATACATTGCGCGCAGCCGGTATTACTGTGGATAAAGATGACCGCCTAATACCTGCAGGGAACACCTGGTTTTGGTCGCCTGCTGTAATTATCATTGAACCTGCCCAGCATCTCCTTATCAGCACCCCACATGAAGAGGTCTGGTTGCATACTGCAGAAAGAATTCCTGCTAACCTTCTTGCCATGTTGGGACTTGATTTATTCCCGCATGATCGCGTGTTGGTAAATGGCGAGCAAGTTGACCCTCATCAACCCTTGAATCGCGATGGATTTACCATCATCCAATTTCAACCCGCTACAGCAATTCATTTGATGATTGACGGCAGTGAAACCAGCTTCTACAGTCCGGAGTCCACACTGGGAGCAGCCTTGGAATCAGCCGGATTCCACCTTTCTGCGCAAGACTGGATCTCCAAAGATTTAATGACGCCATTGAATGAAAGTATTGACGTTACTATTCGCCGGGCGCGCCATGTAAAAATACAATTTGACGAAGGAGAACTTTCCGGGTTAACAGCTGCCATTACTGTTAATGAAGCCTTATTTGATCTTGGTTATCAATTGCAGAATCTGGATTACACCCATCCTGCCGAAGATGAGCTTGTTCCGGATAATGGCGAAATTGAAGTTGTACAGGTAGAAGAACAAATTATCATCCTGAAAGATGAAGTTCCTTATCAAAACGAATACATTGAAGATCCAAATACAGTTTTAGATCAAATTTCTGTCGTCAAACCCGGGCGCACAGGGATTTATGCCAGCCGTGAACGCATCCGCTATGCTGATGGGATTGAAGTTTGGCGAGATGAGCCAGAAAGCTGGCAAGCCAGTGAAGCGACGGATGGTGTGTTGGGCTATGGGTCGAAAATCGAGTTGCGCACCGAGGTTGTGGATGGCCAGGAAATTGAATTTTGGCGCAAGATCAGTGTATACGCTACATCATATTCACCCTGCCGCTTGGGTTTGGGCGAAGGTGTTTGTAATGACCGCACCGCCAGTGGATTGCCCGTACAAAAAGGCGTCATTGGTGTGACCCGCAATTGGTACAATATGATGCGTTTGCAACCTGTTTTCGTTAAAGGTTACGGGTATGGAACCATCGCAGATATTGGCGGAGGTGGACTATACTTTAGCCACTATTGGATTGACCTGGGTTTTTCGGAAGCAGATTATCAACATTGGGCTGGTTGGACGACAATGTACTTTCTTACCCCTGTACCCGGTTGGTATCCGGCGGTGCTGCCATGGCCTTAGAACCACTTCATATCCCCAGTTTGCTCAAACGGTTTGGTATTCGACCGCAAAAATCTCTGGGACAAAATTTTCTGGCCGATCATAACGCCTTGCTCAAGATCGTGCGTGCTGCCGACGTGGGTTTGTCAGATCATGTTTTGGAAATCGGTGCGGGCTTAGGCAACTTGACTCGTTTGTTAGCAACACATGCTGCCCATGTAACTGCAATTGAAATCGATGAACATTTATATCCAGCCCTGGAAACAGTACTGACGCCTTTTGAAAATATTCAATTAATAAAAGGCGATGTTTTGTCAATTCCCATGGACGACCTGTTTACTGCAGATGGCTATTTGGTAGTGGCAAATATCCCTTATTACATCACCTCAGCCGTCATAAGGCACCTCCTGGAAGCGCCAGTAAGACCTCGACGAATTGTGCTGACCACCCAACGCGAAGTAGCCGAACGAATTATTAATTATGACAAAAAGATGAGTTTGCTTTCGCTGTCGGTGCAGGTGTATGGCAAAGCTCGGATTGACAGCCTCATCCCCGCCGGGTGTTTTTATCCTCCACCTCAGGTTGATTCCAGCGTTCTGGTTATCGAAGTGTTCGATCAACCTTTGTTATCGAATGAGCACACCCAGCTTTTATTTACATTGGCTCACGCGGCCTTTAATCAAAAACGCAAAATGTTGCGCAATTCACTTAAACCTGTTTTAGGAAGCACTTTGCTATTCACGTTAGAACGCGCTGGGATTGACCCTCAACAACGTCCGGAGTTGGTTTCACTTAATGATTGGATCCGGCTTGTGAAAATTTTGGGGTAATAACTGTCATTTGTCATTAAGGGTAAAAAAAACTAAACACACAAATTTCAATGCGATTCTTCAAATATTTCAATATATTTAAATCGGTACCCGCACTAATTAATAACGCTTAAGACACTATATAAACCACTTATTTTATATTACGATATAGCCGGCGGAGTTGCCATACGCGAGTAGCTGCTTCAATTTGAATACGCACCGACATTTTGGAAACCCCCTGAGTGCGCTCCGCAAAATAAATTGGCACTTCAGCAAAGGTTAAGCCCGCCAATTTTGCCAGGTAGGCTAATTCAATGATAAACACATACCCATTTGAACGAGATTTTTCAAAGGGAATAGCCTCCAAAGCAGAACGCCGCCACAACCGAAAAGCGCCGGTTGTGTCTCGAATCGGTAAACCCAGAATGGTGCGCGCATAAGTATTACCGAACCAGGACAGTCCTTTGCGCCAGATTGGCCAATCCCGGTCAACGCCACCCCCAGGAACATAACGCGATCCAATCACCACATCTACCGCGTCTAAGGCGTTTAACAAGGCGGGCAATCGCTCTGGAGGGTGGCTGAAGTCGGCATCCATCATTCCAATCACATCAGCACCTTCATCCAACGCTTGCCGAAAACCTTGAATATATGCCTTCCCCAACCCAGCTTTGCCCTCGCGGTGCAAAACAGATAGAACTCCAGGATAGGTTTGCTTTAAAGATTCAGCAACCTGCCCTGTACCATCGGGACTGTTATCATCCACTACCAGGATATGATGATCTGCAATTTGCAACGAAAACAAGGATGATATCAACCGTGGCAGGTTTTCAGCTTCGTTATACGTTGGAATGACTTGGATAAGTTTCATTTAACTCCTAATTAATGGCTGAAGGAATCATTTCAGGATTGAGGAAATGCCAGGGTACCTCAGTTTTAACATGGGCACATTGCCCTGTCAAAAAAATACTCAGCCAGCCGATTATAATCACATTTGGCTTTATCAACACAATTATTGCGATGGTTGTCTTTGGCCTCTATCTTGAAAATTTTTCTTTCCCTGCGCATATTTAATTTTAATCTTTTCATTCAAATTCATTAATTATCGATATTATAGTCGGCTCATTAATTATTTTATCCTTTCGAGACGTTTTTAGAACAAATATTACGACTACTATTGTTTTTTGATTGTCACGTTTTGTAACGGTTTGTGTATCATATTAGAGTTTTTTTGTTTGTTACAGAAAATTAATCGCTTTTATACAAAGATAATTTTATTTAATATCAATTTTTTAACCAACCTCCCTTACCCCTAGGAGCAATCAACATGTTATGATTAGCTCCAGGCAAACCATAGAATTTTCTCCATTCGCTCACAATGGTAGAATGAATACACAACATTAAACGATTCAGGATAATCAAAACCCGTTCAAACCCATTTCCAAAGAAAGGAACACTTATGTCCAAGGATATTCCTAACGAAAAAGAAATTCAGGAACTAATTGAGAGTGCCAAAAAACCGGGCATCCTTGCAATGAAAAGTCACGCCTATTATCGCGGTAAACTGGCCACCCAGCTTAAATGTCCGGTACGCGGCATGGAGGATTTTTCGATCTGGTATTCACCTGGCGTGGCTGAGCCATGCAAAGCAATAGCAGCCTCACCAGAAATGGTTTATGAACTGACCAATATTGGCAACACCATTGCCGTCATCAGCGACGGCACGCGCGTGCTTGGACTGGGCGATATTGGTCCCCAAGCCAGCCTGCCCGTTATGGAAGGCAAAAGCCTCCTATTCAAATATCTGGGTGGCATTGATGCAGTGCCTATCGTTTTGGATGCAAAAGACCCTGACACTTTTATTGAGACAGTGCTGAATTTGCAACCCGGGTTTAGCGGCGTCAACCTGGAAGATATTGCTCAGCCAAAATGCTTTGAAATTCTGGATCGTTTACGCGCAGCAGCCCGGATCCCCATCTGGCACGACGACCAACAAGGCACAGCCACGGTAACTCTGGCAGGACTGATGAACGCCCTGGAAGTCGTGGGCAAGGAAAAAGATCAAATTCGTTTGGCACTCATCGGCGCAGGCGCCGCCGGCGTGGCTATTGCACGGCTCCTTTTTTCCTGGGGCGTTGATCCAGAGAAAACCATTATTGTTGATGCAGGTGGAACACTGGGCAAATATCGGGACGACTTGCCAGTTTCTTCCCCGGCCTGGGAACTTTGTCAAGCCACCAACCCGGAACAGATACAAGGCGGTATACCAGAAGCAATGGCCGGTGCTGATGTTGTCATCGCATATTCAGCCCCCGGGCCGGGTACCATTCAGGCAGAGTGGATTAAAACAATGGCTTCGGATCCGATTGTATTTGCCTGTGCAAATCCGATTCCAGAAATATGGCCCTGGGAGGCAAAAGCCGCTGGCGCAGCCGTTGTTGCTACCGGTCGCTCAGACTTTCCTAACCAGGTTAACAATTCGCTGTGTTTTCCGGCCATTTTCCGAGGCACTTTGGATGTGCGTGCCACTACGATCAGTGACGAGATGTGTTTCGCAGCTGCAGGAGCATTGGCTGATTGGGGGAAAGCCGATCTGGATGCTGAACACATTCTTCCATTGATGACCGAGATGGCAATCTATCCTCTTCAGGCGGCTGCTGTTGGTATCCAGGCTCAAAAACAGGGTTTGGCTAGGGTGCAGATGAGTTACGAGCAACTGATTAATCATGCTGAAATCATTATCGCCGCAGCTCAGGCAGCAACCGATGTGCTAATGGAATCAGGCAGCATCCCACCATTTCCAGAAGATTAATTTTCACCATTTAATCTAAGGAGATACTTTTTCTTTCTTCGATAAAGGAGAGTTCAGGATATGCCCCAACCACAACTTACATTTTTCTGTGAATTAACACCCGAACCGCTGGCAAAATTATTCGACGGGAGGTTTGTTATTGATGATTTAAAAGCGCTCAATGCAACCCTCAGCCTGGGTATTTTAGATTTTTCGGAAACACGGGCAAATTTGGTAAAACGCTTAAAAAAAGCCGGCGTCCCGGTAATTGCGTGGTTATTACTCCCTGAAGAGGAAGGTTATTGGTTTAATTTTGACAACTATGATAAAGCAGCTGCGCGATACGCGGATTTTTTAGCCTGGACAAGCGAAAACGAACTCGAATGGGCTGGGGTTGGCCTTGACATCGAAATGGATATCAATGCCGAACGCACCCTTTTAAGTGGTATGGATAAACGTGCCTTTACAAGGTATGTTTTGCAAAACCTTAAAGATAAAAAAAGGGTGCATCAAGTACAACGCGCTTATCAAACCCTGGTCGACAAAATTCGTGCTGATGGCTATCCGGTAGAAAGCTATCAGTTTCCTGTCATTATCGATGAGCGACGGGCTCGCACTACCGTATTACAGCGTATCTTCAGCCTGGTAGACCTATCGCCAGACCGAGAGGTTCTGATGCTCTATTCCAGCTTTTTACGCCCTCACGGTGCAGCTATTCTGTGGAGTTACGCTCCCGAGGCGGATTCTATCGGCATTGGCATCACCGGTGGCGGCGTAGATTTACCAGAAGGTATCAATAGCACCCCTCTTTCGTGGGAGGAATTTTCTCGCGATCTGCGTCTGTGTATCATGCAAAAAAAGCCCATCCATATCTTCAGTTTGGAAGGTTGTGTTTCACTCGGCTATCTCGCCAGGCTCAACACCTTCAATTGGGACAAATCTGAACCTATTCCCGCCAGGTCCAACCAACTGAAGATTATTCGGACAGCTTTTACTGCATTACTGTGGACACTGGAACGCCCCTGGGTACTCTTGATAGGTCTGGCTACGCTATCTGGTTTAGGTTTCCTGTTTAAACGTGAAAACCATCTCAACAGCAATCACAAGAGCGATAAATAATTATTCCAAACAAAATTTAAAGGAGCCTGTATGAAAGAAAAGATCCGTTGGGGGATCCTGGGAACAGCACAAATTGCTCGACGCGCAATGGTTCCTGCTTTACGCGAATCAGCGATGGCTGAGGTTGTTGCTATTGCTAGCCGCGACATAGAAAAAGCACAAACCTTTGCAAAGGATCTGAAGATACCAAAGTTTTTCGGTAGCTATTCATCGCTGTTAGCAGATCCTGAAATTGATGCCGTTTACATTCCCCTGCCTAACCACCTGCATAAACCCTGGACCATTCTTGCAGCTGAGGCTGGCAAACATATCCTCTGCGAGAAGCCGCTGGCGCTTAATACGGATGAATGTCAGGAAATGATTGCTGCTGCCAATGCTAACAACGTGCAATTGATGGAAGCTTTTATGTATCGCTATCATCCCCGTATTTTGGCGGCGCACCAAATGGTGCGGGATGGTGCGCTTGGAGATCTGAAAACGATCGAAGCCTCTTTCACCTATTTTAAGGAAGACACAACCAATATCCGCTTCAAACCAGAGATGGGCGGTGGAGCACTTATGGATGTGGGTTGTTATTGTGTCAATATCAGTCGCTTGATGGCTGGTCGTGAACCGATCACGGTTCATGCCAGATTGTATCAAACCTCCACCGGAGTGGATAACCAATTGGTCGGCTTACTGGATTTTGGCGATGGTTTGATGGCGCATTTCGATTGCGCTATGAACCAAGAAGGACGTCAGCGCTGCCTGCTGGCCGGGACTCGCGGTTACTTGGAAATACCCAACAGTTTTAACATTGGCAAAGTGGAAGCATGTATTAAGGAATATGTGGGCGCAGAAACTCACCGAATACACACTTTTGATGCTGCAAATATGTATACCCTGATGGCGGAAGATTTTATGCACAGCATCAATGGAAAACCGCCAACTTTCCTCATCGAGGATGCGCTTGGTAATATGCGCACAATTCAGGCTTTATTTAAATCTGCTCGACAAAACGGCCAACCCGTTGTTTTTAAAAACTAATTAGTCACATTAACTTACACAGGGCTACTGCAAGTTAGGTCGGAGTGTTGTGGAGCCTTCTCGCATTGAGCCCTGTATAACCAATTCCATTTTAATAGTGTATAATCCAACAAGTTACGTTCCAATCCTTTTTCAGGGTTGAAAATAAAAAAATATTTTTTACAGAAAGATGGTTTTTATGATTAATAAAAAAGTACCTGTCGTTAGTATTATTTTTTATGTTTTAGCTGGCTTATTTTTGATCTTTGCAGTCTGGTCTGCCGTTCACTCTTTTCGTTACATCTCGAACCTGGTTTCTTTCGGACAGATTATTGTAAAAGAAAGCCTTTTTGAGATTGTTGGCTTTCATATGAATAGTTTTGGACACTATATCGTCTACACAGCGTTACTGTTTGGCATTGGTTGGATTGTGCACCTTTTCGCTGGAGTCGAAGTTGAAACTTATGAGTTTGATGAAGAGGAATTTGAAGCTCTGGATGAACTCATCGAAGATGATGATGAAGAAATAGAAGACAACGAAGAAACTGAGGAATTTGGGGGAGAATAAGTAAATTTTAATAAAATAAGGGGCGAGTTAATCCTCGCCCCTTTTATCATTTTAATTATTAACAGGAACAATCGAATACTTTCCAAATCGCCGACTGAAAATTTGTTCAATCATCCTTTTTTACATTTTCCTTAATAAATTACAATCCCAACACCAGATTAAACTGAATTTAATCGCAAGTTGCTGATAAGAACTCAATCGTTTTCTAATTCTTGCTCCAGAAGCTGCTGTTCCAGTGTGTCTCGTTTCTCTTGATGCATTTCCAACACTTTTTCCTGCACTTCAGCCAAATATTTTTGCCTCAAAGGATACCACACCAAAATCAGCGCCCCCAATAAGCAGGCAACGCCTGGAATTACACCACTGAAAATCTTGATACCCAATATCGCCTCAGGCGGCTGGTTAAGAAACGTCTCACCCATCTGTGAAGCGCGGGTAACAAAATTTGAATGTTTAAGAATAAAAGGGATTATCCAGATGGCAATTGATTGTGCGGGTTTGGTGATAAGCGCATTAACCCCGAAAAACGCACCTTCTCGACGCACACCCGAACGCACTTCGTCCTCATCTGCCACCTGAGCAAATAATATGTTCGTTAGCGTCTGTGGGCCGGCTAGCCCCAATCCCGCAATTGCAATACAAGCCGGTATCAAAGCCGGGGGAACAATTGCAATGGCAATTAAAGCCACGCCTGCTAAGATTAAAAGGATTTGTTGGGCAGCGACCACGCCGAATTTTTGACGAAATACCGTGGTTAATGGAATGCCAATGATCAACGGTATGAATAGAAAAGCCAGCAATTTAATGGCTGGCCATTCCAGTACGTAATCCGCCAGATAAAAGATAGATCCTAACAGTAAAGAGCTCATCAAAATCGACATAAAGTTCTCGGCAACCAGTATGATAAAGGATTTGCTGGTAAAAGTGAATTTGATGGCATCCCAAAACGGAAGTGGCTCATCAACCACAGTGAATTCGGGTCGTTCTTTTACTTTAAAAGATGTGATCAAAATCAAAGCCATACCAAAGGCCCCAACGGCAATCATCGCCAGGTACAAAGGGACAAATGAGTCAGCAGCTGTTTTTGGCCTGACCAGATCGGGAATCAGAAAACCCAGCAGTGTTCCCAGCATACCAAACAATGAGCTTGAAATTTGCAGATCATTGCGCTCTTTATCCGATTCGGTCACCTCTGGCAACAAAGCAGAGTATACCAACCCGATGATTGTGTAAAAGGTGTCATAAAGCAGCATGGTGATTAACATCCACCAGAACAATGTTTGCTGACCAGCCTTTGGAGGTGCAACCCACACTAAAATAAAAGTTAGCGCCAAAAAGGGTGCTGTAAAACGCATATAAGGGATCCGACGGCCTCGTTTCGAGCGCGTGCTGTCCGTAATATAGCCAAATAGCGGGTCGTTAAACGCATTCCAAAGGGCGTAGATCGTGGCCGCGATGCCAATCCATTTAGCATCCAAACCCAGGTAGTCCTGGTAAAAAATGGTCAGCAATCCGCCATAGATGCCAGAGATCAAAGAAGTGCCCAGGGCTGCTAACCCCCAGGTAAATTTATAGCCAAAACTCAATTTAACCGGTTGTGGTGTGGAAAAATCAGTCATGGATTCTCCTTCGTTGGTTTTTAGTGAATTGATTAATCAGTTTTTGGCATCAGCTCTTGCACCGCTCTATAACCGATGACTTGGATGCCCTCTGCCTGGATAAATTTTCGTAATTCTTCATTCATAAAGGTTTCATAGTCAGCCACTCGGCACGGCCAGGATGCGGTGATGGCGCGTAGTTCAGGCGTATCTTTGGCAGGATGAATAATAAAATGGGTCAGTCCCGGTTTAAGCGCTGCCAACGCAGATTTTGCCTTCTCAAGACGATTGCTGGGATCATCCAACGGCAAACCGGCCAGCCCATCCAGAAGAGGCATACCTAACACCTCCAAAGCCAAAATCATCCCAACCATCGACATGGCTGTTTCGACATCGACATTGCTTTCAGCCATCAATTCTTCAGGGGTCAGGCGTGGGATCATTGGTGGCAAGCCGTATTCCGTGGCAAGCCGAATATAACCCGGGATAAGTTCCGGATGCGCTACCGAACCCATGTGCGTGTCAATATGGGTCGGAATCATCCCCTCAGCCAGGGCACGCTGAATTTGCGCATCAAGTTCCACCAATACAGCATCAGGGTCTGCCTTAGCCCATACCTCTTCGGAAGTTTTGTATAAACAACCTTGCTCATCCATTAAACCAGATGCAGGGTCGCGGGTGCTGATCGGTCCCCACCGATAATGATCATACTCACACGTCAGGGTAAGGTGCACACCCAGGTCTACCTCTGGATGTTCTCGGGCAAAGGCTGCTGCCTTAAAAAACCAGGGGCATGGCACCATTACAGCCCCGCTGGAAATCAGGCCAAATTCAACCAGATCAGAAAATGCATCAACGGTTGCCTGGCACATACCAATATCGTCTGTATGGATGATCACCACCCGATCATCCGAGGAAAATCCAAGTTTTGTCATTATGGGATTCGGTAGCATTGCTCCTCACTAGGAATTTTCAAAAATCTTGAACAATACTTCAATTATAAACAGAATTCCAAATCATAAATGGGAATTTGAAATTTGGCATGTGATAAGTGGGGAATTTAGAACATAATAATTTGATTACCAATAAATACATCGACCAATTAAATAGTCCCATAAAAAGGTGATACATATTCAACCCATCTCAAATGTCCGTAACAGGAATTATAAAGAAATGTACAAATTCCAGGCACCTTCTGATATTTAATCCGCAATATTTTTCCGCCAATATCTTTCAAAAGCATCGCTGAACATGACATTGCCAGGCGAAGGATACAGCCCATTTCAAAAACAATCCTTCATTACCCTAAAACCATCAATAATGCTTCATTAAATGAAAGAAATGATGGTGAAAAGCAAAATTTGTCCTTTGGTTTGTTGATAAAACATTCGTTGTAATTGCTATTAATCCGGTAGCAGGAAAGCCAACATGATTTCCTTATCAATAAGAAGGAGGCCTTCCAGTCTACCAATTTTAATAACAATGGTTATTTGATAACATCTTTAAACACTCCCAGAGATCAAAGCTGTTCATCCTCCATGAGAAAGAAATTCCAGATTAAATTCGTAATCACAATTCAATTTGTTTTTCAAATCCGTTTCAAATTGTTTTTTGGTCATTGAAAATACAATTGGCAACAAACGAATTGAAATTTTTCGCTTAATAATTGAAATATTGGTTCGGTGGTACCCAACATTGCCATCATGACGATCCAAACAGTAATATTCCTTCAGACAACTTTAATCTATTTAATAAAAAATTTCTTTGAAAATTTAAGGGAAGTAATAATTTAAAATGGAAATCGTTATGGTAATATATATTTCAGATACGATAGATTTTATGAGGAGAAAAACAATGGCAAAAATTCTTGTGGTAGGCAGTATCAACATGGACCTTGTCCTCCGCGTCCCACACTCACCCGTACCTGGTGAGACAATTTTGGGCAGTAACTTTCAGACTTTCCCAGGCGGCAAGGGGGCGAATCAGGCTGTAGCTGCAGCCCGTATGGGAGGTGAAGTTACCCTTATTGGCAAAGTAGGAAATGATGACTTTGGAAAAGTTTTAACCCAGGGTCTTGTTGAAAACAAAGTAATAACTGATTATGTGGTCAAGGACCCAGATGCAAGAACGGGCATTGCAATGATCATAGTAGCGGATAATGGCGAAAATATGATCGCATTAGCCTCCGGCGCAAATATGAATATTTCTACAGATGATATTCAAAAAGAAGAGGATTTATTCAGTAAAACGAACCTGTTGATGGCGCAGCTTGAAACGCCACTTCCCGCAATGATCAAGGCCGTCGAGCTGGCGCATGCCCATAACGTCCTGGTTGTTCTGGACCCTGCACCCGCACAGCCTTTGCCTGATTCTTTTTTGGAGCAGGTCGATGTGCTTACACCAAACGAAAGTGAATTGGCAATTTTAACTGGTGAAGATGACATCGATCGAGGCATTAAAATCTTACGTGATCGCGGGGTGAAGAATGTCGTTGTAACTTTGGGAGCCAAAGGAGCTCGCCTGGTTAATGAAACGACCGATCTGTATATACCCAGTTACAAAGTTGTTCCAGTGGACTCAACAGCCGCCGGCGATGCTTTTAATGGTGCTCTGGCCGTCGCGTTAGCTGAAGGAAAGTCCCTTGTTGAGGCAGCCCAATATGGAATGGCTGCAGGGGCACTGGCAACAACAAAATCCGGTGCACAGCCTTCATTACCGACGCGAGAAGCTGTTGAACGCATGATGGCAGACCCTACCTTTAATGATTAATTTTTCGCTGGATTGGAGTTATCTTGAATTTTGAAAAGCAAGCAAGGACATTATTTGAGGAACATTACAATTGTGCACAATCTGTGTTTGGCTCTTTTGCCAGGCAGTTTGATCTTGACTTCGATACCGCAATGAGAATTGCCACACCTTTTGGTGGTGGGATTGGTCATAGCGGCGGAATGTGTGGCGCAGTTGCCGGGGGAATTTTGGCTATTGGATTGGTTAGGGGTATCGCTGTTTATGACAAAGAGAAAAAAGAGGCTTGCTATGGCTTAGCCAATATGTTTTTGCAGAGATTTTCCGAAGAACACGGGTCATTAACCTGTCCTGGATTATTAGGACTTAATATCGGCGATCAAGAATCCCTGCAAGAAGCCCGCGACCAGAAGTTATTTAAAAACCTTTGCCCGCAATTCGTTGGCGATGCTGCCAGGCTGGCGGCGGAGCTACTTGGTCTGATGGATGAAAGCTGAAAAATGAAAAGTTTTAAAGAAACGGAAATAGTCACCGGTCCTAATGCTATACTGCTTTCATAGCAGAGTCTCTCGATTTTCGATGCAGTTGTTTTAATATTAAAAACAACAATTTCAACCACTATCTAAATTATTTGTGTTATACTATTTATTATCACTCCAGATGTGAGCCGATTTCGGACACCATTTTTTAAAAGTTAGCTATATTAAATTACGGATTTATCTAAAGATCTGCCGGATTAAACATTTTAGATCCGGCATGGGGTTAATCCCACCTATTTTTGTGTAGATCATAATTTCGAATACTTTTCTATTTGTTTATTATAAATTTTGTGAATTTGTAGCATTACTTTTGATAAGGTTTTTTATTCTAAAAGAAAATCGATCCTTCAATAAGGAGAACTGGAGGTGCTGACTGATTGAAATGCATTTGAAAATATCGGGATAATGTTAGATGATTGTTGAAAAAGATGGAGAATGAAATGAAAAAAATAATTTTAAAAACATTTTTACTGTTAGTTTTATTAGGCCTCATTGTGACGCCTGCCATCGCCCAGGTGGGAACCAAGCAGGTCAGGATACCAGAGAAACCTAATTGGGAAAGGCCACAAAGACCTGCACCAGAGCTGCTTCCGCAGGAGATCCTGGATGAGTTTGCAGGAGGCATGACCATAGAGGAATTTCTAATTCGAAACCAGGGCCCAATCCCCCATGCTTTGCTAGATTTTGCGGAAATTCCGGTCGTTGTTATGGTGCAACTGGAAAAACCCTCGTTGATTGAATACGTCAATGAGGAGAAATTAAATACCCAGGATAGAGCCGATCAGATCTCTCAAATCAATTACATTGAGGAACTTAAAAGCGACCAGGTGACTGTGTTGGGACAAATCACGGCAAATCGTGATGCTGAAATCACAAAAATCGGCGATTCTTTCACGATGACTTTGAATGGCTTTATGCTGCAGGTTCCTGCGAAGATAGTTAACGAAATTCGTGCTCTTCCTGGCGTCAAATCGGTAACCCGAGCTCCGGAGCATAAAGTTAATTTAAGCGCCAGCGTCCCCTTGATCGGCGCGGGCGATATTTGGGATGAGCTGGATGTTACTGGAAAGGGCATCACTATTGCAGTGATCGATACCGGCATCGATTATACACATGCTGTATTTGGCGGTTCAGGAGATCCCGTTGATTATACAAATAACGATCCTGATTTTATTGAACCCGGCAGCTTCCCAACCGCAAAGGTGATTGGGGGGTATGATTTTGCCGGTTCAAATTATGACGCCAGTGGCAATAATGGCAGTCCAATTCCCACCCCAGATGATGACCCATTGGACGAATATGGACACGGAACACACGTGGCTGGGATCGCCGCCGGACAGGATATTGGCTTTGGTGCAGGCGTAGCGCCGGATGCGATGTTGTATGCTTTGAAGGTTTTTGGACGCGCAGGTTCCACGAACTTAACCTTACACGCCATCGAGTGGGCAATGGATCCTAAAGACCTGGGGCACCTGGCAGAACCGGTAGATGTGATCAATATGTCCCTGGGTTCTGATTGGGGCCCGGCAGATGTGTTAGATCCACAGTATCAGGCCGTTGAAAATGCGACCTCGATCGGCGTGGTAGTGGTGGCGTCTGCTGGTAATGCTGGTGACAGCTCCTATATAGTCGGTTCACCGTCTGTGAGCGATTCAGCTATCTCGGTAGCATCATCAACTACTGGATTTCAAACCTCACCATACCTCACATACATGGAAGATAGTGATGAGAAAAAAATCCCCTATACCACATCTTATAATGAATTTGTGAGCACGATTACCGCAGATTTGGTGGATGTTACTGGTTTTGATCCCACTTCAGAATTATGTGATATTTCAGAATTGGATGGTGATGAATTAGAAGATTATATCGCTTTAATTAGCCGAGGGTCCTGTAGTTTCTTTGAAAAAATCAACAATGCTGAAGAACTTGGTGCTGTTGCAGCCATTATCTACAACAACCAGGCGGGGATCATTTCAATGGACACTACAGGTTCAACACTACCTGCTGGGTCTATTCTAAAAACGCACGGTGAGTTGCTGAAGGGTATGGCGCCGATTGAAATTTCGATTGGTCCGGATTCTCGTGTGGCAACTTTCCCTGGCGAAGGACCCGATACGATATCCTCATTTTCATCGCGCGGGCCGCGGGGCTTTGATTCAAAACTTAAACCCGAAATCACTGCACCTGGCACGAGCATTTTTTCCGCTGATATGGGCAGCGGTGATAAGGGCGTTAGCATGGGCGGCACCTCAATGGCTGCGCCTCACATCGCCGGTGTGGCAGCATTGCTTGCTGAGGGGCGGCCTGAATGGGACCCTGTGCACATCAAAGCAGCCATGATGAACACCGCGATGCCTATTATTGGAGGCGCAAGTTCTGATGTTCCCCGCATCGGTGCAGGTCGGGTGAATGCATCCGCAGCGATCAGTACGGATGTGGTTGCATATGCCGACCCGAAATTGGTCAGTCTGACCTGGGGTGTGATTGAGGTCTTTGATACCTATGAAGATACCCAAACGATCACCTTGCGTAACTTTGGCAATACACCGGTGAAATTTGATGTGAACGTGTACTTCACCTCTGATTTTGATGCCTCTGATGGTGCCACATTAACACCAGCAAATGATGAGGTAACAATACCTGCATATGGCGTGTCCAGTCTTGAGATGACCCTGGAACTAATTGGTAAAGATTTGCCTTTTGAATTCGGGGATCTGGAAGAGTATTACGGCTATGTCGTTTTTTCCGGGGAATCGGGTGAGCTTCTTTTGCCTTTTTATTTCGTGCCGCGACCATATACTAAGATCAAAGAGCTTGATTCGCTCACCAGGTTTGAAATCAACGACTTTGGTTGGGTAGAACTTGAGCAAGAAGGACCGATAGAATCAGACCTGTGGGCTTTCCCGGTATCCATCGTATCGCCACAGAACCCCGATGTTTTACCTGCGGCTGATCTGCGTTATGTGGGTATGGATTACGGTGGAATCGATCCATCATATGGAGATATCTTTATTCCCGCCTTTGCCATGTGGGGTGGCGTTCATACCAACCAGCCCCATTTTAATGAGGTGGACCTTTACATTGATACACCCTTTGGTAACGTTGTTAATTTCAATTACAACTACGGAGCTTTAACAGGGTCTGGACAAAACAATTTGTGGATTGTGGTTCAAGTTGATTTGAACACGGGTGTTGCTGATTTAGGCAGTCCATATACCATTTATGCTGATTTCAACTCAGGTTTCCAGGAATGGTACTTGCCAGCTGATTGGCAATTTGTTCTCGATAAATTTGAATACGAGGTGGTCAGCTTTGACTATAATGGAGAGATGGACTACGGTGGTTTTGCAAGCTTTGATATCTCTAAAGATCCACTGTATTGGGATTTCGATTGGCCCTGGCCGCAAAATGAGGAATTTGATTTCTGGTTTGCAGTTCCTGACTGGTTTGCCTACAATAACGCTGGGATTCAAGGGATCATGCTGGTTGATTATGCCGGCAAGCCAGGCTCCGGGCAATCATATTATTGGCCACTAAGTCCCTATTTTGCCTATTACCTACCTTTTATAGGAAAATAAAAACCCATTAATTAATTTGTTTTTCGATAAAGGCTGCCTGTAAGGGCAGCCTTTATTTAATTTTGTGTTTATTAATGGCTAATTTTTCATTCAGCTCTATCTTTTTACATTTTTAACAGTCATGTTAATTTTGCAGACAATAAGTTGAGGTTCGAAAGATCCCTTGTTTAAAATTGAGATCTCGATAACTTCTGGAATTAATACTTATGATATAATGCAATAAATTCAAGGGGTCACTAATCCAATTTTTCTTATAAAGAATAATAATGCTGGAGGTGCTTATCGAAGAGAACATCATTGATCAAGCACATGCTTGTTTTTTTAATTGACAATTGAAGAAAAGGAAACAATGAAGCCGCAATGTATAAAAATATAAATTTTAGAATTATCTCATTTTTATTGATCGCTGGGTTTTTGTTAGTCATAACTGTACCATTGCATGTTTTAGCAGACAACCTTAATCCACAAAGTTCCACATCTGTTAATCCACAAGCCTTTAAAGAAATTGAATTAATTGGAAAAACCGATTTTAGTTTAAATTATAAAGAGCCAGAGGATTGGAAACTTGGTTCGGTTGAATTTGAAACAATGAATCATAATGCCGACAACGCTATAACCTCATTGATGCTTAATAAATATTTTAAAGATGCCACAATCGAAGAGACTTTAGCTTTCAATAAATTTCCTACGTCCAGTATGAATAACCTCGAAACCCCTGAAATCAACCTGGACCCGGAAAAGATTACTGCTTCTCTGATGCCTAATCTCGTGACGACGGAAACTCTAACCATTGCCAACACAGGCAGTGCAGACTTAATTTGGGAAATTGTTGAAGATCCAGCCATTACTATCAATTTGGGTTTGACAACTGATGAAGCCGGTATTGATGAAATACCATCTACCATGTTTGAAGATAAAATTTCTTTTGTGTTAGCTGATTCCCAAAAAATAGATGGGAAGACAACAACCTTTCCGAAGGGAAGGTTGCCTTCAGCCGAAGAAGATTATTACCTTATTGTTGACGATGGCACGATTGATGACAACATTGGTATTGGCGGCACCTTTGAATTCACCATTCTGAACCGCTTTACACCCAATTGGTGGGAATTTCCACTGAGCTTGAACCAGATCCAGGTTTACTTTGGAGGAGACGAAGACCATGCTCAAGTAGGTGATAAGATCATTCTGACGGTTTACGAAAATACCAGCGGAAACGCAGACCCGGTTTTTGGTTCTACTTTCCTAGCCAGCTATCCGACGACTGTAACAGCTGTAAATGATTGGAACCTGTACACATTGGAGGAGCCAATTGAGTTAAAAGGCCCTGGCGATGTACTGATTGGTGTAATTTTCTTAGAAACACCTGGCACTGCATATTCCCCAGCTACTTTAGATCAAACGGATAATCGGGAACGTTCTTGGTTAGGATGGTGGTATAACACACTGCCATCCGAGCAACCATTCCCGATCCCTGATGCTTGGGGTTTGACTGATATATTTGGTATCCCTGGTAACTGGATGATTCGTGGGAAAGCAAGTTACGAGCCGATATGCTCCAATCCCGACGACGTTCCCTGGCTGGAAGTTGACCCTTTATCAGGCACAATCATTCCCGGATCGACAGCGGGTATAGATTTAAAACTGGATTCAACGGGTATGGTCCCCGGAGAATACTCTGCGCATTTATGCATCACCAGCAACGATCCTGACACCGCCCTCTCGATAGTACTTGTGGAATTAATAGTTGAACCTCCTCCCTGCCTTAGCATTGATCCTGAAAACCTAGATAAAACTTTGCTTGTTAATTCCACTGGCAATGAAATCTTGAATCTGATCAACACCTGTGAAGTGGAGGTGGATTTTACTTTGTCTGATGGTTCTGTGTCCTGGTTATCTGAAAACCCGGAAAGCGGTACGATTCCGCCCGGTTGTGAGGTTGACATTACCGTGACCTTTGATTCAACGGGTTTGGATATCGGTGATTACTTTGCGATCATCAGGGTTCGTTCGCCACAGGCTCCAACCATCGATTTGCCGGTGTTTTTACATGTGGTCAATGAAGCCCCCATCGCTAAAGACCAGGCTGTTGAGACCCTGCAGGATACACCCATTGAAATCACCCTGGAGGCGATCGATGCGGATGACGACCCATTGACATTCATCATTGTTGATGAACCCGAATACGGAGAACTGCAGTATGGTCCGGGTGATCTGCCAACGCTGACCTATATTCCCAACCCTGACTGGTCAGGCGTTGATAGGTTCACCTTCAAGGTCAACGATGGTTTTGTCGATTCAAATACTGCCGAGGTCAATATAACTGTGAGGGATAACGCGGCTCCTATCGCTGTTGAACAATCAATAGTAACACTGAAAGATACACCCATCGAAATCACCCTGGAGGCGACCGATGCGGATAACGACCCATTGACCTTCTATATTGTTGATGAACCCGATCACGGTACTCTTGACTACGATGCCGGTGATCTGCCAACGCTGACCTATACCCCCGATCCGGGATGGGTCGGTGAAGACAGTTTTACCTTCAAGGTCAACGATGGTTTTGTCGATTCAAATATTGCTACGGTCAATATTACTGTGAGGGATAACGCGGCTCCTATCGCCAAAGACCAGGCCGTAGCAACAGCACTCGATACGCCCATTGTGATCACCCTGGTCGCAACAGACCCGGACGGCGACGTGCTGGCTTATAGCATCGTTGATGAACCGGAACATGGTATCCTTGAATACGAAACAGGCGAATTGCCCGTACTGACCTATATTCCCAATCCTGGCTGGTCAGGCGTTGATAGGTTTACCTTTAAAGCCAATGATGGTTTGATCGACTCAAATATTGCAACGGTAACTATTACTGTCGGAGCTAAACCTTTGAATATAATTTTCTTGCCGCTCATCCTGCGGTAAAGAAAACATCCAATTATAAGAATAAAGGCTGCCCCCTTCGTGCGGGGCAGCCTTTTGTTATTTTTTTATAAAAGGGTTGGAAGTATGAAATGAAAGCCAGGCTGAACTAACGCTGATTGGCCGCTGAGGATGTAACCGCTCGTCTGGTCCAATGCATTGAATAAAACGATGGAGGGTCGATATCCGATCCTCCATCGTTGAGCTAAGAAAAATTATGCAGGTCAGTGACCGATTGTGAGTAAAAATGTCCTCGAATTCAAATCTCTTTCAACAATACTGACGAGCAATTAAATAAATATGACGGCGTTTGAGTCATCCGATGCTGCCAGCATGGTAGCCACACCAACCACTTCGATCCCGTCAATCAGTTCCTCACGTTTGATACCCATCAGGTCCATTGACATCTGGCAGGCTTGAATGCGCACGCCATTGTCAATAGCAGTTTGCAGCATTTCGGGCAGGGAATAGACGTTCTTCTTTTTCATAATACCTTTGATCATTGCGGTGCCCATGCCAGCCATATGCATCTGAGAGAGGCGTGCTTTTTCAGTGCCGCGCGGCATCATCCAGCCAAACATGCGTTCAATCAGGGTCTTTTTTACCTTAACGTGCTCATTTTTGCGCAGCAAGTTCAAACCCCAGAAGGTGAAGAACATTGAAGCTTGGTGCCCGGAGGCGATCACGCCATTCGCGATAATACAAGCGGCAATCGCCTTGTCGAGGTCGCCAGAGAAAACCACCATGGTTTTGTTCATCCCCATTGCCGGGGTTGATTCTGATTTACGGGTAGATCCTTTCTGAATTTTTGCCACGATCTTACCACCCTCAGAGTCGATTGAGAGCAAGCGATTTCCTGTACTACTCGCCCAGGCCTCCACGTCACTGGTGAAACCAAAATCCGTTGCCTGGACAGTGACAATGTCGCCATCATCCACTTCTTTGATCTTGTTATAAAGTTTAAGGATCGGTCCTGGGCACTGCAATCCGCAGGCATCCACGACAAATTCTTGACCACCAATTGTATTCATAGGGGGGATCTCCTTCAACGCTTCTTTACTATCGATGCTTATATGTTCGTATACATCAAAATTCGATTGCCGACCCACAGCGTGAGAATAGGTTTTATAGCCGCCGTTCAAATTGAACACTTCAAATCCCAGCTGGCTTAAAATCCGCGCTGCAAAGTAAGAACGCTGACCGGTCTGACAGTAGACCAACACCGGTCGATCTTTCGGGATTTCGTTAATCTTGCTGCGTAATTGCTGCAATGGGATATGAACACTGCCGTCAATCATGCCCAGGGAGAGTTCTTCAGGTAAACGCATATCAAGGATGGTGGTTTGACTGCGGTCTAGGGTGCTTACTTGATCCCAATTCATTGTTTTAACATCCCCGCGAAGGACATTTGCCGCACCAAATCCAACGATATTAACCGCATCTCGGGCAGATCCATAAGGAGGGGCATAAGCAAGTTCCAGTTCCTCCAGATCGTAGACCGATAGCCCTCCCTGGATGGCGGTGGCAATTACATCAATCCGCTTATCCACCCCCTCCAATCCCACCGCTTGGGCACCGAGGATTTTTCCATCTTCGTTATAAAGCAATTTAAGACTCATCGGAGATGCACCGGGATAGTACCCCGCATGATTAGAAACATGGATGATCACATTTGAATGTGGAATACCGGCCGCATCCAGAGCCTTCTCGTTCAAACCCACGGCAGCAACGGTCAGATCGAACACTTTGACCACCGAAGTACCGATGACGCCTTTAAAAGCAGCCCCTCGCCCACCAATATGATCGGCGACTATCCGACCTTGCCGACTGGCAGGACCCGCCAATGCAAGATTTGTTCGCGCCCCCGTGATCCACTGATTAACTTCAGCAACATCGCCCACCGCGTAAATATCAGGATCGGAAGTTTGCATGTGTTGATTGGTCACTATCGTGCCGCGCAAACCCAGTTCAAGACCAGCCTCAGCGCCTAATTTATTCTCGGGCCGCACACCGATAGAAAGAATCACCATTTGTGTATCCACTTTGCGCCCACTGGATAGCTCAACATGCATCCAGCCGTTCTCTGCCGGGTGGATGGCATTCAAGCCATCACCCAAAGCTAATCGAATGCGTTTGAAAATCAGGTGTTGATGGACCAAAGCAGCCATTTCATAATCAATCGGCGCCATAACCTGGTTGAGCAATTCGATCAAGGTTACTTCAATCCCGCGATGGTGTAGATTTTCAGCGATTTCCAGGCCAATGAAGCCCCCGCCAACAACAACTGCCCGGACAGGCTTTTCTTGATCAACAAATGCCTTAATAGCGTCCATATCGGTCATATTGTGCAGAGTAAATACTCCCGGTAAATTCACCCCTGGCAAGGGTGGAACAATTGGAACTGCACCAGGAGAGAGTACCAATTTGTCATAACTCTCATCATAAGTGCGATTGTTTTCATGATCGTTCACGGTGATAGTTTTTTCTTCACGATTGATTCGAAGAACTTCGTTTTTAACACGCACCTCAATATTGAGCAAAGCTTTCAGATCTTCCGGTGTTACAACCAGTAATTTTTCTCGATCTTGAATAACCTCACCGATGTGATAAGGCAAGCCACAATTTGCAAACGAAACATAGGGCCCCCGCTCGATCAATAGAATCTCTGCATGTTCATCTATACGGCGTAGTCGTGCCGCTGTACTGGCTCCACCGGCAACACCGCCGACAATAACTGTTTTCATAGGTATTTGCTCCTCATTTTAATCACATGTCAGGTATTAACATGATAATTGTGATAATTTTCATCAAATTATACTACTTGTTAATTAGGATAAGTAATTTTTAGTTTTACAAAAGGCTCATTTTCACAAAAATGGTTTGAATAATTTTCTGATTCATACTATTAATTGGAACTCACTAAAGAAGGCGCGAGGAAAGAAAAATAAAAAATGCCTTTGCATGGCTCCGCCTAACCGGCACCCGAAACACATGTCTTGCTTGACAGAAAATCTACCGTAATGTATGATATTGACCATCAAAGTTTATGGTCCAAAACTCATTGGGCTTTCATATAATTACATAAAAATGCGGCTTTTAAAATACTTTAAGAGTACTTCGTTTGTCGAAAATTGAAATGCATTTTTTATATGCAAACCAAGGCCAATTATTAAATAATCGTCACATAAATCAAGTGTTTTCTTTTCGTAAATTATTTGTTTATAAGGGCTCAACAGACTTTAAACCAATACATTAAATAATTAATCTCGGGAGGTTTTGCAGATGGAAATTCTTACTGGTATTCCTGCCTCAAAAGGTGTTGCGATTGGACCAGGTTTTATCTATTCCGTTGATGACACTGTACCTGAAAGGAAAACGGTCTCAGACCCACAAAACGAAATCCAACGTTTCTCTATCGCCAAAGGGACAGCAGACAAAGCCCTGGAAGATTTATACAATCAAAGCGTGGAACACATGGGAAAAGACGCCGCAGAAATTTTTTCCGCGCATCGCATGATGTTAGAAGATCCTGAACTGAACGAAGAAATTGAAAATATTATTATCAATGAAAAGGTTACTGCAGAATTTGCCGTATATCAGGCTTCTGAAGCCACAGCAAACATGTTTGAAAGCCTCGATGATGCGTATTTTAGCGCTCGTGCTGCAGATATTCGCGACGTAGGCAGCCGGGTTATCCGGATTCTTCAAGGTGATACCACTGAGAAAACGCATCTTGATAAACCCGCGATTATTTTAGCCCACGACTTGTTGCCATCTGATACCGTCCGATTTGACCGTTCATTAATTCTCGGTTTTTGCACGGCTTTAGGCGGTTCTACTTCGCACGCTGCAATTATCTCCAAAGCCATGGGCATTCCCGCTGTCGTCGGTACAAAGGAAATTCCACAAAAACTTGACAGCAATACAACACTTATTCTCGATGGAACCGAGGGAAAATTAATTATCAACCCGGATGAAAACACCCTTTCTGCATATTACCAGAAACAAATTCAATTACAGGATCAAAACCAGATTGAATTAGCATTGGCGCACCAACCTGCAGTAACAAAAGATGGCATCACCGTTGAAGTTGTAGCAAATATCGGAAATTTAATCGATGCTGAGGATGCCCTGGATAAAGGCGCCGAGGGCGTTGGTTTGTTGAGAACCGAATTCTCCTTTATGGAACATAATGCCATCCCCGATGAAGATTCGCTTTTTAAAACCTATCAGGAAATATTTAAAGTGTTTGGCAATCAACCGATCATTGTCCGAACCCTCGACATCGGTGGAGATAAGGATGTACCGCATTTAGCATTATCCGTGGAAAACAATCCTTTCTTAGGGAATAGAGGCATTCGGCTGTGTTTTGATAGGCCAGATCTTTTCCATCCTCAATTGCGAGCCATTCTTCGTGCTGGTGTCCATTCCAATTTGCATATCATGTTCCCAATGGTCTCTGCTATAAATGAGGTCAGACGAGCAAAAAACATCCTTCAGGAATGCATCGCATCACTAAAAGAGGATAAACTCGAATTTAACGAAAATCCAAAAGTTGGAATTATGGTGGAAGTTCCCTCGGCGGCTGTATGTGCTGACCTGTTTGCCAAAGAGGTAGACTTTTTCTCGATCGGTACGAATGATCTGACGCAATATAGTTTGGCTGTCGATAGAACCAATGCGAATGTGGCTCATCTTGGTTCGGAATTGCATCCGGCTGTGTTGCGATTAATCCATCAAGTTATCCAAGACGGTCACAACGCCGGCATCTGGGTTGGAATGTGCGGTGAAATGGCTGCAAATCCAATCGCTATCCCAATTTTGTTGGGTTTTGGCCTCGATGAATTTAGCGTCACGCCCAGTCTGGTTCCCGCTACGAAAGCAAACATCAGAAAATGGGATCTCCAAACAGCCAAAACTGTTGCAAAGGAAGCGCTCAATTGCGAGTCCGCTGAAGAGGTCACCAAACTGGTAGAAAAACACCTGTAATTTAAAAATATTTTGCTTATTTTCCTAAATATTGGGAACCACAAAGCGGATATTTAAATCTAAAAATTTCACAAATTTATTTAAATGCCTGTTTTCCACAACGGAGCAATTGGAGCAATCCAATTATTGTTGTATCGATATGGATACAGGTAAATCGCTTTTTTGGGGGCTTTGCTTAACCAACAATAGCCCGATTCAATCATCAAGATTAATGTGTCCTTTCGGCAATTTCAGAAGATGTCCCCCGTTGTTTGGAACGTTTTCTACAAATTTTTTATTTTAGCATCTACATCAGGTTGAGAATCTGTCGCAGCAGCGTTTACTTCGGAAACAAAGTACTCGATTTCTTCCAATGAACTCTGAACGTTTTCATCGCCCATGACTTTTTTAGGTAAATCCTGGATCTGTTTCGAAGCAATAACAATTTCTTTCCATATGGGAGATTTAACCAAACGCCTGATCCAGTTCCCCGCGTCACCCATCAAACGTATTGTCCTTTTCGGTCCCAGGACAATTAACGCAAGCAATACGATAAAAACAAATTCAAGTGGGCCTACATTTAAAAATTTCATCGGCAATTAGAGGTCATTTGTTTTGTTTTCTGAAGGTTCTTTTTCAGTTTCTTCCTCTATTTTCTTTTTTCCCGAAAGCCCATCTTTAAATGCCCGTATTCCTGCACCTAATTCCCCGCCAATTTTGCTAATTTTGCCTACACCGAATACTAGAATTATGATAACCAGAATAATCAGTAATTCGGATAGGCCAATGTTATGAAACATATTCATCTCCTTCGGCTTGCTTCTGTTTCCCAGCAAATACCGCTAAAATTATACTTAAAATATATAATACGATCAATGGCACCATTAAGATGAACATATTAATGGGATCTGGGGTAGGGGTAACAACTGCAGCAATTATTGCAATAAGAACCAAAGCCAATCGCCATTGTTTTATTAATCCCTTGGCACTGACAATCCCTAATTTTGCTAAAACAAACATGAATAAGGGCGTCTCAAAACTTACGGCGATCCAAAAGATCATACCAGTAACAAAATTGACATAATCCTTCCATTTCGGTAAGACTTCGGGACCGGGAAATTCAATTAAAAAAGGCACAGCGACCGGCAGCATGACAAAGTACGCAAAAATCACGCCAGCAACAAACAAAATTGTTGCAATTGGTATTACACGAATCAACCAACGTCTTTCCTTTTTTTTTAATCCTGGATTGATGAATAAAAAGATTTGCAGCAGGATGAATGGAAAAGCCATGATAAATCCTGCCAATAAAGATATACGAAAAAATACACTGATGTTTTCCGTGATCTGAATGGATAATAGTTTTTCAAAACCACCGACTGGTTTCGCCACAATATCGATCAAATAATCGGCAAAAATTATCGCGATAATAACACAAATTACCAAAGATATTAACGAATATAAAAGCCTTTTCCGAAGCTCATCTAAATGCTCCAGGACATTCATTTCAGAAGAATTGTTTTCCATGTTGTGTTATTTCAAAATGGGGCTTAAAAATAAAACCGCACAAAAGGAAATTAGATAGCAAATTATAACATATTTTATTTCGTCGAGGTTGGTCAAAGCGTTAGAAGCGGAGGCCTTCAAACCAGGGCTTACTAACAGCAAACGAACCAGTAATAATAGTTATGTTATCTGATTTTTGACCAAATTTCCCTTGTCCCTCTTTCGCCAAACAAATTATATAGCCCTCCAACCAGCAGCGACTGATTGTAAAAATAAAGCCTTCGTTAATTTATGAAGGCTTCTTTTAATTTATGCACTGAATAATATTTTATAGTGCTGTTTTTTCAGCTAACCATCATTTTCCCGATCGCAGCGCGTCTAACTGGGCGATCATTTCCTGGCGTTTTTCATCCGCTGCACGATTTACTTCGTCTTTGACGTGATTAAAATATTCCAAAATTCCCTGTCGGATACTTTCACCTGATTTTGGCGCAAACAACAATGCCAATGCGCTGCCAATAAAGCCGCCGATAAAAGCACCGAAAACAAAATTGCCAAATTTCCGCATAATCTCCTCCGTGTTCCATCCTTAAAGTTGATAATTCAATTATAGCGCATTCGCTTTGGAATGAATATATCTTCACCCGATAACAAGAAATGCCTTATTTACGCCATTTATCAAAAATAATGCTAACCCCACAGCAACGGTATAATATTAAAAACGGAGGTTGAGATAGATGGAATTTTTTAAAACCAATCTGACGATAAACACACATGGAGGTGGCTTTTATGAAATCACTTCAGAAATCAACGCTATCATTAAAAATTGGGGAATGCAAGAAGGCATGGCTTATCTGTTTATTCCGCATACCAGCGCTTCATTGGTAATCAATGAAAGTTTTGATCCAACAGCCCAGCGTGACATGGAAACGTATCTAGAACACATTGCCCCCGAAGGCGAACACTGGTATGCCCACACTATTGAAGGCCGCGATGACTCTCCGGCACATTTACGCAGCATGCTTACCGATACCAGTATTTCTATTCCCGTTGACAAGGGTCAATTGAGCCTCGGCACCTGGCAGGGGATCTATTTAGCGGAACATCGTCGCCGCCCTCATCGTCGGCAGATTTTGTTGCGGGCTTTATCTGTTGATCAGTAAACTAATTTTTTTTATCTAAAATTAGTTCAACATTATCTTCCACAATCATTGGAAACCTGCTATAGTATCAGACATTTATTGGCAGCAAAGGGAAACGGGAGTTCAAAATTTACAAAAATGATCAGAAATAATCATACAGATGTCTGCAAACGCAGTTCCTGATATAATCGTACCAATCTTATTCACTTTTTTACAAAATAATATTTACCCATGCAAATATTGAGACATAAAGCTAAACCATCAAAAAAATTATTTATTTTTATCGGTCTGCTTGCAACTTTCTTGTCAGCCTGCAAGCCGATCCCAGGTATAACTTCACAAGAAAGTGAGCACACACTTGAAATGAGCACACAAACCGCAACCCCAGAAAGTTTCACATTGCCAGCACCCTTGTTTTTCCTGCAAAACGGTCAAATTTGGAGAATGGATACAGATGCTAATTCCACACACCAAATCACCCACGAGAACAACCCCATCGACTCTTTTGACATATCTATCAACGGGGAATTCGTATACACCAGCAACAACCATCTGCTAACCTGCAATATGGACGGTTCGAACCAGCAGGTATTGCGCGCAGGGCCCAAATTGCCCTTAATGACTGATAAATTGGAAAGTCTGAACAATATCGAATACATTACTTCTGCCATTCATTCACCGCTTTGGTCACCTGATGGGAAAAGAATTGCCTTTATTGAAAATGGTTTGCAGATTATGAATTTGGAAACAGGGCAATCAAATATGGTTTGGGAGCATTTGCTCACATCAAGTGCACCCATTTTGTTTGAAAGCATACTTTCTTGGTCTCCGGAAGGAAAACACCTGCTAGTTAGTGAATATACTTACCCGATCGAGAAAGAATACGATCGGGCCATCAGCCTATTACAATTAGGCGGATCCATGAGCAGAAATATTTCTTCGATATTTGGAGGAACTTTTGCCTGGAATCCAGTAGAAAGTGAGCTATTCCTGGCAAATTCGAAATTTGGTACAGAGCACTCTTTGATGCGCTGTACAATTGAAACCGTAAGCTGCCAATTAATTGCTGAATTTGTGCCAGCACGCTGGTATTTTTTTTACGCACATCCTTTTTTCCGCACAGATGATGAACGTTTGCTGGTTTTTATGGGTTCGGCAAATGACCCTATTAATCCTCCTGAAAAATTTAATCTAATCAGTTTACAACCAAATGGTTACGGTCGGAATGAACTCCGAAATGATCGCTATCCAATTGAAACTACATTGTGGGCGCCTGACGGACAAGGCGTGCTTGTTCATCTTTCGCAAGATATCAACGAAGCCAAAGCTGGGTCAATTATATGGTTGAGTACAAATGAGTCCCCGGTAGTGGTCTTACCGCTAAAAGAATTCTCGAATTTACGGTGGGGAGTGGAATAACTTATCCGGGCATAAATTAACTGAAAAAGCAACCCTGATTATTAATTTGACCGGTCATTCTTGCCTTGAAGGATCCACTTACTGAGGAGGTAAGTAACCGGTGTGACAATAATCAGCACCAAAATTGGCGCCCAAATTTCACTTAGTTTTAGTATTTGCACAAAACCAGCCAACAAAACAAGACTCAGCAAATACTGAACCAGGTAAACCAGGGGAAATGTAGCAAATTTCTTGTAAGATAAAGGGCTCTTAAAAACTACAAGTGAGTTGTAAAAATAAGCAAATATAATTCCAATAACGTAAGATCCTGTAAACGCAATTGTATAATTGAGGATTAAATTTAACAATAAATATAACCCATAGGTCACAACCGTATTAATTGCGCCGCCGAGTGCCCACAAAAACACATCTTTATACTTTTGCCACACGTTAATAATAAAGGGCTTGAAAGCAAATTCTGATTTTCTCGTTTTAGCCCCCGTGTCCTTCATCAAAAAAACTTGTCACAGCTTCCACGACGATTTCCGCATCGGCTACGCTCATTACCGGGCTGATCGGCAAGCTTAATTCCGTCTTTGCAATCATTTCAGCCAGAGGGAAGGCACCCTGTTCATAACCCAGAGGTGCGTAAGCCTCTGAAAGATGTGGGGGTACCGGGTAATGTATTAAAGACCCAATTCCTTTTCGTGTCAGATAAGTTTGCAACGCATCTCGATTTTTAAAGCAGAGTGGGTAAATATGCCATACATGTGTGCACCAATCAGGCACAACGGGTACCACCAATTCGGGTATCCTCGAAAAAGCGTGGGTATAAATATCTGCAATTTGCTGACGCCGCTTATTCCATTCCTCTAAATAGGGTAGTTTAACGTTCAAGAAAGAAGCCTGTAGCTCATCCAGACGAGAGTTAAAGCCCTGCATTTCATTTTCGTATTTAATTTTTGACCCGTAATTCCGCAAAGACCGAACAACTTCGGCAAGTCTGTCGTCGTTGGTGGTGACTGCTCCAGCATCACCCAATGCGCCAAGGTTTTTTCCCGGGTAAAAACTAAATCCAGCAGCATGTCCCAAGGCACCACACATACGACCTCGATAACGTGCCCCATGTGATTGGGCTGCATCTTCAACCACAACCAGTTTGTATTGTTGGGCCATTTCCATAATTGGATCCATCTCAGCCGGCTGACCATAAAGATGCACGGGTAAGATTGCCCGGGTGCGTTCCGTAATGGCTGGGAGTATCCTGTTTGGGTCCAGGTTATAGGTGTTTGGATCTGGTTCCACAGGTATAGGCGTTGCACCGGCATAAGTAACCGCTAACCAGGTGGCGATATAGGTATTAGAAGGAACAATCACCTCATCGCCTGGGGCTATCCCATATGCTCGCAAAATTAGATGTAGGGCATCCAACCCATTACCCACACCCACACAATGCTTAACCCCAACATAATCTGCAAAGGCTTTTTCAAAGGAATCAAGTTCTTCACCTTGAATGAACCAGCCAGATTTTAAAACCCGGGAATAAGCCTGATTAAGGTCATCCTGAATTTCAGCATTAATGGCTTTTAGATCAAGATAGGGGATTCGCATCAGGCTGCCCTTTTTTGAGCAATTGAAAGAAATTCCGAATAATCATTAAAATAATTGTTCTCATCAAAAGGTTCTGATGCTAATACCAAACAAACCGATCCGGTGGAAAAGTTCTTTAACTCGCGCCAAAAAACAGGAGGAATATACAGTCCCCGATAGGCCCGGTTTAATAAATATTCACATCGCCGGAAACCATCGTCAATAATCACCTCAAAGCTGCCCGAAATTGCAATCAAGAATTGCTGGCAGGTTTTCAGCGCGTGCCCCGCCCGGGTCGCACCCCCAGGAACATCGTAAAGGAAAAATACGCGTTTAATTTCAAAGGGAACATGCTGAAAGCTTTCAATAAATGAAAGCGAACCACGTTCATCTGAAAACTTTGGTAGGTCAATTAACTTGCACGTAAGATCCTCAGTTTGCATCAATCATTCCTGTGTATATCAAAAGAATTAATGGGTATTTATAATATCACCAACGAAATTATAACCGGTTTTGATAAGGTTGTAATTACGCTCTCATCCCGAAAAGGAGTCACTAATCCAACAACTCAATTTCAACCACAGATTCTGGCGCACCATTAACCTCGTCGAAAATGCGCCAAATATATTGACCGATGATTCCCAGCATGGTCAGGGTCAACCCGGATAGAAAAGCGGTCAGTGTAAATAGAGATGCGAATCCTGGTACCTCCCTTCCCTGAATCAGCACATGCAAAAGCACATATAAACCATAAATAAAACTTACAATTGCCAAAGTTATTCCAACCCAAGAAATAAGGTGTAAAGGGATCACTGAAAACCCTAAAATTGAGTCAATAAAATAATTAAATTTTTTGGCAAAGGTCCAGCGCGATTTGCCATGTTGGCGTTTTTGCCGTTTATAACTGATTTGCACCGGTGTATATCCCAAGGAGTACGCAAACAGTGCGGTGTTGATGTTCTTTCCACTGGCCAACATGTAAGGCAATAAGCTCTTATCCATTAAAGCCAGGTCAAACCCGCCTTTGGGGTAATCTTTGATTACAAAACTGCGGACTAATTTGTAAAAGAGGTTGGCAAAGAAGGTGGTTAAAGGAGGATCGATGCGTTCTTCACGCGTACAAATTACGAATTTATTGCCTTCTAACCAGTAATCGATCATTGTTTCAATCAATTCAGGTGGATCTTGTAAATCTGCTGATAGGGCACAGAAGCAGTCCCCGGTCACGTAGCGATAGCCCGTTTTTTCCGCGCGTATATTGCCAAAATTTCGGGTTAACTTCACGAGTTTTGTTGCAGGACGATCACGCTTGATTTTCATCAATTCTAAAAATGAATCATCACCAGAGCCGTCATCAACAAAGATCAACTCAAGCATTACCTCTTTTTGCAACAGGTTATGTTCTAATTTTTGCAATGCTTCATATAAATAAGGCAATGAACCCTCATTATAATAAACCGGAACAATCACTGATATTTTTTTCATCGCTTCAAACCCTGTTACTCCAAATAGGATCGATTAATAAAAACAATAATACAATTTGCTACCTTACAATTTACTAATTTTATCACGAGCAGAAAAAAGCGAGCTTCTTGATTAAAAACTGTGTTATTGATACGAGACTATTCATTTTTTAGCCCCGGTACGTCGATCTTGACAGGATTCGCGTCTGAAAGGTATGCTTATCATCATACATTATTACCAGTTCTCAAAATTTTTTAATCAGGACCAATACCATGGATAACCTCTCACAGCAATCCAATTATTCTGGAAAATTTTCTGAAATTTACGACCTGTTTTATTCCCAAAAAACCTACACCCAGGAAGTAGATTTTATTCAAACCCTGCTGATGCGTTATGGTGATTCACCGCAACAAAAAATACTGGAATTAGGTTGTGGTACCGGCACCCATAGCTTTTTGCTTGAGAAATACGGTCACGAGATCGTTGGAATCGACCTTTCGTCAGATATGATCAACAAAGCCATAAAAAAGGCTAAAAACCTTAACTCAAAAGTCCGGTTTTTTACACAAGACATGCTTGAACTGGATCAGACCGATAGGCCTTTTGACGCTGTAATTTGTTTGTTTGATTCAATTTGCTATGTGACAGAAAATACTGATTTTGCTTCCCTTTTAAACAAGGTATTTACACATCTTAAACCAGGGGGATTGTTTATCTTCGAATTCTGGAATGCCGCCGCTATGATCAAACACTTGGATCCCATCCGGATTTCACGCTTACAAATTGGCGAGGATTCCTTCATCAAGATTTCTGAAGCCCAGTTAGATTATAAGCAGCAGCTTTACAAAGTGAATTACACGCTTTATGAAGTCAAAGCAGATGGGTATTGCAACACTTATACCGAACAACATATCAATCGTCATTACCAGGTGCAAGAGATGGCATATTTTCTATCTCAGGCGGGTTTGATACCGCTGAAATGGTATGCAGGGTATGCAAACGACGAAACAATTCGAGGGAGCACCTGGAACATTCTCTGCGTGGCGCAAACCTGAAATTCGTTTCTTTCTTGAAAATGGTGGCTCTTCATACGAAATTGGTACTCACAGGTCGTTCTCGCCATTCTTGTAAGGTGTCATCCAACCGCTGGGCTACTCGAAAGATTTGCTTGGCGGATATCTCAATCCCGCACAGGTCTTCCGTGATGGCTTTGACTTTTCTGGTCGAAAGCCCTTGTACGCATATTTCGGCTAAGGCAATCAGCAGGGCTCGTTCACTTCGCATACTTTTTTACAGTGCTGAACGATAGAAACCCCCTTCACGCACTTGTGGTATGGCAAAGGTGATATCGCCAAGCCTGGTCCTGACCGTTTTGGGTTTGTAGCCATTAGCATGGCCTTGCCGATCTTCGGTACGCTCGTATGCCTTCGCTTGCAAGTATTGCGATCGCTCTGCTTGCATCACATTATTGAGAATAACCCGGACCAGCTCAGGGATCACCTCAAGTCCATTTTGTGCCAGTTCTTCAATCATGCTTGTTGATAGGTTATAATTTTCTTGGTGAGTCATTTAGTTCTCCTTTTCAGATTTAGTGATCTATTTAGGATACTT
>Ga0255347_1000765_pt1 | contig 55756 bp, 49 predicted proteins | sample wastewater_treat_2_FD_192479 | JGI IMG/M metagenome (GOLD analysis project Ga0255347, IMG submission 192479) | Wastewater microbial communities from Lulu Island WWTP, Vancouver, Canada - plant24 | ecosystem: Engineered > WWTP > Wastewater > Unclassified | place: Canada: Vancouver, British...
TATCATGCGCTCAAGGGCAACTTTAGCTCCTTCAACATGTTCCTGATTTATGTGAACCTCGTTGAGCAGACTGCCCTTTTCATTAACATAATCAAGAACCGAGCTTACGGCAAGAGCGGTGCTTTTCAGGCTTACTTTGCGCATGTCAGGGCATGGGGAAGGTTTAAGCGGTTCGATTACCCTGTCGCTGAAATCGCGGGCGATTCTCTGCACAAAGGTAAGTTCTGTACCTACAATCCAGGTAGATCCCGGGTCTGATTTACTGATAGTATCATAAATAAACTGTGTAGAGCCGTTCATGTCCGAAATATCCGTAACTGCTTTTTTGGATTCCGGGTGAATAACAACGTTGCCTTCGGGGTAGTGGCTTCTCATCCTGTGAACATCCTCAACATCAAAATCGTAGTGCACGGGGCAGAAACCGTCCCAGAGAAAGACTTTTATTCTGGAAAGCTCACCGGTACTTTCAAAGGTAAAGTCCCTGTAAACACGCGCGACCATTTCAGGCGGCACACCCAGTTCATGCGCGACATTGCTGCCAAGATGATAGTCGGGGAAGAAGAAGACATTCATGCCTGCGTCTAAGTAGTGTTTTACAATCTTCTTCGCGTTTGAACTTGTACAGACCGAGCCGTTATTTCTTCCGCAGAAATTTTTGGCATCGGCATGCGAGTTCATATAGAGTACCGGCGCTGTTTCGCGCGCGCTGACTGCGTTTATTGCCTTTAAGGCGCTATCGGCCTCTGATGCGGTAATCATGTCTGCCATGGGGCAGCCCGCATCAGGTTCGGGCATAAGCACATGCTGCCCCTCTTTTGCGAGGATCGCGGCGCCGTCGGCCATGAACTTTACCCCGCAGAATACTATAAACTCGGCCGAAGATCTGCTCACGTCAACTGCGAGTTTGTATGAATCTCCGGTAAAGTCCGCAATGTCCACTATGTCGGGCGCAATGTAATGGTGAGCGGGAATAATCAGGCGTCCGTCAAGCTCTTCACGCGCAGATATAATATATTCCGTAAGCATGGCTATGTTATACCTGTCAAATTTCATAGTCCGTCCCCTTATTGTTTTTTGAACATTTGCAATACTTCAGCAGGCTTTTAAACTGAAGTCAAAGGCCCTGACAGAGTGAGTCAGTTCCCCGACTGAAATATAATCAACTCCGGTCATTGATACCTCGGCTATACGCTCCAGCTTCATGTTGCCCGAAGCCTCTGTTTCGGCCCTCCGCGCTATTAAATCGACAGACCTTTTAATCTCTGCGGTGCTCATGTTGTCAAGCATGATTCTGTCCGCGCCTGATTCAACAGCCTGCATAACCTCGTCAGTGTTTCTGGTCTCGACTTCGACCCTGAAGGCACTGCCATAAAGCGACCGTATCTTTGCCACCGCGGCGGCAATACCCCCCGCGGCATCGGAATGGTTGTCTTTGATTAGTACCATGTCGTAAAGCCCCATTCTGTGATTGCTTCCGCCGCCGCACCTTACCGCGTATTTCTGAATCTCTCTGTAGCCGGGAAGAGTCTTGCGCGTGTCGAGTATTACGCACCTGCCCCCTGTTTCGGCTACAAAGAGGGAAGTCCTGGTCGCGATACCGGAAAGGTGTGAGAGCAGGTTAAGGGCGGTGCGCTCAGCTTTAAGTACGGATTTAACCGGGCCTGAAACATCGGCAATGATGTCGCCGTTTTTGACGCTGTCGCCGTCACTATATCCGCAGCTTAACTCTATCCGCGGATCAACGGTCAACATGACTCTTTTGAATATATCTGTTCCGCAGAGTATGCCGCTATCTTTGGCAACAAGTCTGTAACTGAAGTTCTCGTTGCGGAAGATCGCGTCAGCAGTCACGTCCCCTGAAGCGCGAAGATCTTCAAAAAGCGCCATCTCTATAATACGGTCAATGTGTGAAGAACCGGTCATTCTCTGTTCTTTTCCTTTTCCAAAGTTTTATCATATCAGACTCTTTTGATAATAAGAAATAATTTTGGCTAAAGTGGTCAAGAATAAAAACAGGATTTATGTTAAAGCCTGAATTAACACGGGCTGTTTCAGTAAATTATGTTTAGCATTTTTTTTGACGGATTATGTGAATATCTCTGATTTAAAAGAATCCTTCCTTCTCCTCAATGTTCCATGTACACTTATTCATAATAGCGGTCATACTTCTTTATATGGAATTTAAGAAATTACTGTAACATCATATTCAAATCTTTCACTGACTCTCCAGGGAGTTTTATATGAAACCGGTAATAGTTCTGTTTTTGATTATTGTTTGTGCAGCCTGTTCCAGAAGCACAGCCGTGGAGGAGATTATGAAAGACAACAATGATAAATATAAATACGACACAGCATACACTGATTCAGATCTTAAAAAAACACTCACACCTGAGCAATACCGCGTGGTAAAGGAGAACGGCACAGAGGCGCCATTCCGTAATGAGTACTGGAATAATAAAAGGCCGGGCATCTACGTGGATGTAGTTTCCGGCGAACCGCTATTCAGTTCTACAGAGAAGTTCGATTCGGGCACGGGATGGCCCAGTTTTACAATACCCGTTGAGCGCAGGGGTCTGCGCGAGCTGAGGGATACGTCTTTTGGTATGATCAGGACAGAGCTAAGGAGTAAATCTGCCGATTCGCACCTGGGGCATTTATTTGCCGATGGTCCCCAAGAGACCGGACTGCGCTATTGCATAAATTCAGCGTCGCTAAGATTTATCCCCGCAGAACAGATGGAAGAGAAGGGTTACGGCAGCATGATGTACCTGTTTCCTGAAGTTTATGCGCAAAAGCGGGGTTGGGACTTTATAGTATTCGGGGCGGGCTGCTTCTGGGGCGCCGAGGCGTATTTTCAAAGGGTCAGGGGAGTAAGAGAGGTTCTTCCCGGATATTCCGGCGGCAAGACTCCGTACCCCTCGTACGAGGATGTCTGCCTGGGTAAAACCGGCCATGCGGAGGTTGTGCTTGTCTATTTCGATCCCGCGTCTGTTTCACTGGATGACCTTTTACGTCATTTCCTGCGCATGCACGACCCGTCATCGCTTAACAGGCAGGGTAATGATCGGGGTACACAGTACAGGTCGGCACTCTACTGGCACGGTGAGGCGCAGAGAAGGATCGTTGAGTCCAGGATAAAGAAAGCAAATGAAAGCGGGAAGTATGGTAAAATAGTTACGGATACCGCTCAGTTCAGGGTATTCTATAAAGCCGAGGATTATCACGTTGATTATCTGGGCAAGAATCCGTCAGGATACTGTCACGTTAATCTCAGGATGGCGGACGAACCCCTTGATAAAGATGAGTAGCTTTTGATCAGTAAACTGCGGTTAAACCTGCTTTTTAACTCTCCGTTTTTTGCGGTCAGTATCCAGGCTGTTAAGTATATTTTTAACCTTTACTACAAGCTGGTCGTAATGGCTACCCTGCCAGTAAATTTTTCCGCACGAGCCGCATATTTTGTATTCCGTGCACCACGAGAGCACACCTCTGGGTATGTCGGCCTTGATCAGGCTGAATTCGGGGGAACTGATGTCCGCATCGCGTATAAGGCCGTTGCATTCAACGCAGCGTGATATGGGATTAACCAGGTTACGCAGTCGCAGTCGGCGGATCACTTCAATTATCTGCTGCCGCGGGTCTCTGCTGCGTATTATAATACCGCGCGTAATTATTTTTCTCATTAAAAGGCGTCTGTCGCACGTAAGAAGAATACGGTTCTCGGCCGCCGCGATCACCGAGAGTGTGTCATCATCCCTGTCGTCTTCGTAGTCCGCATCAAAGCCCAGCAGTCTCATACTGCGCGCAAGTTTACGCAGGTGCACGTCCAGCACAAAGCGGGTATCTTCAAGAGGCGAGAGTGTAAGCCGCGTCACGCCGGGAATATCGAGCAGGCCGAAAACGGGGAACACGCTTATTCTGTCATTGTCATTAACAATATAGCTGAAGTCAACGGACGCGCCGTTCACAAGTATGATGTCAACCTCGACATGCGGTACGCCCATGCTTTCGATTACATCCTTGACCGAACGCCTGTCGTTGAAGGGGACTTCAATATCCCGCTTTCTCATCTCCTTCGGGAGAAAGTCATTCAGCTCCTCGTAAAACCTGATAATCAGATTGGGCATTTCAGGTCACACCCGGGCCGTTCCCTGTGCCGCAGCAGGCGCATAGAAGAATAGAAGAGAATTAATACTGAAGCTATCAGGATTTATGACTGTTTTTATGGCCATTAATATCTCCGGAAATCCGGCAAAAGTATGCGCCCGGAACAGGGGCAGCGCTGAATTAAAGAAAATCATAATTAAAAATTAACAGAGGCCATAATTTGTCAATTAAGTATCATAATGGATTTGTATAATGCCGGGCGGGTGTTAAGCCCGTATATATTCTGCCGGTTTTAATAAAATGCGGTTCTGAATAATATTTATGTAACAAATAGTCCGCGATGAACAATATATCTGTATAGAATCAAAACATTCCGGAGCATTACCAATGAAAACCAGGTTCCCCCTAACTGTTTTAACAATCATGCTTTGTTCGGCGCTTTTTTCAGCCCCAGAAAAATACAGCATCACAACCGGCGTAAAGGAGAGCGATACACGGCTTCTATTCAGCAGGGAATTCTTTGTTAACAATATATACTTAGATTTCATGGTACCATTCGGCCTGGACACTATTTTTTTCGAGAGTGATTACCTGCGGATTTTTACAGAGCTCTACAATGATCTTTCGGTGAGCTATCATAAGAGGCTTGATATACCCGTATCAGGCGGCAGGATGCTTTCTATACTGTTCAAGCCTATGCCGGTAGAAGATCACATGTCGCTTATGGTTATTTCCAATTACAATATAGAAAATAAAAAACTGGTTCCCGACGGCAAAGATTTATCGGGCTGTTATTCGAAACAGTATTTTATTGTAAAGAACAGCCTTGTGCCCGGCCATATATTCTATATTAAAGACCGGGAGAGCGCCGTAAAAAAATTCCGCGACAAGTCAGACTATAATGGTCTGGCCGATTTTTATCTCTTTGATGACGACAGCGCCAACGATAAGGATATACCGGGTATATTATCAGCGGGACTCAAAAAGACGCCGGCCGGTTATAATGCCTGTATGCTTAAACTTACAGAAACACAGTACTTTATATTTAACCGTAAATTCAACAAAGCGCATAACTCTCTCAGGGATGCCGAAAAGTTTTCCGCCGCAATAAAAGATCCGGCACAGAAAAAGTTTATAACCATCTCGGTTAAACTTATGCGCAGGGTGCTTAATATAAGCAGGAACATTCAGCAGAAATAAAATTACCGCCGCTCCATTATCGTTGTGACATTCACTTCCTCTGATGTATCAATCTGCGTTGTCAACGAACTGCGAAGCCGGTATGTACCCGGTTAGTTTTATTTTCATTTTTCCAAAATTTTCGGGATGAATATTAAATCCTGCATAAAAAGTCCGTGCTATTGCGCGCATATTATTCTTGACAGAATGAAAAATCCGCCGCCATCTTTGATATATTGCTGTAACTGTACTGGCTATTTCCACGGGTACAGCATGCACATTATCAGCAGACGCGCCAGAGGAAAAGATACTATGAATCTATCCGCGCAGCAGAAAAAAAGAGGACCGGGGCTCTCCCTGTTTATCATGGCTGCCATGCTTATCTGCGGCATGCGCCCGTCGCCGCTTTTTACCGCGAATAACCGCGACATACCGGAACAACCGGCAGTAACAGAGTTTACTGTCAGGTTCAACGGCGATTCATTAAAGGGGTTCTGCCTTGTGCTCGATTTCCGTACAGGCGACGAAAGGGCCTCTGATCTTGAAAACAGAAAGATAGCGGGTGATCTGATCGTTTTTATTCACGGCCATTCCCAGCGCGCAGATGACGGCTACCCGCTGACTTCAAAACTCGCCGCCATGTCAAAATCCGGGATCGTGATAATACCGATATGCGACACGCCATTCGGCAAAGATAGCAGCTGGCGCGGCGACAGGGGTAAAGAGGTCATACTGATGGAGATAGTCAGGCATCAACTGGCGCAGATGAATATTGCGGTAAAAAATCATATCGCAATTACGGATATGCCGGTCACTATAAACGGGCAGGCTGTAAAGAATCCGCCGCAGGATTCAATACAGGCTGAACTGGCTATGGTCGGATGGTCCCACGGGGCTCTTCTCTCAAGGAGACTGGCCCACGCCTATCCCGGATGCGTTACGACCTTAGTACAGATGGCCCCCGCAGGTTTTACCCGCTGGGGAGGTGAATACTGTACGGGGCCCGCCTGTCTTAACGCGAATTTTGGATATGAAAGCGCGTGCATAAGCCTGGGGGTATTCCGCGGTGAATTCACGCATATTGCGGATTCAGGCTGCGGAATGGCCAGGGGGCTCTTAGGCGATGCGGGAAGGTCATGTTCTTCATGTATTTCAGGTAATTTCTCATTTTTTAAACTATTCCGCACTCACAAAGATGTAATGGACTGTTCGCTTTATGCCGACGATACTCTTTTCCCTCTGCCCGGGATTAAGAATATAACAGTAATTTTTGCTGCCAGTGACAGACTGTTTAAATACGATGATCATGCCGGAATCAAAGACCCGGCTGAAGTCACAATCGGCGAGAGTGAACGTTTTTTTGAAAAATATTATCCCTCTTCAGTTAAAGCAGGAGCGAAATGCACGCTTACAGTCCTTCCGGGCAATCACATAGGCCCCATTGTGCACAGTGACCGGTATGCCGAAACTGCTCTTTTGTCAATAGACCAGAGAAGATAGCCTTCTGACTTTGATGTTTTTTATTCCTGTTTTAAAGTAAGTAATTGACAAATCAGCATAATAAGTATAAATTTGTAACAGGAATGTTATGTGCAAATATAAACACAATGGAAGGTGTAAATATGAAAATAACAGCAGACGGTCTTCTGGGACAGGCGCAGAAGATCAATAACCAGAAAAAAACAGAAACAGAATCCTCTGCCTCGGGGATTAAAGAAGCCAGAACTGATTCGGTTTCAATAGGCAAAATAGTCAATTCCCGCGTCGAATCCATTGAGAAAGAGATAAGAGAACTGCAGACTTCACTGGCCAAAAATCAGTCAATAAACAACGGAACAGAACAGCTTGATAGAACCCTGACCTCGGGGGGTAATGCGGCTGAAATCCTTGAAAAAAATACATTCAACGGTAAACAGGTATTAAAGGATTTCATAGGTCCTGAAATTACTCCTGAAATTATCAAGTTGAAAAAAGATGAAATCAGGGAGCTGATTAAAAATGACATTGCTAAGCTTACCAGGGTACAGGTGGAACTTGATAATATAATAGCCTCTGACCTTGCGGGTTCAAGAAAAGTTGAAAATCTCATGGCGGGACTTACAGAGTTCTTTAAAGGCAATCCGTCAAGTGTTGATGCCATATCTAATCTTGACGCAGAAAAGGTAATGAAGCTCATCAGGTAGCGAAGGAACCTGAATCTGTTCTGCGGGTATGATTATGCTGAGTGCCTGAGGGATTTGTTCATGAAGTTGAGTTCCTGTCCATTATTATTTATGCGTTTTGTATGCCTCATGCTTATATTGCATACTCCGCTTCCCGCAGCAGATTCTGTCCAGTCGGCGCTGCCGCAGAGAGCGGATACTTTTATTATAAATGAAGTATCAGGGCCTCCCGATACTTCAATCTATGCGCCTGTAAAATATATCGATTACCGCGATATAAATATCCGCGCCCGATCCATGAAACTGACAGCAGTGTCTGATGCGGAACCATATATAGATAACACCGCCTTTTTTCTTTTGCACCCAAGGATCGAGTTTCCAGTGACAGGACTTGAAAAGGGGAAGCGCTATAATCTTTTTATAGATTTTGTAAGGTACCGCGGCAGAAAAGTTCCCTTTGACGGCATAATTAAAATATTTATCAGGGACGCGTACGGGAATGAACAGCTTGTAGGTACTGTCGATGATCGGGTATTCTATTCTGATAAAATATTTGCCGCGGAGATTCCCTTTAATTTGTCATATACCGGCATTTTTACTATAATTATTCATGAGTATTCAATGGAAACGGGAAATCGGGGTATCTGGGACATAATAGTTACCTCGAAGAATATTGCTGAGATTGACACGATTAAAGCGCAACCCGGGCCCGGTTTGATAGATGCAGGGAGAATTTTTTCAATTAAGCCGTAAAATATTTTGACAAAACCTACCGGTTTTTTTTGGTATGTGAATGTGCAATGCGGCCGGTTAACCCGTTGTGTGCACAGTCAATTTTTCTACAAAAACAGCAGGAAAGGTTACACTATGGGCGATGATTATAAAGAAAGAGATTACGACGATGAAGTCTATGAAGATGACTACTATGAAGAGAATTATAACGAAGAGGAACTGATCGATTCGGAAGATGTGTTTGAGGACGACGATGATGAATTCGGCGATGAGAAAGCTGAGAGAAAAATACATATAAGCTACGCGTGTGAAGACTGCGATTACAGGTGGGATGATGTGATTATTAAAAGGCACGATGAGATAGAAGAGGAGGATTATGACCGGGATGTAGTCTGCCCTATGTGCGGATCAGTTAATGTAACACTGATATGAAAGACCGTAAAATTATTATCAGAGGGGCAAGAGAGCACAATCTTAAAAATATCTCCCTCGAGATTCCCCGTGACCAGCTTGTAGTAATTACGGGACTTTCCGGATCAGGGAAGTCCTCGCTTGCTTTTGATACCATATATGCCGAAGGACAAAGAAGATACGTTGAATCGCTCTCCGCTTATGCCCGATACTTTCTGGGGCTTATGGAAAAACCTGATGTTGATTTCATCGATGGTCTTTCGCCGGCCATATCCATTGAACAGAAAACCTCGCATCGTAATCCCCGTTCCACCGTTGGTACGGTAACCGAAATTCATGATTACTTCAGGCTGCTCTGGGCGCGAATAGGCATACCTTATTGTCACAGGTGCGGCAAAAAGATATCTTCCCAGTCGATAGACCAGATTGTTGAATCTGTCATGACCATGAAAAAGGGCTCAAAGCTTCAGGTTATGGCACCGCTTGTGCGCGGGAAAAAGGGGGAGCACGCCGAAAGTATTGAACTGGCCCGTAAAAAAGGATTTGTGCGCCTCCGTGTTGATGGCCAATTTTTCAGCGTTGATGACAGCATAGTCCTGGAAAAGACAAAAAAACATTCCATAGAGATAGTCGTGGACAGGATAGTGCTTAAAGACGGGATAAGGTCCAGGCTTGCTGATTCGATCGAGACTGCCATGGGCATCGCTTCGGGCCTGGTGCTTATACATGCGGATGATTGCGAGCAGATATACTCCTCTGAGCTCTCGTGCCCTGACTGCGGCATATCCATACCTGAGCTTTCGCCAAGAATGTTCTCGTTCAACACGCCTTATGGCGCATGCGGCAACTGTGACGGCCTGGGATTTGTAATGCAGTTTGATCCTGACAGAATAGTCAGTGACCCGAACCTTTCACTTAATGACGGCGTGCTCGAAGTATGGGGCAGGAGCACAAGCTCCTGGTACCTTGGAACCATTCGGGCGCTGGCAAAAAGTCTTAACTTTAATCCGGACACGCCATGGAAGGACCTGCCCGACCATGTGCGCCATGTTATTCTTCATGGCACCAACGGCGAAAAAGTCAACTTTAACATTAAAAGAAATGATTCTGAGTTTAAATTCTCCAGGCCCTTTGAAGGAGTGCTCCCGAACCTTGAGCGCCGGTACAGGGAGACCGGTTCCGAGGAGATGCGCATCTGGATGGAGAAATACATGAAGAACGATTCATGTTCATCATGCGGCGGATTAAGGCTCAGGCCTGAAAGCCTTGCTGTCCGTGTTGCAGACAGAGGGATACATGAAGTATCATCTATGTCGATATCCGAATGCTGGAATTTTTTTAAGAACATACAACTTGACCCGACACAGCAGAAGATCGCCGAACAGATTTTGAAAGAAATACGCGCACGGCTGAAATTTCTTAATGATGTCGGTATTGAATATCTGACCCTTGACCGCGCCGCGGGCACTCTCTCGGGCGGGGAGTCACAGAGGATAAGGCTGGCCACGCAGATGGGGTCAAGTCTTACCGGTGTGCTGTACGTGCTTGATGAGCCGAGTATTGGCCTTCATCAGCGCGACAATAACAGGCTTCTTTTGACGTTGAAGCGCCTGCGTGATACAGGTAACACGATTATCGTTGTTGAACATGATGAGGAGACGATTATGCAGGCCGATTATGTTGTTGACCTTGGGCCCGGCGCCGGTGTTCACGGCGGATACGTTGTTGCCACGGGAATACCGGAAGAGATAATGAAACATCCCTCTTCGATTACGGGGCAGTACCTTTGCGGTATGAAAAAAATACCTGTTCCATCTGAAAGGCGCAGGCCTGAAAAATTTTTAACAATACAGGGCGCCCGGGAAAATAACCTTAAAGACATCACCGTTGACTTCCCTCTGGGGCTGTTCACTGCGGTGACCGGAGTTTCTGGCTCAGGGAAATCTTCACTCGTAATTGAAATACTCTATCGCGCGCTCTCCGCGCTTGTTATGAAGTCAAAGGAGCGTCCGGGAGATTTTGAAAAGATACTGGGAGTTGAACATATAGACAGGGTTATTGATATTGACCAGTCGCCCATAGGCCGTACTCCAAGATCCAATCCTGCCACCTATACCGGGCTGTTTACGCCGGTAAGGGAACTCTTTGCGAAACTGCCTGAATCAAAGATGAAGGGATACGGGTCGGGGCGCTTTTCATTCAATGTATCGGGCGGGCGGTGCGAAACCTGCGAAGGGGGCGGCGTCAAAAAGATAGAGATGCATTTTCTTCCTGATATATATGTAACCTGCGATGTGTGCAAAGGTAAAAGGTATAACCATGAAACGCTTGAGGTCAGATTCAAAGGTAAAAACATATTTGAAGTACTGGAGATGACAGTGGACGAGGCCATGCCTTTTTTTGAAAGCATTCCGTCAGTCTATAATAAGCTCGAAACTCTGGCCAGGGTCGGTCTTGGTTATATAAAATTAGGGCAGCCTGCCACTACATTTTCCGGCGGCGAGGCACAGCGTATAAAACTTGCGACTGAACTTTCGAAAAGAGGAACCGGGAAGACTCTCTATATACTGGATGAGCCTACGACCGGCCTTCATTTTGACGATATAAGAAAGCTGATAGATGTGCTTAATTCACTGGTTGAAAAGGGGAACAGCGTTATAGTTATTGAGCATAATCTTGATGTAATCAAAACCGCTGATTATGTAATTGACCTTGGGCCTGACGGCGGCGACGCCGGAGGAACTCTTATTGCCGCGGGAACGCCTGAAGATATCTGCCGGGTTAAGGGTTCGTATACCGGGCAGTTTCTGTCCAAAATGCTCAGGTAACTGCTGAAATCTGAGTATTTTTAAAAAAAATTTGCAAAATTCTTTTGATGTTATTTAATTTATAATTTAGTCAGCACACCAAAAAATAATTATAAAGGAGATTCACATGAAGAAAAAAAGTATTGCAGTCGCACTTTCACTTGCGCTTGGACTCGCCTCGTTCCAGGGATGTATAGGAACTTTCAAACTGACGGGCAAGGTACTCGATTTTAACAGGGGCCTTGGGAACAAATTCATCCAGGAGGTTGTGTTTCTTGTAATGAATATAATCCCTGTTTATGGCGTTGCCATTCTTGTTGACGCGCTTATATTCAACTCGCTTGAGTTCTGGACAGGCTCGAATCCAATTGCCATGCAGCCCGGAGACAAAGAGGTGCAGTATGTAAATAAAGACGGTAAAATATATAAGATTGAAGCTACACAGAACCGTTTTCACATAGTACAGGTTGCAGGCCCGGAGCAGGGCGAATCAGCAGACCTGGTATTTGATCCTGACACAAACACATGGCTTGCAGGTAAAGGCAATGAACTTCGTAAGGTCGCTCAGTTTATTGATCAGTCTCAGCAGGTAAATGTTTTTAAACCCTCGGGTGAATTTGTAACAGTAAAGGCAAATGCCACTCCCGATGAAATCCGCACAGAACTTGGTATTGCAAGATAGATTTATCTTCATCCGCGCTGCCCTGTGCAGCGCGGGAAGCTTCCTTAAAAATCAAAAATTATTTTGCCAGAAATATACTTCAATGTTGTGTGTAGAACAAAGGGGCAGGCTAAGGCCTGCCCGTTCATGATTTAAAATTATTAGAGAAGGGAACGCCCGGGTAAACAATTTTACTCCAGGTCAATTCTCATCAGAAGTTCGCCTGCTTTTACCGCCTGGCCTTCTTTAACAAGGATCTCTTTTACTCTGCCGTTGCCCTGCGGTTTTATGCTGGTCTCCATCTTCATCGCTTCAATGATTATAAGGCTTTTATCTGGGGTAAAAGTCTCACCCTCTTTAACGAGTATTTTTGAAACCGTGCCTGGGATACTCGCGCCGATTTCGCCGGGATTGTCAGGAGAGGCCATTGTTGTGGCGGACACAACCTTTTCGGACCTGTATTGTTTATCGAGTATATTCATGACGCGCCTGTAGCCGTCAACTTCAAATACAACCTGCCTGTAGCCCTCCGAGTCCACCTTGCCCATGCTTACAAGCTGTATTATGAAAATCCTGCCCTCTTCAACCTCAACCTCTGCGGGAACTCCCCGTTTAAGGCCGTAAAAGAACAGCGGGCTTTCCATTCGGCTCAGGTCGCCGTAGTTTTTTTTGAAGACGATATAGTCGTCAATTACATTTGGGTAGAGCGAATAACTGAGTATGTCGCGCATATCGGGCGTTATGCCGTGCTTCCGCGCTATCTGTTTTCCCGTGGCTTCGAAATCGACGGGCGGGAGAAGCTCGCCGGGTCTGCACGTTATGGGTTCCTTTCCCTTTAGGACTATTTTCTGGAGGCCGTCAGGGAAACCGCCAACCGGCTGGCCCATCATCCCTTCGAAGTATGATACAACAGAATCGGGGAACGCAAGGTCTTTACCTTTTTCAACTATGTTTTCGGGGGTCAGGTCGTTCCTGACCATGAAAATTGCAAGATCGCCGACCATCTTTGACGAAGGAGTAACTTTGACGATGTCCCCGACCATGGCATTTACTTTCATGTACATATCCTTGACCTCTTTAAACTTGTGGCCAAGGCCGAAACTTTCTACCTGCGGCTTAAGGTTTGAATACTGGCCTCCGGGGATTTCATACTTGTATACATCGGCAGTTCCGGATTTGAGCCCGGACTCAAAGGGTTCGTATATCGGCCTGACAGCGTCCCAGTAGTCCGCGAGTTCCTGTATGCCGTCAATGTTTAAGCCCGTGTCGCGTTTTGTGTGCTGAAGCGCGGCCACAACGGAGTTGAGCGCCGGCTGGCTTGTTAGGCCCGACATATTGTTAAAGCAGCAGTCCACTATATCGACTCCGGCTTCGGCAGCAAGAAGGAGTGTGGCTACACCGTTGCCGCTTGTGTCGTGGGTATGCAGGTGTATCGGTATGGATATGGAATCCTTGAGCGCCTTGATCAGCATCTGGGCCGCATAAGGTTTAAGCAGCCCGGACATGTCCTTGATGCCCAGAATGTGCGCTCCCATCTTTTCAATCTCTTTAGCCGTCTGTACATAATACTTGAGGTCGTACTTGGTCCTGGTTTCGTCAAGTATGTCGCCGGTATAACAGACGCAGCCTTCGGCGATTTTACCCGTCTGCAGAACTTCGTCTATAGCAACCTCCATGCCCCTGAGCCAGTTGAGCGAGTCGAATATCCTGAAAACGTCTATGCCGCTATGTGCGGACTGCTGTATAAATTTACGTATAAGATTATCCGGGTAGTTTGTGTAGCCCACTGCGTTTGCTCCGCGAAGAAGCATCTGGAACATTATGTTCGGTATTCGCTTGCGCAGCTCTTCGAGCCTTTCCCATGGGTCCTCTTTAAGGAACCTGTATGCCACGTCGAATGTCGCGCCGCCCCACATTTCAAGCGAGAAGAGGTCGCCCGCAAGCGCGGCTGTGGCGCTTGAGATTTTAAGCATGTCGTATGTGCGCAGACGTGTTGCCATCAAGGACTGGTGCGCGTCCCTGAACGTGGTGTCTGTTATCAGGAGTTTCTGCTGTGATTTGACCCAGTCTGCAACCGCTACGGGCCCCTTTGATTCGAGGAGCTGCTTAGCGCCGGACATTTTAAATGGATCTTCATGTGGGGGTACACGGGGTATGTCAAATTCGCGCCGTACTGTGTTTGCTTCGTTAACAGCTTTTTCACCGAAGAACCTCAGGAGTTTTGCCTCTTTGTCCTCCCTGGGGGTAATATCAAAAAGTTCAGGTGTCTTTTCGATAAAGTCAGTGGAACATTCGCCCTTTATAAACGAGGGATGGGAAAGTACATTCAGCAGAAAAGCCTCATTGGTTTTGACTCCTGCGATTACAAGTTCGCGCAGAGAACGTTTTGACTTGTTTATGGCGTCTTCAAATGTGCGCGCGTGGGATGTGATCTTAACCAGCAGGCTGTCGTAATACGGGCTTATAATCGAGCCGGTATAACCGTTGCCGCCGTCAAGGCGTATGCCGCCGCCTGAACCTGTTCTGTACACTTCAATCCTTCCCGCGTCGGGGGCAAATCCGTTTGCCGGGTCCTCGGTTGTAACCCTGCACTGTATGGCGTAACCCCTGGTCTGCACATCCTCCTGGCTGTAAAGCCCTATCTGCGGTGAATCAAGGCTGTATCCCTGTGCTATAAGTATCTGGGACTGCACTATGTCAATACCGGTGACAACTTCTGTTACCGTATGCTCAACCTGTATGCGTGGATTCATCTCAATGAAAAAGTGATTGCCCGAACTGTCTACAAGGAACTCCGCTGTACCGGCATTCCTGTAATTTACGGCTCTGGCAATTTTGAGCGCGTCATTGCATATCTGAAGGCGTTTTTCGGGCGAGAGTGAAAAGGCGGGCGTAAACTCAACTACCTTCTGGTGACGCCTCTGTATGGAACAGTCCCTTTCAAACAGGTGAAGAGTGTTTCCGTAATTGTCGGCAATTATCTGTACCTCTATGTGTTTTGGGGACTCAAGGTATTTTTCGATGAATATATCCTCGCGGCCGAATGCCTTGCGCGCCTCGTTCCTCGCATTATGAAATTCCGGTATAAGCTGGTCGCTGTTGTGTACAATACGCATCCCCCGTCCGCCGCCGCCTGCTGATGCCTTGAGCATTACGGGGTAGCCCCATTCAGCAGCGCATTGAACGGCCTCGTCATCATTCGTTATCGGTTTATCGATTCCCATAATAATCGGGACGCCCGCATTCTTTGCTACTATCTTTGATTTTATTTTATCACCCAGACTCTCCATCATTTCTGGTGATGGGCCGATAAATACGATTCCCGCCTCCTCGCATTTTCTGGAAAATTCGGGATTTTCGGAAAGGAATCCGTATCCGGGGTGTATGGCATCAACACCCTTCTTGAGGGCAATATCTATTATCTCATCAATCCCAAGGTATGCCTCGATTGGGCCTTTGCTGCTGCCGACTAAGTATGATTCATCCGATTTTGTCCTGAAAAGGGCGTACTTGTCCTCTTTGGAATGTATCGCCACTGTACGTATGCCAAGTTCGTGACATGCCCGTATTATCCTGATGGCTATTTCGCCCCTGTTGGCAATCATTACTTTTTTAAATTTTTTCATTCATCATCTCCGGTAGATTCAGCCATAATAAAGGCCCTGTTTATGCCAGCAAAGCACTACATAATGCTTTGCCTGCCGGCGGTTAATACATAATAATACCTGTACATCCTGGAAATTACAGGACATATTTCAGATGAGTCCGGCGCTGTCAATAATTATGCAGGGAGGCTGTTTAACAGTGTTCTGAATAAATCTTCTGTACTAAAAAGTGCCAGGTTCAGACCAGCTCACTTTCTCACCGATAATTTCTGCAGGGCTCTCAAGTCCCGCCTTGTCGTGGTATAATAGACCGGGATTGCGGTCTATTGTTACAAAGACTGTTTTTTTATCCATGGTGAACCTGCGGGCTTCATGTTCTGCCGCGGTAATTGTTTCAGATCAGGCATCTCCACGCGGTTCCATGTTTTTTTTACGCCCGCTTATGACAGAAAAAATGATGGATATAAAGATTATTGAGAAGATCACAGTCAGGGATACGAAAATGTTTATCTTGTATATATCGGCAAGGATCATTTTTACACCGACAAAGACAAGTATGGCCGAAAGGCCGTAATGCAGGTACTCAAATATGTTCATAACTCCTGCGAGCGCGAAGAAGAGGGCGCGAAGTCCGAGTATGGCCATTATGTTGGATGTGTATACAATGAAGAGATCGTTCGATATTGCCAGTACAGCCGGTATTGAATCTACGGCAAAGATAAGATCCGATGTCTCTATTACTATCACTACGACAAAAAGGGGTGTTGCGTGAAGGACGCCGTCAATCCTGACAAAAAAACGTCCCCCGTGATATTCCGAGGTTGTCGGCATAAATTTTTTGAAGAGCCGGAGTACCCTGTTTTTTTCCGGGTGGATTTCGGTCTCTTTCTCTTTGATCATTTTTATGCCGGAATATATCAGCATGACTCCGAATACATAGATTATCCAGTGGAATTTGTTTATCAGGGTGATTCCTGCGAAAATAAAGAAGAGGCGCATTACGAGAGCGCCTATTATGCCCCAGAATAGAACCTTGTGCTGGTAGCGCTGAGGTACTTTGAAAAAACTGAAGATCATCAGGAACACGAAGAGGTTGTCCATGCTCAGGGACTTTTCCACAAGGTATGCGGTCAGGTATTGCAGCGCGCTTTCATGTCCGTAAAACACATATACAACAATGTTAAATATGAGCGCAAGGCTTATCCAGAACGCTGACCAGAGCAGCGCTTCTTTAAGATGTATTTCGTGATTCTTTCTGTTAAAGACTGCTATGTCAAGGGCCAGCAGAATAAAAATCATTATACCGAATGCTACCCACCACAAGTTGCTGTGCATTTTGTTAACCTCTTTTTTTGAATGATTTAATTTACAGGCCTGCCGGTTTTAGACAATCTTTTTTATGCACATTTATTATATTCGTTGAAAAAAAAGCATTTTCATGAATATATATCAGAGTTGATTCCAACTATTTTGCAGCAAAAAATGCCCTATCCCCTCCGGCAGTCAGGGACAGCGGAGGGATTAAAACGATCGTTGCACTAATAAATATTTTCAGGAATAATTACTGTATATTTATTATATTTTATCAATAAATTTATTCGTAACTAAGAATTTTAAACAATATTCTTAATGCCTGTTAGAATTATTCTTGTATTTTTTACCCATTATATTTGATTTAGTTATTGTTTTTTGGGGGAGATTAAATTTTTTAATCTGCTACAACTGATGGCGGGTAAAAATAAAAAAGTATTTATGCTAATAATTAGCGGGATATACTGGTTATAATAGAAATTCTGAATGATACAGTTATGGAGGGGGATATGATTCTTAGATCTCTGGATGATGTTATGAATATTGCAAAATCAAAACCTGCCAGGAGGATTGCTGTTGCCGCTGCCGAAGATGAACACGCACTTGCAGCAATAAAGGATGCCATGGGCCATGGGATTATCGAACCCGTGTTTACAGGTAATACTGAAAGAATAAAAGCGATTTCTTCTGACATAGGACTTGATATAAGCGGTATAGAAATTATTGATGAAAAAGACCCTGTAAAGGCATCAGCAAAGGCGGTAAGCCTTGTCAGAGATGGCAGGGTAGAAATTCTGATGAAGGGGCTTGTGGGCACTGCCGATTATCTGAAGTGCATCCTCGATAGAGATAAGGGCATAGGTACAGGTGTAACAATGGGTCATGTAACACTTCTCCAGTCGCCGTCATATCACAAGTTGCTCTGCCTTACGGATTGCGGCATGATAGTTCTGCCTTCGTTCAGAGAGAAGGTTGATCTTGTAAGGAATGCTCTCTCGGTCTATAAAAGACTCGGGGCAGATAATCCTAAAGTCGCAATACTCGCGGCGGTCGAGGTGATTAATGAAAAGATGGATGCCACTATACATGCTGCCATGCTGGCAGCAATGAACAGAAGAGGGCAGATTAAGGATTGTATAATAGACGGCCCTTTTGCCTTTGACAACCTTATATCGAGAGAAGCCTGCGATTACAAAGGGATAAAAACAGATGTAGGAGGCGACACCGACATCATTCTCTTTCCTAATCTTGAAACCGGTAATACGTTCTACAAGGGGTTGACCTATCTTGGCGGTGCAAATACGGCGGGAATCGTCCTTGGCGCCAGGGTGCCCATAGTTCTGACTTCAAGGACCGATTCGGACAGAAACAAACTTATGTCAATCGCGCTTGCTGCTGCGATGCAATAGAGGGAGGAAAAGATGAGAATACTTGTGATAAATCCTGGATCAACATCGACAAAGATTTCGGTATTCGATGAACGTGAAGATATATTTACAACAAACATAAAGCATTCAACCGAAGAGATTAATTCATATAAAAGGGTCATTGATCAGTTTGAGCTGCGTGAAAAAATAATACTAAGCGAACTTAAACAGGCGGGAATTGAACTTTCATCGATCGATGTTGTTGTGGGCAGAGGCGGGCTGGTGAAGCCCATACCGGGCGGTGTTTACAGAGTAAATGATGCTCTTCTGCGTGACCTCAGGGACGAGAGAACCCGCAGTCACGCGAGCAACCTTGGCGGTGTCCTTGCCTACGCGATTGCCAGGGCGATTAAACCCGGTACTGACGCATTTATTATTGATCCCGTTGTTGTCGACGAACTTGAACCTGTTGCCAGGTTTTCGGGTATGCCCGAGATCCCCCGCATCAGTATTTTTCACGCGCTTAACCATAAGGCCGTGGCCCGCAGGTACGCAAGGGAGTGCGGCGTAAAATACGAAGACCTGAATCTTATAGTTGTTCATCTTGGCGGAGGAGTAACGGTCGGAGCGCATAAAAACGGACGCGTAATTGATGTAAACAACGGACTTGACGGGGAGGGGCCATACTCTCCGGAAAGGAGCGGGGGACTTCCTGTCGCAGACCTTGTGAGCCTGTGTTTTTCGGGAAAATTTACCCATGAAGAGATGAAGAGAAAGATAACAGGCCAGGGGGGGCTTGTCGCATATCTTGGAACCAACAGCGCATACGATGTAAGCCGCAAAGTAAAGGATGGAGATGAAGGAGCAACACTTGTTTACCAGGGAATGGCATATCAGGTTGCAAAGGATATAGGCGCCATGTCCGCGGTGCTCGAGGGCAGGGTTGATGCCATTATACTCACAGGCGGAGTGGCTTACGACGAAATGCTCTGCGGGTGGATCGAACAGAAGGTGGGGTTTATCGCGCAGGTTGTTGTTTATCCGGGCGAGGATGAGATGAAAGCAATGGAGGAGGGCGCGTATTCCGCGGTTAAAGGTGAAATGGATATTAAGGAATACAAATAGCCCTAACCCAGTATCTTTTCCAGCATAACCAGTGTTATCATATACGTGGGTTTTATTCCTTCTTCCCCCAGTCCTCCCGCAGAGAGAGTCTGTCCGCTTATTATGGGGTTGTCGGATGCGTAATACGCGTACCTGACCTTTATGTTGCCTGCTATGTGTCCGCGTATTACCGCCGCGTTTATAGCCCTGTGATAATGGCCTCCCTCCATCTCGAGACCTATGGCACGCCAGGTAGATTTCTGGAATTTTTCCAGTACATCCCTGTTCTGCAGTGATGTTCCGAGTACTGTTACTATGGGCCCGACAAATACGGGGATAGAACCATCAAAGTCCTCGGGCTTCAGGTCATTGTCCACAATGTAGTTGTGGGGATTCCCCTCAAAAACATGAGCTGTCGCAAGCATTATATCACCCTTCTGTCCCGGCAGTATCCCGGCCTTTCCCATGATAGAAATTGACCTGAAACGGAACTGTCTTATCTCTTCGCCGTGATAGTGCGGGCTTAGAAGTTCATCCATCACCTCGTATGCCTGCGCGCCGAATGCATAATCCATTACTATGATTACGGGTTTGCCGCTCTTTTCATCAGCCGGCTTTATGTTTATGTCCGGGTGAAACGGGGTATCTCCAAAAAATGCCATGTCGATTATCTGGCAGTCTATTGAAAAGCCGGTTGTGTCTGGCACTTCATGCATGCCGTGCTTAAGTGCGTATTCCCTGATTATGTCTGAATGGTCCCTGCATTTAGTTATAAAATCATAAAGGTCAGTCTGATTTGCGACAGGATTATCCTTCAACGCGCCGTAGGCGTAGAGCGCGTTCATCACGCTGTGCATGTTCGCGCTGATTACGTGTATGGGCCTGTCGTGTAAACCCAGTTCAAGAATTTTTTTCTTCATGGACTCGGCCCAAGCCCTGCCGAACTTGTGCCTTCCGATCATATCACGCAGCGACGGTGTAAAATATATCATGAGCATACTGTCGCGATTGTTGTCATCCTCATGGGCTCTTCTACCCATGTTATATATTATCTTAAACAGGCCGTTGTTGCTCCCAGCTGTTTTACGTGAATTTTCAAGATAAAGGTATGTATCCTTTGTTTCCTGAAATGACCTTCCCAGGATTATACCCAGGTTCCAGAGCGCCTTATCAAGTTCTGCGCCCTGTAGCTCTCCGCTCTTTACATGATGTTCAAGGGTTGTCCACTCCTGCGATATGCGCCCGCTTTCGTCGTGTATCTGATTTTTAATCTTGTGCGACTCGATGTTCAGGTATGTCAGGTGTGTCAGGATATCATAGATTTCACTCATACCCTGGGTAATAATAAAGTTTATTTCGCTTTCACTGATCCTGTATGACACCCGCCTGCGTTTAAGCGGTACTATCTTTTCAAAAGCTGTATGTTCAAGCTGCTCCTCAGCGGTAAGTATTATCCGGGAGCATTCCTCTATACCACAGGGGAGCCTGTCAAAGACGTACTCAAGGCCTTTGAGCTCAATTATTCGGGGATCATTCATTGTCCCGTATATTTCGGGAGAAAGGACTTTCAGGCTCTCCTCAAGTGTTTGCCCTGATCGTCCTGATGGTTTGTAGTAGCCCCTGAGTGCCAGCGCATCAGCAGTGATCTTGAAAGTCCTTATTGCCATTCTGCCCCTCTGGGCTTTGGTAATGTTCTCCACTTAATTCACCTGAATAATTAATTTTTCCACAACTTAAAAGAGGGGATGATCTTTTTGCCGCTGTGCTGTTGATTTTCAGCAGTTTCATGAAAGCATTATACTGCTGATACGAAATATAGTAAAATAAATATAATACTGAGTGTCAACTATAACTTCAGGCTTAAAGGAACCACAATATAGTGTGATTAACCTGGCCGTTTTTATCAACATATTTATAAAGTCCTTTAAGTATTGTAAATTTTGTAAAACCGGTCTGCTCCTCGGTTTCATAATTCCATAAAAGTCCCCAGAGGCTGCCGCGGGAATGATATCTTCTTTCAGGATTTTTGACTTCGTCGTAGATTATTCCAAGAAGAATGTGCCTTCTATCCTCATAGTCATAACTGTTTTCGTTTCTGTAATAAAGCAGACCGAGCAGTGCCATGTCAAACCTGCCGCTGGTGTCTTCACTGAAATAGCTTAGCAGTGGCGGAACAACCAGGAACCAGTCGTTCTCCGAATAGGACTGGTAGTACCATACGGGCATAAGCCTGTGGTGGAATCCGCCGTTTTCATTGTCAGCGCCGGCGAACCAGAGTAAGGCATCGAAGTCGTAAGTGCCGTTTTTACGGTTCTTTGTGTGTTCAAAAAGTATTCCCCACGCTGCGCGCATCTCCCAGACCTCAGAAGATATATCAACTTCTGCAAGTGAAAAGAGAAAATCGTATTCATTGTATTCCCTGTTACCCGACCTGTACCAGGTGTGATCAAATAGCAGCAGTACATCAAGGCGGGTGTAATCGGGTGACGTATGAATATATGTTCCTGCGATAAATTTTGTGCTCCAGTCACTTCCGCTGCTGAAAAACGAAAGCAGGAGCGGAAGGGTGAGGCTGCTGTCCTGACCGCCCCGATACATGTAGAATGGCAGGAACATGGACGAACCGTCAGTATCCCCGCCTTTTTCCCAGTCAATTATACCCAGGATGTTCCTGTATTTAACATCACCCTCCTGCGATGCATAAAATAAGGGCAAAATAAAAAACCTGCTGTAATTAGCATCCCGGCAGCTGTCGACAATTCCAAGAAAGTTCCAGTGACTGTAGCTGCCCTTGGTGCTCCTGTAAAACAGGGGGAGTACGGGTATCATAAGTTTTGATGAATCTGATGATTCAATATTATTTTTAACTGAATGTTCTGAATATATGTGAAGTGGCGAAATGGATATTGAATCTTTCATCTCCAGACCGTTTGCGCCAGTCCTTATATCTTTGCTGTAATAGTATAGCGGAATTATGGGAGCAAAGAAGGTGAATGATACGCCTGTTTCACCTGCGGTACTGTGCGTGTAGAATGCGGGATTAATAATGCGCCTGAATGTGCAGTCACCCGATTCATCTTTTATGCTCATGCTGTAGTGCAGGGGAGATATGGAGCGTGAAATGGAATCGTCGCCCTCTTTCCAGTTTTTGTACCAGAAGATCGGAAAGAACCTGAAGCCGTACCTGTCCGGTGAATAGTGCCAGTTTATAAATGGCCAGAGTATGGTCTTTTCCCTGTAATTGCCAGCAGCATCGTATTCATCCCAGTAGAGGTTGATCAGCCATCCGCGTTTATATGATTCACCCTCGCTTTGAGAAGCGTAAAACGGGGCGAGCATAAAGTATCCTTCTTTTGTCTCCTCTGAATAATAAGACAGGTAGAAAGGCAGTATCATCCTTAGACTGTCTGCTGAAGCTTCGTTATATGTGAACCAGGCAAGCGGCAGCACGCGCCAGTGGTAACGGGTGTCGGCGTGCCTGTAGGCCATCCAGCCGAAGAGGAAGTCCCATCCGAAATAGTTTACCGATTCATCCCTGTTTGTGCTCCGTTTGTTTATTCTTATGTTGTCTTGATTTGTAGCCATTAGTTTATCATTTATATTTTGTCCTTCATCTCTTCCGGTTACGGGAGTTCGCCATGAAAAACTGATGATATCGTAAAACCATGAGATGTCGGTGTCCAGAAACCAGTTTTCTTCCTTTTTTTCAAGGGCCAGCATCAGTTCAGGGTTGAAAGGACCGGTAAAAGTTTTTACCGCGACACCGGTAAGATTAATGTGCAGCCGTGTATACCTGTCCCTGTAGTTGAGGTAAACAGGGAGTACGATTCTGCCGCTGCTGTCGGTATTATGCCACGAAAAGTAGAGCGGCAAAATGTGTCTGTAATATTTTAAGAGATTATTTTCCACCTCCGGCTGATCGATGCCCTCTTCTGGTAAAATGTAATCCTTGCTGTGATAGTAGATCCACGCCCAGAATGTGTCATTTTCAGGGGACCATCCGTGGTAGTGGAAGAGGCTGAATGATAAGCCATCTTCTTTGCTGCATCCGGATGGCCTTGCATAGAAGGGCAGGTATATTCGGTAGCCCCACTCTTTGAATTCATGGAATACAAGAGGTGCAATCCACAGGTTTTTCATGCTGCCGTCTGCATTGCTTTTCCAGTCCAACAGCCACGCGATGTTCGTGTGGGTTCCCTCTTCGCGGTCGTTGCTTCTGAAAAAGAGCGGGATTATGGGGAAAAAGAAGTTAGAGTATATGTTTTCACCCGATTCAGAGTCGGTTACGTTTCGTTTTGAGAAGATTGGTGTTACTATCTGGTTTTCTGACTGCTTGCCTGAATTATGCCATGACGTAAAAAACGGTATAAGGTGACAGTACCTGCTGCCATCATTACTGTCGTTGCTTTTATAGAAGAGGGGAATTACCGGAAGGAAAAAGTTCGAGTATAGCTCCCTGTCTGTGTTTCTCTCTGTAATCCTTCGCCTGCCGAAAAGCGGTGTAATAAGTGTTGACTCAGTATCTGAAGAGGTGTTCATCCATGAGGCAAATAAAGGCAGAAGATGTATGTAGTAGTCTCTGCCGGTGTACTTGTTGTGTATGTAGAGTGGTGGAAGAATGTAGGTGTAGCCGTCACTCCCGGCTTTGCGCATAAAAAATGGAAGCAGCCAGAACCGTTTAATACTCTCCACGCCATTAACGGTCTCCCATGAGTAGTCAAGCAGCATTAAAAAGTTCCTGTGGCCGCCGTACCTGTCAACATTCTGAAAAGTGAGCAGCGGTATTATGGGCGCCCACCATACGTATTCATCTTCTTTATTGTTTTCAAGACGGCTGTAGCTGAACAGAAGAGGATTGACCCAGATCGATTTGCCTGAACCGTTCGTTTCATTGTAATCAATCATGTGGTACCATAGCAGGGGGATAATCAGCTGGTATGAACTGCTCCGGGATTCGTAAAGTGAATTACCCCACCATATTAAAGGCCAGAACAGGGATCTGTCAGACTCATTGCTGTCTACACCGGAACAGTACAGTGGGAACAAAATGAATTTTTCGTAATAATCTCCGTCACGTTCAAGCCATGTGAGTAGAGGGGGAATAACCTTGAGCGACCTGTTATCGATTTTGCTGTCAAGCCCGTAATATATGGGAAGAAGCCTGGTTGATTTATATTTTGGATAATCGGTGTACTTGAAGAGCCATAGCAGCATAAAAGAATAATGGTTCTCCCATTCTTCAATCTCCATGAAAAGTGCCTTTACCGGGAACTTTTCCTCCCGTTCGCTGCCGTAGATTGCGTGTTCACCGGCATCCAGATCATCCCACGAACGTGCGTAAAGAGAATTCCATGAGACAATAAGCAGTGCCAGTAGAGCCGGTAATAGTAGCGCACTTTTCATAATTTTCCCCTGTTCTTTTAAACGTGGAATGATGAATTATTTTACAGATAATATAATCAAGCAAAATATATGGAACAGGTTGCAAAACTCTCATAGTCGTGTGCCCGTGTGATTTTATTACCGCTTTAATAATAATAGCTGAAAATATTTGTAACTCTCTACTTATTTTTGTTTATTAATAACGTAATAGTAACAATTATTCTTTAAATTGTTTTCTGCGGTAATATGCTTGTTTAATTCTCTCCGCTGGCGAAAGCAGAGGCGGGAAAGAAAGAATCTTTTACTCTTCAATATGTTTAAGGAATTAACATTGTGTAATATTATTTCTTATGATTTCATTAATCGATTTTACCCAGGGGGGCCGGAAAATGGCAAAAAAATTTCTGATGCTAATTGTATTGTCACTGATTGCAGGTTGTTCTTCAGTTGCGGTTCCCGAGGGGATAGTAACAGTAGACGGTTTTGACCTTAACAGATACCTGGGCAAATGGTACGAGATCGCAAGGCTTGACCATTCATTTGAAAGGGGGCTTTCAAGGGTTTCTGCGGAATATTCACTGCGCGAAGATGGCAGTGTAAAGGTAATCAACCGTGGTTTTAAAGCAGAAAAAAATAAGTGGAATGAAATAGAGGGGAAGGCATATTTTACAGGTGACCCGCAGCGTGGTGAACTTAAGGTCTCATTCTTCGGACCTTTCTACGGTGCTTATAATATTATTGAACTCGATAAGGATGGATACGGTTATTCGCTTGTGTGCGGGCCGGACCGGTCATATCTCTGGATACTTGCAAGGCAGCCCGTTCTTGAACGACGGAACCTGCAGATGCTGGTCAACAAAGCAGACTCGCTCGGCTTCGATACCTCCAGGCTTATATTTGTTGAACACGGGGAGTAACACATGATAAAGAATGAATATGAAGTTGTAATACTGGGGCATGGGCCTGCAGGACTTCAGGCTGCCATACACGCAGGGAGGGCAAAGGTCTCTGTCCTTGTAATGGGGCATCCTGAAAAGAGCAGTATTTACAAGGCGCATATAGAGAACTACTGCTGCCTGTCCCACATAAGCGGAGGGGACCTTCTGAAGCAGGGACGGGAACAGACTCTTTCAGCCGGTGCTGATATTCTTGAAGAGGACGCGGTAGAGATTTCACACGACGGCGATTTCGTTACTGTAACAACTGAAAGCGGAACATCAATCAGGAGCAGGGCGGTAATAATAACAATAGGCGTTTCCAGGAACTCGCTTAATGTTCCCGGAGAAACCCGTCTTCGTGGCTACGGTGTAAGCTATTGTGTTGACTGTGACGCTAATTTTTTCAGGGGCAGGCCGGTGGTAATAACAGGTACGGGGAGCTCTGCTGTTTCAGGCGCACTTACCCTTGCGTCGTACACTGACACCGTTCACCTTGTTGCAGAAAAGATCGAGGTGGGCGATGCACTTTACAGGCAGCTTTCTGCCGGCAGTGTTATTGTACATGAAGGCAGAAAGATCGGTTCAATCGAAGGTGATCAGAATGTTGAGGGTGTGGTTCTGGATGACGGGACTAAAATTGTATCGGACGCAATATTTATTGAACTTGGAGCAAAGGGCGCAATGGAGCTTGCTGGATACATAGGTGTAGTCATGGACGATGACATGAAGCATATTGTCGTCAACAGGCAGCAGGAGACCAATGTACCGGGAATCTATGCTGCCGGGGATATATGCGGTCCGCCGTGGCAGATTGCAAAGGCTGTGGGCGAAGGATGCGTGGCAGGGCTTGAGGCTGCAAAGTATGCAAAAAGGTTCAGGCTTAAGGAAAAAGCTATCTGATTGAAGCGCTGTCGTAATTATTCTGGAGGCACAGCCAGAACTGGGGCGTGGTTCCGAAGAAGTCTGCGAGCCTGGCTGCGATTTCCTCGGTTATATTCCTGTTACCCTTTATCAGTTCATTGATCTCTTCAATGTTTATGCTGGTATCATTTGCGAGCCTTTCGCTGGAGATTTTCAACGGTAATAGGAATTCATCCAGTAGAATCTCCCCTGGATGGAATAGAGCTATATTTCTCGCTGTTGGTTTATGCAATTTGACCCTGTATCAGCTCTTTGTTTTTATGTTAAACAATATACAGTTAATGTGCAAAAAACAGGTAGTAATTGTTCCTATAGAACATTTCATCCTGCAAAATAGTTTAGGAATTAACTCTTAAAACTATTATTTTGATTTAGTCTCCGCCTTCGCTGACAAAGATTTAGCAAAATTTTTTATGTATTAATAAGACCTGAATTTATATTTTTTGCAAGCAAAATATTAAATTTTATAAAATATTATTTTAATCTTTTTCCGGGTTTAAGACAAAAAATAGTTTTAGCTCTCCGGTTATAGTGTGTTTTGGGGTCAGAGCAATTCCCGGAGGGTCAGAGCATGACCGATTCTTCTCTCTTTGATCTGTGACAGTTCGATAAGCTCACTGTATCGCTCTGTGTGAGAACTGTTAAGTTTTTAAGCCCCTTACGGGGGCAGCCGAAATGAGGTCAATACAGCAGTAAATGTTAATCGGCCGGGGGCGAAGACTCAAGGCTTCAGCCCGTACCATGCGTAATATAAATATCCCGGCACTACGGCCGCGCCTTATAAAAATATAATAATACTTGACGATACTAACGGTTACTGTTATTATTGATTAATGATACGATCATTCAGGTTAAAAGAGACTGAAAAAATGTGGAATGGTGAGTTCTCAAAGAAATTGCCAGCTGATATTCAGAAAATTATGAGACGAAAACTGAGAATGTTAAATAATTCAACTAACCTGAATGATTTAAGAATACCTCCGTCAAATAATCTTGAACCGCTAAGAGGAGATAGAAAGGGACAATATAGTATAAAAATCAATGATCAGTGGAGAATTTGTTTTGAATGGAAAGATGGTGATTCTTACAATGTTGAAATAGTTGATTATCATTAATTATTAAAAAGGGGAAATTATGAAAAGATTACCAAATATTCATCCAGGTGAAATTTTAGAGGAAGAATTTTTAAAACCATTAAATATTACTGCATATAGAATAGCAAAAGAGACAAAGATATCACAAACCAGAATTTCGGAAATAATAAATGGGAAAAGAGGAATCACCGCAGATACAGCTTTGCGTTTTAGTAAATTTTTTGGTAATTCACCGCAATTTTGGCTTGGTTTGCAAAATGATTTTGATCTTGAAAAAGAGATTCACTTAAAATCAAAAGTATTAAACAGCATTCATAATTTTAAAGAGTTAAATTTATCTCATGTATAAAACTCTCAGTACTTTCTTCTGTTCTTAAAAAGCCGGGAGGTTCACTGGAAAACCTGATATAAACAGATTGGACTGTGCCTTTGCGATTACCTTTTCATTTTTTGTGATTTCACCAACAGCGTGCAGTACGGTTTTACCCTCGCGGTAGATCCAGGCCTTAACCTGGACAATTTCACCGGCGCGCGCGGTGCCGAGATAATCTATTGAAAGATTCGTCGATAAAAACTGTTTTTCATAACCCAGAGTGGCACAGGCATAACCCATTGCGTCATCAAGGAGCGCGCTCTGGAATCCGCCGTGCAAGTAGCCCGTGGGATTGGTCATTTCGCGGGTTATGGTAATTTCAGTCTCATAGATGCCGCGTTCCACGCGGGTGAGGGTTCCCCCCATCCATTTTGAAAGGCAGGGCAGGGGAAATTCCTTCATGTCTTTGCCGATAAAAGATTGCATCAGTTTTATTATCTTTTCGGATAGTTCTTCGGAATATGCTTTTTTCCTTTTTTCCATTGTTCCCCCCTTTGCAAGGATCAAGTCAATTAAGCTGGTATAAAAATTCAGGAAATCTCAATGCAGTCAATGAGCTTTTGTTGGATTAAAACATAAAATTTCCATTTCTCACATGCGTTAGAAATGACAGACTCTGAGATAATGTTTTTTAACAAGTAAATATAATCTTGACTAAAATAATAAGGGGAACTATATTTTTACAAGCATCTGTGGGAAGTGAAGAATATGAAACTAATTGCGAGAATAACTCTTTTAACTGCCCTTATGCTCACATTACTGACATCGGGATGTGATGAATATCTGATCGAAGCTAATGATTATTACAATTTTACAATTATTGGAAATGGCGGATCTTTTCACGGCTCGTATAAGCTGGATGCGGAGAGTGTGGTTAATTTTATCAGTGAACCAAGCGGAAATTACTATGAAATCTTTGAGAAGAATCTAACTTCACCGGGGGTTATAACTATTACGGCTGATGCTGATAATAACAATGTTACATCTTTACGAATATATGTTTATCAGGGTTCAGAAGTTGTTGCTTCTTCAAGTAAGTATCAGGTTGACGCTGAAACAATAGGCCTGGAGCTTACACATACATTTAAACCTTCTGAAAAATGACTAAAATTAATCGCCATGCTGACATATTTTTTTGCAACATGTACGCCTGAATCCTGATTGACTTTCCCCTGCCTGTCTGAAATATTATGTCATATTATCTGCAGTTTTGGCCGTATCCTGCCGATATAATTATTATACCGGATTCCGGCTATTACAATTATGGATGCACCTGAATGAGCATTAAACGATCTCTCCTTTGTATGTATGTCGCGATTATTTTTACCTCCCCTTTTTCTGCGGCATACACTGCTGACAGGGATTTTGTCAGATTCGAATCGGCTAAGGAATACTTTCATAAAGGGATGATCTATTTTAATAATATGCAGTACCTTGCCGCGGCCGATTTTTTCAGAAAGGCGGTCGGGGAATACCCGGACTACTACAGCGCCAGGGACTATCTGGCAAGGTCGTATAAACTTTCAGGTTTCAGCGACAGCGCCCTGGCCGAACTGAATCGCGTAATGGAGATTGAACCGGACAATCTTGCGACTAAAAACAGGATCGAAAGTTTGCTGTATCGTAGATCTGGTAATAAAACAGGCGAGTTCGGAGCCTTTGTGCTGCAGGCATCATACGATTCGGACAGTATGAAAAGGTTCGGTTTTCCCGATGCTACTGACATGACCGTGGATGAGAACAGAAACCTGTACGTTGTGTCGTTCTCTACAACAAGGCTGGTAAAGATAGATCCCAATGGCAACGGCAAAGACATATTCAGGCCGGGAATAACCGGCTCGTTCTACGGTATAGATTACAGGGATAATATGCTGGCTGTTACAGATTTTAAACAGGACAGAGTCTTTATAATAAATACTTCGGGCAGGATACTCAGGCAATTCGGCGGCAGCGGTAATGCCGAGGGCCTGTTCCACGGGCCCGAAGGCGTATGTTTTGACAATAACGGCTTTGTATTTGTTGTGGATTCTGGAAACAGCAGGGTGCAGAAATTTGATCTTAATGGAAAGTTTATTTTAAGCTTCGGCAAGCGGGGCGAATACGAAGGGGAGTTTATTCATCCCGCGGATGTGGTATGCCTGAACAATATGCTCTACGTGACCGATGTTACGGCTGGTAAGGTCGCGGTTTACGACCTGTACGGGAATTATGTGAATGACCTTAAAATAGATGATGTTGTTTCACCAAGAGGCATAACCGCAAAGGGCAACCGGCTTATAATATCTGACCAGAAAAACGGCATCATAATCTATGACACTGTTACTGGCGCGAAATCTATTTTTAACTCGTGGGAGAATGACGGATCATTCCGCAGGGCTGTGAACTGCTTTATTGACCAGGATGGATTTTTTTACGCGCTCGATTCTGTTGTGAATACCATTTATATATTTTCGCCGGTTGAGAAAGTGTACACGAACCTTGAGATTGAGGTTACCAGTGTTGACGTCGCGAGCTTTCCGGTTGTGGCGTTTTACGTAAACGTTCGCGGCCGTGACGGCAGACCTGTGTACGGCCTGAGCAATGAGAACTTCACGCTGGTTGAGGACAATTCCGTCATAACAACACTTAGGAGCGATTACCTGAAAAACAGAAGATCAGGCGCCTCTATTGTTTTTGCGGTGGACAGGTCGGAATCCATGAGGAGAACCCATAAGGATCTTCCCTGGTTCGCGGACTTTATGCTCAAGAGTATGAGAAAAAATGATTCCATAGAGATACTTAATTATAATGACCAGGTATGGAAGGGGAGTGAATTTGACTGGAGCAGAAGAAGAACTCTTGATGCGCTGGGACGGGATGTTTACGGTGAAGGCAAAAAGACCGGCGCCGCGCTGTTCCAGGCAATTTCGGATGTCTCTTCAAGGCTTGACCGGCGGGCTGTTGTGCTTTTAACTGACGGAACAGTGACCGGAGATTCCTTCGTGCAGTATAGTCCCGATGTTATAATAGACTATGCCAGGGAACATTATATTCCCATATACATAATCTGCACAAAAAAGCCCGATGGGGAACTTTCCCGTATCGCCCAATCCACGGGCGGCCGCGTGATACTTCCGGGTGAAATTGACAGCCTTAGAAGACTCTATGCTGATATAAAGAATTCAAATGAATACCGCTATATACTGGTTTACAATACCTTTAAACTCCCTTCGTTCAGGGGCTGGTGGGCTGACGTGAAATTTGAGGTTAATTACAAGGGACAGACAGGAACAGAGTGGGGAGGTTATTTTGTACCATAACACCGATTCAATGTACAGGCCCAGGCTGGCAATGGTAGAGAGACTTCAGCAGAAGGGTATATCTTCGGGTTCGGTCCTTGAGGCCATGCTCAGGGTGCCGCGTCATCTTTTTGTTTCTGACGCGCTCTGTTACAGGGCTTATGACGATACATCCCTGCCCATAGGTTTCGGTCAGACGATTTCCACTCCATCGGTGGTAGCGTCAATGGTGCAGTCCCTTAAACTTACAGGTGACGAGAAGGTGCTTGAAATAGGTTCAGGTTCAGGTTACCAGGCCGCTCTTCTGGCCGAGCTATCCTCTTCTGTCACAGCAATGGAGAGAATCCCCGAACTCGCGGAGAGGTCCAGGTGTGTTCTTGGCGCCTTGGGCTATACTGTCAGGGTCATTACGGATGATGATTTTAATGTTATCGATTCGCTGTTTGACAGGATAATTGTGGCCGCGGGTGTAACGATTATGCCCTATGACCTTCTTGAAAAGCTTGAACCCGGCGGCATCCTGGTCATTCCCGTAAATGAGAACGGCAGCGGCCACAGGATAAAGCGTTTTGTACGCAAAAAAGATAATGATTATTTTGAAGAGGTAATAGGGATGGCTACCTTTGTTCCATACATAACTTCAGGGATGCCTGTATAATCAGTCGGTAAGTATTATTTTTGCTATCCAGTTCATTGCCTTGATCCGCTGTTTTTCACCACCCGCGTCATTACCGTCATCGGGATATACCTCGATAACCTTTTCGCACTGAAGCCTGTTAAACACGCCGAGTACGCATTCAGGCGGAGCAATGGTATCGTTAAGGCCCGAGACGAACATGGCCGGACACTGAAGTCTGTCCGCAAAGTTGTTAATGTCAAAGTATGAAAGGTTCTTCTTTATCTGTTGTTTGCGGCTCTTCTGAATGTTTATGATGTCGTTTATTTCGCGTGAGGCGTCGCTCTGAGAAATGTTCTGGCTAAGGGGCAGGTTGCAGAACAGGGGTGAGTCCATTACTATGGCTCCGACCCTGTTAGACGTGACCGCGGCAAAGAAACCCGCAGCGGCGCCGAAACCCTTGCCTGAAATACCCACCTTGTTGCAGTCCGCGAAACTTATAAGTCGCAGAAAATCTATAGACCTGTAAACATCAAGGTAGACCGACCGCGCGTAATATGTTTCGAGATCAATAATGTTTTCAATTATATAGCCGAGCGGCCGCTCCTCTTCGGGCGGCCTGTTTTCGACTATTTCATGGCCGCGCATAATAAGAAAAAGGTGCGCGACGTTTTCATTAAGGTGCCTTATGATGCTCTTGTCCATAAACCTGTTGTAGTCATGCAGGTGGATTATAACGCGAACCTTGCTTTTCTTTTTGGGCGCATAGAGCAGTCCCCTGATTCGTGCTTTAAGAAATCCGTTATATGAAATATCAAAAACTTTAAACTTTGCCGTGGCCTTTTTTGTGTTTTCACGCACTTCAGGTTCAATGGGTATCCTGCGTATCTCGGTAATTGATTTATCCCAGAACCTGTCGAAATCAGGCTCAGCGTCCATACTCGGGAGATTCATAAAATAATGGTCAAAGGATCTGATCGCCATGTTATTCGCCCCCGGATAGCCTGTGCAGATAGTAATAATTTGTACTGAAGAGCAGGTATATTACGGCAATTATAAGGGCGCACAGCGCAAGGATTAAAAAGAATAGCCCTATATTATAAAATGGCCGGCGGATAAGGTATATAGCTATATACTTTCTGTCATGCCCTTCTTTTTTAAGCCTTGATGATATTGAAATAAAAGGGTATATGAGTAAAAAGAGAATAAGCAGTGTAAATAGCAGCCTGATCAGATTGTTAAATGATGGAACATCATTTATGGCGAATATGGTAAGCGGGAAGACTATAATATCCATTATCAGTGTGCTTACTATGGCCGCGGCGATTATGAATCCTGTAATTGAGACAAGGTCCTTTACCCTGCTGCTGAAACTTTTTGAATCGAGTTTACTGTTCACGCTGATCCTCGTTGTCTTCGGCCGGTTCTTCAATCCCCCTGTAATCCTCTTCTTTGCTCTTCTCGATGATCCCTCTGTCTTCGAGGATTTTCCGGGCTGTTTTCCGCACGCTGTTACTTGGATCATGATCCATTTTATATTTTATAATGTCAATTGTTCTTTCGTCGTCAAAATCTTTCAAAAGCCTCAGCGCCTTCAGCCTTACATTGGCATTGTCGCTTCGCAGTGAATCCATAAGAAGCGGGATCGCGTCCTCATCCCCCATTTCCGCGAGCGCCGCGACTGAATGTATATAGAGGTCGTAATATTTTTTCCTCCTGGCGAACTGGTAGGAATTTATCTCGCTGATAACAGTTTTTATGTCAGGGGCCGCGGCTGTAATTTTAAGTTTCGCTATCGACTTAACCGCGTATGAACGCATAAGGATCTCCTGGTCTTCATCTTTGTATATTTCGAGCAGAAAATCCTTCTGTTCAGCCGAACCGTTATTACCTATGAAGAGCAGCAGCTTTTCTCTGGCCATCTTTGAGTTTTTTGAATCTTTTACAGCCTCAACTGCGAAGGGTACAATCTCGGGGGCGCCAAGGTCGCTAAGGGCTGTTATTGCCGCGTCGGTGAGATTTGAGTCTTTTGTAAGGTCCTGCTTTTTTATCAGTTCAATAAGCGCGGGTTTCGCCTCTGCGGTTTTAAGTCTTCCCGTGGCAAAACACGCGGCAATCCTTACGTCCTCAGATTCATCATTAAGCGCCTTTATGAGCGCGCCGGAGGCGCCTTCAGCCTTGAGGTCGCCTATTACGGTTATGGCTGTCTTACGGATCTCCATGTCCGAATCATTAGCGATAATATCTATCAGCAGGGCCGCGAGTTTTTTCTGAATATCCTTATCCTGGATATTGCGGATCTGGTTTATCGCGGTTTTGCGGTCCTTTTGAATGCCGAATTTAAGCGTTCTCTCTATATTTTTGGCTTTTTTGGTTTCATCCAGCTTTTTTGAGTCTTTCGCGGCCTTTTTTTTATCTTCAGGTTTGACTCCCTCTGTGCCCGTACCAGCAGTCTTATCATCTTTTTTGACTTCTGAAGCTGTATTGTTTTTATTATCCGTAGTGCTGTTCTGTGCATAGGCCCTGTCTGAAGCAAAAAGTATGAGTATGGCCATAAACATAGCTGAAAGATTTTTCAGGGATTGTATCATTTCTGCTGCTCCGGAAAAGGTATTTTAATCAGGTTTATGATTTTGTACAAAGATGCTGAATTATGTTTCAATTATCGACCTTAACCTCTATCAGGCAATCAGTTTTTTAGTTCAGACATGAAAGCTGACTGAAGGCATGATCAGGGAATTATTTTGAGAAAATTACATAACCAGGGCATGACGGACAGATGACGGCTATGAATTTCAACTAAAACAGGGGCATAGACAAAAGAAGAGCTGATAAAACTGTTCATAGGCTGAAACTCGTTGACAAAATAGTTAAGGAATTAACTTTGTCATATATTACAAATGATTGAATAAATATGAAGTTGTTACCCCGGTATTACAGGAGAGGTTGTTATGAGGCTTGATGATAATGCAATAAAAGAGGCAAAACGGTTCAGTATAACCTTTACAATAAAAACCGAATTTTTCGGCTATTTTGTGATGATACCGCTTCTGCTTATCTATTTTGTGGTAAACCTTGATATATCCATGTCCAACCTGGTTCTTCTGCTTAAAATTCTTATATTTGTGCTTCCCATATCAATGCTTACAACGCTGGTGTGGGATCAGCTTGAGATACTTCCTGTTCTAAGGTATTTTAAGTACCATATAGAGGGGCAGGATGTGCCCGGTGATGTGCACCAGGCTGCGATAAAGAGGTTTTTTAAGCTTCCTGTCATACATTCGATCGGTTCATTATGCAGATGGATAATCGGCCTGCTTATGGCATATATCCCCTTTACGCTTATGGCGGAACTGACCAGGGTTCAGAAAATAAATATATGGCTTACCATGGCGATTCTTCCGCCGCTGGGAATGATGCTCTTCTTTTTCCTTACAGAACGGATACTTCAGAAGTTCCTTAACTTGGGATTCTTTACTGAAAAAGAGGTCATGGGGCTGGCCATTCATGTCAGCTTTATGTTTAGACTTGTTGTAACTATCAGCGTGATCCTTATTCTTCCGGTAATCGCTGTTATGGGTTATTTTTTGCTTACCCTGGAAAAGGCGGGAGTGCAGGGAGAGATAGAACCGCTTAAACTGATTTTTATTATTCTATTCGGCATTATTGCCGCGGGGAGCCTTGTTTACGGGCTTGTTGGATCAATAAAGGACAAGGTCAGTCTGATCACGTTCTACCTTAAACGTATCGGCAGCGGCGATTTCTCCGGGGAAAGAAACCTTATGGCCATTGTTGACGAGCTTGCTAAAATAAACCATGATGTTTTCCACATGAAAGAGAACATTGCGAACATTATCAGGGATATACGTAATTATTCAACTCAACTTGAAGATTCAACTGATCAGATATCCAGAATAACTGAATCGTTCTCGTCGGACGCCCAGAACCAGGCGGCCACACTCGAAGAGATTACGGCCACCATAGAGGAGGTTTCGGCGAGCATGGACAATATTTCGGGGAACGCAAGGATGCAGGTCAATGATCTGGACCGCCTTATGAAAATGATGGACGAGCTTACCGATGCCGCGAAAGAGATTAATACGAAAACTTCAGGAGCGGTGAACCTTACTGAAGAGATTTCGGCACAGGCGGGCAGCGGAGAAGAATCACTCTCGCGAATGAAGAGCAGTATCGGTAAAATCGTTGACCGTTCAAAACAGATGAGTTCCATAATAAGCATTATTAACGATATCTCTGACAAAATTAACCTGCTCAGCCTTAACGCCGCGATCGAGGCTGCGCGGGCCGGAGACGCGGGGCGTGGTTTTGCCGTTGTTGCCGACGAAATTTCCAAACTCGCAGACACAACCGCTTCAAGTGTTAAAGAGATAGGGTCGCTTATAGCCGCAAGTGAAACCGAGATTGAATACGGCCTTGTGATTGTAAAAGATGTTGTTGATAAAATAAGCAACATAACAGCCGGTGTGAGCGAAATAAACAGCATGATGGAGGGGATTTCCAGGTTCATGAATGTTCATATAGAGTCGAATGAAAGGCTCAATCTTGACATCAACGGCGTGCTGGTTAAATCCGGCGAAATTGAACTTTCAATAACAGAACAGAAAACAGCCATGGCCGATGTGGTTCAATCGGTAAACAGCATAAACGAGCTTACACAGAGTATCAGCCTGGGCTCGGGTGATATTGCCGCTAACACAAAGAACACCCTGCAGATGGCAAATACCCTTCGCGCCAGTGTTGAGTCTTTTATAATTGAATAATCTACGCGGTGTTCCTCGCAGGGCACAAGCAAGGAGGCGCTTATGTCAATGGTCAAAATGACTCGTATTATCCTGAGTGTTTTTTTAGTTGTTATCCTGCTACTCTTAATCACAACCACCTTTTTAATTTTCAGGATTAATGAAGAACGTCGGGCCCATGAACAACTTTTAGAATATAACTTTATCGCCGAAAAACTCATGGAGGCCTCGGATTTTTTGACTAACGAGGCCAGGGCCTATGTCCAATTTGGCGACAAGAAACACTTTGATGCTTACTGGAGAGAGGTCAACACGACCAAAACCCGTGAAAGACAAATTGAACGTCTGAAAGAGTTAAAGACTCCTCAGGAATACCTTGATCTCCTCCAGTCTGCTCTAAACGAGTCCAACGCCCTGGTCATCTTAGAAGACGAAGCCATGAAGGCCGTGGCCGTTGGCGACTTTAAAAAGGGCAGGGAACTCATGTTTGGAGAGGACTATAAAGTCGCCAAGGGTAAGATTCGGGGCTTTACCCTGGAATTCAGACAGGCAGTGACCACCTTTTCTGTAAACATTGTCGAACAAAATGAACGCCATGTCCAGATTGGCATCTACGGCTTAGTCTTTATGCTCCTGGTTCTGACTGCACTGATTACTTTTACCCTTATTCTCTTCAGGCGGCGGATTTTCGCTCTGAGCCATCTAAGCGAACGCATGTATTCCCTGTCCAGCGCCGGGGGTGACCTCACCCTGAGATTAAAAGCTTCAGGTAATGATGAGATCGCCGATATTACGACCTCGTTTAATAACTTTGTCAACGCCCTCCAGGGAATTGTTAAGCAGGTAGCCAGCGGAGCAGAAAACGTTTTTAGCTCTGTTAAATCTTTAGAAGAGGCCACTAACATCAGTGAACATGCCGGGAAAGAGTTAACCAGAGCGGTTGAAGAAATCAGAGACGGCGCTTCAAATCAGGCTCAAAATATTGAATCTGGTGTCGCCATTATGAGCCAGCTCAATTCGGCCATAAATCAGCAAGCCCAGGTCTTTACTACCTTAGAAGAAAAGACCAGAGCGGTTGCTGCCCTCATTGAAGACGGCTTCCATGCTATTGAAAGCCTTAACCAGAAATCCATTGAAAACTTAAACATCTCAAAGGCTGTCCAGGCCCTTATGACCGAGACCGAGCGATCCACCAAACAAATCGACGAGGCCAGCGCCCTCATCCAGGGCATTTCTGACCAGACCAACCTTCTGGCCCTGAATGCCTCAATCGAAGCGGCCCGGGCAGGTGAGGCCGGCCGGGGCTTTGCAGTCGTCGCCCAGGAAATCGGCAAACTGGCCGAAGATTCCAACACCAATGCCAACTATATTTCAACGATAATTCGCGAGCTGGTCAATAACATTGCCAGGACCATTGAAAACATCAGAGACTCTGAACGCATTGCAAGCGCCCAGCGGGAAGAAACCGTCATTGTCCGGGACAAATTTGAAGGCATCCAGAGTGAAGTCCTCCACTTTGGCGACATGGTGACTGACCTGGGCAAGTCTAATCGGGGCGTTGTCATCCATAACCAGTCGGTATCCGACACCTTAACCAATCTATCAGCCGTTTCTGAAGAGAATGCAGCGCTGACCGAGGAGTCTTCGGCTTCAACTGAGCAACTGGCCGATTCTATTTCTGAAATCGCCAACACCACCCAGAGCGTTGCCCGGGATGCGCAAAATGTCCTGGCTGCCGTCAGGCAGTTTACATATTAAATATTAAGGCCCCTTAAAAGGGGCTTTGAGGCGGTAATTCATTTTACGCCCCCGGCTGAAGAAACTTTTTTTATACTCATTAACTACATGCCAGCTACCCCCGGAAGGGGTTTAGAAACTTATGCCCCCGGCGAGTGAACATAGATTTTTTTCCTGTTCTTTATACGCCACATTCAAACGCTTATCCGTCCTCCTGCCTGCGTTTGAAACTAAAACATCCTGTTTGTCGCCCTAAGGGGGTCTATGAACAATGCAGGTAGTACAGCAGTAAATGTTAATCGGCTGGGGGCCGAAAAAATAAAAATTTTAAGCGTAATGCACACTTGAAAGGGGGTTTTGCAGTCAGGTAAAAAAAAGGCTTGACCTTCGGCAGTCCGCGATGAATCACACTACGGTATTGAGGAACTGTTTCCCGGGAAGGGATGAAGTTCCTGTATATTGAAATATTTGTATCACATAATTTATATCAAAAAATGGCTTGGATTTATTTAATCATAGGCGGAATTTTTGAAACGCTTTTTGCTTTCAGTTTAGGAAAGATCTCCGCGACTTCCGGCAAGGAAATGTTTCTCTGGATTTCGGTTTTTGTGGCAGCGGTCAGTTTGTCAATGTATTTTCTTTACAAAGCAATTGATATGGGGTTAGGTATCGGCGTCTCTTATGCGGTTTGGGGAGCTATTGGCGCGGCAGGAGCTGTATTGGCCGGCATATTTTTGCTTAATGAGCCCATATCTTTCTGGAAGATTTTTTTTCTAGCTATGCTGATAATTTCTGTGGTGGGACTGAATCTGAGTTATAATAATGGATAAACAGGTACTTATAGCTTTTTCGCTCACTCTTTTCGCCGGGCTTTCTACCGGGATAGGCAGCGCTATCGCCTTTTTTGCCAGACGCACCAACACACTTTTTTTGTCGGTTTCGTTGGGGTTTTCGGCAGGTGTGATGATTTATGTGTCGTTTGTGGAACTGCTAACCGATGCCATCAACACGCTAAGCGCCCTGCATGGCGGCAATATGGGGCGGCTCTACGCGGTGTTGGCTTTTTTCGGGGGCATTTTACTGATTATGATAATAGACAGCTTAGTGCCGAAAGAAGATAATCCGCACGAAATAAAAGGCGTGGAAGAGATTGCCCATATCGCTCAATCGCGGCCCGGTGGCGGCACACCATACAACAGCAAGCTGCTGCGTACGGGATTGGTTATGGCATTGGTGGTGGCTATTCACAATTTCCCCGAAGGAATGGTTACATTTCTGGCCGCGCTGAAAGATGTGAACATCGCAATTACCATTGCCGTGGCTATAGCCATACACAATATTCCCGAAGGCATTGCCGTGTCGGTGCCGGTTTATTATGCCACGGGAAACCGCAAACTCGCCTTCTGGTTGTCCTTTCTTTCAGGACTGTCCGAGCCGATTGGAGCTTTGATTGGTTATCTGATTTTAGCCCCCTATCTCAACGATAATATGTTCGGACTGATGTTTGCCGCCATTGCCGGCATTATGGTCTTTATTTCGCTGGATGAGTTGCTGCCTGCCGCCGAAAAGTACGGCAAGCATCATCACGCTATTTATGGCCTGGTAGCGGGTATGGCGGTAATGGCCTTTAGTTTGTTGTTGCTGAAGTAAGGTAAGCGTCATCTTGTATTATTTTGCTCCCCTTGTTTCGAGCGCGTTTATAATATATGATACAGCCCTGTTATAGTTCATGTTCAGTCCCGCAGCTTCACCTGTTTCGGCAATTTTAATGTTAATGCTCTCTATTTCGGTCTTCCTGCCTGCTTCAATATCCTGGAGCATTGAGCATATATTTGTCGTTGTCTTTCTGCAGACAGTACGCGTCTCTTCGATGATTTTATCAGGATCAAAGGCGTGTCCCGCCGATTGCGCGGCCAGTACAGCCTCCTCTAATATTAATTTCTGCAGTTCAAGGGCGTATGGATTATTTAGTATGCCGCCGTTCCTGATTTTTAGTATGGACGCGACGGGATTTATGCCGGCATTGATCAGAGCCTTCTTCCAGACTGCCATATCAGGATTATCGGTTACAGATACTGAACATCCCGCGGCTTCGAGTAGTTCCCTGATCTTATGGGCCGCGGCCGTTGATCTGCCCCCTATATTAACCGTACCCGCTCCGCCGAAAACTACCTCAGACGGTGATCTTTTTGCCGCGCCATAAGTAGTTGTACCGTAAACAATCTGTTCTACGGGGAAGAATTCCTTTAATACCTCGTAATTGCCCAGGCCGTTCTGAAGCGATACAATGATGGCATCCTTTCTGATGGCGCCCGCGATGTCTGCTGCTGCCGCGCGCGTTGAGTAGCTCTTAACAAAAATAAATATCGCGTCAGCGTCTGACAGTATTGATGGCTTGCCTGAAATTACGGGGTGGTAAACAGATTCTCCCTCCGGGCCGATTATTTTTAAGTCTGTTCCTATGCTCTCAACACTCTCCGGGGAAATTTCGTAAAGGGCTGTATCTATTCCGCTCCTTAAAAAAAACGAGGCAAAGAGTGACCCTAATGAACCTGCGCCTGCTATCCCTGTTTTCATAATTCCCCCTGTTAAGTTTAATTATACTTTGATTTTTATTTATAGATTTATGAGCTTTGCTAATATTAAAGTATTTGCATCTCCGGATGTTGACAACCATAATGGCAAAAATATTTGGAGCAATTTAGCAGCTCAATACTATCCTGACTACATAATGACGCAACCGGGATAAACGAAAGATTTTCATGTGGAACTCAGGCAGTCATCCTTATGTAGCCCTGAGTGCAGCCTGCCTGAGAATTACTTGACAAATATCTAGAACGAACTCTATATGCAAAAAATATGTAAATCTGCATATTATTTGTTTTGTTTTATCTCGGGATCAATAATCTGGAATCGTCTGATCTTTGAATTTCTTTAATTTTACTGCTTAATAGCCTATTCAGGCATTTAAGTTCCGGAATAACCATATATCCTGATAAACATTTTATTAACATTTAAATGAGGCTTTATTGAAAAACGGTTTTTTACATAGTATAATTATATGTATATTGTCAATATATTCTGCCGGATGCGGGGGGGATTTAACCACAGTAACAAGGCCTCTTCTTGGCACTGCTGTTACCATAACCCTTGTTGATGATTCCGGCAACAGGGAAGCTATTTTAAGCGAAGCATTCGGCGAGATCGAAAAGGTTCAGGCTGAACTGAGTATTTATGATCCCGACTCGGAGTTAAGCAGACTTAACCGGTCTGCTGCTTATGGCGGGTTCAGGGCAGGGGATGATCTCGTTAAACTTATAGAGCTGTCCATCAATTTTTCACAGATGACAGAAGGGGCATTCGACATTACATTCGCGTCAGCAGGCAAACTGTGGGATTTTTCCAGCGATGTATTTAATCCACCCGATAGGGCTGCTGTTGAACGTGTACTGCCCCTGATATCGTATAAAAACATTTTTGTTGACAGAAGATCAGGTACTGTAAAATTTTTAAAAGATGGAACTAAGATAGGGCTTGGCGGAATTGCCAAAGGTTATGCAGTAAGCAGGGCTGTTAAGGCCCTTCGCTCGCGTAATGTTCCGGGGGCAATAGTTGCCTGCGCGGGGGATATTCAGGTTATTGGGAACAACAGAGGCAGGCCCTGGAGAGCAGCTATAAAGGATCCTCGCGGTGATTCCGTAATAGGCACAGTCAATATGTCTGACGGCGACGCGGTCTCAACAAGCGGCGATTATGAGCGGTTCAGGATTGTAAACGGAATAAGGTACCATCATATTATAGATCCTTCAACCGGTTATCCGGCAGATTCCGGGCTGATTTCAGTTACGGTTTTCAGCAGCGACCCTGTAATGTGCGACGCCCTGGCCACTGCGTTTTTTGTACTCGGGGCAGACAGGACTAAGCGGCTGCTGAAGGATTTGAATAGTTTAATGGCGGTGCTTGTGGAATCAGACATGAAGGTTCATGCCTCCGCGGGTTTAAAGGGCAGAATCGCTTTCAGAAATGACCTTGTGGTGGAATATTTTTAAGGTTTAGCAGAAACGGTGCCTGTTACGCGAATACAACAAAAGGAAAAATTTATGCATAACGATATAGTGCCGCAGGGTGATATTCAGGAGGGTTTTATAATAAACCTCCAGGGGGATCTTGCAAAGATACGCGTTGCTCCAAATGCGGACTGCGATAATTGCGGCGTATGCGACATCAAGCACATGGAACTCTTGGCTTATAATGCGGTGAACGCGAGGCCGGGACAAAAGGTCCGGTTCACCATGGCAAATGACGGCATGGTGAAAATAGCATTTATGATATTCGGGCTTCCGCTGCTGGCAGTATTAGCAGGTTTATATGCGGGGTCTCTTGCGGCAGCAGCGTTAAACCTTAACCAGGCTGCCCTTATGACTGCGGGTGTTGTAATTTTTCTTGCAGCGACGGTAGCAATCATATATTTTTATGATAAGAAGTACAGGCTCAGCAAGTCTAATTTTCCTCAAATTATAGAAGTAATTAATTAAATGAGGTTTATATGCTCAGAAGAAGAAGAAAAATAAAAGGCGGAGTACATCCGCGCTACGAGAAAAAAAGCACCAAGAACAAGAAGATTGCATTTCCTCCTCTGCCCGAAAAACTTTTTGTTCCCATTCTCCAGCACATAGGACAGCCCTCTGTGCCTGTGGTAAAGGCGGGTGACGAGGTTAAAAAGGGGCAGCTTATAGCTGAATCTGCAGACGGAAGGGGCGCCCCGGTACACAGCCCCACATCGGGTAAAGTGACTGAAATAGGGGATTATCCCCATCCCCTTTACGGCAAATCGCCATGCGTGGTAATCGAGTCTGACGGACTTGACCAGTGGCAGGAAGGTCTTCTTACAGACAGGAGTTGGGAGGTCCTTTCGGTATCAGAAATGATCGATATTATTTTTAAAAACGGCATTGTGGGTATGGGTGGAGCCGCTTTCCCCACGCACATAAAGCTTTCGCCTCCAAAGGACAAAAAAATCGATACGCTTATAGTTAACGCGGCTGAATGTGAGCCATACCTTACATCGGACTACAGAACCATGATTGAATATGCTGACGATGTAATCAAGGGGGCTCTCATCGTAATGAAAATCCTTGGCGCGCAGAAGGGTTATATCGGAATTGAGACCAACAAGCCCAAAGCAATCTCCATTATGAAAGAAAAATGCAAAGGCAAAAGGATCGAAGTGGTTGAACTCGCAACAAAGTACCCGCAGGGCGCCGAAAAGATGATGATCAAGGCGATCCTTAATAAAGAGGTTCCTTCGGGGAGACTTCCCATGGATGTGGGATGTGTGGTACAGAACGTGGGTTCACTCAAGGCAGTTGCCGATGCGGTCGAAAAAAATATTCCGCTTATTGAAAGGGTTGTTACGGTTGCCGGGCATACGGTAAAAAAACCGGTAAATGTTATGGCAAAGGTGGGCACGCCATTTGCCAGACTCTTCGAGTTCTGCGGCGGATTCGAAAGAGCCAATGACAAGGTCATCATGGGGGGGCCCATGATGGGCGTGGCCCAGGTAAGCCTTGACGCGGTTGTCGTAAAGGCCACTTCCGGTATAGTATCAATCGCTGACAATGAGTCCGATCTTAAAGAGGAACTTGCATGTATCAGGTGCGGCAGGTGTATTGATGTATGTACTATGAGGCTTCTGCCGAATGTTCTCAGCATACTCAGCGAAAAGGGGCAGCATCAGACTGCCCAGACCGACTATAACCTGATGGACTGTGTTGAATGCGGCTGCTGCTATTACGTCTGTCCCTCAAGAAGAAACATTGTTCATTATATAAGGCAGTCCAAGGCAAAAAATGCGATGCTCAGGAATGCAATAAAAACAGGGAGTAAATGATGGAGACTAAAGGAACAACAGCCAACATCCAGAAACCGGAAAAATTAGTAATAACTTCCTCTCCCCATGTTCACAACAGGGAAAGTGTTACAAAGATCATGTGGATAGTAAATCTTACACTGCTTCCGGCTGCAATATTTTCAGTAATAAATTTCGGCCTTCCGGCGCTTATTACAATGTTGCTGTGTATAGCAGGATCAGTTGCGTGCGAGGCCGCCATACAGCACTGGCGCAAGGTGAAAGTAACGGTAAGCGACGGCAGCGCTGTCCTTACCGGACTTCTTCTGGCTATGTGCCTTCCTGCGGGAATAGCATGGTACATACCTTTGATAGCTTCAGTTGCCGCTATCGGAATTGCAAAGCAGACAATGGGCGGGCTGGGGCACAACGTGTTCAACCCGGCTCATATAGGAAGAGCCTTTGTCATGGCCAGCTATCCGGTTGCAATGACTACGTGGGCTGTATCCAGGCTAGGCAACAGCGCTGATTTTTCAGGGGCAATATCCAGGGTCGCAAGCTTTGACGTTGTTACAGGCGCGACTCCTCTTGGAATACTTAAACAGCAGGGCTACCAGGCGCTTGTTGATTCATTCGGAGGGCAGGCTGCCATGTACAAGGCACTGTTCATTGGCAATACCGGCGGAAGTCTTGGCGAGACATCGGCAATTCTGCTTATACTCGGCGGACTTGTACTGATTATTAAAAAGTATATCAAATGGCAGGTCCCGCTTGTAATGATCGGAACTGTTGCGCTTTTTACATGGATATTCGGAGGCAGGGTCGATGGCAAGCTGGTTTATTTTACGGGTGACCCGCTGCTCCATATACTTTCAGGCGGCCTTATTATCGGAGCCTTCTTCATGGCGACAGACATGGTTACAACACCGCTTACAACCCGGGGCCAGATTCTCTTCGCATTCGGCTGCGGATTGATCACGGTGCTCATAAGACTCTACGGCGGTTACCCTGAAGGAGTATGCTACTCAATCCTGTTGATGAATGCGGTAACTCCGCTTATTGACAGGTATGTATTCCCGAAAAAATTCGGTTCCCTCCCGGAACCTGTTACAAGGAGTTAATAATGTCACATACAGATCATAACAATAACAGTATGTTTAAAATAACTCTTAACCTTACAATGGCAGCTTTTCTTTCCGGGCTTATTATAGGCGTGGTGTTCTTTTTTACTTATGAAAAAGCAGAGGAACAGAAGAGACTTCAAAAGGAACTCTCCATGAAAGAACTTGTTCCTGATGCCGCCAGATTTGTGCCCATCGAAGGCAAGCAGGAATGGTTCAGGGCTGAAAAAGATGATAAAATTTCGGCGTATCTGCTGTCCGCTGAACAGAAGGGATTTGAAGGCATCATAAAAATGTTTGTTGCCGTAACTCCTGATAAAAAAGTCATAGGTTACAAGGTCCTTTCACACAAAGAGACACCCGGGCTTGGCGATGTGGCATTCAAGCCGAAATTCGCTTCACAGTTTACCGGCAAGGGAATCGAAAACATGGAGCTGGTTAAGATTCAGGAAGAGGGCAAAATACTGGCAATTACAGGTGCAACTATCACTTCACGCGCAGTGACTGCTGCTGTTAAGCATGCACTGGTCGAGGTTGACGCTTATCTTGCGCAGGATGACACTGACGTTCACACTGAAACTAAAAATGAGCATAAATAAGGGGTCAGCATGAATCTATGGAAAGAATTTACTAAAGGTATTGTCGCGGAAAATCCTATCTTCCGCCTTGCATTAAGTCTGTGCCCGGCGCTTGCTGTTACCTCAAATGTATATAACGCGCTCGGCATGGGAATAACAGTTTTGTTTGTTATTACCTGCAATAACATGGTAGTATCAGTCTTCAGGAATGTTATACATCCAAAGGTCAGGGTGCCCGTATATATTATGTCGATTGCTACTATTGTTACAGTGGCAATGCTGGTACTTGAGGCATACATTCCGGTCCTGTTCAAAGAGCTTGGCATATACCTTCCTCTTGTCGTGGTATTTGCAATAATTCTGGCAAGGGCTGAAGTATTTGCGGCCAAGAACAGTGTCATTCCATCCATGGTTGACGGTCTTGGCATGGGAGTCGGTTTTACCTTCGGCATGGTAACAATAGGCGCCATCAGGGAGATTGCGGGTAACGGATCGTTTCTGGGATACCAGATTTTGGGGAGTTGGTACCATCCTCCGCTCATAATCATTCTCGCTCCTGGAGGGTTCATCGTAATAGGATTTATTATAGGTGTGATGAACCTTATGGAAAAACGTAAAAAAGATAAATCTGAAAAGGCTGAAATGGCAGCAGGAGGCATGGTATGACAGAATATTTTCTGCTTTTTATGAGCGCGGCGATTGTCAATAACTTTGTGTTGACCCGCTATCTTGGTCTCTGCATATTTTTCGGAGTTTCCAAAAACTATCGCGCGTCGACAAGTATGGGGCTTGCTATTATTTCGATCATCACACTGAGTTCCATGCTGACATGGGTCATAGAGCATTTTATATTATTACCTCTTGGCCTGTATTTTCTTAAAACAATAGTTTTTGTCGTGGTAATCGCAGTTTTTGTACAGATGCTTGAAATGGTCATAAAAAAGTTTATGCCTACGTTATATAACGTCTGGGGAATTTACCTTCTGCTGGTTGCGACAAACTGTGTAATCCTCGGTGTCCCGCTTATCAACTCCGAGGCAAATTTTACTTTTATTAAAAGTACTGTCAATGCGCTCGGTTCAGGTACGGGATTTGCAATTGCTCTGATTCTGTTTGCAAGCCTCAGGGAAAAGCTGCAGCTTTCCGATGTGCCCAAATCCCTTGACGGTCTGCCGATAGCCTTTATCCTGGCAGGTATGCTTGCTCTTGCTTTCCAGGGATTTAACGGCATGATACCGCTATAATGTGATTAAGGAGAGATTATGTTACTACAAACAGCAATATATGCAGTTCTTGCCATGATCGGCCTGGGGTTGATTTTCGGATTCTTTATTTCATTCGCGAACAGAAAATGGGCTGTTGAGGTTGATCCGAGAATACATGAAGTTGATGAAGTGCTTCCCAAAGGACAGTGCGGCGGATGCGGTTACCCCGGATGCCTGGCTTACGCCGAAGCAGTTGTAACCAATCCCGATGTTCCGCCAAACCTGTGCGCCCCCGGCAAAGAGGCTGTTGCCCTAAAAGTCGCGGAGATTACAGGTAAAAAAGCCGCAGCGCTTGAAACCAAGATAGCTTTTGTCCGCTGTTCCGGCACTTACGGCAAGGCTATCAGAACAGGCGTCTATAAAGGGGTCAGGGACTGTGTTTCTGCGAATATACTTGTGGGCGGCGATAAGGGATGTACCTACGGATGCCTTGGCTACGGCACGTGCGTTAAGGTATGTATGTTCGATGCATTAAAGATGAGTCCTGAAGGAATTCCCGTAGTCAATCCTGACAAATGCACCGGTTGCGGGAAATGTATAACCGTATGCCCCAGGAATATTATAACACTCGTTAAGCCTGAAATTATGGTTAAGGTAAACTGTAATTCACATGACAAAGGGGCAATAGTACGAAAGCATTGCCAGGCGGGATGTATAGGCTGCGGAATGTGTGTCAAGTCATGTCCCTATGGCGCGATCGTTGTTGATAATTTCCTGCCGATAGTTGACTATAATATATGTCTGGAAAAGTGTTCAGACCCGACTTGTATCGTCAAGTGCCCCACAAAGGTTCTGAGACCCGCGATTTGGGGTACTGTGCCCGGTTTTGAATTGCAAGAGGAGAAGGTCTGATTTTCAGACCTTCTTTTTTTTCAGCTTAACTTTTTGATTCAGTCACTCCAGAGCCCTCGTTTCGCTGCCCTGGCCTCTCTGTATGCTCTGTATAAGCGGTCCCTGTACTTTACATTCGGCGGTACAGTAAGTGGTACAGCGTAGCCCGCGGCTACTATCAGTTCGTTCAGCATTCTGCCGTCAGAAAGATATACGTATGCCAGCGTGCGGCCGTGACGGTCATGCTGCCGCAGGTCATATTCCAGTGTAACTGTTGCTCCCTTGCGCAGTATGGATTTAAGATAATTCGTAGAGCGTTTCCCCTGGGCTACTATTGTCCGTATGTCATCGCCCGTACGGTTTGAATCACGTTTTACCTTGCTATTAGTGACCTTTTCCGGAGCGTCTATGCCGATAAGGCGTACCCTCAGAATTTTGCCTTTTGAATTTACGTGGATGGTGTCACCATCTACTATTTTTGTTACCGTGGCTCTCATTTCTGTGGCCTGGGCCGTAACTGCGGTCAACAGTATAAGGACATACACGTATCTTTTAAGCATTATTCAGTTTCCCCCGGGCCGGTTAAATGCGTTCGGGACTTTGTCTTATTTAATCCCGCGTGTTCATAAGTATAATGGCAAAATTAATTGAGTCAATTGTTTTTTACTGTTCCCTTTATCGCAGTCGTGGAGCTTTATTAAAAATTATTCTTGAATACGACAATATACCTGATTATTTTTATTCACCGTTGTCCTAAATGATTTAAAAGCTCAGAACCAATCATAGTACCGGATTACTCCCGGATAATCCTTTGACTTATAACTGAGGAAAATCCGATAATAACTAATACAGGAGGCCGTAAAACATGGGAGATAATAAAATATTTCAGAGTTCTTACAACAGTACAGACGGGATTTTAACAGGCACTGTGCTTCTTAAAAGCGTGGACAAAGATGATTCAAAAAAAATATTTGAACTCATGTCTCAGGGAATTAATGAAAATGCTTCTTATACCGATTACATACTCGATACCAGGAATGTTACGGATATAAAGCTTGAATCTTTCGGTTACCTTATGAAAGCACAGAGTATTGTAAAGAAAACAGCAGGATACATGGTTCTTGTTGTGACAGATGAAAGTTTGCAAAAGTTTATGGTAATCTATCCCGAAATGTTCGATTATTACGCGGTTTTCTTTAACACAGAAGATGCCAGAAAATTTATAATTTCAAAAAGATAACAATAGATAATAGCCGTGAACAATCTTTTCCCGTCGGAATGAAAGCGCTTAATTCTGAATTTCCCAAATAATATGTGGACGCTGACAAATTGAAAACTTTTTATGATATCAGGATCGTGCTTTTCAGGGAAGAGGATTTGCGCTACAGGCTTGCTTCCAGGATTGTTGACAAAATATCTCTATCCGGCGCAAAAACTGTACTTTATAAAGATGAAGAGGAACTCGGAAGATATATTGAAACATTCAGAAATATTTATGATTCCAAAGAAATTCTTATTCTTAAAGAATTTCCTGGAAGAAAATTCCAGAAATGCCCCGGTTCCACGGGTGTTATATGCTGCAACTATTATCTGTTGAATACATGTTTTAACTGCCTTTATGATTGCACATATTGTTTTCTTAACAGTTACCTTAATTCCTATGGCATAACCCAGTTTATCAACCTTGATGAACTGCACGAATCGATTTTTGAGTTTACGTCCAATGCTTCGCGAATGTTCAGGATTGGAACCGGTGAATTTACAGATTCACTTATGATGGATGAAATAACCGGCATCGCTGAAAGTCTTATAAGCAGGATTGCGCAGTACCGTAATATTTTTCTTGAATTCAAGACCAAATCAGATCGCGTAGACCATCTTCTCCCGATAAAAGAAAAAGGGAGTACAGTACTCGCGTGGACACTCAATACACCGGTTAATATAAGCAGATATGAAAAAGATACGGCTTCGCTGGATGCACGCCTGAATGCTGCGGCGAAAGCTGGTGACGCGGGATTCTATCTGGCATTCCATTTTGATCCGATTATAATTTATAACGGTTTTTTAAACGATTACGATTCGGTTCTGAACAAACTTTCCGAAAAGATTGACCCCGGAAAAGTTGTATGGGTTTCACTGGGCTGCTTCAGGTATTCTCCCGGTTTTAAGGATATTATAAAACATAAATACCGGGATAGTGTTTTAACATGCGAAGAGATGTTTCCCGGCGTGGATGGGAAATACAGATATCTTAAAAAAAGAAGAATTGAAATATATAGTTTTTTTTATAAAAAGCTGCAAACTCTTTTCCCGTCGGCATATATCTATTTCTGCATGGAAAGCTCCGATGTCTGGTATTCAGTTACCGGGATTGATTTTGCATCTTCGGATGAACTTGAAGCTGCCATGGGGCATTCGCTGAAATCAAATTTTTTATAATTCTCAGTGGTTAAATCCATCCGATATTGATTGACCTTAAACCCGTAAAATGAATATTTGTAAACAGTCACTATCATGAAAAAATGTTGCGTTTTTGATGATAAATATTTTTTATAAATTCCGGAGAAAAAATTGCAAAACGCTGACTCTAAGGAAATCCAGAAAGAACTCTCTCTGCTCCAGGAAAAAACATCTGAACTCTGGAATGCAATCGGTATCGACAAACTCAGGAAAAAACTCGCAGAGCTTGAGTCAGACATTCAAAAAAATGAAGTATGGAGTGTCAAGGAAAGGTTCGCCGGAATTAATCAGGAAATCAGCAGGTTAAAACGCAAAATCGATCCCTGGATGAAACTTAAAAACGATACCGACGAAGCGCTTGCCCTGCTTGAAATGGCAGAAGCAGAGGGTGATGAGGCTATTATAAATGAAGTTGCCTCAATAGTAAAACATCTATCCGTTATTTTTGATGAGCTCGAAACCAGAGAACTTCTTTCAGAGGATGATGATGTCAGGGATGCTTTTGTTTCCATACATCCGGGAGCAGGCGGGACTGAATCACAGGATTGGGCCAGCATGTTGTTGCGGATGTATACCCGCTGGGCTGAAAAAAACGGGTTTATCGTTGAGATCATTGATTATACGCATGGTGATGAGGCGGGTATTAAAAGCGCGACTATTCTGATAAAGGGTGAGTATGCCTATGGACTGCTAAAGGGAGAAACTGGCGTTCACAGGCTGGTCAGGATATCCCCCTTTGATGCAAATAAACGCAGGCATACATCATTCTCGTCTGTTGAAATAATGCCGGACATAGAAGAGGTTGTACCGGTTGAAATAAATGAAAATGACCTTAAAATAGACACTTACAGGGCTTCCGGTGCTGGCGGTCAGCATGTTAACAAAACTGATTCTGCTGTACGAATAACTCATTTACCAACGGGTATTGTTGTTCAGTGTCAGAATGAAAGATCCCAGCATAAAAACCGGGCCTTTGCCATGAAAGTGCTCAAGGCACGGATTTACGAAATTCATAAACAGGAACAGAATGATAAAAAAACACTTTTTGCCGGTGAAAAAAAAGAAATCTCATGGGGCAATCAACTGCGTTCTTATGTCTTTCAGCCCTATACTCTGGTTAAAGATCACAGAACCGGTGAGGAAACAGGTTCTATTGAATATGTTTTTGATGGTGAACTGAACCGTTTTTTATACGCTTATCTGAAAAGTATTAAGCAGGCGTAGCAATAAATATTTTTTCTCTGATTTGACTGTATATTTTAAGGTATAACAGCTTAAATAATTTAAACCTCAGTTATAATTACAGATGAAAAACAGAGATAATAATAAATCGGAATTGATCAATGTAGACCTTGGCGGGTCATTCGAAATTCTAACTGTTCATGGTGGTGTAAAAAAACTTTTTCTTCAGAGATTTAGTATTGCTGAACTCCGGAGGATGACTGAGAAAATCGGCCTTATATCACATCTTCGTAAAAAAGGATTTAATAATCTTTTGATTGATGTCTTTGTTGATGAAAATCACGTTAATTATTTCAGCCTCTATATGAAAGAAAAGAGAACTGAAAATCGTCTGCTCGATGTGCGCCTTAGTGAGGTTTCATTTATGCCTGGAGAAAAATATCCGGGTTATGACAACCGGTTTATCCCATACGAAATGATTAACATAGAATGGATTTCGGCAAGAAACCCCTATGCGGTTTTTTCAGATAAAAAACCGCAAATGCCGGGACAGGATCATCCTGGTCTTGGAATTCTGAAATACGGTTTCAGAATGATCTACCTGATGGCGAGTGAAATTGTTAAAGACGGTTTTATGGATATACCAGATCATATGCACAACGCAATAATGTATTCATCGGGATTTAAGTTTTTTGATCCGGTTCACGAAGGTATACTCAGGGCTGTTATGAGGGATTTAAAAAAATATTCACTTTCAGAAATTTCGTGGGGGGTTATAACATCCGCTGTTATAGAAAAACATACGGGAGAACCCCAGCTATACGATCCCTGCGAGCAGATCTATCCTGTTTCGCGCAGGTTGAAAAAACATTTCACATCGCCAGAATATATAAAAATTTGTAAAAAGTATTATAACAGGAAAAAATATTATCTTGACTATGGGGAAATGGAAAAAAGGCGGGAAGAGATTCTGTCTAAGAACCGGATTGAAGATCTTTAGATAAATTGATTTCAAGATTCCCCATCCTCTGGAGCTCATCAGCATCTTTAAGTATATCATCTTTTAAATTTTTCATGATATTAACATTGATCCTGCGCAGATCTGATATATCCGAAATTATGCGTTTCTCATCAATGCGAAGTACTGATAACGCGGCAATCATGCCGTCACAATCTTCGTCATTCTGCAGCTCTGAAACTGACATCTGCTTTCCGGTTTTTCCCCTGAACCGTTCGTTCAGCCCGGATATAATGTAGTCCTGGATATTTATTTCACTTATGATATCATCTATACGATGAAGAATGTCGGCGGGTTCATTATCAAAATCAATTTTTAGCGAATTGTGTAAATCATGTTCAAGTTTTAGAAATTGTCTGAGCAGCGAAATTTTTCTTTCGAGCGCGTGGTGTGTTTCAGTTATTATTAACCGGATGTCATCCCTCAATACTGAAGCTTCCCTTTGCAGTCATATTCCGGCTTGTATCAGACCTGGCTTCAGTGGCAGAAATCTGGTCCCAGGCATCCCGCATATCTTTCATCAATTTAAGAACCTGCCTGATTATTTCCGGATCTTTACGCATATTGGCTTCAAGAAGCTGCCTTTTAAAATACATATAAAGGCTGAATAAATTCTGTGAAATTTCTCCTCCCTCTTTCATGTTCAGCGCAAGAAGGAGTTCGGTGATTATATCCTGAGCCTTGATTATATTTGTATTAACCACGTCGTATCGCATAGGTTCAATGTTATCTATGGCTATGTTGAGAAATTTTATGGCGCCGTCATACAGCATCACGATAAGTTTACCCTGGTTTGCTGTAGAGATCTGAGTCTGCTTGTACTGATTATACGGATTGGTTGGCGCCATGTTTTTCCTTTTAGGTTTTAATTTATGGATTATTTGAATTATCGTAAACAGAAAGTCATAACTTTACCTGAATTATTATAAATAAAAGCTTATTTGTTAAACAATCCCTGTATTTTGTTCATTATCTCCCCATACTTCTCTGCTGTTTTGCTTACTATTTCCAGGGGCAGTGGCGGAGGCGGAGAATTTTTATCCCAGGGTGTATTGTCAAGATAATCACGGATAAACTGTTTGTCGTAGCTTACCGGAGATACGCCGGTCTTGTACAAACCGCTGTCCCAGAACCTTGAACTGTCAGGAGTCAGCACCTCGTCAATAAGAATAATCTCGTTGTCAATATAACCGAATTCTAACTTGGTATCAGCAAGAATAATACCGGCGCCGAGTAGTGAATCCCTTCCAAATTCATAAATCTTTGATGTCATCAGACGAAGGAATTCCGCGTCTTTTTCGCCAATATCTTTTTTCATTACATTGATTGAAATGTTTATATCATGCCCCGTGTCAGCCTTTGTTGCGGGAGTGAATATAATTTCAGGGAGTTTCTCTGCCATTTTTAGTCCAGGTTTAAGGCTTATGCCGGATACTGAACCGGTTTCAAGGTATTCCTTCCAGCCGCCGCCTATTATATAGCCGCGCGCCACGCATTCATAATCTATACGTTTTGTTTTACGCACTATGACAGATCTGTCTTTAAAAAATTCAGGATAATTGCAATAAGGCGCCGGGAAGTTGCTGAAATTATCCTCAACTACATGATTCCTGATAAAATTAATATTTTTAAACCAGATGGTTGAAATACTATTCAGGATTATCCCTTTGCCTGGTATGCCATTTGGGAAAATATGATCGAATGCAGAAACCCTGTCGGTTGAAAGAATAAGCATGTGTTCATCATCAACAGGGTAGAGATCACGTACTTTGCCGCTATAGATTTTTTTTATTTCAGGTATGTCTATGCTAATCAGTGCTTTCATTGTCGCCTATTTATGAGTTCAGTCTTTTTAACAGAAGTTCATTTGCAAGCTTCGGATTTGCCTTGCCCTTTGATTCTTTCATTATCTGGCCGACAAGGAAACCCAGCGCCTTTTCTTTTCCGTTTTTATAATCCTCTACTGATTGAGCATTGGTTTCGAGGACCCGCGTTATGATTGCTTCTATCTCGGAAGTGTCGCTTACCTGCTTCATCCCTTTCTCTTCAACTATAAGGCCGGCCTCTTTTCCCGTGTCAATCATCTCCCGAAAAACTGTTTTTGCGATTTTTCCGCTTATTGTATCTTCATCGATAAGTTTCAGCAGTGATGCAAGGCTTGCAGGCTTTACCGGGAATGAAGAGATTTTTTCAGGGTCTTCAAGCTGCCCGAGCAGTTCACTCATGATCCAGTTAGAAGCTTTTTTGGGATTCGCATTGTGCCTGATAACCTCTTCGTAATAGTCCGCAAGCTGTTTAACCGCGGTAAGTACTTCTGCGTCATAGGCGGGGATGCCGTATTCATTTGCAAAACGATTTTTTCTAACATCGGGCAGCTCGGGTAAAGATGACCTGAGCGATTCTATGTACTCTTTTGAAATGATAACAGGTGTAAGATCCGGGTCGGGAAAATATCTATAGTCCTGAGCATCCTCTTTGCTCCTCATGCTGAAGGTCTGCTGTCTGTCCGCGTCCCAGAGTCTCGTCTCCTGTATGATCGAATCTTTTTCATTTGCCTCAATCAGTGAAATCTGCCGCTCTATTTCATAATTTATTGCGGACCTGACAGCCTTGAATGAATTAAGGTTTTTTACCTCAACCCTTTCTCCGAATTCAGGGGCGCCATGTTCCCGTACAGAGATATTCACGTCGCACCTGAGACTGCCTTCCTCCATGTTAACGTCTGATACGCCGGTATATTTGATTATAGATTTAAGTTTGTTCAGGTACTCGTAGGCTTCATCGGCTGAACGCATGTCAGGTTCGGATACAATCTCCGCGAGAGGGACTCCCGCCCTGTTGAGATCCACATATGAAATATTTGCCGATTTATCTTCAGAGTGGAGCAATTTACCCGCATCCTCTTCTA